>Ga0307510_10003269_pt1 | contig 18860 bp, 6 predicted proteins | sample 12_EM_MG_FD_207224 | JGI IMG/M metagenome (GOLD analysis project Ga0307510, IMG submission 207224) | Populus trichocarpa ectomycorrhiza microbial communities from riparian zone in the Pacific Northwest, United States - 12_EM | ecosystem: Host-associated > Plants > Roots > Unclassified | place...
AATGTCAAACAAATATAATTTTAAAATTTAAAATATTTCTAAATAGTCAAGATTAAATAGATCTTTAACTTAAAGTAATTCAACTTAAACAAAATATCAAAATATTATAAAAGTAAAATATTTTAACACAAATATTTTAAATATAAAGTTAGGTCAATGTTATCAAGGCTAATGGAATCTAAATCATCCCTTGTTTTGCTCAAATTCCTACAAAGTATAAACATGAAAAAAACAACATGAATATAAACCAGATATATTAGTGATAAATCTAATTTTAAAAAATTAATATAATTGTTAATGAAAATAGTAATAATAATTTTTAATATTATTTTTAATATCATTGTTATTGAAAATAGTAATGAAAAAGAACTTTTTATAATTGGGTGATTTAATTAATGAAATTGAACAAGGTTCAATGGCTTTTCAAGAGCGGAACGGAACATGTGAAATGAAACCGGAACGTTCCGGGCGGAATTTAGCCGAAAAATCCAGAACGGACCGAGATTTAAAATGAGATGAAATTTGTTCCGTTTTGTTCCGTTTTTTGAATTGGTATGAAATGTTTCGGCTATTCCAGACGAAACGAAACGAAATTGACAGCCTTGCGTAGCTAGCATTATTCACATACTCCCAAAACATTTGGACCTCCTGTGTGTTTTTTAGCAATTCATTTTGGTCTTTAAAGTTTAATTTGGAAGATTAAATTCTAATTAAAAACCAATTGATTTAGATTCTTACTCAATAGTGGAATTGGAGAAAGGGGGATTAGAATAAAAAAGGCATCAAATATGGATAACATGCCACAGATTTCAAGAAAAATACACTTAGATCCTCAAACTTTCAAAATAAAGAAAATTATACAATTTAGGTCCTTTTAAATTTTTTTAAAAATCAATTTTGGTATAAAATTTTATTTGTATTATTTCTCAGTCCCTAGATCGAGAGAGGATAAAGAGATCGGGCTCACCTGATTCTCGCAATGAGAGAGAAAGTCGTCGTTCAAGCCATTTCCGACCACCAAAATGGAATTTGTTTTGTGTCCACGGGTTCCATGATATAAAAGGGGCTTGATGATGGTTTTTTGGTGCCTCAATATTTCCTAAAAAGATAGATCTAGGCCAAGAAAGATAAATCTAAACCGATTTGATTTCAGGTTTTTGATCCCATTTTTAGGTGTTTTGAGTTGATAGATTGGTTTGTGAGTGTTTCAAGGATATCCATGAAGTGGTTTTGAGTTGAAATGACTTTAAAATTGAGGGTTTTTTGACAAAAAAAAAATTTTGCCCTGACGTTCTCGCCATTGCAATGGTGGCCGGAAAATTGGCTTGCAAGCGGCACATCGTCTACCTTGGAAGGCGATGTGTCGCTTATGTATTTTTTTTAAAAAAATAGAGGCGGATGACAAGTCATTTGTCCCTTTAGAAAATAATTATATAAAAAAAAGAACTAAACCTAGGCACGCGACCTGGGTTTGAAGGCCTACCCACGTGCCTAGTTTTTGTGTCCGGGCTTTGTTTGGACCCTTTTTTTTAACACGCGCGCGCACACATATATATTAAGTATAAATTTTAAAAAGATTATTTAACCCATTTGGGTCCACAACACCCTAACTATTATTTTTTTTTCTTATTTTGATTTTTTTATTGATACCTTTTTAATATGTATTTTTTAAAAAATATTTTTTACATTTATGTTTAAATTAATATCGTTCATTTGTGATTCTTTTTTATTTTCTTATTTAACCTTTTTGGATAAAGATTTTTATAAAATTATAAATGTTTATCTTTGTGATCTTTTGTATAGATGAATTATGTTTTTTAAAATAAAAAATATTTATCTTCATATAATATTTCTAATATGTGCAACTTTGCATAATATATCTTTTCCTTTTATTTTATTCAAGCAATTTAATGTGGGTGTCTATTTTTATTATCGTTTGATTGAATAAAAATATTATTTTAATAAAACAAATTATCAAACACAATCAGATAAATGTTTCGTTTTGGGAGATTAAATATCTTGATCTATACTTATCTCTTAATTTTTCCAGTTTTATTTTTAATTATCGTTAATTACTTTATTCTTAATTTATTGGCACACATAATTCTTGATTTATTTTATTACATGTATGCATAAAATTTTTTAATTTTCATTTTAAAAAAATTAGCTACAAAAATACATTAAAAAAACTACATATATAATTTTTCTTACAGTAAATAAAAATATTTAACCCGCGAGATAATTCACATAACTAGTTATTATCTAGATGCCGTCCAATTTCCTGATTTCAAGATCCAAACTAAATTGCGGACCACATTGAACCGGATGGGAGCAAAATTGGGTGACATTGAATAGATTGGGGGTTCAATTGAAAAACTAATTAATTTGTTGAGGGAGTTAAGGGAGAAAGGAATAAATAGGTGGATGGTGTATTTAATTTGTCCTTACTCCTAATAACAAGTACGGAAATAAAATGAAGAGGACGGGTAATGTACTGCTACTGTAAAGTTTTTTATTTTATTTTATTGCCTTTATCTTTTAATTCAAAGTTTTTAAATGAAGTGATTATCAATTCATGTAGATAGTAGTCGGAGACCCGCTCGTTGGATGGATGATCTTGTGTGATCTCTGTTTATTTAGAATGGTTAATAATGTTATGATGGTAGATTTAATATCAATTTTTGCAATTTAATGTGTTTCCATTTCTTTTTGTTTTTCTACATTGCAACCCTATATATATATATATATAATTTGGTAGCAATTTTTTATAAATTTCTTACTATTTGTCATAATCCATGTTTAACTTTAGTTTTTAAAGTATTTTAATTTTTTTAAATCTTTATATATGATTTATTTAATTTACAATCATTTTATAATTTTTGATATTTTATTTATTTATCTTATTTTGTATAAGTTTTTATAAAAAAAATATGAAAGAAAAAATAAAAAAGATTAGAGAGTAAAATTGTGCACAAAGAAGAAAATAAGTAAGATGACAATGATCAAATAACATGAAGAAAAATAACGCAAATTATAAAAATAAAAATAAATAGAGAATCAAATAAAATTAAAAAAATTATAAGAAGAGAATTTAAACATTCTTTTTAAAAAACTAATTAATCTTTGATCACATAATTTTCCAATTAAAAATCCATATAAGAAAATAATAAAAAATCTCACAATATTATTTTCTAATTTTGACTTTTCTATATAAATAGAGATTAGAAAATCTTGGAGAAGAACAAATTAGCCAACCCTAAAAAAAACCCTAGAAAAAAACCCAAAATAGAACAAATAAAAAAAAAACATTTTCTACCTAAACACCAAACCAATTGTAACCCCCTTGTTCCCTTTTTCTTTCCACCAAAATTCAATCACACGGTCTCCACATCCCTCTTTAGCATCTCTCTCCTCTCTAGTATTCCTGATGCAGTCGAGCTTATGAAAATTAAAGATTCTGAGCATTTGAGTAAGGATATGACATAACTAAATAGGAATCTAATCTAGATAGAATATGTGAATGGCATAACAAAAGCTTTTATGGACCACTGAAACAAATTTAGATTTAAAAGAAAGTCTGGTATTGCCAAACTATGTTAGTCACTTAAAATAGTGATAACGCTAAATCCAATGGTTGGGTTGGTCTCAAGTTTTTCCAAGTGATTCTATATGTATTTTTCTTATAAAAAGATACCTCGTCACTTATTAGACCATTGGATCTCCCAGAATTAGACCTAGAAGTTGTTGTCTTGACCAATTATGTTAATTTTTTTGTTTATTTATGGATTTTGTTTTAATTTCCCTTATGCCTTCGAATTCTTGGTTGTTTTCTAGTAGCGCTAAGGCTTTTTTGGCCCATTTAAAGGTTTTGAAAACCTCTAAAAGACAGACTTCATTAGCCTTATTTTTAGAGAAATAAATTGTAAATTTAAGGTTCACATCTACAACCTTGTTTGCTCATTAAATATTTTTGTGTTGTTGCTATCTTTATAGATTCCACCTGCATTAATTCCTCTCCAATCATGGTGACACTGCCTATAACCTCTCTCATTAAAGTCACAATTTCCAATCAACAACAAGAAATAAATAATACCAGTGCAACCACCACCTTTATTCATCTCTTTATAGATCATCAACTCTGCCACTATTCATACAATATCCATGATATCAAGCAAACCCACCACCACTTCCACACTAAAAGCAACACTATTAACCCAATCCTGAACTTGTCGAGCAACTCCACGTATAAACACCACCATAATAGCTTTGATAGCTTAAAATTTTAGTCATGAAATCATCATAAATTTCACTCCTAAATCAACCTAAAAATCCATTCTTCAAGTTCGATTGTTTATGATTTTTTTTACAAATGTAGTGTTAGCACATGGAGTACACGTTGGCTCATGATTTTCATATGTTACCGATACTTGGTTTAGCTCTAGCAACTTCCGGGCCACTCTAGCAAATTTCAAAGGTTGTTTTCATACCCCCAACACATTAAATTGTTTTATTCAACAAATTTTTAACTTGTAATTGGTTTTTGAACTATGATGAATTTATGTTTGGTTTGATCGACATGTGAATTTGTTTTTGTTGTTTTTTATTTACCATATGATTTTCCTTGAATATTGTATTAAGAGCGAGTGGTGACCATATGACCCATTGTGTACATGAGTAAACATAACAGGCCAAAACCCAATTAACCATCACCAATCTTTCAGGTTTAATGCTTGTATCATAAAAGTGAGGATTGAACCTTGTTACATGACCAAGGTCCAGATCACTACCCCAGGTCTTAATAGTTTCTTACCTTTAATAACAAATACACACATAAAAATTTAGACAAACTCCTAACATATAAACATAATAGGTATATTTTTATCATTAAAAATAAATACAAAGCAATTTTTCTTAGATAGAGAACTTACCTAAAATCTTTGAAGACAAGTTAGAGTTCTCAGTTACCATAAAACTAGGTAGTGACTCCTTGTTCGATTTTACTTTTAAGAATCTTAATCATTTTGTTAAGATGTCCTTTACGATAGAATGACAACTTTACTATGATTCTTTTAAGGGTTAAACTTTGTTTACTTAATTTTCATGATATTATGTATTTTTGTGCTTTTATTGTTGGTACTTGAATGCAAACGATTAGATACAAAAATATGCAAGAGATTTTCCCAAACAAGTGGTTTTATATTAAAAAGGCATAACTTGAGATCACTCCATTAGATCAGACTAATGCTTGGCTTGAAAATTCTAGATTCTTTGTTTTACATAAGGTTGAAGTTTCATAGTTATTGAAAGTCAGGAAAACCTTCAAACAAGGCTCATAAGTTACTAGATTTAAGATTATTTTTCATATTTGCTTTAGTTTATCCGGAACAAAACAAACGAAGTAAACCTAGAACATCTTGACTAGAATTTAAATGAGAAATTCATAATGACCTAAAATCCCGAGCAAGATAAAACTTGTTCAATTTTATTCTATTTTTAAAATTATAAGAGGTGTCCAGGAACTTCTCTCTTAGTCATTCTAGTTGTAATTTTTCTACCTATCATGATAACAATGCAAAGATTCCCTCATACGGGAAGTTCAGCCTAGCATTGACTGGATACCTAAAGCACCACTCCTATAGGGTCTAAGGCCATCGTTTGCTAAAGAGTGAATAGCAATATATATGGCTTAGATAAGAAATCAAAATCTTCATGGACTTATAAGAATGCTAATGCCTCAGATGAATTCAAATATTTTGATTTTTTAAATTCTGATGTTGTTATAAATGTAATGACAACTTCCCCTGCAAGCCTTTGGTCTCCATCATCATCACTTATGATGCCTTCCCCAACGTGTTCTATCAAACCAGCAAAATAACAATTTCAATATATTGCTAGAGGACTAATCACGTTACCAAAATTTTCCTAACAGGCTCACGGACAACAATAATCTATTGGAAAAACTTTCACCGGTAATTTGAGGTCTATCGATAATAATTTTACCGATAGATTTACTAATGGAAAAAACACGCCAAAAAAAATTACCCGTTTTAGTCTGTCAGTATTTCTATCGATGAATATAATATATCACCAACAGAAAAACTGTATGTCATTCTATCAGTGATTCTTTTTATCCATCAGCATTTTTCTCTATAAATTTAACATATAATCGTCAAACAGACCGTCTGTAATTCTGTTGGTGAGTAAACAGTGGTTGTGACATTTGCCATAATTTTTTTTCAACTCTCCAAAATATACCAATGGACTAAGTCTGTCGGTAACCCCGTTAGTGATAATTTTTATATATATATATATATATATATATATATATATAACCTATTAAACATAAATATAAAATAATTAAAATAATATAAAAATCAATTATTTATTACAAATTTTAAAAAATTATAAGTTCAAATACAATTAATTTAAAATAAAGGCACTAGAGGAGGAAGAGACAAATCTTCATCGGGACCGTGGGGAGAATAAAAGAGAGCACATGCTCCACCCATATGTGATCTCATCTCCATTACCAATCAGCGGAGTTCGATCATTTCAGCACTGAGTTGTTCATAATCAGTAGTAAGATGGGTTGTCCAAACTTGAACTTGTTGGTCTAAAATCACCTTGAAATCCAGAGTTTGAGTACTCGGAACTGATTGTGAGTATCCAACGATTGGAACAATACGGGTCGTCCATAAGTCCTCAGTCGTAGTGTTAGAGAGACAGTACACATAATTTCTGTTGGGTCCGCTGAACGATCCTACCTTCAACCATAAATCCGAATCAAGATCCGGATGGATCGAAGGATCGTCATTGTATCTATCTTTCAACCAAGTGTTATATGCATCCTGAAAAAAAAGATCAGCAAATTCAAAAAAATAATAACTTCAGAAAAAAATGGTTAAAAAACAACAATAATGCATACTTATGGTAGCTGGGCGGGACAAGAATGCAAATGTTTAGTTGGCTCTTAACCCTGTGAAATTCAATTTTCAGTAATGTAGTTGGGCTTATTTTTGTTAAAAAATTCTAATAAAAAAATTAATTAAAAGGTCTACAAAACTAAACTTGATAAGAAATTGATAAAACCTAATTTAATATAAGCCATTTAAAAAAAACAAAAACAAGCCCATTTGATTTAGGTTTCCTAGTTCTTAATGGTAAAAAACCAACCTTGGTTGAACTAGTTCGATTTGAACCGGTTTTTGGTTTTGTTCAAATCAAATTATCAAGAAATAACAACTATTGGTTCAGTTGGATTCTTAGGCCTGGTCTGAATCAGACTGTAAACACCCTTACCCGTGATATTCGATTATTAGTTCAATTTCAACCTCAACTATATTTTTTAATGTTTTTTTTGTAATTTTTATGACTACTTTTAAGCATAAGAAAATTAATAAAAATAACAAAAAAATGAATAAAATTTACTAAATTTACTAAAAAGATATATTTTTTGAATTTCTCTAACTTTTTAAAATGTATAAAATAGGGGTCAAATTTGGGTTATGAAAATATAGAGAGGTGTTCTCTTAGTTTGTAAAACACAGTTTCAATGGCTGTAGAAAATAAAAATAACACTTTATTCTAGGTTTCAAAATGGTCAGAAATTACGCTCTTAGATTTTAGATTTCTTATTTTTTATGTAGATTTGTAGAAATCTAAGTGTTAAGATTTTAGAGATGAGATCATGAAATGACTTCAGTTGGAAATAATCCTTATCTAGAGAAAACTTTAGAATTAGGAAAAGGTAAAGAAAACGAGTTATCAAGGGTTTCTTTATGCCAAAATATTACTGATATGAGAGTCTAGAGACCAGATCCAGAAGGTATTTTTTCAATTAAGAGTTGGACTTCTTTTATTAAGTCATTTTTTTGACATGATAAGGACCTTTTCGATCAAATATATAGTACTTTGGTGCTTACTCGAAGGTAGAGTTTTATCTATAACTTTTTATTTTGGATAAATTACCTACAAAAGACTCTATATCGAAGATGTATGTTACTAGGAAATGATATAAATTGTCCTTTTTGTAAAAAGAAGATTGAAACTGCAACTCATATTTTACTTTATTGTGAGATGATTTGGAAGTTATGATCTTGAGTTGTAGATTGGCTGGGACAACAATTGATCTTACCTCAATATTTAGATGATTTTGTCTTAATATGGAATGCAAAGGTGTGGGATCTATGCAAGAAATAAAATAAAATTGGTGTGGCGTTTGTTTTTCTTTGGTATAATTTGGCATGTTTGGAATGCTTGCAATAATTTATTTTCAATGAGGAAAAAACAGACTAGGATGATGTGTATTATTCCTTTTTTCATCTGGTTGCAATTTTAAAGAAATGTAATGATAAAAATTTCTGTTATACCAGGTCAGATTTATTTTGTTCACTAAATGGTCTTTTTATATAGACTAATATGATAAATATGAAATGTGATTCTTCTTGGATACTTCGTACTATAGGTATACTAAAGTGGAATGTAAATGCTTCTTCAAATAACAAACCAAAATCTTTAGGAATTGGTGGTGTTCTTACAAGGGAGATTTCTTTGTATTTTTTCTTGTTCCATGAAAAATATGAAATCTAATGAAGATGAGATCTTAACAATTTGAAAAGCTATGCTTTTGAGTATTGATTATTGCTATGCTTCTACAAATTAATGGGTTGTAGAGTCAAATTCTTACATTGCCATTACTTAGATTAAAGGAAATAATGCTACATGACCTTGGCGCCTGAAAACTAAATTCAATGATATTTTCGATGCATGCAATAGGCTTTATTATGTATGTTTTGATTATGCTCATAAAAAGAAGAATTTTGTTGTAGATTATTTGGCCAAGCAAGAAGTTATTAGAAAAAATGACTTGGTTGCCTGGTTTTAACTTATTTATTTAGGGTCTATTTACTTGATTTTGATTGTGGTTCTAGTTTTCTCTATAAGTTTTCTAATTTCTATGAGTTTTTTTTATACCCTTCTTTTTGTTAAGTTATGTTCTTAATGGATAAAATAGTTGATTAATAAATTTATCGTATTTCGTAAAAAAAGGATAAAAAATAACTTTTTTCATAAATTTTAAAATCACCACTTATTTTTTTTACTTTTTTCACTTTGGTCATTTTTCTTTTGATTTTGTCATCCTTTAATAATTTTACTTAAATTGGCTCTCAATTCAGTCCTGAAATAGCATAAGAGATGAAAAAAACATTAAACAACTAGTTCATAGTATTTTGAGAGATGATCTACAATGCAATGCAATTTTGCACAATGAGTCTCTCACACTTTTAAAAGCATTGTTAATTAACTGCATGTTTTTCCCCCCATAAGTTTAGTTATATATGTGTGTCTGTGTGTAAATAAAATGTAATATATTTTTCCTCATATAATTAAAATAAATTTATTTAATGATGAGTCTGAGCTTTAACAATACCAAACCTAATGTTCATGATAGGTGAGTACAATTTCTTTTCTCCTTTTGTTTTGTTTTATTTACATTGAATATCAACTTACGAATAAATGTTATTATCAAGAAAACTAAAACTGTTGTTGGTTTTACTGTGCAACCAGAGACAATCCACTATGGATTGTAACAGTGCCAGAAAATAAAGACTGGGGCAACCAAGAAAACTAAACTAAACGGTGTGGAGAAATCACTATAGATCAAAAGATATTTCACTGTGGATTGTAATAATAGTTTTATTTTCAATTTCCCATCTTATCTTTTCGCGAGATGTTTCTTTGGTTGTTTGTGTTTTTTCTTTTTTTTTCTCTTGACAACTAAAGTGTATAATTGTCCTCTGTTTGTTTGGGTTAGGCAAGGGTTGCCAGACCCAAACACCTTGAGTCTGACAAACATGCCAAATCCAATGCTCTTGGGTTTGGTAAGATTGTCAGACCCAAAAACCTATATAAAATATATTTTTTAACAAAATTAATTAGAATTTCTGTTTAAGATATTTGAAGCATAATTTGAATGTTTTTTTTTAATAAAAAATAAGAACAATTATAAGAAAATTAACTTGCATTTTTCTTCATGATACTTCAAGGGTAGTTTAAATGTTTTTTTAATAAAAAATAAAAAACAAATTATAAAAAATATTAATTAGCATTTTGGTTTAGGATATTTTAAGGGTAGTTTAAATATTTTTTTTTATAACAAATCAAAATATTTTTTTTTAAAATTAATTAGGATTTTTATTTATGATACTTAAAGGATAGTTTAAATGTTTTTTTTTATAAAAATAAATAAAAAATTAATTAATATTTATGTTTAGGATACTTTAAGGATGATTTAATATTTTTGTTGCCAGACCCAACTGGCTTGGGTCTTGGCCACCAGAACCAAGTATTTTGTGTTTAAAATTGCAGTTAGATCCAAATGTCTTAGGCCTAACATGATCGCCAGGTCCAAGTTTCTAGGGTGTGGCATGCTGTCAGATCCAATACTCATGAGTCTGGCATGACTATCAAACTCAACGCACTTAAAATATTATTTATACTTTTAATATATTTTTTTTACATTTTAAAAAAATTATTAGAGAAAAATACGGACCAATATACTAGTAATTACTAAGCTCACTTGAATAGGTTGACATCAAAACTCAATGCTAGCCCATGTTGAAAAATCATTGATTTTATTAAATTTAATTGATTTTATATAAATTTAAATCAAATAAAATTAAGAAAAAAACTTTTTCTTATAAAGTCTCATCAAATAAAAAATAAGAAAAAAACTTATTTATTTAGATATCTTATGATTGGTTGAGCCAATAATTTGTTTTTGTTATTATTTTAACAAGTATTTGAAGATTATTATTGGCTGCAAAATCTTTTAAAAGTGTCTAAATTGTGTAATCATTATTTTTAAAAATATTATTTATATATATATATATATATATATATATTAAAATAATATTTTTGACAATTAACCCATTAAAACAATTAAAAAATATAAAAAAAATTATTTTTAATTAAAAAATTTAAATTTCGATCAATTTCTATTTTAAGCTGCAATCCTAAACCGGCGCTTAAAAAAAAGAAAAAGAAAAGATGGCGGGAAGGATGAGAAAGTGGCACCCATGTAAAATTGTAAATAAATGACCACAGGCTTCTTTGAGACGCTAACACAGAAAATTTATGAAAAACAGAAAACGCAACAGCAGAGGCTGTGACAGAGAGACATAAAAATGTATGGGAGCAGCCAATTCGATGGAAGCGCCGCAGCCTTCATGGGCGGCGGATTCATGCCTACTCAAACCGCTCACCCTCCTTCTGATTCCTCCTCCATCTCCAAAGTACCTTTTCATTTCTCTTGTCTTTTTACTCAGTTTTACTTTGATCATCAAATAAATTGAAAATTTCCTAATTTTGTTGTTTAAATGAACGGTAGATCAGGGTTTTGGTTTATGCTTTTCCTGAACCTAGGAAAATTAGCTATACCTTGTAGTTCGTGGGAGCATAAGAAGATTATTAGGGTTTTATTTGTATATATTTTTTTTAATTACAGAATCGGGAGGCGCGGTGCTTGTTTCCGCTGACTGTGAAGCAGATAAGCAACCTAGCAAGTAATAATGAATCTAATTTCATCATTGATGGTGCTGAAGTTAACAATGTAACGTTTTGTTTTTATCACACTATTAGGACTTGGGTTCTCTTTCTTTCTTTCTTTCGTTCTTTTTTTTTATAAAAAAAATTGGATTATGAGGTTTTTCTTTAAAAAATTTGTTTAGGTTACAATTGTGGGGAGGGTATCCCACAAGGAAGACAAGGCCAGCGAGTACACTTTTTTAGTTGATGATGGAACTGGACAGATTGAATGTACCAAATGGTGAATTTCCTTTCAATTTTGTTGGTTTTTTTTTTAAAAAAAAAATTCCGTGTCGGGGAATTGCACTGTGGGGTTATTTAGAGTTCCATTTGATTAAGTAGTGTTTAGTGTTTAAATTAGTAATATTGTGGCTATAATGCAATTTTTTTCATGTTGTACAGGGTTCAAGAAAGCTTAGATACAGAACAAATGGGGGAAATCTTGTATGTTTTGTACCACACTCAGACTATGCCTACTTGCCCTTTCTTAAAATTCTTGTTGCTTGTAGCTTAATTGATTAATTGATTTTCTTTTTCAATTATAATTTTCCACCACATCATGTTTTTCACTGAAAAGATTGTGTGCATGTTGGGCTGTTGAGGTTGTGTGAGGAAAATAAATGGAAGCTTGAAAATTTTTTGCATGTTGGCTTGGAATGGAAATTGCTGTTGTAGGATGCCAATTTTCATTTCGATTTCCTTCAACCTCAGCAGACAAGATGAGCATGAAAGATTATTCCTGAACTATTTGTTTAACACCTAAATAGATTTTCAAGTGACCTCATCTTTTCACATTTAAATTAATATGTTTGATACTATTTTAATTACCTTTACTGTAGAGTTGGCATGTATGTTCGTGTTCATGGACACTTGAGAGGGCTGCAAGGCAGAAGGTTCTTGAATGTCTTCTCCATTAGGTATGTATTTGTATTTCCTTTTCTTTCATCTGTTTATTTTTTCATGAATACGGACAAGGTAGACCTGCAACCCAGCACAGAATGCCTGTTACTCTGTAGTTATTAGGTTGTTGTTGGATAAGGTATAGGCCCATAAATTGTCTACATGCTGTTTGATTATTTTATTTCTATGTCAGTCATCTTTTGAAATCCTATATGGTCCAATTACTATTGAGGTGTCTGGTTAACTCGCAATTTAAATTTTTTTAGTTACCTTTATTTATTTTTTAAGTGCACAACTTACTTTATGTAATAATTCTCAAGTCATAACATAAGTTTTTCCAGACTATCCCTATAAGGATGCTACTTAAGTTTGTATTTCAAAGTTCCATTACCAGGGAAAAGTTCTTTCCTAACCTCAGGGCAGTTGCTTTGAAAAAAATAGGAGAAGCTGCAATGTGATTCTTTTAACAATAATTTGGAACCATCCTTCTGATTTATTAGGACTAAGGTGGGTCATTCTAAGGGATGTGTTGAGATTAGGAGCTCATCTTCCCTCCTTTTGACTTAAATTTGCACTAAAATGGTGTGTTCTTGTTCAATTGAATGCACAGAAGAGCAATAGCATTTTAAGCAAACTGTTTTACTTTTGCATTTCTTTGAAGATAATACCCATATTGTCTTACTTATAGATCTTCTGATATTTTTATCTAATGGAATACCCTTTAATCCTATTCAAAGAAATTTGGTGGCAACCAGATACTCATTGACTTATCATATTTTTTTGGTGCCAAACATACTGAGTAAAGATGATTTATTTTTGTACAATTTTGGAACCAGCATCCGAGACTTTTTGTACAAGTTTGATCTTGTGCATATTTCACCCCCTTTGCCTGCCTTGCTCCTTTTTATGGATCTGCAGTCATTCAGTTTTACAAATACAAACTATTTTCTGCAGTCATTCAGTTTTACAAATACAAACTATTTTCATGCATTGCATGTTATGGCAAGCAGAAAACAACAAATTTTAGATTGACTTGGCTTCATTATTATTTTCTTGCGTCTGTTAGGAGCATGTGTATATCTGAATCAGGAACTGTATGGGAGAAGTCAGTTTGTTAATGTTACTTATTCTCAAATCTTCAGTTGCAGCATTTGTTTCTTGTAAGAGAGTTGCAGCGCATCTGGATAAAACAATGCTGTCTGTTGTGTTGAATAAAGTGTTGTCAAAGGCAAAAGGTGATAAAGGCACCAAGCCTGTAAAATGCCCGAGGCACACCCTAGGTGCTTGCTCAAATGAACCAAGGCGATATGCTATAGATAAAAAAAGTGTATAATATTATATTATATAAATCTAAAATTTATATCTCCCCAATTAATATTAGATCATTAGAAAATAAAAATAAAATATAAAATACCATAACGTGGTCATATAAAGCTATATTTTTCAAAACAAAATAAGATAATTTAAAGTAGTAAGCAGCCAAATAGATTAAAAAGCAAACTTAAATATCATCATTTTTATTCATTAATCTTCAAAAACATCTTCATCCATGCTTTCTTGTTATGTACTTGTGTTGTTGTTCTCTGACTCTGTTCAATGCAAAGTTTGGTTGGTGTTTCTCTTCAAGCATCCTTCCTTGACATGACTGCATGTCTCCCGCTTTAATTATTATTTTTTTTATTTTTTTACCCTAATCTTTGGTTTTTGCAAAAATACCCCTAAGTTGTTTCTTGTGGTAAATTAAAAAATGGACAAATAGGTCAAAACATAAATCAGTAAAAAAAAATCCAACAGAAAAAGGAAGTATTTCAACTAGGCACTTGCTTTAATGCCAACTCATGAGGTGCTCACTGAGGTAGCGCTTCATTGAAATTCATTGCATGAGGCTAATAAAGGTGTTGTAGACTTGCCTTGTCTAGAGTGCCTAGGCTAACTTGAATGTATGACTTTTCCCCATCCATCTGTGTACTTTCTATTCTCTCTTCCTCTACTTGAGAGATCCTAACAAATATATATACTTGAGAGGGTTTATTTTCATTCTTATTGCAATTATACTGAACACTAATTGAGTAGTAACTCTGTTATTGGCCAACTCAACCCATCTTAAGCTGTGTGGTTAGGTGTCTTGATTGAGCAATTTTGCATTTCTGGTCTGAATGCGCGGGCTTTGAATATTCTTAGCATGGTGTTCTCAGTAGTTTGCTGTCAGAAATGGTGTTTCCATTTTAATTCTCTAGTGGCTGACTATGATTGCTGGTTTTGAATTTGGAGTCTAGGCAAAAGATGACAAACTGATCTTTGCACAGTACCACTTCAACACTATTCTTTTGGCCCTCAGAACCTTTTCTCAATGTTTCACCTTTTAAAAATCAAAGTAAAATTAATACATTTTCACTTCTAAATATCAAAGTGACATTCTTTTGTTAGTATTAATATCCATTGACAAGAGATTCCCTTTTTGGACTTCCTTTTTCATAGCTTAATTTCACGCATCTAATTAATGAAAAACTGCCTCTTCTGACAAAAGAAAGCTATCATGGTTACAATTGTTTGTCCTGTTTCCTAGTTGAATTATTTGTCTGAATAAAACCTCCAGCATTTTATGTGTTATTTTTCTGACTATTAACGTGACTATTCTCTTGTAGAGTCTTAACTTCAGACTTTTTGTGTGGTTTTCAGGCCTGTTACTGACTTTAATGAGATTCCAGGCCATTTCATTGAGTGCATATATGTCCACTTCTACAATACCAGGTTACAGGTATTGGTCTATTTATTGCAATAATGCTCTAGTTTTTTTCAGCACGATACAGTAGCTTTGATTGTGCACCACATTTTCTCACTGGATATGACCTCATACCACTAAATTCAGGGTGTCACTTCTCAGCCCCCAGTAGCAAATTCAACAAGTATCCCTTTAAAGGGATACCAAACTGCCCCTCCATATCAAGTAATCAATCTCATCCTGAGAATATTGTTTTGCTGACTTGTTGAGTGATCTTTTTATTGGTGCCAAATTTTCTTCTTTCAGTCTTCTGTGTATTCCAGTGCTGATGGACTGAACAATGTTAGTCAGATGATATTAAATTTCTTGCAGCAACCTGCATATCTGTAAGTTACATTTGATACCCTGAAATTCTGAAGTGAAACTTTTATTTTAATGAATGTTGCTAGGTGAAATATAACACAAACCATTGGATACATGTGACCCACAGATGGGTGCCAGGGCCTCATATCCAATGGTGCTGGGAATTCATGTCCTTTTTTTCATTAAACATGGCACTACTCAACTCTGCAATGAATTTTCTTGTCTTCATAGTGTTGAACTCTCATTAAGCTCTTTTCTTATATATCTACTTCTATCTGCTGTTGCGTATTCAGTTTAACCTAGCACATCATATAACCATTTGGATGTGTTCTCTTGTTAGTTGTTTTATTTTTTTTGATATCTTTGATTGAACACTTGAACTTGCGACCAGGAAAATCTATAGGCAAGTGGTCAGCTGCTCCTATCTACAATAGGGTCCATGATAATTTATAATGGGAGAATAGCTATAGCCTTTTGGCAACTTTCAGCAGCTACCAAAACTCCTTTGTTTACCCCTGTTTCCTGTAATGCACCACTGCTTGCAAGTATTAACTCTAGCTACAATTTGCAAGAAGCAAATAAAAAAACATAGAACATGCCAATCCCGTGAACCAGCTTGTATAAGGTGGTCAAAAGATGACTGGATAGAGAACAGAAATTAGTATGCTTATAAATATGCTCTGCATCCACAATACCATTTACTTGATTAATTACATGTAATTACAGATTATGTATGAACTCTCCAATTCTACTTAATGCATTGTAATAACGTGCAGTGGAACATAATTTTATCAATGTTCTGTTTAACCCACTATTAATAGACCATAGAAGTTTAAATAAGATGATTTGTTTTGTGGGTGATTTATAAAAGATGAATACTTAGTTCATCCAAAGACAATATTCTGCACTCTTGTCTGCACAAATGTGCAGGCAAGTTCTTGTGTTTGTGTAATAGATGCAAATTATACTTGAACATGTCTGTATGCAGACATGCATCCTTTTCTGGATGTTAACAACATTTGGTCCTTGATGAGATCTTAGACTATGTACTTCAATTCGGAACGCTAAAGTTTATCCAGTAGTCAAGCTTTATTGTTATTCATGTATTTGCTGCATGCTCATTATATGTTGTTTGAGAACTTTGACCCATCGTGATCTTCAATTCTCTAGGAACACCGAGGGAGCTCACTACGATGTCATTGCCCGTCAGCTAAACATTCCAATGAATAAGCTCAAGTCTCTTTCTCCCGCCCCCTCTCTTATGTGTAAGCTTTCAGAGAGGAATTTGCTAACATCCCCTTCCTTGCTCTTTGACAGGGAAGAACTACAGATGCTGGTTGACAATGGCCTCGTTTATACAACAATCAACGATGATTACTATAAGTCTACTGTTAATGCCTGATATCTTTATATGTTTTGCTAATGGTCATGCGGCCTTGGCAGTATTTGGGATTTGTTTCCCTAATCATCCTCAGCATGGTTGAGAAAAGTAGCACACTTTGTGTAAGGTTTGTCCATGGAATGTGCTTCCGTTTGTTTATATGAAATGAAGGAAGAGTCCTGCTGTTATATAGCATATTATAGTTAGTTATATAGAGCCCATTTAATCTCCTTGGTACGGTGACATTGCCAACGGTCCAGTAATCTGCCATTCTATCGTACCCAATGAAGGGCAAAGGATGCAGTCTCGTGTTCAAGTCCCAGCTTTGTCAGTGTGTTTGTGTGAGAGAGCTTCCATTGCACAGAAAATTAAACACGAGAAAACATAACTAGGAAGAGGTAGGTGGGTCTTGAGAACACTAACCCATTTGTTTCTGTAGGGACAGACAGAACGCGTTTCTGGAAGGTCGCACGTGTGAACCGATAGGGTTTTTCGAAATCACGTGCGCTAACAATACAACAGCCTACCTCCGTAGCCCTGCCTCGGCAACCGAGCTAGTTGTCTTCTAATTGAGAGGGCACGTGCAAGTTGTCATCTAATTGAGAAAGGGCACGTGCACTAGCCCTAAATCTTTGACCATTCTCAGATCGGATTGTTTACAAGCAACTTATTTAATAACCGCAAGTTACAGCCTTTGTCTTATTTCAGTTGTTAATTTTGCCCAAGTAGACTATGACTATGAGAGCTTCCTTTATTCCCTCGGCCTGGCTGTAATTGTAGAATCAAGGATGGGTAAATACATGTCTTACAAAAGAATGGAAGAAATAATAATAAATGACAACAAGGTATATAGAAGGGTGATTATTTCTGGTTTGGTTTGGTTTTAATTTAAAAAATAATCAAATTATTTTTTTAAAAAATAAAACTGAAATCGATTTGAAATTGATTTTAACCCCGATTAATTTTGATTTTAGTTAATTTATGACAAAAACTAGAAAAATTTATATATAGTTTTTTTGGGTTTTTTGTGACTTCTAATGGGCTTTTGAAAGCCTTGTAATTGGTCTGAAAAGTCAGAGAAGATGTTGGAATGCACTGGATGTGAGGGAATGGTGGTGGCGCGTCATCGCCGATAGAAAAAAAATCTTATGGATCAGAATTGACTTCTCTTTTCTCTTCTTGTGTTGGCAGTGTTGTATCTAATTACCTACAAACAAGAGAAATTCACACAAAACAATCGATTTTATTTTTTATTGTAACAATCTCGGTTTATTTTTTTTTCATAGATGGCTTCTGTTAGTGGCTCAAGGCATAGAGGTTTGGCTGGGTTGTGGTTTGTTTTGAGGAGTAGCGTTGATTGGAGAAGGCATTGAATGAGGCTTCGGCTGGAGTGGCTGGAGTTATAATTGTCGGTTGAGATGGAAGTTGGTGTGTGGTGTATCTCAACGTCGGTGGGGATGGAAATGGGTTTGTGTTGGTGGTGTTGTCACGGGTTGGAAAAGCAGGTGATGGTTGCGCTACTGGAGGGTTCAATTTTGTTGATGATAGGATGAGAAAGAAGCGGTGTTTTTATATTTTTCATGTTTGTTTTTATGTTTTAAAAGTATATTTTTAAAAAATTAATTTTATTTTTACTTTAAATTAATATTTTTTTGTATTTTTGGATCATTTTGATGTGCTGATATCAAAAATAATTTTTAAAAATAAAAAAATATTATTTTAATACATTTCCGAGTCAAAAGCACTTTGAAAAGCAACCGCAACCACACTTCAAAACATGCTTAGAGCGTGTTTGGCAGTGTGGTTGCGGGTGCTTTTCAAATAACTTTTCGTGCCAAAATACATGCCAATGATGTTTTTTCATTTTTTAAAAATTATTTTTGACATCAGCACATCAAAACGATCCAA
>Ga0307510_10003270_pt1 | contig 18858 bp, 19 predicted proteins | sample 12_EM_MG_FD_207224 | JGI IMG/M metagenome (GOLD analysis project Ga0307510, IMG submission 207224) | Populus trichocarpa ectomycorrhiza microbial communities from riparian zone in the Pacific Northwest, United States - 12_EM | ecosystem: Host-associated > Plants > Roots > Unclassified | place...
TTACCTCTCATGCCGACGGGGAACTACCCATCGGGCAGCTTCAACTGGAGATTCATGCGTGGGGCGGGCGCGAGCGGTTTGCCTACTTTGTGAAATGGTGGGAATCTCTCGAGGCCGCGGGCCTGCGGCCTTTCTGGACGGAGCCAAACTTGGTATACCTTAACCTTTATCCCGGTTCACGACCCGGGCTTACAGAGGTGTGTCTCCCTATCTTCCTTTTTGATGCATCAATGTGCTGACCGGATGTCTTCGTTGCAAAGTACTCGTTTATGAACATTTTGGGCAACCATGCACTCGTTAATGATGCTTTGAATTAGGCGGAGGCGCGCTTAGAAACTGGACTTTCCATAGCCATAGTCGGTGCCCGCCCCCTTTCGTGCTTTCGACATAGACATAGAGCAGTTGTCACGATCACGATCAGAGCCCTCGGCCTTGACCATGTATTATATATATATATGGAACTAGTGATTCCTTCTCAAACCCGTTTTTCAGCTTCCGCGTCCTCTACGTGGGAAAGGTATGTCATTACCCTCCTTTCCCACTGGCACCACCATGACCAGACCGCATGTTTGACCGTTGATCTGCACGTGTAGTCATGGGTTGAGAGGTCCTCGTTGATCAATCCTGTGTTCCGTTTGGGAGCAATGGCGAGATTTCGTCTGCTATTAATAGAGCTATTGATTAAACCCAATGCGGCTCGCGTTGAACAGTGAACGCCGAGACAAAGGGTTCACCTCACCCGAGAAGAATATCACAACGGAACACTTGTTCACCAACTCAAAACTAATTCATACAAAGGGTAAACAATAAATAGTGGCGAGGAAATTACAACTAGTTGTTATAGACGATGTAGGAGGATAAACTCTGTAAACTGCGAAGTAGAATATCCGTTGGGATCTGCCGGAAACTTGCTTTTGACAACTTTATGAGTGCCAGATTGTTTGTACCGGGAATATGCCTTATCTAAAGCCTCCACAGGTGTTGAATCTGGAGAGGAGGCACAAAAACGGCATGCATACTCCAGGATGATAATTGCTACTGTTTTTAGACATTAGAGAGTATGAATGCAGGTAGTAGGAATGTACCAAGCATGGCATGATGTGGATTTTGATTTGATACAGAGAGGTGCCACTAAAAGCACATTGGTGAAACCAAGATAGAACTGGAAAATAATAACCATACTCTGGAAACAAATGATTGTAACTTGGATAGTGTTTTCTGTAGTGTACAGAATGCAAAAGTGAGATTATAAAAAGAAAAGGGAGAGAGAGCTCACTTTCTGAAAATACAGAGGGGAAGCACAAGTCAGCATACCAAAAGAAGGTACTGTAGCAGGGGACACTCACAAACTTAAGGTGATGGAGAGAGAAATATCAGGATATGGAAAGTAAGCTAAAAAAATGCACTTACTCCCTAGACAGAGCAAAAGGGAAGTTGTCAGGACATAAAAAGAGAATCAGTGAAGGGTACTTGCTTGCTGGAGAGGGCAGAGGCCAGGAATGGTCAGGACACAAAAGGATAGCAAACCAGCAAATGATACTCACCTCCTGGAGAGAGAAGAGGCCAGGACTGGTCAAGATATAGAAAGAATGCAAGCCAGCAAAGGAAACCCACAAGCTGGAGAGGGTAGAGGTCAAAACTGGTTAGACACAAAAAGAAAGCAAGCAAGCAAGGGGACTCACTTGCTAGAGAGGGCAGAGGTTGGGAATAGTGAGAACACAAAAAAAAGCAAGCTTGTGAAGGGCACTTACTTGCTGGGGAGGGTAGAGGTTGGGACTAGTCAGAATGTGGAAAGAAAGAAGGCAAACTAGTAAGGGGCACTCACTTCCTAGGGAGGGCAAAGGTTAGGACTGGTTAGAATACAGAAATAAAAGTGGGCCAGTAAGGGGCACTTACTCCCTGGATAGGTCAGAGGTTGGGACTGGTCATAACATTGAAAGAAAGCTAGTCAGTAAGGGGTACTCACTTGCTGGAGAGTGTAGAGGTTGGGACTGGTCAGGATATAGAAAGAAAGCTAGCCAGCAATAGGCACTTACAAACTGAAGTGGGCAGACATTAAAACTGGTTAGGGTATAGAAGAAAGGAAACCAGTGAGGGGCACTCACTTGCTGGAGAGGGCATAGGTTGGAACTAGTTAGGACATGGAAAGAAAGTGTGCCAGTAAGGGGCACTTACTTGCTAGATAAGGAAGATATCACAGCTGGTCTAGACATGAAAAGAATACAAGCCAGTAAGGGGCACTCACAAACTAGAGAGGGCAGAGGTTAGGACTGGTCAAGACATGGTAAGAATACAAGCCAACAGGGGGCACTCACACCCTGGAGAGGGCAGAGGTTAGGACTGAGCAGGCTATGGAAAGAAAGCAAGCCAGCAAGGGACACTCACTCCCTAGAGAGAGTAGAGGTCAAGCCTAGTCAGGACATAAAAAAAAAGCAAGCCAGCAAGGGTGCCTACTTCCTAGAGATGTTAGAGGTCAGAACTGATTAGAACAGGAAAAGAAAGCAGGCCAGTGAGGGGCACTCACATCCTAGAGAGGGCAGAGGTTAAGACTGGTTAGGATATGGAAAGAAAGTAAGCTAGCAAGAGGTACTTACCAACTGAAGAGGGTAGAGGTCAGAACTAGTTAGGATATAGGACAAAAGCAAGCCAGAAAGGGGCACTTACAAACTGGAGGGGTCAGGGGCCAGAACTGGTTAAGATATGGAAAGAAAGAAAGAGGCACTTACCAACTGGAGAGGGTAGAGGTTGGTAATAGTCAAGACATGGAAAGAAAGCAAGCCAGTGATAGGCACCCACTTGCTGGAGAAGGCAGAGGTTGGGACTGGTCAGAACATGGAAAGAAAGTAAGCTAGCAAGGGGCACTTACTTGCTAGAGAGGGCAGAGGTTGAGAGTGGTCAGGAAATGGAAAGAAAGCTAAGGAGGGCCACTTACTTCCTTGAGAGGTTAGGTTGGGACTAAGTTGGGATATGAATGAAAGCAAGCTAGCAAGGGGCACTTACAAACTAGAGAGGGCAGAGGCCCTGACTAGTTAGAATATAAAACAAAAGTAAGCCAGCAAGGAGCACTTACCAGCTGGAGAGGGCAGAGGTTAGAAGTGGTCAGGACATGAAAAGAAAGAAAGCTGGGAAGAGGCACTTACTTCCTGGAGAGGGCAGATGTTAGAACTAGTTAGGACATAGAATAAAAGCAAGCCAGCAAGGGGCACTTACAAACTGAAGAGAGCAGAGGTCAAGACTGTTCAGGATATACAAGGAAGGTAAGCCAGCAAGGAGCACTTACTAGCTGGAGAGGGCAGAGGTTGGGACTGGTCAGAACATAAAAAGAAAGGTAGCTAGCAAGAGGCACTCACATCCTAGAGGGGGCAGAGGTCAGAACTGGTTGGGATAAAGAAGCAAGCCAGAAGGGGGCACTTACTTCCTAGAGAGGTCAGAGGTCAAGACTGGTCAGGAGATGGAAAGAAAGTGAGCTAGTAAGGGGTACTCACTTTCTGGAGAGGGCAGAGGACAAGACTGGTCAGAAGATGGAAATAAAGCTAGCTAGCAAGGGGTGCTCACTTCCTGGAGAGGGCAGAGGTTAAGACTGGTCAGGGTCATGGAAAGAAAATAAGCCAGCAAGGGGCACTCACTCCCTGGTAAGGGCAGAGGTTGGGCTGATCAGGACATAGAAAGAAAGAAAGCCAGCAAGGAGCACTTACTCCCTGGAGAGGTCAGAGGTCAGGTCTGGTCAAAATACAGAAAGAAAGAAAGCTAGTAAGAGGCACTCACTTTCTGAAGATGGCAGAGGTCAGGGCTGGTCAGGACAGCAGGAAAGAAAGCAAGTAAGGAGCACTTGCCAACTGGAGAGAGCAGATGTTAGGACTGGTCATGACAAGGGAAGAAAGCAAGCTAGCATGAGGTACTCACAAACTGGAGAGGATAGAGGTCAGGACATTGGAAGAAAGCAAGCCAGCAAGGGGCACTCACTTCCTAGAGAGGGCAGAAGTTGGGCATGGTTAAGACATGGGAAAAAGTGACCAGTAAGAGGCACTCACATCCTAGGGAGGGCAGAGAATGTGACTGGTCAGGACATAGCAAAAAACTAAGCAAGCAAAGGGTACTGACTTGCTGGAGAGAGTGGGTGTTAGGACCAGGACAGATAAAGAAAGCAAGCCAGGGGTACTTACTTCCTGGAGAGGGCAGATGTCAATACTGGTCAGAACATGGAAAGAGAGCATGAAAGAGAGCAATCTAGCAAGGGGCACTTACTCCCTGGAAAGGGCAGAGGTTGGGACTGGTCAGAACACAGAAAGAAAGCAATCCAGCAAGGGGCACTTACAACCTAGAGAAGGCAGAAGTTGGGACCCACCCTGACACCAGAAGAATCAAGCTAGTGAGCAGCACTCACAAGCTAGTGGGTGTAGGATGAAAGTCAGGATACATGATACAAATAAGCAAGTCCAGACTTACAAAATACTAAGTGTAAATCCTCTTTCAGCAAGGGACAATTCTATACACAGCATTACAACTTACCTACATCCATGGAAATGCTACTAAGCATTGCTTTATGACTACTTCTGTACCTCTTCCTCCAAATTCACATTTCGTCCTATATTGGGTGTATGCTGTGTCATTCTGGTCTCATTATCCATAGGAACTCACCATCTAACAGCTTGATTTATGCTCAATTCCAAGTTATCCTTCTGCACAGCCACGAGCATGAGGGCAACCATGCCACCAGAGAGTGAATTGGCAGTCAGTTCAATAAGATCCATACACCGTTGGCCGTTCTTGTGCATCCCTGCAGCACAGAAATTAGCAAAATATAGCTCTATCATAACAAAATCCTCACTCTCCAAACATATAAATGGTGGAGGTCCACAAAGCCATGCCAAATACTGTTGTTCGAAAACTCTTTCCACCTTGGTATCGATGTCTGCTTCTGCCATATCAGCAAAACCACAACATGACTAGAGTGACTAGACTAGTGCCTCTAGTGCCTCTAGTCCTCTAGTTTTAAGACTAGATCTAGAGCGACTTAGCTGAATCTAGTTTGTGAAACTAGAGCTAGGGCATCTAGTTTCCCGTCTAGATCTATTTTTTGAGTTTTATGACAGATGCATCACACATTTTCTAGTTTGATGGATAGTTCTATTCCCCAAAAATATGATTCAAGATGCATCAGCTGCAGCCACTCACACACCATATTGCCAGGGATGCTCCCTGAAATATTAGAGAAAACAAAGCAAATTGTTCTATTGTTCTATCTAATCTATGAACATCTATTAAGGTAGAACCCATTCAGTTTCAACTAATATCACATGATGTGACGCAACTGTGACCTGGTGTGATCTTTCTGTGACCGCATCGTAAGATCTGATGTGATGATGCGATAAGACTGCAATGAGTGTTATGCAATTGAGCTCGATTGACAATGTAGTGAATAATCAGAAATCTAAGTTAAATCTTTGTGTTTTTTAGGTCCCCCATTATGCTATTTGGAAGCACTCGATGTCCCTTGTATTTCTTGGTTGCCCAGGCAGCCTGTTTCCCATTGAGCCCCTGTTTGTACGCGTCTGCAAACCGTCCGGATCTTGTAGCAAATCTATGAGAAGATCAGAATCTCAAATTTCAGACAATGATGTGTACACACTTTCACATGCTAACCAAGGGAACTGATTCCAGAGCCGAGACCACATTATGCTCTAAATCAACTTCTTTTGATGATGCAGGATACTCCTGATAGACATGTTTTGCATAGCCCCAGCATTGCTCAATGAAATTAAGCTTGCAGTGGAATTTCGGAAGGAATAGAACATTGAACCCCTGTTTCTTGCACAGAGTTTCCAGCCTGGACTCACCCTGAATGAAATTGGGCTGCATATAGAGAACTCTTCGGCAGCAGCAATCTGATACCCCTTTCTTGCACTTGAAGTCCTTGCACTGCGCTTTTAAGTTTGATTCCTTCAATAGTCCCCTCTCTTTTAAAATAATAGACATCCCCTTGAACACTCCAGCTTGTGGGTGCTCTAGGGGGAAATAGAGCGGTTGAGGTGTCCCATCAGCAAGTCTCCCATCTGCCATGCGTGTTTTGATCTTGACCACTTTGCCATCAGGGCCATAGACTGGCCTTCCATTGTTGCCGATCATATTTGTCTCTGGGCCCCAATTGGTGCCTTCTTTTGGTGTGAATTTGGGCATATTTCGTGCTGAAAGGGCCTCATCAGGTCATTTGAGATGCGTTGTTGCGTTGTCAAAGACAAAAATGTGGTCATTGTTGGGATAATGTTTCTTCAGAATATCCATGGCGCTCTGGACTTGCTTCAGAACATCCTCATTGGTGAAATACCCCCCCCAAGACCTCCCTGCTTTCAACAACACATGTGTGTCCTCTTCCCTGTTTTGAGAGCGCAGCCACCCATAATCAGCAGATACGAAATTGGCAACCATGAGGGATGCCCCTTTACCTTTGGGCTGTGGTACCACCTTTTCATCTTTACTAGCCCACCTTACTTTTCGCCAATCATTTGCATAGAAGGTAGATTTGTCATGATACCACACAACAATGTGACAAAAATCTGGAGTTGTGGCCACGCTCGTGTCCTCGGTGCCATCGTTTGTCCATCTTCTTGTGTGAGCATCAATTTCGTCTAAGTCAGAGAGGAACACATCTTGTCGGTATGCAACAGTGTCTTCACGCTCATGCCTATCAACGTATTGACCCTTTGGTGCATTGCCCCAACTGAATCCCAATTGGTGCATCCAGCGGTTGGCTGTTGTAATGCCAATGGTCGTTTTGCGGTTCAGCTGCTCCTTCATCTCCGGGGTATCAAGAAAATGAACTATGTCCATGGCTTTCGCGTATTTGCCAATTCCTTCAAGATGAAGCTTGATTTCTTGCGCAAGAGTTTCATCCTGCAATAAGGATTCGTTGCACTGGCCAGATGAACTGATTGGGAGGCTGCGATTGGTAATAAATGCACGGCTCCATGTCCGAAGATTCCGGGCAAGGTTACTTCCTCTTCCAACCGTACGAGCCGTCTGTTCTGATGTGGCCATCCACAAGGTACTGATGGTGCCCCCATGGGGCGTGGTGTCCAGACCCACATAATTCCATAAGAACTGGCAAACCTGTTCCAGCCTTTCTTGTGTGATCGGGTTGAGTCCTGGATCCACATGGCCAGGTCCTGTTTTCTGCTTTGGTTTCAAGATCCCCTGAAGGTCCTCATATGCCCTCCATGCATCTTCTATTCCTAGAGGAGGTAAAAAAGTCCTGTGTTTTTTGTCACCAGTCTCATGCTGATCGTCGTTATGGTCATCCGGCTCCTCAGGATCTGTGTCAATCATATTTGCCATTCCTGGAATGGCGGCAAGGTCTCTGTTTCCATTTTGGGGCTGATGCGGCACTGCTGCATGTGTTTTGGGACTTTGTGCGGCAGGTGTAACCTCACATGGGGATTGGATGGTGTTTTCGATCGACATCATTACTTCTTGGTCTTCGGTAGCCTGTCCCCGAAACCCATCCATTTCTAGTCCTGTACAACGCCTTTTGGTGCACTTTGGATACATGATCTGAAGATAATGATAAATGATGTTCAGGAAAACCTGAAAACAGGCTGCTTTACATTTTCCTTGTCATCATTTGATATCATTCTCTTCGTTCGATGCATGCCTCGGTTTGGAAGATTATTTCGCTTCCATTTCGGCATGGTGAGGCAATTTTGTGCGCTCTTGAATGCAGATCCAAAAATGGACGAATCCGGAATTTCGACACTAAAAAGCTATCTCCTCCTTCAAAACAGCTCAAACAAATTTTCAAAAACCACAGATTTGTTTAAATAACATATCTTCATGTCGCCCTTTTCCTCAAAATCGCATTTTTCTCCCCCTCATGTATCTAAGGCATAATCTCCTCACCATCTTGTCACTTTTTGTCACCTTAAGGTCATGTGATATGAATAAACCAAACATAGACAAATATGAAATTTCGACACCAAAAGTCTATCTCCTCCTTCAAAAAGGCTTAAACAAAAACTTGAGAACCACAGTTGTGTTTTAATAACAAATCTTCATACCTCCCTTGTCGCAGAAATCGCATTTACTTCTTTTCTCAAGAGTTTATACATGGTTTTTGCTAATGTCACACTGGTCATGTGATATTAGTTGAAACTGAACAGGTTCTACCTTAGGACTGCAGACAGAGGGACAAGCCAGGATGCAGAAAGGAGTGACCAAAAGAGGAGCACTTCCTGGAGACTGCAGAGGGTGCAACATATCAGGACATGGGAAGAAAGCAGCAGAATGAGTGGCACTCACTCTCTGGAGACTGCAGAGGGGGAAATAAGTCAGGGGTTGGAAAGAATGCGACCAATAGAAGGGCACTCACTTCCTGGAAACTGCAAAGGGAGGGACTTGTCAGGGCATGGAAAGAAAGTAACGGAGTGAAGGGCACTCACACCCTGGAGACCGACATGTCATGTGTCAGGAATGAAAGCAACAGGGTGAGGGGCACTGACTGGAGACCAAGCTGGAGACTGCGGAGGGAGAAACACATCAGGACACAGAACGACAAAAGCAACATGAGGGGCACCCACTGGAAATGGTAGAGGGAGGGACACGCTAGGACACAGAATAAAAGCGACAGGGTGAGAGAGGTAAGAGGCATCCGGCACTCACCCAATAGAGACTGCAAAGGGAGGGACATGTCAGGGAGCAGGAAGAAAGTGACAGAGTGAGGGGCACTCACAGTATTCACCCTCTGGGGTCCGCAGAGGACATGGAAATAAATCGACCGAGAAAGGGGGCAAAAGGTGGGGACCACAGAGGAAGGACAAGTCAAGCAAGAGGCACTTATTATAGACTGGAAACTGCAGGAGGGACAAGCCTTGTGTTCAAGTCCCTAAAAATATTGCTTAATAGTTAATACATATCAAATTCAACACTCAGGGCCATCAGTCGTCATTTATCAAGATCTGATTTAGGGGTGCTGTCAACAAAGAGACACTACAAACCAGTGGGAAACAGTGGGTGGTGTTGGGAGAGATGGAGGTGCGGTAAACTGTTGTTGTTAATCCACCATGACCATGCTCACCCCCAACCTCTGTATCAGGATTCTTTGCATGCTCTGCTTTACCAATCTGAGTTGTAAACTACTTATAAGAGATTTTGATTTCTTTCTCAGGCCTCAGGTGCAGTTTCCCATTGTTTCTAGGTCAGGGAACCTTACGGGCTTTGCACTCCATGTGCCATGTGCGGAACGACCCAGATCTGACCCCGATACATTTGCAAATTCAATGTCCTCTCTCTGAAATCACAACCATCGCCTCTTTCCTCCTCTCTCCGAAACCACTCGTCCCTCCCTCTATAGTCTCCAGCTTGTGGGTCATAAGTACTGTGTGAGTGACCCCTTGCTTAGTTGCTTTCTTTCTGTGTCATGGCTTGTCCCTGCCTCTGTGATCTCCAAGAGATAAGTATCCTTCCTTGGTCGCCTTCTTTCCATGTTGACCTAACCCTTCCTCTGTGGTCCCCATGAAGTGAGCGCCCTTTTCTTGGTCATTGCCTTGTCTCGCCTCTCCCGCCTTGCACTCGACGCCCGCTCCCTCATCATCCTCATTCCCCAACATATCTCGCCTTGGATCTTGCTACCAACAGAATTCAGATCACCCAGAGCCGCCAAATACAAAGGAAGCATGCAGCCTCGAGGACGGAGAGCTAGGCCCAAGCACCAGCATTGTCAGATAAGGACTTTGTCTATAGGATTCCATGTTTCTTCGTACATTTACCACTTATCTTTCCATTAGAACATCCACTCGCTTTTATCTTACATTAGCATTCCTTTTATTCAACATCGCACCCACCTTTGCCCCTTGGATATTGAACATTGCCGTGCGGATCCGTCGCTGGCAAGATCTTTCCTTTACACTTTCCTTTTTCTCTCGTTTCCTACTCACCTGTCATAGCGTACTTGTTCATAATCGCCTCAGCACAAATATATAAAAACCCGCGTGCCTGCCTTGCTGAGCAGCAGGCAATAGTGGCCCAAGATTCCCCCTTGTTTCTTGTGTGTGTGCTGGGCTACCAAGCCCCTTTCCCTTCCTTTCTTCTTGTTGAAACCCAACCGCTAGGACATGTGATTGCTATTCGCTGTCTGTCCCCAGTCAACTCTACAGCATGTTCTCAGATTCTTGGGAACGCTGCTTGGCTCTTCGTTCACTTTGTATTCCTCCCCCTCCTTCTTGAACTCACGCGCGGACCCGACGTCTGCCATACAGCCAGGATGGTAAAACTGGCTCGTTGAGTACCTCAGGGCATCTTGTCGCGAGCGGTACTCACGCCCCCCAGTCTCAGCTACAAATCCGCAACTTCAACATCATGTGACCGTGGGAATATATCACATGACCCTACATGTGACTCATCACGTGACCCCTCCGCCATTCATACATCACGTGACTTATCAGCACATGACCCTGGGAACCTACGACCCTGTGACCCTGGGAAGATAACACATGACCTATCAAGGAACTGGTCATCAACAATGTCACATGACAAGACGCGCTTTGGACGCGTGTCTAATCCGTTGATCAACACGTGGCAGATCGTGGGAACGATCAACAAGACGCATCCACTAAACAATCAACAAACACACAACGTGGCTCGATCAATGAAGACACGACTCATTAGGGCCAGACCCTAATCGAGATGTATAATGTAATCCGTAGTTACTGCACATCGACTGCGCAGTCCCCTGTTACCTGTAATTGTACCTACCCTAAACTGCGCACAGACCACCCTGTATTAGTATATAAGACCTACGAATTTAGGTGAACAGTCCTTAGACTGTTCTCTTGTCAATCCCCACACTGGAGCCTTTCAAAGCTCCCTCATCGTCAGCAGCACTCCACTTGTCGTCCCCGACAGTCTACTCAATCCCGCCTCTCCTCGCTTTCTGTCTCTTCCTCCTCAACATCTCCTTGTTGCTCCTTTGGATCAGTCACCTTCAACTCTGCGCCATCGTCGAGTCTCGCTACCCATAAAGTAGTGAGTTCCTGACATTAGAACAGTCTCTTTAAGTTGAAGCTGACTGTTTGGAAGTGTCCTCACCTTCCCTCTCCGTCGCCTCTTGGTCCGACCTGAACGCTGTCTACCAGGAGAACTCTGCCGCTGCCCTCAAGGTCGTCAACAACGTCCTCAACAGCCCCCACAACACTTGGAATTACCCAAGTCCTGGAAGCCCCCGTCTCCAGTACCCCCCTAGTTCCACATCATCCCCCGTTGTCCCCTGGTCACCCACTGTTGCCTCCAGTCCCGAGCTCCCCTTCGAGTTTGTTGTCCCCGGCTTCCCCTTCCTTGAACCCACTGGTCCTGGCCCCTACGACAACTACATTCCACAGTCCCCATGATACTCCACCTTGTTTGCTGACACCAGCATCACCCTCGTCGACCTGGACACCCTCGAACCCACCCCCATTGATATCGACCCCTACGTGGTCCACTCTCCATCACCACCTACTCCCAAGCCCACTGAGGAAGCACTTTGCACTGCCGCTGAGTTCAATCTCAAACAACTCGGAGAAGAAACCGCTGCCCATGTTGTCTGCCTTGCCCAAGAAGAACTCGACGCCCTCCTTCCCCCACTCAACCAGGACAATTAGAGCCACTTTCAACTCACAGGTGACCTGGTCGACCACGTCTCACTCGAGGACATCCCCCTTGAGAACATCCCCCCACCCATCGTTACAGCACCCATTGCCACCATCACATCCCCCGCCCCTCCATCACCCGCTCCTCTCCCTCTTCCGGTCTTTTATCCCACGGTCGACATCGCCCCCTTCGAGTACCTCTTCGCCACCCCGCCATGCCTCCCTGCCAATGATCACCCTCATCAGTACACGGTCCACTACAAGCAGGGTCGTCACATTTGGTTCTCATCCGAGGAACTCATCAACAGCCAATTCCTCAACCACATCCCCCGGGCCCAAGACCTTGACACCAACGCACCCCTGTACTTCGTCACCCCCTTTCGTGCTGACGCCCACCACTCTATCCACATTCACTCTGACGGCGCCCTTCCCCCGGTCCACATCTGTGCCAAAGTAGGCAAGCACCCGTGGTCCCCAAAGTTCCCCTTCGGTTACATCGAGACCACCTTTTTGGACTCGATTAAGTTTGTTTTCTCTCGTTTCCCTCCCCTTTGGCTCACTCACTTCGAAGGAGCCCTTGTCCCCCTTGTCACGTACAATTTCCTAGATGGTCGTACAGCTATCCTCTGCGGACATTTACATTTCACCAAGCAGGGGATTCTCTTTATTAACCGGAGCACACATATCATAGACTTGCTTCGTACAGACCCCCAGTTCTCCTGCTTCATACCTACCCCCTGTGTCCCTTCTAAACCGTTCGATTTCATTACACCCCCCTCAGAAAACCCTTTGTAATACTTTTTAGTAAGTTACAAAGGACTTATTGGTGTAAATAAATCGGAGGTTTATTCAACTCTTTTTCTGTTTGTCTTAAGTGGCCAATTTTCATGAAGAAATCTTAAGGCAAACTTACTCAAGAATCGCCAATCTCCAGGAACAAGTCCAACTTACATATTGGAGCGAACATCACTTGGTTCCTCAAGATCTCTTAGATATCCTCCCCTTTGGTTGACTCTTCAGCGCTCAACGCTTCTATCATTACATTGATTACCAACTTATTGACATCCTTAACACAGCAAGACGTTGCACTGCATATTGGCAACTCTCTGGCGCCCATAACTTCGACCAATCCCCAGCCACCCAGATCTCTTTGTTCTACGACGAAACCTTCTTCTGGCACTACTTCGTCCTGTCACACAGGCCAGAAATCATCACACAGATCCAAGCCGGACACAGAGTTAGATTTCTATCTAGATTTCACGTGTCGGAAACCAAAGTTGAAGTGGAGTTTAACGAAATTCGACTCCAGACAAACCCAAGCAGAGAATTTACTTCAACTAACTTGTACCAGTTCATCTACAGCGACGAACGAATCCTCATGTACCAGTGGAACAACCGTGCCTGGACCACAGATCTTCTTACCCCACATACAAGTCTCATTGATCCCTCTTCCCACTTTACCCTCCCCATCACCCAGCCAAACACCCAGGGAAGAGACACCGAATACCTGGAACGTTTCCAGCGTATCCTCTTGGAACCAGATCTTCTCACACTCAATTCATCGTATCACGACAGCGTGGACAGTACATTACCCCCCACTCTGGTTGGTACCCCTCAATCCAGTCCCCCAAGCACACCTGAGTCGGTATATCAGCGTGCCCGAGAGATCACCTTTTCGAACGACAACCCGGATCTTTGTTTCTGCAGAATCGACCTTTGTCGTTGCGATAGCCGTTACCCTGGAACCCCACCCACCCCACTTGGAATTCACCTCTGGGACCCCCGATTCTTCAGAGCAGGACCTATAGAAGGTCTCCATTACAACCGACAACCTGGCCAGTCCACGTAACCGGAGAAATCACTCAGCCCCAGCCCAGGAACAAGGACATTTCATACCCTCTAATGAAAGAGGAAGACATAGACTCCGTCGCACCCAGAACTTTGTTGACCGACGGCCCCAGCCCGTTCCCTCTCCCCAAGTTTACAGAGAACCAACCCCACCCCCAAATCCTTTCACGGTACCAGTAACACATCACATCCAGGAAGTCCTACAAGGACCATATAACGCATTACCAAGAATCGAACAACCACTGCCCCCTACTCCTCACAGTCACCACACCAGCGTCTCAGGAAATTCAGATCTAGTTGGAGCCACATCACAGATCTATTTACCGGAAGTTATCTACCTTGGTGTCACTGCTCCTACAAGAAATTGCACAGAGCTCCACATCTTCAAGCAACATTGTTTATTCCTCCTACAAAATCATACTGAGAAGCATATTAGCCACCCCTTGACAGAGTTACAGACTATCACTCCGCATATCGGGGCCTTTAATAAATTCTTTTGGAAATACTGTACTTCGATCACGATCAACGGTATCCTAGAAGATTATAGAGGCATTACCCATCATAGTGATACTAGGACTCCTTGTCTGGTTAAAGTGTGTATGATTTTCTACAGTTGGGATAACCCCAGTTACACCGTCACTCTTGCATGAGCTCTTGGGAAACCATCCTTAATAACTTTCCGCCCAAAGACCAACTTGAACTCACAGAAGAAGAACAGGCGTACATACCTGTCTACGCTACTGACACCTTCGCTGCAGACTATAAAGACACTAGGTGTCTCTTCACCCATTTCTTAACACCAGGAATTTGGTGTGAAGGAGTAGGAACCCCCTGGAAATTCACTGCAAATAACGAAACACTTGTTACAAGGAAATTTTGATTCCTTGTTCTCCACTTTGACGAAGTCCACGATTTTGACTTCATACTACGAACCGCTACCTTTAACGGCAAACAAATCAAGTGGGACACTACAGACTCCAAGTGGAAGTACCTCAATAATCGCACAGTACACTTCCAAAGCCCTAGCACTTCTGAAGCAGAAGATATCACAATCCCCAGGGAATTCAAGAAAGAAAGTTCAGATACAACAGAATACAAATCTAACCCTAGTACACCTTCTACCCCGGATGACGAGGACACACTCAACGTTAGCAACCTATTACAAGAAGCCGAAACAAGGATTGTTGCTACCATCCAGAAACTCACCAGTCGCCCTAGTACCCCAAGTCCCCAAGAAACCCCATCCTGTCCAGCAAGTACGCTTCCTGGAAGCTCCAAACTTTCAATACCAGAAGAAAGTTCACTTCCTACTCCACCCGTATCCAAAGGCAAAGCAAAGGAAGAACCTTTACCACAGACCTTTGCCGGCTCTTCAAGATCCTTGCAAGCCACTCCAGTACCCGCCGCAACCCAGCCGGAGATACACTCAGTACCAAAAGGAAACCCCAAAGGAATACCACTGCAGATCCCTCCTCATCGCCCGTGCTCAGGAAGAACAGGCCCACCACAGAGACCACCTAGTCCCCCAGTGCCACCCCCACCCCCAGTTATCATGGCAGGAAATGTCACGACTCCCAAACTCTTGGGAAGTACCCCTGATCCCTATGATGGGAACCCAACAAAGGCCCAGGCCTTTTGGAACACATTGGCCAACTATTATACAATGAATGAGGCGGTTTACAATACCAACAATAAGAAGGTACCAGCAGCTTTGACAAATTTCAAAGCAGGCACTTGTGGAGGAGATTGGGCCAGTGATCGCATCGCTGATGCTTTGACCGCCAACCCACCAAATTATGGAACATGGGCCCAATTCCAAATTGCCTTCAAGAAACAATTCATTCCCCCCCAAGTCCAACAAGAAGCCATTAAGGGAATGCATAGCACCTACATGGGCAACCGAGAATTCAACGACTGGTACCAAGATTGGTCCAACTTCGCTCGACGATCTGGTGTCAACAATAATACCAAGATGTATGCATTCAGACAATGCATCAATTCAGCACTCCAACAGAAGTTAGTCGCTCTGTCACCCCAGCCCACTACACTCCCAGATCTCGTTGACAAGGCTCAAGACCTGGATCGTTCCTTCCGCATGTTCACGCCACGGTCCTATACATCCTCTACAGGAGGAGGACGCGGAAGAGGTCATTTTACCCCTCGAATTCGAGCAATTGAAGAAGAAGAACCTACTGCGGAAATAAATGCAACACGCAGACGTGGTCAAATTCGAGGACGTAGCCGTGGAACCTCGTTTCGTCAAGGAAAGCTCTCCCCTGAAGAAAGGGAACGCCGCTTCAAAGAGAAACTCTGCATGTACTGCGGCAAACCAGGACACATCGCCACCAATTGCAGCTTAGGCAAATGCCCCAGGACCTCGTTATGTCAAATGGACTCTACCCCGGAAGACAACATGGAGAAAATGAGTATCCACAATAATGTAGAAGCAAACAAGCTGTCCACCAACTACTTCGCACCTATCACAGACATGGATGTCATGGACGCCCCCATCAAGATGTTGTCCATCTTCAATATGGACCCCCTGGACATTGATGTGGCCCACATCAATCACTTGTCTTTTTAATGCACTCTCCTGTTGCATCGTCAGTGAGAGTTGTACCACCATCCTGTTGTAATTCTAGCAATCTCCAAGTTCCCAAAACTCCCCATGTACCAATAGATACAATTCAGAATATACGTTCCCCGTCAATTTGGGTTAAAGTTCGAATCGTATGTCACAGGAGAAAAATCGATGCTCATGCAATACTGGACAGTGGAGCCAAGGGCGTCTACTATAATATCTCGTTTATCAACGCACACAAGATCCCCACAAATACCCTAGCAAAACCCATTTACCCAAGAAATGTTGACAGTACCATGAATAAACAAGGACCAATCCGCCATACTGCCATCCTGCGAATGGAGATGGGCGTAGAACACAAGGAAACCACAGAAATGGCCATAACCAATATTGGACGACATGACATACTCCTGGGAACCGACTGGTTCAGGGCGCATAACCCCTAGATAGACTGGGTAAAGAACAAACTACTCCTCAACAGATGCCCCACCTCTTGTTACCCGAATTATCCGGATGAAACGTTGGAACTTGCACAACTCCTTCCAACAGAAGACTTGGAAGCACACTATGATGACCTCCTTGAATCAAAGTACCATGGCATAGATCCTACGCAATGCATTATCGCCCACCTCTATGGCGAATACAAAGATATGATACAATCAAGTGAATCGGTGGTTATGCCCACGATGTCACCTCCCAAGAAAAGCATAGTTGTGTCGCAGTGCAATATGGCTACAAACAAATCAGTGGTTATGCCCACGATGTCGATTACACGAAGAACAGGACCGGTGGTTACATCCACGGTGCCTCCCAAGAATGCGTCACGGCACGCTTTGCCCCGATACGAACCAGTAGTTGCACGAACTACGGTGTCAACTACTCTAGCCAAAGCAGAACAACCCAAGATCCTGAACATACCTCCTGAATTTCGCCAATATGGCAAAGTCTTCTCAGATGAGGAAGCACAGCAACTACCCAAACACCAGCCATGGGACCATAAGATCGACCTTATCCCAGGCATGGAAATGAAGAAAACCACAGTTTACCGTCTTACACCTGTCGAGAAAGTCGCCCTTAAAGAATACATCGAAGATGGCCTAAAATGAGGCACACTACGTCAATCCGAGCACCCCACGCATGCTCCTTCTTCTTCATCAATAAGAAGGATGGCAAATTACGCCCGGTACAAGACTACCGACCCTTGAATACCATCACAGTTAAGAATGCGGCTCCAATCCCACTTATCCCCAAACTCATCGACAAACTATTGGGAGCGCGATTCTTCACCAAGTTAGATGTACGATGGGGATATAACAATATCTGAGTACAAGAAGGTGATGAATGGAAAACGGCCTTCAAAACACCCATGGGATTATACGAATCCACAGTCATGACCTTCGGACTATGCAATGTACCTGCGACATTTCAGACATTTATGGATATAGAATTTGGTCCATTAATCAAAGGAGGACACGTAGTTGTCTATCTTGATGACATCCTTATCTATGCTACCACGATCACGGAACTTGTCTATTGGACACACAAAGTTTTTCAACTTCTACTCAAGTTGGACCTCTACCTTCGACCCGCCAAATGCTCTTTCAACCAGACATCGGTTGAATACCTCGGACTGATCATCTTGGAAGGCGAACTCTGCATGGACCCCGTGAAACTCAAGGCAGTGCAAGACTGGCCTAAACCAAAGAAAGTCAAGGACATACAGCAATTTCTAGGATTTTGCAATTTTTACTGACATTTCGTGCAAGATTATTCCATATTGGCATGACCTTTGTTCAACCTTACAAAGAAGGATATACCATGGGCATGGACCCATTTACAAGATACCACGTTTATAGCGTTACAGCATGCACTCACCTCCACGCCGGTCTTAATCCTACCAGACTACGACAAGCCATTCACCCTGATTACTGATGCCAGCGACTACACCACGGGCTCAATTCTAGAACAAGACGACACATTAGGACGGTCGCACCCAGTCGCTTTTTACTCCAAGTCCCTCCAACCAGCTGAATGTTGCACTAAATGAAAGTAAAGTTGAGGGAAAACAAGCAATGAACGCAAAAGAGCGTGAGTGGTGAACGATCTGTGTAGCGGACGCTTAGTTGGGCACTAGGATGCACACACTAAGGGTCCACTACACGACATACAAAAGTACTTAATGGATTGTAACAATGGATGCTAATTAGAGTATGTACTGTATCTGAATTAACCAAACACTGGGTAGGAGCACTAGCACACTGTGCACTGGCAGTGCACGCTGTGTGGTCCTCGATCCAGTGGACCTGGCCGTGTCCTGGCCGACTGCCACTTCCGCAACACCGAATGCAACTACGAAATTCATAACAAAGAACTCCTGGCTATTATTCATGCTCTCAAGCACTTCCGTCATTACCTCCAAGGCAATGTCCACCAGACAAAGATATTTTCGGACCACGCGAACCTCAAGTACTTCACCACAAAACAAACACTCACATGTCGCCAAGCCCAGTGGTCCCTATTCCTCGGCACTTTTGACTACGTTATCATCCCCAAGCCTGGCAAAATTAACAAGGCAGATGCGCTGTCCAGGCGTCCAGATTATAAAGAGGGGATAGCATCCGAGAATGCGGAAACAATTTTGCTCACACCGGAAAAATTCCTACTCAAGCCAGAGCAATTTCATATACGGGCACTACATAACATGGCAATCCCTACGGGGATCAACGAAGAGCTCAAGGAAGCTATACAAGAAGCAATAAAGACAGACACATTGACAGGCCAGAAACTCAAAGATATCCTCACTAGTGGCCCAAG
>Ga0307510_10003271_pt1 | contig 18854 bp, 20 predicted proteins | sample 12_EM_MG_FD_207224 | JGI IMG/M metagenome (GOLD analysis project Ga0307510, IMG submission 207224) | Populus trichocarpa ectomycorrhiza microbial communities from riparian zone in the Pacific Northwest, United States - 12_EM | ecosystem: Host-associated > Plants > Roots > Unclassified | place...
AAAAATAATTTTGTATAATACCTTGTAATGTTATATTTTTTTTATAATGAATTTATCTGATCATCTCTTCTATATATGAAATATACCTAAGTTGCTAAACATTTTTTTTTTTTGTTACTTGATATTTTATATTTCTATACATCCTAATTAATTTGAGTTTTTATAATTGTTTCCCTATAACAAATAACAAATATATAGCAGAATCGGTGACGAGTAATTCTGTGGTATAGTTAAATTTAATTGAGGTCAAAATCTATTTTTGTATGAAAAAGTAAATAAAGTAGGGGAAATCATTCAACAGCCCGACAATTTCTCAACCCCTCTTGTTTCGGGGCATGCTTTTGATTACAACCTCAAGTTGGAGACATTTTCTCCATTAACCATAAAAGCTAATTTCCATGTCACGACCATGCATGCTCTCTCTTCAACCAAACCAAACAGAGAAATTAATTCCTGTTAACCGTTTTGAGGAGAGAGCATTGCATTCTTATTAATTTTCTGTCGCACCATTAAAATCTAGTGTTCAAGTAGTGGTGATTCGCTTGCATTGTTTGCCATTCTTCACCAACATATCCAGTAGGTAGCCTGTGTGAGAACCCCTGATCAATTTTTGCAACTTTCCTGGGACTAATCGCCAACAAAACTGAGTCTCGGAATAAGTACTTGCTAAAAATCAGAAGCCGATTTTATCAGCCTTCGGAATTTTGTGCTGTCTGTAATGGCTACGAGCAAGATCAGAAGAGCTTTTGGGGCAGTGAAGGACCAGACTAGCATAGGCCTAGCCAAAGTTGGCAACAGCCACTCATTATCAGACCTTGATGTGGCCATTGTTAAGGCAACCAGGCATGAAGAATACCCCGCAGACGAGAGGCACATTCGGGAAATATTGAGCTTGACTTCGTATTCTCGTGCCTACATCAGCGCATGTGTAAACAGCCTCTCCAGGCGTCTCAACAAGACCAGGAATTGGACTGTGGCATTGAAGACGCTTATTTTAATTCAGAGGCTGTTGGCCGAGGGTGATCCAGCTTATGAGCAGGAGATCTTCTTTGCAACCAGGCGTGGGACTCGCCTTCTTAACATGTCAGATTTCCGTGATTCACGATCCAATTCATGGGACTACTCTGCATTTGTGCGCACGCTTGCTCTTTATCTTGATGAAAGGCTTGAGTTTAGGATGCAAGGGCGTCGCGGGAAGCGTAGTGCATTTGGAATAGAAGAAGATGAAGAGGAGGCTGGCCAGGCATCTGTGAAATCAACGCCTGTCCGTGACATGAAGATCGACCATATCTTTTCCAGGATACAACATTTGCAACAGCTCCTTGAGCGCTTTCTAGCCTGCCGCCCCACAGGTTGGTTTACATTCCTTCCTACGTGTATGTTAATCAACTTGCAAGAAAATATTATTAATATTGTACCATGGAGAGAGGAGAACCCAGGAAATACAATGCATGTATAGATGGCACTCTGTTTGATGTTTAAGGAATCTGGAAAAAAAAAAAGACTCAACTCAAGGTTCTGGAGCAACATAAATTTATGACCCTTGTCCTGACAAGACCTTAAAAATATGGCGTGAAGAATTCTGCCGCGGTTCTAAACAATTAATGAAGTATTTCAGGGGTCTCAGCGATTGTAAAAATTAAGCTTGGTAATTGTCCTGGAATGATAAAAAAACATAATATAATTTTTTTTAAAAAAAATCATTCCCAATCATAAGTTGGCATCTTGCATCTGCATCCGTTATCAAATAAATTAGACTTTATCAATGAGTATATATACTCTCAATCTGCAATTTCTGTCATTGTCTGTCTTAAACCAGGGGGGGCGAAGCACAACAGGGTTGTAATTGTGGCTCTCTATTCAACGGTGAAGGAAAGTATCCAGTTATATTATGACATAACAGAAATATTGGGCATCTTGATTGATCGTTTTATGGAACTAGAGATTCCTGAGGCCGTGAAGGTTTACGAGATCTTCTGCCGAGTCTCAAAGCAGTTGGACGAACTCGACAACTTCTATAGCTGGTGCAAGACTGTTGGCATTGCACGCACTTCAGAGTACCCGGACATTGAGAAGATTACACAGAAGAAGCTTGACCTAATGGACGAATTTATTCAAGACAAGTCCACATTGGCACAAACCAAGAGAGCTACATTTGAAGAGCCAATGAATGAAACTGACGAGGGGAAAAAATGTGAAGATGATATAAATGCAATAAAGGCACTACCACCACCTGAAAGTTACACGGAGACCCCTGTCGTAGAAGTGCAGGAAGATGCAGCAAAGGAAGAAGAGAAAAAGGAAATAAATACACAACAGGAGGCTGATTTGTTGAACTTGCATGATGATGCATTGTCAACAGAAGAACACGCAAATAATATGGCCTTAGCTTTGTTTGATGGTGGTGCACCAGCTGGTCCTGCTCAAGCTCTTGCATGGGAAGCCTTCAATGATGATACAGCAGATTGGGAGACAACTTTGGTTCAATCAGCTAGTGATTTAACAAGCCAGAAAGTAACTCTTGCTGGTGGTCTTGATATGATGTTGCTTGATGGCATGTACCAACATGGGGTGAAAACAGCAGAAATGTCTGCGACAGGTTATGGAGTTCATGGAAGTGCTAGTAGTGTTGCCCTCGGTTCAGCTGGAAGGCCTGCAATGTTGGCTTTGCCAGCACCTCCAGTCCCTAATAGTAGTGCTACAACATCAGCAAACCCAGATCCATTTGCTGCCTCACTTGCGGTTGCACCACCACCTTACGTGCAAATGTCCGAGATGGAAAAGAAACAGAAGCTGTTAGTGGAAGAGCAGCTACTTTGGCAGCAATATGCGAAGGATGGAATGCAAGGACAGGCCGCATTTGCAAAGCTACAACCTAATTCTTACAACGTGGGAGGTTACACACAGGGCTACTATCCAAGATCAGGTTAAATAGGAATTCCTTTATGCTTACAGCTTTATTTCCATTGTTAGGAAACTATTACTGCTGAAATTATCACCAGGTCCTGTGTGCCATGCAATTATGACTTGTAACTAACATTTTCAATTCAACACTTCGGTTTTAAAAAGAAAACACTCTACTTAACTGTGTGCTTTTGTTTTATAAAAGGCAAAGAAAATTTACCAATTAATCCAAGAAAACATTCATCCCTACCAATTCCATGCCTTCTCTCTACTGATGAGCTGTTCCAAAATTGCCAGTTTCATCCATTAAATTGTAAGGCTGAAGCTCCAAACAGCAAGTCTCCAGGTTACTTGAAGACTCAAAACTGCTTGGAGCATTTTGACCATGGATCATAGCTTTCGCTGATGCTTGAAATTTATCAAACATGCGTTTAGAAGCATAAATAGACTAAGTTAAAGAATGGCTGAATTGTTAGCAATATATGAAGAAGGAGCCAAGTGGTAGACACGTAATGTGTCAATCAATCAAATTTGATGTTTGGAATATCGATTAATAGTTGATCAGTATCAGTTGTGCAGTTTTGACTGGTAAATAGCAATTTGAATAAAAAAATATTTGCACTCGTAGTATTATGGGGCTTGAATTTTTTCTGTCTTTCTTCTGGATCGGTGTCACACCAGTTGGGTGCTCTTACTCAGCCATAGAACCACCGCACATTGCTCTGGCTGTGGGCAATACAGCCTAGCAGCACTCAGCAAGGCCGATAATCCTCGGAAAAAAGAAGAAGCATCAATACCATTTACTGTTATCAGCTCTGATAGACAAGCTTGTCAGTTTTATCTGTTGCTACATGTCATTGCTAAAAAGATTTGCATAGTTAGCATTAGGCATGATTCATGCCTCGACTCAGCGAGTTTGTATAGTTCTCTAGTTTTCTTTTCTTCTTCATAAAAAAACTTAGATCATGAACGCATGTTTTCATTACAAATAAGAAGAATACATTCCAGAATGAAACAGATTCTGTGGCCTAACTCTTCCTCTCAAGTTATCCATGAAAGCTATATAAAAGCTTTTGTTCCTTTTGCCTCGAAACAAATCCTAATTGGTATAGCACGATTTTAAATGCCTAAACTTGTATGATTTTTATAATTGAATGTTTGATTTTTAATTTTATTTTTTTGTATAATAAAGTTCATGTCTTCACGAATGTATGGTGGTCAAATTTTAATATATTTGTGAAATAATGACATGAACACAACACTTAAAGATAATATTTAGATTGACATCATTGATGAGATAACATGTTAATAAGTAAATATGAGGCAAATTTTCCACCAAAACCTATATTTTGTATATTTTGTATTCAAATTAGTTGTGTGCTCCTGCCCATATTAATCAACTTGCAGGAGAATATTAGATCCCAATACTGATGGAAAACTACATAACCATAATGTCAGCCCTACAAACATGTTTTTTTCTGTTCTAGTTTGTACCAAACACATATAGTTTGTACTAGAGTTAACATAGACACACACAACTTAGAAATATGTACAACCCTGTAATAAAAAATCGCTGCAGTAGCTGAATATTTTATATTGAATTCTCTTTCCTTTTCTTTTCTTTTCTGTTGATTTTATACTTTATTAAAATGTTCTTTTAATGTTGTGATTAGATAATAAGATTGCGTATTTTTGGATAACCAGAACAAGAAAATGATGCTACTAGAAACTTGCTTTGGCGGATGAATGTTGTAAGATAAAAATAATTATTAAAAATTTGCATGATTTAGATGACCTAGAAGTATCCTTGGGATTAGATGATGAGGAGATGATGAGCGAAGCATTTATTTTCATCCACAATGACAAAATGACTGCATTACTGAGAAGTTTGTGCTATCATATACCAACTATAAATACTATAGATTATAAATCACCTGAAAAAACATCCACGTCAGCGACCTTTTATTTTTTTAAAAAAATAAGAGAGTTAAAAGAAATAAAATGGTGCTTGGGGTCGAGCAATTAGAGATTGTGTTAAGAAATGAGATTAATTCTCACAACCAAGTCACATAATTTTTATTATGTGGTTTGGAAATTCTGTGCATCAATAGAGCTGCTTGTTTTACTCACCAAGGATAAAAAGAAAGTTACAACTACGAAGGAGGAGAAAGACCTCTCCAATGAACTCTCAAATTCTATGTATTTGTCTCACTTATCTCTTGCTCTTTTGTTGTGTATTTTTCTTCTTCTTTCACAAGTTGTATTTCTAGTTGAAATGGCAGAACAAACATCTCCATTTTCAACCATGATTTCTGCTAAAAATTGACAGACAAACCACTAGAGTTTTTCCTTTTTTTAGCCTAATTTACATCACTAAAATCTCCCCTCCTCTCTAGACTAATTTGCAGCCTTCTTTGGTTTGACTGTGGGTTATTTGTCTCAATTCATAAAAATCTCCCACCTGGAGATAAACGACGCCAGAAATTGTCCTCTATCCTCAAAGACCTACCGAATATTTGCACAACTTTAGTTTATTAAGTGTAACACCCCTCAGTTAACATGATTATTGGATTCTTGGTCTCAAAGATCTTCTCTAGCTTTAATTGTTTATCATTAAGCAGATGTCAAATAAAGTGATCATATCTCATTTGAATATGCTTAGTTTTAGAATGAAATTATAGATTTTTAGCAAAACAAGATTGCTCTCTAATAATCACTATAGAGAGTATCTCCTCGTTTTCTTGCCTAGTTTTTTTAAGAAACTTCACAACCATAGCATTTCATTTACAGATTTTGATACTGTAATATATTCAACTTCTATGATCGAAATAACAAAAGTCTTCTAAAAAGGAAAACTCTGTAAAGAATTTAATACCACCTAGAATGTATACAAACCTTGTAGTACTATTTCTACTATCAACATCACCTACTGGATTAATGTCTACAAATCCTTCTAGTTTTAATTAAATTAGCAGTTGTGAAACTAATACAAGTATGCGAGGATTCTTTTAAGTACCTCATAACCCAGTTCACTACCTCCCAATATGGTTTTGCTAGATTACTCATTAATCGACTCACAACTCCTACTACATAAGTGATATTTGGTTTAGTACAAACTATAACTTATATGATAGAACTAATAGTTGAGACCTTAGCCATGTTGTCATGGTTTTGCTCAATTTTTAGTAGCTGATTTTGATTTTTATTGAGTTCAAAATGACTTCCTAAAAGTGTACTCACGGATTTGGCATTATTTATATTAAACATGCTAAGGATCTTTTTAACATATTTTGTTTGTGAAAACTTTGGCATGCTATCATCTCTTTATCAAATAATTATAATGCCAATGATTTTTTTAAAGAAAGTTACAACAATAGAGGAGGAGAAAGAGCTCTCTAATCAACTCTCAAATTCTATGTATTTGTATACCTCAGGTCATGTGATCAGGATTGTCCCATCAAAAAAAATTATGAGGTCTAATTCTCAATTAATTTAATATCAAATGATAAATTTTTTTTTTTAAAAAAATAAAGTTTTAAAAGAACCCAAATAAAAAATAACAATTAAAATAATAAGAATTAAATTTGATATAAAAATAAAATGATAAGACACCTTTTAATTTTAACTAAGCTAGCACAACCTCATCGCGATGCTTCTAACAACACCGAAGAAATCTATGTTTGACTGTCTAAGGAAATTATACACGTTGCTAAAACATGATAAGCTTCCTCCACATGCTAGCATGTATTGTTCATTAACTTCATCCCACCATATTGTTTTTTAGTTTTAATTTTGATCCCTTAATCTTTAATTATTTTATTTCAAAATAATTGTATTTTATTTTGTTAAACTGAGTACTAGAATTTTCTCTTAATATTATGGAATCTTCGTATTTAGACAACCAAAATAAACTATTATGTCAAACCCCAAATAAAAGGCAATGTAAAATTATCAAATTGAGAAGAAAAAAAGTTGAGTGGCTGAAAAATAAAAAAGAACATGAACTTTGCCCCTAACCATGCAAATTAGTATTTGATGGTAGCAAAAAAAAAAAGATTGGACATTTGTGTAAGATTCAAATTCAGATCCTAAACTCTAATTATTTTAAATCAATAAAATTAAATTTTATTTTGTAAAATCAAGTATCAATCGAGCACAACAAGATATTTCCCTGACATTGCAAGATCCTATATGTAGGCATAAGAAACAAATCACCATGATCAATTCCAAATCAACGCAATATAAAAAACCAAATTAAAAGATAATTAAATTAAAGGACCGGAAAACAGAACTACTATTGGAATCCATGTTGATTCCCCTCACATACCACATTTTTCCGTCATGCTTTCATAAACTCAATCTCTGAACCACATTTGCCTTTGGGAAACACTGGAAATTCAATGAGATTTTTCCCAGTAGTATCTACGCACAAGTAAATTTGATAAAGTTGATTATTCCCTGATGTATCAGTATTGCACTCTATCCATGGAGTAGATCTTATTGCCTCTGGTGTAGCATCCTCTATCTGGGTTTTTTCCTGTAACATTTTTATCCTTCAACCATTAGCTACCATAGTAGTAAAGAGGAAAACAATAGTTAAGGTACAAATCTAAAAGGGGTGAATGTGAAAATGAAAATTTACCTGCGCTTGCATGAAGTATCCATGTTGGTCAAGAACAGGCTCGGAGCATGTCCCATGTTTTTTCCTTTCTTGGGTCCAAAAACTTACTCCACCACCAGCAAAATAGGATTTGGTTTTTACTTTGTATCCACACAAAGTGTTTGATAGAATTTCAATCATGAAAGTTTTAGTTTTTTTTTTAATTTATGGTAAAAATATAATATTTAATATAAGAGTTTTTTAGTTATTAATTAAAATATAATGATAATTATATAAATAATCTGATGTTTTTTTACCTTATAAAGTATTATGAACTTGCATGTAATTTTTAAAAGAATAGAGCCGAAGTAAAAAAATTGACCTAACAACATGGATAGCAAATATTTGTTTAGTTAAAATAGTTTGAGATATATTTTTTATATAACATAAATGAAAAAATAAATTTTCATAAATAAAAAATAAATTATTTTAGCCTTTACAAATTTAAAGTTTAAAACACATTTGATAGATATGGTGTGAAAGGCAAGAAGTATTTATTTAACCAAACAATTTTTTCTACTTAGTTGGGCAACCAAACACTCTTCTTTGTGGGGAGGAATCATGTTATATAAATTATTGAAGTTGAAAGCCTGCGAGCCAATGCAGCAAACTTTAAAAAATCAAAAACAAGTTTTCTGAAATAAATGGAGCCATGACAAACATAATCATCTTATTGAAGTGATGATAAATATCTCTTGCGGATATTTGCTAACGAGGTTTTACAGGGCCATCCCGTGCGATGAGACTACCAGATGACTTGCAAAGTACCAATTATATTAATTACAAGTCTCTGATACTAATATTTTCAATTAAGGAGTGCACTAGCAGTAATTAAACTGTTTTAGCTATGGTGGGAGGGAGTAGGTGCAGGTAGCTCTAAGAGATGAGGTCGAATCCCTGTTGAAGGAGATCACCAGCCAAGACCTGGTTAGCAGCTTCAGAGGGATGGAATCCATCCCAGAACACATACTCTGTGGCATTGGAGCATGTTCCCACAGACCGATCATTGCAGAGCACTGAGGTCTCTAGTGTACCTGTACCACAGCAAGCCCTTCTCGACTCAAAGAAACCTGTCACGTTAACATGATTAAGTACCCAGATGAAAATTGATAATCAGTCGTTCGGATTTTGTGCTTTTGTTTTTCAGAGAGTAGGCATTTTCTTACCGTTGTCACTGGGCTTCCTGATCATATCCAAGAGAGGCTGGTAAATATCAAAGACCACAAGTTTGAGGCCAGGAAGCTTTTGCACCAGGCCTTGGGAAGTGCTGTTTAGTTTGTCGTTGAACAAAATAGCATCTTGGTTTAGACTCTCGACACACTGGTTGCTTCCTGCGCCAAAGAGGGTGATAGCTGCGGGCAAACACCCTGTTGGAGGTAGGGATGTCACTCCAATCCTTCTTGCTCCAAGTCCATAGAGATTCTGTCTCAATACCTCCTTGTTAGAAAACAATTCTGTGCTATGAAGAAGCTAAAGAAGAGGATTGTTTCTCGTTTATTTATCCATGGAATTAATGTATTAGTATGTGTAGATGTGTGCTAGCTACTACTGTTTCTATTTTACTTTCTGTGTTTTCCCTTAGATATAGACAGGTTTATTTTGTACAGAGATTTATTGATGGACTTGATAAATTTAAGTGATGTAGACATAAGATTCTGGCCAAAATCTATGTGCTTTCTTCTCTCTGTTTTTTTTTTTTTTTTTTTACCTTTCTCAAACACCTGTTTGGAAACAAAGAATCTGTTCTGTGGTGGGATTGATACCTGAATAAAACTAGAGTAGGAACTCATGAGAAGGTCTGAGAACCGATCAACTGAGTATAGTCCTCTAAGGACTGGGTTGATGTAATAATTCTGAATAAAATCACTGCTCCCTGCACTCAAGAGATGGATAGCACCGGAGAATATGTCATTGGCCCTGGCTTGTCCAGCCATGTTGACAACTTTCATTTGGTAATCCCTGTAGTAGCTCAACTGCCTGGTCAAAGAAATGGAACTCTACAAACCATAAGAAAGACAGGGCCATGTAAGCACATAACATTTATATATATATGGATAGAGAGGGAGGGAGGGAGAGGAAAAGGCTTGCTCTTACATATGACTGGGCTGTCCCGTCATAAAGGCCAGAAGCAGCTGAGGCAAAGTTGGCTCCAGTTAGGATGTTTCTTCCGCTGGCATCTGGGCTAAGGTAGGCTGGTGGGTATGTGGTGAAGCCTAGGTATTCAGCTGAACATATTGCATGAAAGAATCAGACAAAGCATGGCAAGCTTATGAGATGGACCAATGAGGAGAAAAACAAGAGCGGATTCTTGACAAGTACAGTTACCTGTGAAGTCTGTTGCTAGCTTCCCATTACAGAATCTTCCAGTTGGTCTGTGAGTAACATAATCTCTTCCATAAGGAAGGAAGTTTGCCTTGATGAGTGTAGTGAGGTTATTGTTGTTACCCACGTCAACAACTGAGTCTCCAAAGATGATAAGTGCCGGAACAAGAGGATCCCCACGAGCTACAGAGGCAACTAAAACAAGAAGAAAGAAAGTAGCCCAAAAACTATTTGCATTCCCCATTTCTTTTCCTTAGTTCTCACAAGTACTGAACTCTCCACCCAGTACGTGTTTGTGTGTGTGTGTGTGTGTGTGTGTGTGTGTGTGTGTGCAAATGAGAGAGAGACAGAGAGAGATTGGAGTGAATGGGGAAGAGAGGAGGGGGGTGGTGGAGAATTTAAGAAGGGAAATCCAGTGAATTATGGTCAAAGCATTATAACTGTCTTAAAGAGTGTAATTCCAAGGAAGCTGTTTATTTTCTGGGAAGGAGGCATGTTTCGCACCCTATAAAGCCCATGATTTATGTCCTCTTTGTAGATCTGTATTTATTAGGCTAACAAAAACGTGACCATCCTTTTGCCATGTCTATACAAATGTTTTGAGGAGAGGACAGGACAACTTAGTTAAAGCTTCAAACACCCTAAGAAAACCAATTAAGGAAAAAGTTTTTAAACGTTTATCGATCACAGATCACATTTTACATGATGCTCCACGAGTAGCCTGGTCTTCCTTCCCTATCTCAACCAATGTAAGAAGGGACAAAATTCAAAAAGCAAAACATATAGCAGTCCAAGAAATTCTTAAAACTAGCCAACTTTAATACTGCTCCTGCAAGCATGCATTTAATAAGCAGCATCACAAAAAAAAAAATGTCACGGCTTGGGTGAGGAAGAGAAGTGCCCTGCATTTCGTCTAATACCGTGCTTAATGTATTATTCATTATTCAACACTAGAGAAGACGAAATTTAAGCGCTCTTCAAATATTAATTAGCTGTTTATCTAAGCAAACACCTGACCTGTTCAAGCCTTCAAGGACCGAGGAGTTATTAGGGCCCAGCAGCAGCAGCAGCTCATTCATTATAGACTGACAAGAATCAGTTTAAGCAACATTGCTCGCGATTAATTATAGTTGTAGTGGTAAATCTTTTATAGTTGGGGGATATTAAATGAGAATACCAATCTGGGGGTGTTTAAATTTAAATGCAGCTGCTGACAATCAGTGCAGTTTTCCAGCAACTGGAAATAATGGACCTCTTCGTGGATTGGGTCGCTCTATTTAGCCACCTGATAAAAAGAGGCTCGAGCTACAAAGACAGCCCAGATTAGATAAATCCAACATCACTTCTTTAAAACCCCTCCTCCCTTCCTGTGCTGAAAGAGATCAGTTTGCGGTTGCTTGTTTCTTTCACGTATTCTGTTCATCTTATGGGCGGCATCCTATGAATAAATCAACCTCAGTTAATTTAATTAATTAACTTTTATTTTATTTTTTTAATTATTACAGGTGCTAATGGGCCATCCAAAAATGTTATGCTCATTCGGAGTGATAGTCTTCTCAGTTCCCACTTCTAGCATCCTTGTAACTCGGTTACCGACCATTATTGAACCATGTTGCAAGTTCCACATTGCATAGCATACGGTTTCCCTTTCAAACAGAAGAAAGAAACAAGGAAAACGTAATCATAAATTACATTATGGGGAAATAACCACGAAACAGAACACAAATGGTACAAGTTCTCCCTCTTCTCTTGTGATAATGCCCGAGAGGTGTCTGTTTTCCCTCCACAGTCCACTCCTATTAAAGGTTTGTTGCTCAAGTACCAAGCCTTGCTAAACCCAGCTGAGATATATAATTCGTGATTCTAATCAATGCATCAAAAGGTGGAAGTCATTGTCATCAGTTACGACAACATAATCATATCCAAGGCTGTTGGCACGACTACAGAATTCGTCCATCTCACTCTGTGGAACCTGGATGCCAACCAGGACATTGGCACCAGTTTCACCCTGTTGGAAGGGAAATTTAAGAATACAATATTAGGATTGGTAAGAGGAAAGATCCCTTGACAATTTTACCTAGCAGCAAAAATATCAATTATGGAAGAGAAGCATTTGCATGCCAACCTGCCCTCTGTAATGGAACAAGCTAATGTTCCAGCGTGGACTGAAAGAATCCAAAAACTTCATCAACGCACCAGGCCTTTCTGGGAAAACAAAACGACAAAGAACCTCATCCGGAACATTTAATTTGCCACCAATCTGTAAAAGATAGGTAAGAAATGAAGCATTGCAAAAGACCAACGAGGAAAAAGCTTATGTAACACGTGATAGATATTGAAAGAAATATGTAACACGTGATATCAAAAAATCAAATGTCCTGAAAAGGAGATATACAAAGATTGTTCATTCATTATTGTTTGCTAACAGTGTGTTATTTCTACTTGATCAAGCACAGAATGGGGTGACATTCATGAAATTTGAGTAACCAGTTCTCTTTTACACAAAGGGACATCTTTTATTCTTCAACAATTTACATACATCCTAAGAGTGACTTTGTAGCTATGAAACATAAAAAAAAATACCCTTCAAGGAATCAACTTGAGATGAGAATGCAATATTACCAGATAACGCAATGGGGTGACATTCATTATTGTTTGCTAACAGTGTGTTATTTCTACTTGATTAAGCACAGAATGGGGTGACATTCATGAAATTTGAGTAACCAGTTCTCTTTTACACAAAGGGACATCTTTTATTCTTCAACAATTACATACATCCTAAGAGTGACTTTGTAGCTATGAAACATAAAAAAAATACCCTTCCAGGAATCAACTTGAGAAATTATTTATGAGAACGCAATATTACCAAATAACGCAAGTGATCTTTGACCAAGTCACTTGCGGTCAAATTGTAAGTTCTTAGTTGAGAAGATTCCATCCGCTTCTTCATTGCTTCAAGTTCAAAAGCTGTGTGAAGGCCAACACTGCACATAATTCAAAGGATAATAAAGTGCTCGTTTCACTACATTTTATTTTTGAATTGCAAATGAGTAATTACATTCTAACTAATTCAAAGAAAAAAGAGTAAAGCTAAATTGCATGTAGATATTGCTGCTAACAAAGCACTGTTCAAAAGGGATAAAAATCCATAGGATTATTCTAAACTACTAGTATTAAAATTATACAGTAAACTATTTCACACTGAAATCAGCAAGCTGATTTAAATATTATAATAGCAGTTAGAATCTCAGCAATACTAACCTGTATAGAACAACAGCATCCTTTTCAGAATTCGATCTATATTTGAACTCAGAGATATTCATAGGCCCTACCTGCCACCCAAATGATTTACATCAGAGCAAATTAAATTAATAAAATTGTTGTTCTTTTAGAAAAATTTATCGCCATACCAGTTCACAAAAATGTTTAAAACTCCCTGGCACCTCTGGCATAACAGTTGCAAGCAAAGCTTCTTGTTGCCTACCAACATTGGCAAGTTCAGTCACAACCCTCAGTTTATCAAAGTTCATATTTGCCCCACTTGTTATCGCCACAACATTTGCACCCTTGACGCCATAATACTTGCAATATGCTTCAGCCCCAGCAAGGGCAAGCGCACCTGCTGGCTCTAGAATGCTCCTTTTCTCCTCAAACATGTCCTGCAACAAAAACTCAACGTTAATTCGATCTGACTGCTATTACCCAGTTTGCAGGGCTAGCCATCATTTCTAGGGAAGTACAATTCACCAAATATTTTATTTTAGCAAGTTACTGAATCAATGGGAATCAAGGACTGTGGGATGAGAATCAGAGTCCCCTTCACTCTGTGTGTGCATGATCAATGCAGTTACCTTTTACATATCCATGCTGAAGTCAACATTCTGACCACACGAGGCATTGTTAATGATGAAGATGATTATGAGGTGCTAAGTAATACTGTGAGGGGAAGATACAGCTAATCACCCATCTGACCAACTTATCACACTAGGAATGCATAACGAGCTAAGGAGAAGGATTCACGCAATTTGGAAAATATGAAATATACCCTACCTTTATTGACGCACAAATAGCGTCACGGCTCACGAGAACTACACCATCTACCAATTCCTTGCATAAGCGGAAAGTTTCTTCTCCAACCTCTTTAACAGCCACACCATCTGCAAAACCTCCAACCTGATCCAGCATCACTCTCTGACCATGATGTAGAGACAATGCCATAGCATTTGCATCAGAGGGTTCCACACCAATGATCTTAACCTGCATTAAATATTGAATAGGTGTTCTTCAAGAGTTCTGTGACATTGCATAGAAAACATCAAGCAAATGCAAACTGAAGAGATGACAAAGAAATCAATTAAATTTACACACAGCAATTTGGAGCCCTTAGAACCCATGGCAGTTTGTCCAGAAATCAAATGCAAAAATAGCACCAGTATCAATAAAATTGAACTAATTTTTCAGTACATATCTTTTAAAGTTAAAAAAATAAATAAAAAAACCCGACTGACCTCAGGATTTACCCTCTTTACATATGCAGCAATACCAGCTATTAAGCCGCCGCCACCCACAGGCACAAAGATTGCATGCAACGGACCTTGCATTTGACGTACAATTTCCATCCCAACAGTTCCCTGTCCCATGATAACATCTGGGTGATCAAAAGGAGGTATGAATGTCCGATCCTCTTCTTTGGCCCTCTTTTTAGCATATGTCTGTGCTTCGTCATAAGAATCCCCAACTAGAACAACTGTCGCACCCAACCTCTCAACAGATTGCCACTGTAATAGAACAAATTCAAAAATCAATTAAAAAAACGTACTTTCACAGCTCAATCATAAAAAATAATCTCTCGCATAATGTACCTTAATTTCAGGTGTAGTAACAGGCATTGCAATCACAGCATCGCAACCTAGTCTTTTGGCGGCTAATGCAACACCTTGGGCATGATTTCCAGCTGATGAGCAGATAACTCCTCTTTGCAGCTGTTCCTTTGGAAGTTTTGCCATCATATTGTAAGCTCCACGCAGCTTAAATGAAAAGACCTAAAAAAAGATCGATCAAACCCATCAGTATCAAATTGACGTAAAAAGAAACCATTTTTTGCATTCAAGCATGAAAACCCGCATCCAGTTTCTATTCAAAGTTGACAAAAAAAAAAAAAAACAAAACAACTGATAAGTAACCGCATTTATGGCTGCTAAATACACACATTTTGATTGAAACAGCTCAAAATTACAATCAAGTTTCCAGTCTAAATACAAGATCAAATTCACTATGAGCTCAAATTCAAACTACCCAAGAAGTATAATAATCTTCCAAAAGCAAGCAGTAAAAAGATGGAAATATTTGAAATACTCTTACCGGCTGCAAATCCTCTCTCTTGAGCCAAACCTTGACTCCTAATCTCTCAGAGAGCTTAGGCGCCAGCTGCAAAGGAGATTCAATCGCAACGTCATACACCTTTGACGACAGTATATTCGTCAAATACTCCATTGCATTTATTATACTCTCATTATCGCCATCATTAACAGTACGTTCCGGTACGGCACCCAAGTAACCGGACGGGTATTGCAGAGAATTTGCAGAGACTTTCTTTGCGGGATATGGAGGTGAAGAAAGCATGGAGGAGCGTAAGGGATTGTCGTGGGAGGTAGATGATGAAGTTGACAATGGAGGGATCTCCGCGGCGGGTTTTGATAGGGTGGCATTGATGAACGGCTTGATTGACTTGTTGGGGTTGTAGTGGGGTCTAGTGAGGATTTGTGAGGGCAATCTGGAGCGGCTTGGGCGGAGGAGTGGTGGTCCCTGTGGTGGCTGTAGACGGAGAGCCTCCATTTCTTTTGGTGTTTTTGTTTGAGAGAAGGGCGGGGGGGGATTGGAAGGGAGAAGCCGTAGGGGGGTTTTATTGTGAATTTTGGTCTCCGTTACTTGCCGCTGATTTGGAATTGTATGAAAGCCAATCAAAGAGCGACACCCAGCTAGGGAGGGGTATTTTTGGATTAACAAGATCCTCCTCTCTTAAAAATGGATTTTCCACGCTGCTGCCGAGGGATGTAAGAATTTTATTTTATTTTCTTTTTCTTTTTATTTTTCTTTTTTCTCAGAGATTTGAATGATTTTATTGGTAGTTGGAAAACGATGATCCATCAAGTATTAACAAGATCCCCTTAATCTGGGTTTTTTTTTCAGGTTAAAATCTTAAAATTAAGTATTAGAAAATAAAATTTATAATATTTGTAGAAAATGACGTGGACTTGGTAGCTAGGTTAATGAATTATTTGTGATGTTAGGAGTAAGATTATTTTAAGCACGAAGAAGAGGAAGAAGGTCGACTGGTCGTAAAGTTGCAGCGCATTTGACTGTCCAAACCAGACCTCAAGTCTCCGTCAAATCCCATCTAATAATAGTGATAATGATAAACACGTTTCATTATTTGAGCAAACCATTACATTTCAAGAAATAAACCCATTCGCATTACTTCTTTTCCATTATTATTTCAAAATAGGAAAGATAAAAATAATAAAATAAAGTATATTTGGTTAAAGATGTAAAATAATTATGTATCTACTATAATTTTAAAGTAAATTTTTATACTTTAAAATCAAGATGTATATGTCTCTAAAAATAATATTTCTTATTTTTATCTCTAAAATATCTCTATAAAAAACATTTAATTTTATATTTGTCTAACTAAAATATGTAATGATAAAATTATAGTTTTAAAACCTAACTCAGTAGTTGGCCGAAACAAAGCTCTAGTCACATGTCGGGAGGGTTTTGATCAAGTTTTATCTTGGGGTAACCAAGTTATGGGTAGACCGGAGTTTTTATTAGGTTGGGTTGAGTCAATTTTTTCTCTATTTTTTTTTAACTCAAACAAGTCTAGACCTCAAGTTAACCAGGTCTCGGGTCAACCCGCTAAGCCAATCCAAGTTTTATAACTAGAAGTATAATAGTATTATTATTTTCAAAACTTAATGTAAACCGAATGAAAAAATAATATCTTATTATTATTTTAAATATGTAATTTTGACAATGATACTTATTATGGATAAAATAAACTTTTTATATTTTATTATATCTTGTCAATCATCAACCAAACAAGATGATAAAACAATCACTTTATCTTGTACATCATTACCAAACACAATTATATCTTCGTTATTTCTTGTCTCTTTTGTTCTTATTATCTCTATCTTTTCTATCCTAGGACAATAACCAAACATTGCCTAACTATTTCATTCACTATGTTTTTTTTTTATCTAAGTCTTTTTTAATCCCTTTATTATTTTTATATTTAACAACTATATTTTTTTTCTCTTCCAATTAGGTTCTTTAGCAATCGGTTAGACTGAGATTTGGGTTTGGTGTTTTAGTTTGATTGTTTTCGTATGAGGTTCTCATGGCAGCATAAATTTTTTTGGCTTTTTGTTGACATTTGATTTTGCACAAAACAGTTTGAATTTTTTGTTTTCAAACAAATTGAAATTAAAGGGACTAAAATTAAAAATTAGGAGAAACAAAGGCCCTTCTCTTTATAAAGAAGAGAGAAGAAAAGAAGAAAAGAAAAAAAGATAAAGAGAAAGAAATGGTCGTTGGAGCCACGTCGTGACTCCTTGTCAGCCACATGCCACCTTGGGATGACCGACTTGACAAGATGAACCTGATAGAGTCAAAAATGGGTACTTTTGGAGATAGAAGGTTACCGCATGCACCTCCAAATCACGGTGCCCCCACTCACATGCTAGTGTGTATATAACGCACTAGCCCTTTTTCTTCCCCCTATTTATTTGTTTTAGCCCTCATTCAATATTAATTATAGCCCTTGATTTTATAATAGCTCGTTAACTTAGTCTCGCATTTCATCTGGACCAAACCAAATGAAAACCTAATGAGAGAGTATTTATAATTTCATTAAACTCGTAAAGTCAATGGTAAACTCGTGACTTTGCATGACTTTGATTTATTTTACTTATTTTGCACGGGTTGAGTTTGATTTTGCTAATTTTCTAGTTTTTAGTCTAATTTTACATGTTAAATACATATTAACTCGTAAAATATACTCGTGATTTTGACAACATTGCTTCTCTCTCTTCATTCTCTCTTCACCTCAAATGACCAAATCAGGTAAATAAAGCTTCACTCATCTTCCTCTTCTTTCTTCTCCTTGTCACCAGGGCCATCACATTCAAATTGTTGAAATTAAAACCAGACCACATACTCTAACTCGACATTAAAATCCTTAATTTGTTAATCCTACTTTGGAGTCAATTTTCAGTTAAAGCAAAAGCAACCGCAAAACACACAAGGCAGTGTTTCAAGCAATGAAGGTAAGGATCAAAAATCAAATTGCAAGGCAGCAGACCCAAAGAGGCAAATTAGAGAGTGGTGCTTGCAATTTTTCATCATCTTCCAGAACTGGTCGTAGCTGCAACTTTCGATTGCAGACACAGATCCTGTTGCAGGAGAATTAGATGCAGGCTTGTTCAATTAACTTGTTATCTAATTACAAGGTAAAAAAAAAAACATGTGTTTTTAAGCTTTTGTACCTTTGTGTTTGACAAGTATGTAACTTTGATAAAAAAAAAATAAAAAAAAAATAATAAATAATAATAATTGTTATGAGGACAATAATATCCTTACATTTTATCGAATATAAAAAAATAAAAATAACAATCTAACCATCTCTTAACTATGTTCAAGCAGGAGAAATGACTAATTTACTAGTATAATATGAATATATAGATAAGATTAATTAATTTATGTTAAAAATAAATATTTTTATATTGTGCTATGTGGTTCTTATTTGTTTATAAATAAGATGATCGTTTTTTTTCTAATACATTATTGAGCTATAGTAGTTAAAAATAACTAATTTATCTATTTATATATATTAATTCATTTCCATTATCAAAACAAAAGTCATTCATTTAACAATATATTTAATTAATAATTTATTATTTTATAT
>Ga0307510_10003272_pt1 | contig 18854 bp, 17 predicted proteins | sample 12_EM_MG_FD_207224 | JGI IMG/M metagenome (GOLD analysis project Ga0307510, IMG submission 207224) | Populus trichocarpa ectomycorrhiza microbial communities from riparian zone in the Pacific Northwest, United States - 12_EM | ecosystem: Host-associated > Plants > Roots > Unclassified | place...
CGTAACTGGCTTTGATCTTGTAGCCGTTATATGATGGCGGGTTGTGGCTCGCAGTAATAATGATCCCTGCAGATGCATTCTTTCTAACGGTTCCCAGTGAAATCATGGGTGTAGATACAAATGTGTTTTCGGCGCGGAAAACCTTTACGCCCTGCGATGCCAGTACGCATGTAGTAACATCGGCAAACATAGGGCCTGCAAAACGCGGATCGCAGCCAACTACAGCCGATGGGTTTTGAAACTCTTGTTTGAGCCACAATGCGGTTGCATAGGCTACTCGTTTTACATTTTCAACTGTAAAATCATCAGCGATTATGGCTCTCCAGCCGTCGGTACCAAACTTTATTTTGCTCATTGTGGGTTATGATAGTTTTAAATCTTATTTTTAGCGCCTCAAAATCTATACAAGAATATTAATCATTTGTTGTAAACAGAAACAAAAAATGAAAGTTTTAAAATTTGGCGGCACATCTGTAGGGAGCCCTGAGCGAGTGAAAAAGCTGCTGGAGATAATTGACCCTGCTGAGAGGCAGATCGTAGTGTTGTCGGCGGTATCGGGTACTACCAATAATTTAGTGGAGGTTGGCCAGGCTTATATAGCCGGTGATAAGAAAAAAGCCGCCGGACTGATAAGCGCGCTAAAACAGAAGTACGAAGATTTTATAAAAGAACTGTTTGCCAGACCTGAATACCTGGAACAAGGTAAAGAGGTAATCGACTACCATTTTGACCTGTTGAGCAATCTGTCAAATGACCTGTTTACTAATATTGAGGAAAAGATTATCCTGGCGCAGGGCGAGCTTTTGTCGACTACCTTATATCATGTTTATCTGAAAGAGATTGGGGTGCCATCGGTATTGTTACCCGCACTTGATTTTATGAAGATAGACGAGGATAATGAGCCAATAGTAGATTACATTACCGATCATATTACGCCGTTACTGGATAAGTATCCTGACAATAAACTATTTATTACCCAGGGATATATTTGCCGTAATAGCTTTGGCGAGATAGATAACCTGCGCCGTGGCGGAAGTGATTATACTGCCTCTCTAATTGGTGCAGCTATCCGAAGCGAAGAGGTACAGATATGGACCGATATTGACGGTATGCACAATAATGATCCGCGTATTGTTAAAGGTACCAAACCCATTGCACAGCTTTCATTTGATGAGGCGGCAGAATTGGCTTACTTCGGTGCGAAGATATTACATCCGCAAAGTGTTTTCCCGGCACAGAAATATAAAATTCCTGTCCGTCTGCTGAATACAATGGACCCAAAAGCATCAGGAACATTGATCACTAACGACAGCGAGAAGGACAAGATCAAATCCATTGCTGCCAAGGATGGTATTACAGCTATAAAGATCCAATCCAGCCGTATGCTGCTGGCCCATGGTTTTTTACGCCGTGTGTTCGAAGTATTTGAAAGATACCGTACTTCTATTGATATGATCACCACTTCAGAAGTAGCGGTTTCATTAACGATAGATGATACCACTTACCTTAATGATATTAAAAATGAACTGGCCGCTTTTGGTACGGTAGATATTGACGAAGATCAAACCATCATCTGTGTAGTTGGTGATTTCGGAGCTGAAAAGCATGGCTATGCAGCACGTGTTCTGGAAGCATTAAAGCATATCCCGATAAGGATGATATCCTACGGCGGCAGTGACCATAATTTATCATTATTATTAAAAACTGCAGACAAAACGGAAGCTTTAAGGAGCCTGCACAACAGGCTGTTTTGATTTCGGATTTATTTAAGATTTAGAATTTCATACAATAAATGTTCAGCACCAATACTATTACACGCTTTAAGGATTTAGAAACGCCGTTTTATTATTATGACCTTAGCTTGCTTCGCCAAACCCTTGAGGCATGCAAAACGGCGTCAGATAAGTATGGATTTCATGTGCATTACGCCATGAAGGCCAACTTTAATCCTAAGGTGCTGCAAACCATACAATCATATGGTTTTGGTGCCGATTGTGTAAGCGGTAATGAGGTTACCAAAGCTATTGCCACCGGTTTTGATAAAAACAAAGTGGTTTTTGCCGGTGTAGGGAAGTCTGACAAAGAGATTAATGCTGCATTGGATGCTGATATTTTCTGCTTCAATGTAGAATCTATACAGGAACTGGATATTATTAATGAACTCGCAAGGGCAAAAAACAAAAAAGCAAAAGTTGCTATCCGTATCAACCCCAATGTAGATGCGCATACCCATCATTTTATTACCACCGGTCTTGATGAGAATAAATTTGGTATCAATAGCTGGCAACTGCATGACGTCGCTGAAACTTTGAGGAAATGCGCGAACCTGCAATTTGTAGGCATTCATTTCCATATCGGTTCGCAAATAACTGATCTGGAAGTTTATAAAAACCTTTGTACCCGTATCAATGAGATGCAGGACTGGTTTGAAGATCATGGTTTTCAGGTGAAGGTTTTAAATACAGGCGGAGGCTTAGGCGTTGATTATCATAATCCGGATACCAATACCATAGCTGATTTTGAAGGTTATTTTAAAGTATTTAAGGACTTTTTAAAAGTAAAACTTGGCCAGGAAGTGCATTTTGAGCTCGGGCGTGCGATGGTAGCCCAATCGGCAGCGTTGGTATCAAGGGTGTTGTATGTGAAAATAGGCCAGAAAAAGAATTTCCTGGTGCTGGATGCAGGCATGACTGAATTGATCCGTCCTATGCTTTACCAGGCTTATCAAAAGATCGAAAATTTAAGTCGGAAGTCAGAAGCCGGAAGTCAGAAGCCGGACTCAAAACTCAAGTATGATGTTGTTGGCCCGATATGTGAAAGTACCGATTGCTTCCAGAAGGATGTTGAATTACCTGAATCATTTCGCGGCGACCTGTTTGCTATCCGCACAGCCGGGGCTTACGGCGAGGTGATGGCATCAGGCTATAATTTAAGGGATAAAGTGCAGAGCGTTTATTCTGAGTGATTAGAACTTGTAGCCAAATCGTATAAAAAGATTATTCCCGGCTTCAGCTGTAGCAAAATAATTTTTAAAAGTGATGAAGTAGCTGATCTTTGGAAAAAACTTGTGAAAGAATTCTTCTCCAAGAGTTTCATCGTGATAATAACTATCAGTCAGGTCATTATACCCAACGGTAGTGCCCATAAAACCACGTATGCCGTGCTGAATACCGGTATTACGCATGCTATGAAATATGACTTCGGTTGTCAACCCTATGGTATATAAGTTAGTGCGCGGATCGACAAAATATCCTCCACGGTTTAATAACTCCTGCCTGTATGTTGCATAATCTCCGAATTCATGACTATAGGCCATTTCAACCCCAATAAACCTGAAATCCACATTTCCATCAGTAACAAATGCGTTAGCTGAAAATCTGCCGCCAACCGCCCCGAAAAATTTATCGCTGAAATAATTAGCATCAGTTTTACTGCCGGAATATTGATAATCCCCAAACACACCGAACGCACCATAAGCTATATTGAAGTTATCAAACCTGATGCCCTGGCTTAGATTAACCTGCCCGGAAGTAAGAAAATCGGTGTAATTAACCCCTGCGTAATTGTTTAAGCCTACTGAGGCGTATGTAGCTGTGGCTGATTTATCAAACGAGGTTGGTTTGGGTTGATAGGCAATATCCTGGTGATAAAGTGCAGGTGCATACACATGCGAACACGCACTCAAAACCGATAAAAGAGAACATAAGGGAAGTAAAAGTTTTGATCTCATCGTAGGTATTACGCTTTAGTAACGCAATATATAACAATTGGTTTATTAACTTTTTATTTAACATCTAAATTGTTTATGTTTACGCCACGAAAAAACAAGTGTATATTTAACAGTTATTCGCTTGTCGTACCAAAACTATAAACCAATTTATAAATGAGCATGGACCAATTCGTTATCGGTGTTGACTATGGCACTGATTCTGTGCGTTCGGTAATTGTGGATGCCGGGGATGGGAAGGAACTGGCTTCTTCTGTATTTTACTACCCGCGATGGCAGCGGGGATTATTTTGTAACGCTGCTCAAAACCAGTTCCGCCAGCACCCGTCGGATTATGTGGAGGGGCTGGAGCAGACCATTAAAAACTGTATCAGGCTTGCGGGTGGGGCATCGGTTGCATCGGCTATAAAGGCTATATCTGTCGATACAACTGGCTCTACTCCGATAGCAGTGAATGAGTCAGGGGTTCCATTGGCATTGACGCCAGGATTTGAGAATAATCCAAACGCAATGTTTGTGTTGTGGAAAGATCATACGGGGGTAAAAGAGGCGGGAGAGATTAATGATCACGCAACAAAGTTTGATACTAATTACCTGCAATATGTAGGCGGTATTTATTCATCCGAATGGTTTTGGGCAAAGCTGCTGCATGTTTTAAGGGCAGATGAGCAGGTTAGAAATTCCTGTCATTCATGGGTAGAGCATTGCGACTGGATACCTTTCCTGTTGACAGGAGGTAACCATATCAATAATATGAAACGTGGACGCTGTTCAGCGGGGCATAAAGCTTTATGGTCAGCAGAGTTTGGAGGTTATCCGCCGGATGATTTCTTTTCATCATTGGATCCTTTATTAAAGGGTTATGCTGCAACACTTTTAGAAGATACTTATACTTCAGATCAGTCTGCCGGTACTTTGAGTCCTGAGTGGGCGAAGCGATTGGGTTTATCTACTGATGTTATTGTTGGGGTGGGTGCTTTCGATGCCCACATGGGTGCAGTAGGCGGACAGATAGAGCCTTATCATTTAAGTAAAGTGATGGGGACATCCACCTGTGATATGCTGGTTGCGCCAAAACCTGACCTGGAAGGCAAACTGATAAAAGGCATTTGCGGGCAGGTTGACGGTTCAGTAATACCGGGCATGATAGGCCTTGAAGCGGGGCAATCAGCGTTTGGGGATACCTACGCATGGTTCCGTAAGTTGCTGGAGTGGCCATTGCAATTTATTGATGATAAACAATTACAGGAAAGTATTTCAGATAAAATTATATCTGAGCTAAGCCAGCAAGCGGCAGCATTACCACTGGCTGAGCATGCTGAGTTAGCCGTCGATTGGCTGAACGGCCGCCGAACCCCCGATGCCAATCAATTATTAAAAGGAGCAATCAGCGGTATGAGTTTAGGCAGTGATGCCCCGAGAGTTTTCCGTGCATTGGCAGAGGCTACCTGCTTTGGAGCGAAGAGCATCGTTGACCGTTTTAACAGCGAAGGTGTACCTGTAAAGGGGTTGATCGGGATTGGTGGCGTGGCGAAAAAGTCGCCTTATATTATGCAGATGATGGCCGATGTGATGCAGATGCCTATCCGCATACACCAGTTTGAGCATACCTGCGCCTTGGGAGCAGCCATGTTTGCAGCGACGGCAGCAGGCATTTATCCTAATGTAGAAGAAGCTATGGCTGCCATGGGGGGCGGTTTTGATAAGGAGTATTTCCCAGATAAATCAAAAGCAACCTTATATCAAAACCGGTACAGGCAATATGCCGACCTTGGTAAATTTATTGAACAAAAAACGAATCAGATATGAGTAAGTATCAGCATATCCGTGAAGCTGCTTATCTCGCCAATATGAAGTTGCCCAAATTAAACCTGGTGATCTTCACTTTTGGTAATGTAAGCGAGGCCGACAGAAATTTGGGTGTATTCGCCATTAAACCGAGTGGCGTACCTTACGAGGTGCTTTCACCAGCTAATATGGTGATCGTTGATTTTGATGGAAATGTAGTTGAAGGTGACCTGAGGCCATCTTCCGATACCAAAACGCACGCGGTTTTATATAAAAATTGGGAAATCGGTGGCATTTGCCATACGCATTCTACCTATGCAACTTCATGGGCCCAGGCGTTGAGAGATATCCCTATTTATGGCACCACGCATGCCGATCATAAAACTGTTGACATTCCATGTGCTCAGCCCATGCATGATGAAATGATCAAAGGTGATTATGAATATCAAACAGGGTTCCAGATTATGGATTGCCTGAACGAAAGAGAGTTTGATTATCATGAAGTAGAGATGATCCTGGTAGGCAATCATGCTCCATTTACCTGGGGGAAGGATGCTGATAAAGCAGTTTACAATAGCGCAGTTTTAGAATCTATTGCCCAAATGGCTTTGCTAACCGAGCAGATCAACCCGGAATGCAAGCGTATGAAAGAATCGCTTATTAAGAAACACTTTGAGCGTAAACATGGACCTGATTCTTATTACGGCCAATAATTACCAGGATCATGAAGCTTATAAGACTAATTATAATTTTATCATTTGGCGTTACGACGGCATTGGCGCAAAATACTTCCAAAATTGCCGGTACGCCGCCAATGGGCTGGAACAGTTATAACTGCTTTGGCTCGGCTGTTCATGAAAGCGAGGTCAAGGCCAATGCTAAATACGTTGCCCAAAATTTAAAGCAATATGGCTGGCAATATGTGGTGGTGGATTTTTTATGGTCATATGATAATCCTCCGGGCAGCAAAATTGGTAACCCTTTCCAGAAAAACCTTGAAGACGGTTCCTTTGTGCCCTGGCTCACGATGGATAAGTGGGGTAGACTAACACCCCAGCCAACAAAGTTCCCTTCGGCATTTGGTGGTAAGGGCTTTACACCTTTAGCAAATTATGTACATTCATTAGGGTTGAAGTTTGGTATCCATGTAATGCGGGGTATCCCGCGGCAGGCCGTATGGGCAAAATCGCCGGTATTGGGAACGAAGGGCATCACTGCAGATATGATAGCCGATACCAGTTCCAAATGCCCGTGGATGAACCATATGTATGGACTCAATATGGCTAAGCCCGGAGCACAGGCTTATCTCAATTCGATATTGAAATTATATGCTTCGTGGGGTGTTGATTTTATTAAGGTAGATGATATCTCCCGACCTTATAGCGCATCCGAAATTGAAGGTTATCATAAAGCAATCGCACAATGCGGGCGACCAATCGTACTAAGTATTTCGCCGGGAGAGACACCTGTTCAGCAAGCAGATCATGTAAAGCAATATGCCAACATGTGGCGTATGGCCGATGATTTTTGGGATAACTGGCAGCAGTTATTAAAGATGTTTGATTATGCCAAACAATGGGAAGGCGTAGGTGGTCCCGGTCATTGGCCGGATTGTGATATGATACAGATCGGTAAGCTATCGAAGCGCGGACCTGTAGGTCCCGAAAGATACAGTCGTTTTACTACTGATGAATTGTATACCCACATGACTTTCTGGTGCATCTATCGTTCACCACTGATGCTGGGAGGTAATTTGCCTGAAAACAGGCCTTTGGAATTGAAGCTATTTTCAAATGCTGAAGTATTGGCAGTAAACCAAAATGGCTCAGATCCCAGGCAGTTGTATAAAAGGGACGGGGCAATGGTTTGGTATTCGCATATCCCCGATAGTAAAGGCATTTATGCAGCCCTATTTAATTTGAGTGACGATGTGCAGGATGTAGCAATCGATTTTAGCAGCGCAGGCTTAAAGGGGCATATCGTGGTCAGGGATCTGTGGCAAAAACGAAGCCTGGGTACTTTTAATGATAGCTATAAGCAAAAGATCAACCCGCACGGTTCGGTCTTATTAAAATTAACTCCATCCGAATGATTATTTAAACCGCTTTGTAAAAATGGACCTGGAAAAAGCTGCTTTAAGAATTATAATACTACTGGCCTTAATTACCGGGTCGCTATTTTCTTTTAGTCAGCAAAGCTTTATAAAAAACCCGGTTGTTGAAGGTTATTTCGCTGATCCAACCATTATAAAAGATAAAGGGGTGTATTACATCTACGCTACTATCGACCCATGGGGGGCTGATGAACTGGGGGTATTGGAAACCAGGGATTTTAAGACCTTTACCCAAAGGCATTTAAACTGGCCCACAAAAAAGGCTTGTACCAGTCCGACATCAAATGGTTCAATGGTTTGGGCGCCATCGGTCAGAAAAGCTCCCGATGGTAAATTCTACATGTATGTTGCTGTAGGCAGTGAAGTTTGGGCAGGTGTAAGTGACCAACCGCTCGGGCCATGGAAAAATGCTAAGGCAGATCAAACCCCTCTGGTAGCTGCAAGAGATTTTCCCGCAGTGCATAACATTGACCCAGATTGTTTTATTGATGATGACGGGCAGGCTTATTTATACTGGGGCTCGGGCTTTAACTGGATTAACGGTCATTGTATGGCTGTAAAGCTCAAAAAAGATATGGTGACTTTTGACGGCGTTCCCCAGGATATTACCCCACCTCATTATTTCGAGGCACCACATATGGTCAAAAGGAATAACTTGTATTACCTGATGTACTCGTACGGTAAAGCAATTGATGCTACTTACCAGGTACGTTACTCGGTAAGTAAGACCCCTTTTGGCCCCTGGACCGAAGGTCCCAATGATCCAATACTTTCCACCTCTGCAGATAGCACAACTTACGGGCCGGGGCATCACACTATGTTTAAGGAGAATGGGCAGTATTACATTTTGTACCACCGCATTTATCCGCAGAAGAAATCGTACGTGCTGAGGCAGTTGTGTATAGATAGCTTAAATTTTGATGTCAATAATAACATACTGAAAGTTAACCCAAAGGGAGTAGTCTCTTTTATCAGGCGCAAATGAACCCCTTAAAATGATAATGTATAATTCAACTCACAATATTTACATAAACCAATAATTATCCAATGATCGACCTAAAGGAATTTGAAGTCTGGTTTGTTACCGGCAGCCAGAATTTATATGGCGAAGAGACCTTAAAACAGGTTGCAGCGCATTCACAGCAAATAGCAAAAGGGCTGGATTCGGCAAAGCAGGTACCTGTTAAAGTGATTTTTAAGCCGACGGTAAAATCGCCTGAAGAAATCTATAGCATTTGCCTGGAAGCCAATATCGCAAAGAATTGCATCGGTATTATTGCCTGGATGCACACCTTTTCGCCCGCTAAAATGTGGATAGGCGGCTTAAAAATATTACAGAAGCCTTTAATGCACCTGCATACCCAGTTTAACCGCGATATTCCGTGGGATAGCATCGATATGGATTTTATGAACCTGAACCAGAGCGCCCATGGCGACCGTGAGTTTGGCTTCATTATGTCGAGAATGCGTTTGGAAAGAAAAGTGGTGGTTGGTCATTGGCAGGATAGCGAAGTACTGGAGCAGATCAATACCTGGAGCAGGGCCGCTGCAGGCTGGCACGACTGGCAGGGAGCTCGTTTCGTTCGTTTCGGGGATAACATGCGCTATGTGGCGGTTACCGAAGGTGATAAGGTGGAGGCTGAATTGAAATTCGGCTATTCAGTCAACACATACGGGGTAGGCGACCTGGTTAAAGTGATCGATGCCATAAGTGATAAAGAAGTTGATACTTTAACTGCCGAATATGAAGAGCACTATGCAGTAGTTGCTGCTTTGCGTAAAGGTGGTGATCAATATAATTCATTACGTGACGCTGCTAAAATTGAATTAGGCATTGGTGTTTTTTTAAAGGATAATAACTTCAAAGGCTTTACTGATACGTTTGAAGATCTTCACGGCATGGTGCAACTACCCGGCATAGCGGCTCAGCGCCTGATGGGTCAGGGTTATGGTTTTGCTGGAGAAGGTGATTGGAAGACCGCTGCATTAGTCCGCGCAATGAAGGTAATGGGCAGTGGGCTGAAAGGCGGTAATGCCTTTATGGAAGATTATACCTATCATTTCGACCCTGCTAACCCGCTGGTTTTAGGCTCACACATGCTTGAGATATGCGAATCCATTGCTGATGGAAAAGCTAAATGCGAGATACATCCTTTGGGTATAGGCGGCAAAGCCGATCCTGTCCGTTTGGTGTTTAATGTGGCTGCTGGTCCGGCTTTAAATGCATCGGTGATTGATATGGGCAACCGTTTCCGCTTGCTGGTTAACGAGGTGGAAGCCGTTGCTCCACAGCATGATCTGCCTAAACTACCTGTGGCAAGAGTATTATGGAAGCCTTACCCGGATATGAAGACCGGTTGCGCTGCCTGGATACTGGCAGGAGGGGCACACCATACCTGTTACAGCCAGAATTTAACCTCGCAGCATTTGGAAGATTTTGCGGAGATGGCGGGCATTGAATGCGTGCATATCGGCAAAGAAACCAATCTGCGCCAGTTGAAGAATGAATTGAAATGGAGCGAAGTATATTATAGATAGTCCGTCCGTCCGGGATATAACTTACAGAATTTTACAGCGGACAGAATTTAATTGACAAATCAATTCTATAAATTCGTCCGCTGCAAATGACCATTGACTAATGACTATTGACAAAAAGCACGCTTTCATTTTCGATCTTAACGGTACCATGATCAACGATATGGAATACCATACCCGTGGCTGGTTGTATACCCTGAATGATATCCTGGGCGGCAATTTTACCTGGGATGAGGTGAAGCCGCAGATGTATGGCAAAAACCAGGATGTGCTCGTCAGGATGTTTGGTGCAGGGAAGTTTACCGATGAGGAGATGGCACGCTTGTCGCTTGAAAAAGAGAAGCGGTATCAGCAGGAATTTCTACCTCATTTGGCCTTGTTGCCGGGGTTGGCAGAATTCTTAGAAAAAGCATATCAGCAAGATATCCCGATGGCTATCGGCTCAGCTGCTATTCCTTTCAACATAGATTTTGTGCTGGATAAGCTTAATATCAGGCATTACTTTAAAGCGATTGTCAGTGCGGATGATGTGGTGTTTAGTAAACCCCATCCTGAAACTTTTTTGAAAGCAGCACAACTGCTGAATGTTGAACCAACAGATTGCCTGGTATTTGAAGATGTGCCAAAAGGAGCGGAGGCTGCCCAGAATGCAGGGATGAATACGGTAATATTAACAACAACTCATCAGCCTGAAGAATTTAAAGACTTGCAAAATGTACTGCACTATGCGGATGATTTTACTGATGGCTTTTTTGATTCATTGGTCTGATTGTTGTCCGTCCGTTTTCTTACCCGATGTCATGCCGAACTTGTTTCGGTATCCCATCATAAAGGTGACCAGTATGTAGTCGACTTGTCCAGTGGGTTCCTGAAACAAGTTCAGGATGACGTGGTGAAGAGTTGTCCGTCCGGTAAAGGATGGAACATTTTCGTCCGGGTATTATTTAATCTCATATTTAATTTGTTCATGATTTTTGCTTATGAATGAACTAAGTATTGTTTTTTACGGAATATTATACCTACCTTGCGCACCTTTAATAAATAATATAATGCAAAAACAAGGAACAGTAAAATTTTTTAATGAAACAAAAGGCTTTGGCTTCATCGTACCTTCTGATGGTAGCTCAGATGTATTTGTTCATTCTTCAGGCCTTATCGACGAGATCCGCGAAAATGATCAAGTTGAGTTCGAAGTAGAAAACGGACGTAAAGGTGTAAATGCGGTAAATGTAAAAGTTATTTAATTATAAATAATAAACTAGTAATCGTATTAGTCCCGGCATTTCGCCGGGACTTTTTTGTTTTAATAAAAAACACAAACCTGTAAATAGTTGTTAGCTTTATGTAACGATTAATCTGTAAAACAAAAGAATATGAAAGACCAGGGAAAAATAATAATTGCACTTTTAGCAGGTGCAGCCGTAGGCGCGGCAATTGGTTTGTTGCTGGCTCCAAGCAGCGGCTCCCAATTAAGAGAAGATATTGCTGATTATGTTGACGATGTCATCAGCTCGGCACGCAACAAGGCAGAGGCAACTGCCAACAACCTGCGCGAATACGGTAACACTGCGAAATCAAAGTTCAGAAGCGCAGTTGACGATTTATCTGAGTATAAAGATGGTGTGGTTGGCAATGTAAAGTCAAAAGCCAGTAATTTGGCTGATGCAGGCCGCGAAGCAGTAAACCATGTAAAATCAAGAGTACAAAGCGGTGCCGATGATTTAAACGATTCCGTTCAGGATGCTTGATAATTATCGATAGCCCCTTTATGAAAAATGCCCGCAACACGCGGGCATTTTTCTTTTGTAGAGACGCAATGCATTGCGTCTCTACATTATTATTTAGCGGTCCATTTATTATTGCTTTCGTCAGCATCCATAAATATTCCGTTATCCAGTTCAACAGATTTTACCGATTTGGCTGTTTTGATTGCGATCGATATCACTTTTTGATTCTTTTCCCAAACGGCAGGAGTCTGGTGGAAGCTTTCGGCAGTACCGTCAGCATAAGTCACCTTAACGTCGAACGGGATCACAAATCCACCCACATTTTTAACTTCAGCTTTATAACCACCGGCTGTTTTGGTTACATTCTCTAATGCCAGGTCATCATAATAATTGGTGAAAAACCAGTTGTTGAAAAACCAGTTCAGGTTTCTGCCCGACCCGCTGTTCATCGAATTAAAGTAATCCCACGGAATAGGGTGTTTGCCATGCCAGCGGTCCATGTAGGTATGCAGGGCTTTCTTGAATAATTCATCGCCCAGCATATCTTTTAAAGCCAGGTAACTTAATGACGGCTTGCCATAAGCATTGTTGCCATAACCGCCGCGTTGCTCGCTCGAAGGGGTTATTACCGGGAGGTCCTCAGTTGTTGAGCGGTCATTTATCCAGCCGGTAACACGGAATTGCTTGTAAAATTCCTCCGCTTTGGTATTGCCTACTTCTGTCCGTCCGATAAGGAGTTCATAGGTAGTTGCCCAACCTTCGTCCATGTAAGCATAACGGCTTTCGTTGATGCCCATGTAGAAAGGGAAATAAGTATGCGCTATCTCATGATCCTGCACTAATTGAGCAAACTTCAGGTCGCCTGTGTGGCTGTCGTTTACCATCATCGGGTATTCCATGTCTGCAAATCCCTGGAAGGCGGTCATCTTGGGGAAAGGGTAGGGTACTCCCGGCCAGTTATGCGAAAACCAGCCCAAAGCATTGCGCCCGAATTGCACCGAATGATGAAAATCTTCCGACTTATCCAAATACGCAGCCTGCATGCTTGCACGGCGGTTGGCCTTATCATCCACCAGCACACTGGCAGCATCCCATACATAATGATCGCTGATACCTACGGCTACATCGCTGATATCGGTTGATTTCCATGTCCAGGTGTTCCATTCGTTTTGCGCTGTAACACCTTTTTTAGCCAGGTCCTGTGTTGTAGCTATGTGGATGGTCGAATCGCTTGTAAAGGATTTTTCCAGTCGTTCAGCATATTCAGGTTGCAGTACCTGTTTAGGGTTTTGCAATGTTCCGGTGGCCCATACTATGAAGTTTTTAGGTACGGTTACATTCAGGGTATAATCGTTAAAGTCGTTATAAAATTCCTGTGCGTCCAAAAATTCGAGCCTGTCCCAGCCGTTATAGTCGTCATAAACCGATACGCGGGGATAAAAGTAAGCCAGGTAAAAAGAGGTAGAGTCGATCACACCCTCACGTCCCGGCCCTTTGGCTAACTGGTAATGCCATACAATATCCAGCTTAACAGAATCATGCGGCATCAAAGGTTTATTTAAGCCTACGCCCTGGTTGGTGGCCCTTGCGTTTACATTGTTCCAGTTTTTCTTCTGTCCGTCCACTTTAAAGGTGTCCACCTGTATGCCGTCGGTCAGGTAATCGGCTGCTGTGCTGCCAAACCTTGCTGCGCCGGGCCTGTGTATGTTCATGATCAGTTTCATGTTCAGCCGGTTCAGCGTATCAGGGCTGTTATTGATATAGGTGATCTGCTCAACACCCTTTACCTCCCTGCCCGGAGGTGCGGTGGTGATGCTGATGGTATAGCGGCCAAAGTTTTGCCAGTATTTTTTACCGGGTTGTCCGTCCGGCGACCGGCTGCCCTTTTTATAGGCTAATTTAATGTCGCGGGGCATGTATAGTTCCTGCGCATTAGCTTGCAATAAAATGGCTGCAAGCAAAATAGATAACAGTGAAGTTTTTAACATTGTAAGAAATTTTGAGCAAATTAAGCATTAATAATACGATGCCTATGTGCCAAAATCAACTATTTGTAAGTCACGGATTTAGCTGTGAACTAAAAAACTTTGTAAATAAGTGGTTACAAAATTTGCATAAAACACATTAATTCACGTACTTTGAAATAGTTATTTTAATAGGGGTATTAAATAACTTTTCTGAAGCCGGTCCGCAAGGGTCGGCTTCTCTTTTTTATAGCAGCCCCTTTTTATAACTATTTTATAACGCTGTCGGTCTTCTTTTCAAGGTATTCTTCTGTTATCAGCGAGAAAAGCTTGTCGTTATCTACATTCTCATCAAAGCATTCCTTTACCATCTGGGTTATTTCGTCGTTGCCCATAAATTCGGCAATCATCTTTAACATCCTGAACGAGGTGAGCTCGATATTCTCTATCAGCTGCATGTACAGTATGATGTCCATATCGTTGATGATGGTGGTTTTGCCCGAGGTGTTGTTCAGGTTAAAGGCCTCCTCTAATACGGATTTGATAACCTCGCAGCCCTCGTCCGACGGCCTGGAGTGGAGTATGCTGTACATCTCGTCTATCCGTTTCTGTTGTTTTTTTACATCATCAAGGTCTTCCCTGATGGCTAATTTCATCGTGTTGAACGATGCTAAATCCTGCAGTATCGGCAAATTCCTTACCAGGTAGCCCTTGGTGCAGTTTACCCTGTTCAACTGGTGGATAAAAAGCAATTTCAGGTCGAGTCCTGATGAAGTCTGTATGGTGGTTTTCATGTTATGATTTTAAAGATTACTCAATTACAACACTTAACCTAAATTAAAGTTCATTTACTCAATGAGTTAAAGGGTGCTTTATTTACTCAAATGCTTAAAATAACCTGTTATGGCGTTTTTATAGGGTATCTTTGCAAAAAATAAAGGGATATGAAGTATAAATTAGGCGATTTTGTGCGGTTTGTGGATGAAAAAATGGAAGGCTATGTTACCCGCATCATAGACGACCAGATGATCGGTGTAACCGGGGATGATGATTTTGAGATACCTGTGCTGGCCAGCAAAGTTACCACTGTACATGGCTTTGAAGCAACACAGGCTGATACTGATCAGGCGACAACCGGCAAGCAGCCCGCTAATATCCCTTTTCAAACCAAAGGTGTTTATTTGGGGGTTGTTGCCGATGCCAAGGCTAATTCTGTAGTGCATTTTCACCTGGTTAATGATACCTCTTTCCAGTTATTAACTACTTTAACAACAGAGCAACAGCAGGAATTTCATGGCGAATATGCCGGTATCATTGCCCCAAAAACCCAGGTAAAAATATATTCGGCACAAATGGCTGACCTGCAACTTTGGCCCAAGTTTAAGTTCCGGGTGTTGTTTTATACCAGAGCAAATGTGCCTGCCGTACCGGAGCCGTTAATTATAGATGAAAAATTTAAAGCCAAAGATTTTTCAGGTGCAAAAAAGGCGATACCCCTGTCAGATCAAAATGGCTGGCTGATACAACTGGATGAGCCCGAATTAATTATAGATGCCCAAAAGCTGAAGGAAAGCTTTTTTAAACCGGCAGAAGAAAAAGCGGAGGTTGCAAAGCCCCAAAAAGAGGTAGACCTCCATATTGAGAAGCTAAGGGATGACCACCAGTTTTTGAGCAGCAGCGAGATGTTAACTATCCAGATGGAGCATTTCCGCACGGCATTGGATGCCGCCATTGTGCACCAGTATCCCGATATCGTATTTATCCACGGGGTAGGGAATGGTATATTAAAGCACGAGATACACAAGGCACTTAGCCGGAATAACCGTATACAAACCTTTATGGATGCCCATAAGGAAAAGTTTGGTTATGGTGCTACTAAGGTGATATTGAAGTAGGTGAGTTTCCTGTAGAGTGATCTTAATGCCTTTCGCCTTTACGCCCTTTGCCCTTCACCTCAAAGTGTTTCGTTCGTTACGGAGTGTAACAGTTGTTTCGAACGGTGTTAATCATCATCGTCCATTACTTCGTTTCTTGAATGACGTATTTTTATTTTGATGATGTTTTCTTCATCTACCGGGGGTGCCAGGTCTTTGATTTTTTGGATATGTATGGTATCGCTATCATCTGCCCATATTTCAAATAGTAGCATTTCGGGCACTTCTCCAAAAAGTACAGTATGGGGTGGTATGCCGAAGTACTCCATTATCAACAAAATAGTTCGTTCCGTTTCGTTCAGTTTAACAATGGTATCATCCACCCTGGCTTTCGCTCTTTGTATTTTGCGATTGCATTTTATAATAGCGTCCAATTCGCTTAGGTTGGTTTGCCCGGTATAGGGCAGTGCGTTGTCTAGTAGCGTGTTAAATTGTTCCTGCTGCTCGGCAAGTAATTGGGTAAGGTTGTAGTAGCGGCTGCAATAGCCGTTAAATTCTCCGTTCATAAGGTTAAAATTTATAAAGTAATTGTTCAATCCACCGGTCGGCCATGTCAATGCCAAGGTGGCGTTCGTGCCAGTTTGCGGTTCGTTCCAAAGTATCATCTACCCTAAACCTTGCTTCCGGCAGGCGCAGGCGTAGCTCCCTTGCCTTTTGTCTCCATTTTTGATAGCCGTTCACATCCGGGAACAGGATCACATCCCGGTTTGCCAGCACCTTGCATTTATCCCAACTCAATCCTTCCAGGCTACCCGAAGCCAGCCAGATATACTGCGGATAAAAGAAGCTGCATATCACGGCGGTCTTTTCGCTTTCGGCTATGGCAACGGTTTTGAAAGGGTCGGTGTGGAGGAGGTGTTCGCCGAATAGACACTGTTTGAGCTCGAAGTGGTGAGTGGTGAGTTGTGAATGGTGAGTAGTCAGTGGTGAATGGTGAGTATCTCCTGACTCACTACTGACCACTCGCGACTCACTGGCCAGCGCGGTATGCGCCCACGTAATATGATTAAAAGGCTTCTTTACCCGGCGTCCGTCCGTTGGGTTGTATAACATTATTTTTCCGGTGCGGACCCTGTCGTTCACATCTATCTGCCAAAAGATGGTTGCCCCCGGCCAGTGTTTGGATGTGCCGATCTTGTATTTTTCAGCTAAACTCAGGGCAGCATAAACGCCAAGGCACTCTGTCAGAAAATGGATAAAGTTATTGCGGTGATATTCCCTTGCGGTATCATCAACATACCGCCGGGGGAGGGTATCAAAGGATTTGGCCTGTTTAGCGGCAGCCTGAACTTGTCGTGGATTATAGCCGCCTCCGTTTTCTGCAAAATACCTGCGTGGCGGGAAATGGTAATTGCAGTGATCTGCCCGGTCGCATTTGCCAACATGGTCGGCAAGCGGTTGCCCGGTTTCGGTGTTGATGTAGCGTTTATAAGTATGTCCGCGCTGGTGACAATTGGGGCAAGTGTGCCGGCTTGCCCTGCCGGTGTAAGGTTCAAGTGTGTAGCGGTGCATGGGATAAGGGCATTAGTAAGACTTGTCATGCTGAACATAGTGAAGCATCTATTCCGTGAAGCTTTCTGGTACCGGAAATATGTATCGATAGATTCTTCTCCGCCTAATGGCGGATCAGAATGACAAGGAAGTTGTAGTGTTCTGTTTCGTTCTATATCTTGTTACACTTTATAGAACGAAACAACAGAGATCAGTCGTTAGCCTGTGTGGCGTTGATAATACGATTCACTTTTGAGTACGAGATACCCAGCTCAGCGCCTATTTGCCTTAGCGACTTACCTTCGGCATGCAGCATCATTACCTGCTCGGTATGCTCGCTGTGGGTGTTAGAAGCGCGTTTGGGTTTGCGCAGATGGTCGGCCTCTGTGCCATAGCCCACAAACTCATATTGCAAAAAGTTGGCTGGCTTGTTTACCTCGCATACACAAACGTTGTTGCTGCCATACACCTCGCTGGTATTGCGCTGTTTTATCTGCTTCAGGTAGCGCATGTTTTGTGTGATCACGCTTTCGCCAATGGCAAAGGCACTGTCGCAGAAGTTCATCAGCATCTTGCTGCCCTGCAAATCGTTGCGGGTTAGCTCTAAGCTCATATCGCGTTTTGGCGTATGTGCCAGGGCTAATATGCTCAAACCATAACGGTTTTTCAGCGCTTTTAAATGCTTCATCAATGGCAGGGCATCTTTTGCCTTTTCATTTTCACCACGCAGATAGGTAAGGTTATCAATTACCAATACCTTACTGCCGGTTTGCACTACCGACCTTTCAAAGCAGGCACTCAGGTATTCGTCAAAATCCTTAAAGCCGGGAGGCATATCGCTGTTAGGGTTCATTTCGGCACGATAGAAGTTGTTGCTGAAATCGTAATGGTTGTTAAAGTCTACGGAATACCTTGCTTCAAATTGCTTTTCGCTCAACTCAAAATCAAAGTACAACACAGGCTGCGGTTCAGCTTCGCAGATAAAAGGGTGCACACTTTCGGCAGTACTAATGGCATTAGCTATCTGCACTGCGAGTATACTTTTGCCAAGATTACTATCCGCAAATAGGATACATAGTTCGCCTTCGTACCATAGCTTACCGAAAAGCATTTTAGGTACAGGGCGTTTACTGGCTTCCTGCAACCAGGTATTGGCAGTGCGAATGGTGAACAATTCTTCGTCATCTTCAAAGACTTCAGGATCATAGCTTGATGTAGATACAGGTTTGGGTGGATAGCTACTGAGTGTAGCAGATTGGTTAGGTTGTAACATGGGGGAGTTTAATTATAGAATTATTGAATTAATGAATTACTGAATTGGTTGTATTAGTTGGATTGGTTGTGTGATAAGGTTGGATTAGTTGTAAGTTTTAGCAGTATTTAAACCAATACAACTAATACAACTTTTTTAACCAGTACAACTTTCTTCGCGAAGCGTAAGAAAAATCTCCCTCCTATAGCCATCTATACTATTTGATGACTTTGACTTTCTGTTGATGGAAAGCCTGTGCTTAATATGAGTTGAAAGTCCAAAGCTGAAAGCGTAAAGCGGAGTATTAAACTGCAATTAGAATA
>Ga0307510_10003273_pt1 | contig 18847 bp, 16 predicted proteins | sample 12_EM_MG_FD_207224 | JGI IMG/M metagenome (GOLD analysis project Ga0307510, IMG submission 207224) | Populus trichocarpa ectomycorrhiza microbial communities from riparian zone in the Pacific Northwest, United States - 12_EM | ecosystem: Host-associated > Plants > Roots > Unclassified | place...
CACATAATTCAGCAACATGTAGTCGATACATCAGTAAAACCCCATGTGCAATTTTGCCTATGCCTATGTGAAAGCCCACATGGGCCAACTGGATAGAATGTGACGTTGTTTTTGAGTGGGCCCACTGAATGGAAGCTGGCATTGTTTGTGGGTGGGCCCACTATGATGACCTGCCGGCATATAGGGGTCAATAACATAGCTTCACAAATGTTTTATATGTTTTAGTATTGCAATGAAAACATCGCATTGGCCCACAGCAGCCTGAATGAAATCACATGCAAGCACTCCAACGCACTGCCCTTACCGATAAGCCCGAGTTGGCCCCCAGCAGCGTGAAAGCAATCATGCGCAACTGCTCGTATGGGTTTATTTCATGCACCGCAGTGCTCAGACAATTAGCTCGCACTGGCCCATCGGGAACACAGTGGGCGGGATGGCTGCTGGGAGAAATGCTCGCATTGGCCCACGATGCGAATGCACTGTCCTTGCCGATGGGCTAGAGCTGGCCCATAGCAGCGTGAAAATAATGGTGCCCAAGCATCCGCATGGGCCCATTTCATGCATTATAGTGCTCAGAGTCTCAGACAATTAGTTCGCATTGGCCCATCTGGAGCACAGCGGGCTGCCTCACGAGACTGTCGCGTGGGCCGGCATAATTTTCGGTGAGCGGCGATGGCTACTGGGAGAAATGCTCGCATTGGACCGTGATACCAACGCACTGCCATTGCCGATGAGCTCGAGTTGGCCTGCAGCAGCCTGAAAACAATCACGTGCAACCACTCGCATGGGCCTATTTCATGCACCGCAGTGCTCAGACAATTAGCTCGCATTGGCCCGTGATGCGAATGCACTGTCCTTGCCGATGAGCTAGAACTGGCCCATAGCAGCGTGAAAATAATCGTGCGCAAGCATCCGCATGGGTCCATTTCATGCATCGTAGTGCTCAGACAATTAGTTTGTATTGGCCCATCGGGAATACAGTGGGGCCTCACGAGATTGTCGCGTGGGCCAGCGAAATTTTCGGTGAGCGGGATGGCTGCTGGGAGAAATGCTCGCATTGGCCCATGATACCAACGCACTGCCATTGCCGATGAGCTCGAGTTGGCCCCCAGCAGCCTGAAAGCAATCACGCGCAACCACTCGCATGGGCCTATTTCATGCACCGCAGTGCTCAGACAATTAGCTCGCATTGGCCCGTGATGCGAATGCACTGTCCTTGCCGATGAGCTAGAACTGGCCCATAGCAGCGTGAAAATAATCGTGCGCAAGCATCCGCATGGGTCCATTTCATGCATCGTAGTGCTCAGACAATTAGTTTGTATTGGCCCATCGGGAATACAGTGGGGCCTCACGAGATTGTCGCGTGGGCCAGCGAAATTTTCGGTGAGCGGGATGGCTGCTGGGAGAAATGCTCGCATTGGCCCATGATACCAACGCACTGCCATTGCCGATGAGCTCGAGTTGGCCCCCAGCAGCCTGAAAGCAATCACGCGCAACCACTCGCATGGGCCTATTTCATGCACCGTAGTTCTTAGACAATTAGCTCGCACTGGCCCGTGATGCGAATGTGCTGCCTTTGCCGATGAGCTAGAGCTGACCCATAGCATCGTGAAAATAATTGTGCGCAAGCATCCGCATGGGCCCATTTCATGCATCGTAGTGCTCAGACAATTAGCTCGCATTGGCCCATCGGGAACACAGCAGGCTGACTCACGAGACTGTCGCGTGGGCCGGCATAATTTTCAGTGAGCGGGATGGCTGCTGGGAGAAATGCTCGCATTGGCCCGTGATACCAACGCACTGCCATTGCCGATGAACTCGAGTTGGCCTCCAGCAGCCCGAAAGCAATCACGCGCAACCACTCGCATGGGCCTATTTCATGCACCGTAGTTCTCAGACAATTAGTTCGCATTGGCCCATCGGGAACACAGTGGGCTGACTCACGAGACTGTCGTGTGGGCTGGCATAATTTTCAGTGAGCGGGATGGCTGCTGGGAAAAATGCTCGCATTGGCCCGTGATACGAACGCACTGCCATTGCCGATGAGCTCGAGTTGGCCTGCAGCAGCCTGAAAGCAATCACGCGAAACAACTCGCATGGGCCTATTTCATGCACCGTAGTGTTCAGACAATTAGCTCGCACTGGCCCGTGATGCGAATGTGCTGCCCTTGCCGATGAGCTAGAGCTGGCCCATAGCAGCGTGAAAATAATCGTGCGCAAGCATCCGCATGGGCCCACTTCATGCATCGTAGTGCCTAGACAATTAGCTCGCATCGGCCCATCGGGAACATAGCGGGCTGCCTCACGAGACTGTCGTGTGGGCTGGCGTACCTTTCAGTGAGAAGAATGGCTGCTGGGAGAAATGCTCGCATTGGCCCGTGATGCCAACGCACTGCCCTTGCCGATAAGCTCGAGTTAGCCCCAGCAGCCTGAAAGCAATCACGCGCAACCACTCGCATGGCCCTATTTCATGCACCGTAGTGCTCAGACAATTAGCTCGCATTGGCCCGTGATGCGAATGCACTGTCCTTGCCGATGAGTTAGAACTGGCCCATAGCGGCGTGAAGATAATCGTGCGCAAGCATCTGCATGGGCCCATTTCATGCATCGTAGTGCTCAGACAATTAGCTCGCACTGGCCCGTGGTGCGAATATACTCTCCTTGCCGATGAGCTAGAGCTGGCCCATAGCAGCGTGAAAATAATCGTGCGCAAGCATCCGCATAGGCCAATTTCATGCATCGTAGTGCTCCGACAATTGACTCGCATTGGCCCATCGGGAACACAGCGGGCTGCCTCACGAGACTGTTGCGTGGGCCGGCATAATTTTCAGTGAGCGGGATGGCTGCTGGGAGAAATGCTCGCATTGGCCCGTGAATGTCTTTTCACCAGTTTGGGAGTGACCGGGGCAGAGTGTAAGGAACCTGCAGGCTGAATGACAGTCCTGTGGTCATTGCTCATCACATCACAAACAGTTCACAAACGCGCTGAGCCCGATCTGCGGCTTGCCGATTATCCTGGTGGCCATATCGGGAGTTGCCGATGAAATCACGGGGGCATGTATCTAAGGTTTTACGCCCCGTGGTAGAAAATGAAAGATAAGGAGAAAAACGCCACGTTCCTGAGTTTTTCTCCTTTATCTTTATCTTTCATTATCTACCGCTTTATCGCTTTTATCTGCTTACCTGAGCTGTATTACATAGCGTAGTTGGCCAAATTCAACCTCCTCCCCCACGTGCAACCCGTGGAGTCCTGTCGTCATTGTTCGTCACATAAGCATTTGCCCGCGCACGGCACACAACTGCTATGTAATACATTTAGATACACGCCCCCGTGATTTCATCGGCAGCTCTCGGTATGGCCCACATCTATTGCTAGGAAAAAACTTTTTACACTCCATTACGTCATATTACTCACGCCTTACTCGTCCCCTGCCCACTTTCGCATCTCGTACCCCCAACTACCTTTACATTAAGGATCAGCCGACATGATGCAATCTACAATGCAGGGAGGCACTCTGGAAAGAAAAAGTTCCCCCAAGATAGGCAATGATGAGTTTGAGGAGATGGTGCGCATATCCAAGTTAATTACATTTCAATTGCCTTCATTGGATGCCCATAGATGTGCTCTGCCTTCTGGAAGGGGATTGAGGTCCTCAGTGCGCCAGAATCAGGCACTGCGCAAAGCCAAGAGCAAACGGTAGAGAACCCCGGCAAGTCTGCATCTGAGCATATGGAAGGCATGAGTGGGGTGCCAAAAAATGTGGCCCAATTAAAACCCATCATTGAGAAGCTCATACGCAAGGTGATTATGATCGCTATCTAACCAGCCTTAGCTAAATCAATATAGGACCTGCCGAAGGGAGCCGATCAACAATGGCGTATGAAAGCGAAAGATTATCTTGAACAGGTGAAGAACGAATTGTTAGAAAAGGAAGGGAATTTGAAGGAACTTTTGTCCCAACTTGAATTAGTAGCGGTAGCTTCTCAGGCTGAGGAGTCCTCGGATAGGGAGACAGATCAAATTTAATTATCGTTGTAGTCTACATGCAGCCAATCTATGCCTCGCGTGAAGTGTCTAAATTGTCCAGGCGATCGGCTTCCTCAATGCAGCGTTCATATTCAGCCTCCAGGAACAATTTGAGCGACTCAATGTGGCTTTCTATTTCTTGACGCTGACGCAACACCTCTTTGAAAGTATCTATTGTCCTGGCGCGAAAGTCTGCACTTGCTAGCCTCTGTAGCCCTGGTCGATTAGAGGGGCTATCTATAGAATAAGGCGCTTACCATCTCTAGAGCCCGTAGCAACCCTGCCGCCAACTCCTCACCAACATCGAACGGTTTGCTCAATTTCTCGCCTTCTTCAAATTTCCACCATTCTGTGAGGTTGAAATTTTGATCGACTGATGTCGTCGATCCGGGCTGCAGGACCAGTCTTTCATCGGGTGCTGAATATGTTCTTGGGTTTTTTATGTCCGAGAAACAGCGAAAAGCGATCCTGATAGGCTCAGGAACATAAGGGGGGCTGTCGCTCGATGCGAGAAGGCCAATAATCCATGCCGCAGCAAGCTAGGCAGAATGTCTAATTAATTGGGATCCATACGCTGTTTAGCGATAAGAAATGCTTACCACTTCATTGTACAAGCTAGCGATATACGTTTCATCTTGTCTGGCAGGTTGGATAAGAATAGAGGCAATTCTGTGGCCAATGCATGCAAGTGCTTCGTCTAATATAGCGGCACCTGTACTGGATGACATGGTGTTTAGTTAGTTCTCGAAGCAGGAGTTAAGGTCCTATATAACGGCGATTCCTATCAAGCGTAGTGTAGCGATGCCATCTCAGTGGCTCCGGAGATTTCCGCTGGCAATGTAAGCCTATCGCCAGCACATCTGTGGTGCATATATTGGGACCATTGAAGACTGTCATTCGGTAGTGTTTTGGGCCATCACAAGCTCATTGGCATTGATTCTGCGTATCTTCAATTGGCCCATGAGTGATGATTAGCGTTTTGCCTGAGTTAGAATCTGGGCCCATGCGAGGGCGTGTGCGCAAGGTCATCATGCGCCAGCTCGGGCTCACCGGCAAGGGGTAGGCCACCCACATTGTGTGCTGATTTCCCAACTATTATGGTGCCTGAAATGGGCCCATGCGAGTGCTTGCGCGTAATTGCTTACGGATTGCAGCAGGCCAACTCAAGCTCATCGGCAAGGCAATGCGTTGGCATCACGGGCCCAATGCGAGCATTTCTCCCAGCAGCCATCTCGCTCACCGGCCCATGCGACAGTCTCGTGCGGAAGCCCACTGTGTACCCGATGGGCCAATGCGAGCTAATTGTCTGGGCACTATGATGCATGAAATGGGCCAATGCGAGCTAATTGTTTGAGCACTACGATGCATGAAATGGGCCCATGCGGATGCTTGCGCACGATTATTTTCACGCTGCTATGGGTCAGCTCTAGCTCATCGGCAAGGACAGTACATTCGCATCACGGGCCAATGCGAGCATTTCTCCCAGCAGCCATCCCGCCCACTGTGTTCCCGATGGGCCAATGCGAGCTAATTGTCTGAGCACTGCGGTGCAAGAAATGGGCCCACGCGAGTGGTCGCGTGATTGCTTTCATGCTGCTGGGGGCCAACTCGAACTTATCAGCAAGAGCAGTGCGTTGGCATCACGGGCCAATGCGAGCATTTCTTCCAGCAGCCATCCCGCTCACCGAAATTATGCCGGCCCGCGCGACAGTCTCATGAGGCAGCCTACTGTGTTCCCGATTGGCCAATCCGAGCCAATTGTCTGAGCACTACGGTGCAAGAAATAGGCCCATGCAAGTGGTTGCGCGTGATTGCTTTCAGGCTGCTGCAGGCCAATTCGAGCTCATCGGCAAGGGCAGTGCGTTGGTAGACACGTCCACCATGCCCAATGCAGAGGCAAAGTGTTTGGCAGTTGAGTTGAACGGAACGGGGGTAGGGATTGTCACGGGTTGGGTAAACTGTACGGGTAGCGGGTAGGGTATTCCAGCGACAGGTGCGGGTCAGGGTTGGGCTTTTGAGAGCATTGCGCGTGGCAACCTCAAGGCCTACTTGTTGTCTCAGAGGGACTTCCTGGTAGAAGTTCTAACAATTCGTTTGCAGCACAAGCTGATCGGAGTTGGGAGGAGAGGGATCAGCAGAGACAGGACTCACAGGTGGATCCCGAAGGCCTCAGGGAAGGGGAGCTCACGTATTCACTCCGGAGGATAGGAGCTAGCCTGTATTGCACTGTATACATATATACACATATATATTGCATCGCAACCCCGCCTGGTACAACGATTGACGAAAATTATCCATGTCCATGTCCTACCCCAGACTTAATCAAGGGCAGGTAACAGGGACATGAACATGGTGGGTTGTGAGGATGATAAATTGATGACCGATAGCGATAGCAGTGGGCAAAATATCGCACTTGGATATCCCCACTACGCAACTCCATTGCCCCGAAGACTTCGCACCAAATTGCCTTGTGATCATAAAGTAAGAAAAATCAATCAATTGTTGCCTTTTATTGGCAAGATGCAGGGCGCGACAGGCCTGACGAAGAGTATTGAGCCTGCGGGTGTGGGGATCGGGGCAAAGTGCTCACATTGGCCCGCGATGCAAAACGCACTGCCCTTGCCGATGAGCCCGAGTTAGCCCACTCCAGCCTGAAAGCAACCGCGTACAACCGCTCGCATGGGCCCATTTCTTGCACTGTAATACCGATTATTGGCTCGCATTGGCCTGTCAGGTACGCAGTGGGCTGCTGCACGAGGCTGTCGTGTGGGCCTGCATAACTTACAGTTAGCGGGATAGCGGCCGATCGAAATGCTCGCATTGACCCGCGATGTGAACACACTGCCTTTTTCAGTGAGCGGGCATGACTTGGTGTGTATCTAAGGCTACCGAGTAAACGATGACCCGCCTGCTTCCTTTGCTTGTTAACCATGTCGACATCCAACTTTGGAGGAGCTCAGAGTTTGACCCAGGACGAACAGATTCTCCACCACTATGCAGCTATGATAAAAAAAGGTCTCGATGCATACCACGCAGAGTCTAGGAGCAAAAGGTATTGGAAGGGCATATTTAAACATCACCTGGTGCGCAGTATTCTTGCAAACCACTTCTATAAGCCATTCTCAGATTCATCCAGGCGAAATCGATGCGCTTTTATATCAAGGCCTGCGGCAGAAACCCAGACAACCCCATCCGAGTCCATCCGTTATTATTGAGCCTCTCCAAGACGGTCGATGCATCTGAGACAAACCCAGACATAGGCGCCATCTCAGAAAATGACGAGAGGGTATTGAACAGCGACCATTATACTTCGCCCAGCGCATTTCCGCCGCTAGAAATACACAGCCCTGGGCAAAATGGTTCGTCTCTTAAATCAAATCAAAATGGCTACGCTCTCACATCACTAGCTGACTGCCAAGAATGCATGGCATCTGCCCCCCAAGATGGCTCAGGGGGGGAGGGTAATGCCGCTCAATGCAATTCGGCAGCAACACCCCATGCCCTGGAAGACAACATAGCACATATAGGCGGCGCATCTTTCAGCACGCGCAACAAAGGGAAGAAGCGTCGACGTGCTTCTTCGGGTGCTCAAGGCAATCTCTCAAACACTCGCAGTCCAAAGGCCGCTGCGTTGATGCGCAGAACCAAAGGAAAAAGCGCCCAGAAGGCGGGTTCAAGGGATGTCAATGCTTCGTCCCCAGAAGAAACACCTGCTGGGGACGAAGAAACACCTGAAAACCCATCCCAAGAAGGTAGAGATAGGGGGGTAGAGCCAGGTATGTTTACTAGAGGTGCCGCTCAACACTTTGCTGATGACATATGCTGCTCGCTAAAGGCGCAGACGGTGATTTATCCCTAGTCGAAGACCTCAAAAATGAGGTCCAGGCTCTGAAAGGCAGATGCGACATGCTCGAGAAGTCTGTCAAGGACCTGCAATCTATCTGCAATACGCATCAGAGTACTCTTGAAACCTGGCGGAAGTACATTGTAGATCTCCAAAACCGCCTGGGAGTGTTTGATCCGAGCTACAGAGGGGAGCAGTTTGAAGTCGCGCCGTAGAATTTCCATAGATATGATTGAGTAGTATTTAAAACACCCTGCCCCACCCCATGAACCGGTGTGATACCCATTGGGAAGCTCTCCTGCTTGCTCTAGGTCATTGCAATCGCATTGACAGTATGATAAACAGAATATTATGGGCTCACACGTGCGTATCGTTAAAGGCATCCTAGTTGATTGGGGCCAATACAAGCCTTTAGGTAGGTATCCCATGCATACTGATTAGTGATGCTATTTAATCTCATGCGAGAGCTTGCGCAGGACAGCTTACGGACCACAGTTGGCCGGCTCCAGCTTATCGGCGAGGGGAGATCCATCGCCGCCGTTTGCCCATGCGAGCGATTCTCCCGACAGCTATTCCGACACCTACAAATCAATGGGCCAATACGAGGGCATTGTATTGCAACCAATTATTCGTTTGATGGGCCCATCCAACCATATTGTCCGGATATTATGGTGCAGGAAGCGGGCCCGTGCGAGACCGTCGCACCGCAGCTTGTTGGGATATGATGTGGAAAGCGAATGGGAGATCACGGATCTCGGGACACCAACGAAGATCGTCGGCATCGAACTGACGATCTCAGCTGACGCGATATCTATCTCATCGAGCAGCTACATAAACTCGATTCTAGCGAAAGAAGGACTTGAACAATGTAATGCGGTGTCAACTCCATTGGATCCTCACGTCATCCTGGTACTAAAACCAGAGCCTGAGGGCAACATCGGGGACCGAAGCAATGCATATGCAAGGCTATTGGGCGAGCTGCAGTACATCGCAAACGCAACGCCGCCATACATCGCATACGCGGTGAACCGATTGGCTTCTTACACAGCTAACCCAAGCCTACAACATACAACCGCCCTTAAACGAGTCTTACGCTACTTGAACGGTACAAAGTCCCATTGCATAACATACAAAGCGCTCCCGGATAAAGTCGATTTCTTCACGGGATACGCAGACGCAGCATACGCAAACGCCGATGAAGGCTGGTCAACGACTGGCTACGTTTTCCTAGCAGGCGACGGTGCAATTACTTGGAGCTTGAAGAAACAAATATCGACGGCGCTCTCCTCAACGCAGGCAGAGTATGTCGCGCTCTCAGAAGCCTCGCACGAAGCGTGCTGGCTGAGAAATCTTTACACCGAGCTCGGATTGCTTAAGGAAGATATGCCGACGACGATCAAAGGGGACAACGACGGCTCGATCGCATTAGCGCGAAATCCACAGTTCCATAAGAGGACGAAGCACATCGAAGTTCGATGGCACTGGATTCGTGAATTGGTACAAGAGGGTACTATTAATGTTGAATCTTGCCGTGACCCTGATCAAACCGCCGACATACTGACAAAAGCACTACATGGCACCAAGCACGCCAAACATGTGCAGGAAATGGGCCTCGCTCCCGCTTGAGGGGGAGTGTTGGGATATGCGTGCGGATCGGACAATCGGGCGCGAGCCCGTCATGGGAACGTCATGGGAAGATATGATAATGCACCCCTAACTCCTATGGGGAAAGATATATAGTCTACAGCTACAGCACAGTACCGGAAATACATGAATCATCCAAGCGAGTGGGCGTCCCCACTCCATTCCCTCGTGTGCCCGCGCGCTCTCACCCCCCGAAACATACTCGCGCCGACACAACTTTGGGCCATTACGAGCCATGGACATTGCATGGCCCCTATCGGCCCACGCTACCTGATCGGAAATATCGTTTAATTGGAAAATATGCATGAATCCTACGGGCAACAGCAGGACAGCCCATCTGCAAAGGGCAGTCCATTCACGTCCTTGGTCCCACAAGATCACGCATGCCGAAATGTGCTGCTCTAAGCTCATCGCCCGAAACAGTCCATTTATATCAGGAGCGCATATGAGAATAGAACATAATGCTCCTAAACCAAACAAACACAGGGGGATAACGACTGGATCTAACAAAGGGGTAGCAATCCATTGGGGTGGGGCCGTATGACTTTGGCGAAATCAGGAGGCGGGTGCTTCCCCAGCAAATCATTAAACCTGGAATATGCCTGCGTAGCCAATGAACGCCACATTGCACTTTGTCTTGCTGCCCATGCAGCATGCCCTGGCTGTGATCGGGGCCCTATTGACCCTTGCTTCCCTTGCCAAACTTGCTCTTGGTGCTGAAAATATCTGACAGCAGACTCCATTTCAACTTGGAGACACTGAAGTTCTTCGATCCACCGTGTCTTTTGAGCTTTTGCCCTCAGCCAATGCACCCGGTAAACTGCGTTTTTTCAGCGTCCATCAGAGCACAATTGAAATGAAATGTGCCTACAATCATTCATCCACGGTCCGACATCAGCATCTCTCCGGACATCGATAGACCAAAACCAAGGCAATGATTTATTCCGTTGCCCGCGCACACTAGGTGCAATTACGGTTGTGTCGATTCTCAGATCCTGCCGCTCCAGAACTTTGTACCGGTCGAGGAGAGTGTCCTCGGCACCAAGGTCTACCAGTGACTGCCGTGCATGATTATACACCCGAGCATGATGCTGAACTGTTGACTCGACGGCATGTACTTCTCCCCAGGCACGTGTCTTTAGTCTTTGTGTACGTGCCGGGCGCACGTTGTTCCTGAACAGGTAGGATTTATGGCCCAGGGCAATGCGAATGTGATGCAAGGAGTCATTGAGTTGGCCCTCCCGTAGGCGCAATTCTGCCTTTACCAGATCTTCGGCAGCATTTATATTGCACCAGTTGCGTCCCATATGAGAGGGAAAATGCAGTGAGATATGCTCTGCATTTATGAGGCCATCAGGAGGGCTGCTACTGGGAACTTGCGTTTGATATTGTCCTTCAGCAGCACCATTGTCGTCTTCTTCGCCAACGCCGTCAAATTCGGCTCCAGTGTACATCTCCCTTGTGTAGTCATCGCCCCAGGAGTCATCACCATCGTTGGAGACAGCATGGAGCATGCTTCCGGCCTGGTTCTCGAATGTACCAACCTTATCTTGGAGCCGCGAGCGCTTCAAAGCGATGTCCCTCCTTTGATCCGGTGTTGGATGGGACCCAATCTTCCTCACCAGTGCTTGAAGCGACAACCTGCGTAATTTCTTGGTGTCAAAATCAGATGTCTTACTGAGAAACTGCCAAAGCCATACTGCATCTCTTGAATTTTTAACCCGCTAGCAAGCCATGCAGCATGTCCCTTATGTCTGGATTCGCCTATCTCCTTTTCTGTCAATTCAAGGAGAATATCTGCCCGAGAAGGGACTGAAACCAGTTGTCAAAGGAAAGTAGGGTAGAATGATCAAACTTACGCCTTTCCATTTTGATGTCATAGATGTCCATGACAGTGATATCGCGTATGCGTTCCCTTCTTGCGTTTTCCTCTTCTTCAGCCCAAACCCTGATGGAATCAGCGCTTGCTGATGCGTCTATATTATCAAATGCTGCCGAACTAAGCGTTGCCCCAGAAAGCGCCTTGTGGTAGCGTTTAGATACAGCGTTGACTGCATGACCTCTGTCAGCTCTAATGCGGTACCTTTGAGAGGGAGCCTACCCAAATCAATGAGCTTCTTCCAATTTGAGTCATTCATGTGGTCATCTATGACCTCCTTTCGATGCGATGTGGACATTCCCCTTGTGCTCCTGGAGATCTCATTCAGTGGAGCCCATAGCGTTTCAATCGTCTCGCCATCTATTTGTCGGCCACCTTCAATGAAGCTGGGCGAATACCTAGCGAGGCAGGTATCCTGGTGCCCATGGATATGGAAAAGACCGATTCCCAATCTGAGCTCCAGGCCATCAGGAATTTTGAGGTGCCTGTTTCCGTCCACCCTGTCCCTCATATGAACGCTCCATTGACACATGACGTCGTAGCAAATGAGGGCCGCCTCGATACCGCCCATGTTAAAGTTCAAGGCTTTGAATATCGAATAGTCCATGTTTTTCTGACTCTTGGGGCCTCAATATCGCCTGACATGTTGGTAAATATAGGAACTCACGCTTCGCCCCTTTGAAAATCTACTACGGAGTCTGGCACAAAGGCGCCATGCATGCATGCGGTAGCCCCAATTCCAGTTGATTCAAGATGGCCACCATGCTTGTTTACGCTGTTCACTGCGCGGTGATCATGGCATGTTGATCTCTGTCAGAGCGTGAGCAAATGCCTGCCAAAATGAGAAACATATAGCGGACCTGTCGCCTTTCGACTGCCGACTTCAGATGCGACTCGTATAGGCTTTTGTTGACCATAAACCCAGTTCCATCAGACAGCGCAACGTCGTTTTCAGGATTCCTCATCCTCATGTGCTCTGCTTGGAAGTTGCCGTCCATCATAAAGCCTCGCATGAAAAGGTTTTTGCTAAAACAACATGTCGGCAGCTTCCAGATATCAATATCTATAGACCCACCTGTTTTCGTACTCTCTCCAATCTTCAGGGAGGTTTATTCCAGGCTGTGCGCACAAAGCACAGAATACTGCCATCGAACCAGGTTTCGGATCTTCATCTTCACCAAACCCAAACCCAAACCGCTTTCGAGTAACGAGAGCTCTCCACAGTCTGCTGACCCTTAGCAGCTCTCGATATCGGTCCTATATCTGCAAGTCAATCTACTATCGGCAGATATGTGGGCCTGACCCACCGGCACAGTGTTCGGAAATTCGTCGTTTGTCAGCCTCCTTAGGCGGCTAATAAACTGGCTTGGGGTTGTCTTGCACTCAAGATTGTCCAGGTGGAACTCTTCTAGCACACGAAATGTAAATGCCGTCTTGGGGTTTCGAAAGGTGGCTGGAAAGAGCCCTGCTGTCATCAACTGCATGTCGCGCTCGAGAGCATCAGGGCAGCAACACCACCTGACGCCAATCTCATGGACGCCGGATCTATCGATGATGGTGATTATTGGGTTATCATCGTTGTCATTTTTGTCAGGCTTTGATCTGCTGAAGCCAAATTGAAATTCCTCCTGGTCGACTGCCGCCGGATATTCATCCGCTATAATTTCGTCGCTGCTGCCCTCGCATTCCTCCTCATAGTCAAAATCCTTATGTAACTCCATTATTGAATAGGATTTAGGCATTAAAGGCTTCATGACTCACAATTTGATGCGGGCATGGATTCCCAGAGTGCCCAAATTGTAAGCACACCCCAACCTCCCGTAACCACGATGGCATGAAGTATGTTCCAGCCCATTTTTGGACTCTGTGAAAAGGAAGTAGCTGGTGTGACTTTCGGCAGCACTCCTTGCAGAGTATGAGTGCAGGAAAGCAGTCGGAGCACCTCCACTCGAACGCAGCAGACTTGCAACTCTGGCATGTAGCCGTCGCCGGAACGCCCTCATAATCGAGTAGGCAGCGTAGGTAGGGGTCAATCTTGGGGATAAATTCTTTAATGTAGGCGTGCTGAGACTGGGAGATATGTGAGATTTGCTAAGGAAGGGAATGCGGGCTGCCTTACTCTCTTTCCGCTAGTGGGCATGGCTGGCTCCTCCACCCAGAATGTCTCATCAACGTCCATAGGCTGGGGAACAGTTTCTCCCTGCAACGTATCATCGTTCTGTGCTCTTGGTCGCCTACTAGCCGTTTTCCTTGGCCTCGGTTGACTTCCCGAGGCACTTACCTCCACTGGGACATCTCTGATTCCTCGAGAGTGTACCTGTGTCTCCCATTCTATCACTTTAGCCTTTGGTTTTCGCCGGAGGAGATTCGCTGCCTTTACAGTGTTAACGTTCCGTGGCATGGTAATATGGGAGGGGCTATGTTTTTATGAACTTCGTTATGATGAGAATTGATTCCTCCAATTGATGTTTCAGGAGCTTTGAGAGAGATCGGAGGCTGGGTGCCGTGTTGGACAAAACTGACTGGTCGGGACAGGCAGTGCCTCATCGGGACAAGGCGCTGTCGGCGGCTTCGATACACTAGGACAGGCAGCCCCTGATGAGCGACCTGCAGCTCAGCGTTTCAAGCAAACTTATTTCTTAGTTATATATCTATGCTAACTGTAGACAGCAAGGGGGAAAAATATGAACTTGTAAAACGATTTTGGTATTACCAGCTGTAAAGCCGGCGAAATTTTCTTAAATTGACTCTGCAAAGATGGTTGAAGCGAGGAAATAGCATGCGAAATTGGGCTCACATACCCTCTACCCTGCCATACAAGTGCGCCGTCAAGCTTCGCACACGTAGCAGCATGCTTAGGTTGCTGTATCAGTTCCCATTCTTGAACGGCACCAGCCACCAAACGTCGTATCCTATGGAGGCAGATGCGGTCAAGCTCCTCCTCCTCTTCGTTTTCACCTGGTATTATAGTGATAATATCTTTTTCGAGGAGACGCTGTGCAATAAATTCGTCGACGTAAGACTTGAAGTCCTTTTTCCACCAACGCGGAGATAGCTTCGGAAGAGTGCCTTTCAACTCTTTGAAGTGTTGCTGAGCCTTTTCTTCCCTCTGGGTCATGTCTGTAGTACGCAGGGGGTCCACAGCTCGTGAACGCACAATAAGCGCGCATGAGTAACCCCTTGATTTCTGTGTGAGAACTGAATGGCCAGAGAAGAAAGAACGCACTGAGAATGGGCAGTGCTCGGGGTTTTCGATGGGCCCTCCATTTCCATGAGTGACTGCTTTGTCACATACTGTTCCTCCCGCAGCTGTCGCTCCGCTTTGCTGACCTTCCGACGTCCCGGGGCTCGCTTCCGCTGAGCATAGCCTCGCTGGTAAGCTCGAAGCTTTGTTTGGTTTCTAAAGTTTAGTTATAGAGTTGAGCGAAACTGAGGCTTGTTCATTAATCTCATAACAATAGCCCACCTCTGATAATACGACGTTTTTTTCATGCCCATTGGCGATGCGGAAAAGCGCCTGTCTGTACTTTGTTACCATGAAACGTGATGCCTCCAATTGAGTTTTGGGGAGATTTGAGAGACCGGAGGCCGAGAGTTGTGTTGAAATTTTTGACCAACCAAGACGGGCTGTGCCTCATGCAGCGCAAGGCGCATATCCGTGTGCTTGATATTCGCAAGCGAAGCATCCCCTCAGGGAGAACTTGGAAAAAAACGTCTGCCATTAATTCGGGGCCTGTGCTAACGCGCTTCATCCATATTTGGTGCCTTTATTTAGATCTGCCGATGCTGCAGTTTGAGCCAAACACCGCCCTCTAAACCTCTCAATCTCGGCAAGATAATGATAGTGATAAAATGGACGCTCTGGCTTTAGACAAAAAAAAACAACACAACTCGCATTGTGCAGCTCAACCAACTTGGAAAGCTGGAGTATGATGCCTAGAAGTGTGACATAAACATGCCCCCATTAACATAGCAGACAATCTGATTTAACTGAGTGAGAATTTCTTTGTATAATCAGCCCGGGGATTTTATTTGAGCTCCCAAAAAACAAGAGGATGTTGGGTTTGCAAGATATTGCGCTGCTGGATAAGCCGCCAAAGACATAAGACATTCATTTTTGGGGCGCCCCATTACATTCCTATCCTTTGCTAGCCATTTAGTGTTTACGTTTGGCTGCTCTAAAGAAAGTCTATTGGGAGGATTCTCAAAAAACTGAGCGTTGTCACCATATGATGGGATTTCACGCACTTGGTGGAGAGGAAACGGTGGAACATCTACCGCTATTGATGCCCCAAAATGTTTAGAATATTTCGGCAGCTTAGATGAGGGGGGATTTATGCGCAGGATCTTTAATGTCTGAAGGGCATTGTCTTATTTCGCGCGGGGATGCACGCGCCAATAGGTGTCGTGTCTGGCCTGCATTGGATTCTATGCTACTTGCAATATTGATGCGCACCCAATCGTCGCTGGAACTTTTGCTAATTCATGTACGCTGTCTCTCATAAAGCACGCATAGCATACATGTCCTCCTTCAGAACATTTTGGCAGCTTAGACGTCCATATACAGAATTCTGAATCTTTTGTAACATTGCCCACTTTTGCTCCAAATGATGCTGCATAAAACATTCTTATATGTCGCCTGCGTCACATTCTATGCTACTTCTTATAATAGCCAGTATGCATCCAATCTCTACACGGGATCTTCGCCCATTCATGCACATTGTCCCTCATAAAGTACGCATAGCATACTCTATCTCCTTTAAAACTCGGCACCGCATGCTCTAGCACCTTTCCTGCTATGCCCACGACCGTGCCAGGGCCATACTCCAGAGATATCCCAAGGCCTGGCAGTTTCAAATCGCAGCTTTCGTACCTTCCTAACGTGGCCAATATGTCATACCAATTGGCTCTTGAATTTGTGTCCCGGTGTGGTGGAGTGTAGCGGTTAGATATAACGCCAACGCCACTGAAAACGGACGCCCATTGGTCAAGGATATCCTGATCGCCGAACTCAGGAGTATCCCCCAGGTGGTTAATAGTCTGCCAGCCCGCATCATAAAGCTTGGGGTGGATTACCGCCAGGATTGCGCTCAAAATTCCATTGGATTCTGAGATGGCATCTAGCCAGTCCAACGCAACAGGCGACCTGAGGTTTACAGAAGCCTGCGGGAGCTCTTGCGACATTTCCTGATTTAGAATAAGCTGCTGAGGAATAAAGTCTACCAACTAAGTCGCTCACATCATGACCTTGTTGAAACCACGCGGGTGATAAATTTACCGAACCCTGAGGGCCCTTTCCTGGGTGAAAATAATTCGGGGAATCGCGCCAAGACCTGCCGCTTTGGGGCACTTTCAGCAACGGGCGCAGCTTTTCTCGCGCTGTCAACATTTTTTTCTGAGATGCGTCAGGTTTGCTGTATGATCGGACAAGGAGAATAAGCGCACTTGTCTTGAATCAGTCAAGATTTTCGGAAGGTACCAAGCCAATATAACGTTATCAATGTCAACAATAACGCATGGACTTGAGGCCGTAACTCCACTCAGTGGGGGATATCGCCGTCTTAGCGATGCTTCCTTTTCAATATATGCCTTTGTTCCTTGCCTTAAAGGCGTTTTCGAAAGCTTCTCCGCATAACGTGTGCCATCCCACTTCACCGCTACTGCCGATAAATGTTCAGCGGGTTAAGGAATAAGTTTTATTCCACTAACTGGGGTTGGATAATGCATCCACAAGGGTGGCTGCGATTATGTCCAACTCTGATGCTAGAGCTACCGGAAGGTTCAGAGGCTGATCTAGTGGCGTCGCAGAGGCGCCGGACGAGCTCGCGTCGAGCACAGTTTCGAATTTGGCTCTGAGGTATATTGCACAAAGATGCGAGAGACTCAAACGAGTTAGAGTTGGAGTACGGCTAGTCTGCATTCCTGAGTGTCAAGCGAGCTGAGGTGGAAAGGAAAGAAGGCGCCGAGATGTAAGCGCTCTGACACCTTGGCTGTCAATAAACGAACTTACCCTACCGATCAACAAACGTCGGCTACCGACGAACAAGTCAGCGCGTAATACGCGAAAAGGTCCCCCAAACTCTCAACGCGGTAGACTTCCTTCCGCACCTGACCCTGTCACTTCTTCCCCATACCTCCCCAACATCACTATAGCTAAACGACATGGTCACAAGAAGCCAGACGGCGCGGCCCAATTTCTTTGACGAGTCTGACGAGTCTGAGGGGCCTGAGGGGCCTGAGGGGCCTGAGGGCTCCGAGGACGACTCTGACTCTGACTTTGAGTGCGATTCCCCACCAAGCAGCCCGACTTCGTCTTCAGAATACGAATCCATTATATCTGAAGACCTGAACCTATATGACACTACGTGCGTATGCCAGTTGCCGATTGAATCCCACGAATTAAAATGCAAGCGCGTCTAGGCTGAAAGCGGTGTTGAGTGAAGATCAAATCAGTGCGATAGGAGAGTGCACCGACGACTTCCGAGCTGCTGACTACGATGGTCGGCAAAAGATTGTCCGAGAGCTTTTCAAAGACTTCAGGCAAACCTGGCCCCAAGACTTCAAAAATTTTGGTGCGCTCACCATGGAAACTGTATGCACACCATTTGCGACATTGGGCTGTTCTCACATCTTTTTAGCTTATTTGGCAGAACTTCAATAGCAAAATACGGCCGGCAACAAGCAATTCGGCTCCAACCCCCCGAATTCCGAGGGCTGAAGAAAGGTGTGCGCGCCGTTTACTCATTGAGCGCTGCCATTAACAGCACAATGCGACTCTAGCCAGGAATTGGAGCTGACAGACCAGCACATCAGCATGCTGGACAAGTGCGTCCCCAAGTTCCGAGGCGCCGACCCAGATTCTCGGGAGAAAATCATCACAGATGCTGCCGACCGCATTGAGAGGGCCTGGTTGGAAGATACAGTGTTCGAGCGAGGTGCTGTGATAAATGTATGTGATATCTCAGCTAGATTGAGCTATTCTCAGATACTCCTAGCTTATTCGTGAACATCTCTACGGCACAATTAAACGGGCATCCAAGAAATGCGCGTACGACCCCAGAAAATGGACGTACAATGATGTTGTGATCGCCATGAACCGCCCGAAAATTAACGATTTGGCCCAGGAGATTTCGGGGGATGTGCCTGGATCGCAACGTTACCTCAGCAACTACCATAAAGCTCGGCTTCAGTTTGAGCAGACGCTCAGTGAGGATGATCGCAAAATCTACAATGCGCTTGCAAAGAAATGGACGGAGAAAAAACTGCCCAAAAATATGCAGAAGCGGTATGTCCATGGCGACGATTCTAGCAGATTAAAATCGACTTATTCTTCGCACTACTGTAGTATGTTGAAGAAGCACGGAATCAAGGCCATCAAGGACTTCACTTCGACAGCGTATAAGCAGTTTGGAATGCGCCTTGTTATTCTCGCAGCATTCGTCGATGACGATGG
>Ga0307510_10003274_pt1 | contig 18847 bp, 19 predicted proteins | sample 12_EM_MG_FD_207224 | JGI IMG/M metagenome (GOLD analysis project Ga0307510, IMG submission 207224) | Populus trichocarpa ectomycorrhiza microbial communities from riparian zone in the Pacific Northwest, United States - 12_EM | ecosystem: Host-associated > Plants > Roots > Unclassified | place...
TCGATCTCTACCAGCACACCGATCCGAAGCTTGCGACCGTGCTTCGGGCGCGGATGAAGCTCGCCTCGCTCGACGGTGCGATGGGCACGGGCGATCCGATGTCGGATGATCCAACGCTGATGCCGCCGGGCATCGCGCGCGTGCGCGCCTACTTTGCTGAAGCCGCCGGCACCGCGGCGCGCTATCTGGCAAAGTCCGACGGTCCGCGTGTCGGCGCGATGGGTTTTGTCGGCTGGGATACGCACATCGCGGAAGGTGCGGCGTCGGGCCAGCTCTACAATCTGCTCGGCGCGCTCGACGGTGCGTTTGCCGCGATCGAGACCAACATGGGCGAGGCATGGCACGAGACGGTGGTCGCAATCGTCACCGAGTTCGGCCGCACCGCGCGCATCAACGGCACGCAAGGCACCGATCACGGCACCGGCACGGTCGCCTTCCTCATCGGCGGCGGACTATCGGGTGGCCGCGTGATCGCGGACTGGCCGGGCCTGAAGCCGGCGCAACTATTCGAGGACCGCGATCTCAAGCCAACCACCGACTTGCGCGCCGTGCTGAAGGGCCTGCTCAGGGATCACTTACGCGTCGAGGAGAAAGTGCTCGCCGAGACGATCTTCCCCGGCAGCGCCGACGTCAAACCGATGGGAGGCCTCGTCGGCTGACGGCGCGCCTCGCAACCGGATCGGGTTCATGATGTGCACACTGACGCAACGGGAGCTCGACTTTCTCGCCAGCCTGAAAACCGGCTGGCGAAGGCTCTATCGGCGTGAGCTGATGCGGCTCCTGAGGGGCGACGCCGATCCAGATGATGCGCAATCGGAGGCGCGCCCGATCGTCTGGCGCGTCGTATCGGGCTGAAATTCCGCTGATCTGTCTCGATTCAGGACACGCCACTGTGGTGGAATCGTCACAGCGGGGCGCGAAACGGCCGCGGCCTCAGGCCTGCTTTCCTTCAGCCAAGGTTCTGCCCCGATTGCCCACCGAAACTTAGGCGTGTTCGGAGGGCGCATCATGTCTCGCTTTGCAAATGCCGAAACTGCACCGATTTCGCTGGCGACCTCGTGCCGGTTGTTGCTCGCTGTCATCGCCGCGGCCTCGCTCGCCGCCTGCGCACAATCGCCGGTCGGCCGCCAGAAGGCTGATCTTGGCACCAGCCGGCAGGCCACGGTCGAGCGACCGCATCGCGTAGCGGCGCTGCATCCACGACCGATCAGCCGGGCGCGCGTCCCTGACAGTGACGCAAAGCAAACGGCCGCGCATGGCGTTGCCAGCTTCTACTCGGATACGGAGACTGCGAGCGGCGAGAAGTTCGACAAGAACGAATTGACCGCGGCACATCCGAGCCTGCCGTTCGGCACCAAACTGCGCGTGACCGATGTTTCCTCCGGCCGCTTCGTCACCGTCAGGGTCAACGACCGCGGGCCCTATGTTCGCGGACGCGTCGTCGACATCTCGCCGTCCGCGGCCGAGGCGCTCGGCATGGTCGACAAGGGCATCACGAACGTCAGGCTCGACGTCGTGCGATAGGCCCGCGATTCATCGACGTCAGACGCCGCCGCTTAACCGGCTGTTAGCCGCTTCTCACGCACCATGGCCGCCCAAACAATTTGGGGCTTTTGGGGAGGCGGACGCTTGAACACGATCCAGTATCTCGAAGATCAGGCCGCGCGCGCCGAGCGGCTCGCCAAACGGATCACGGATACGCTGACGATCGAAAAGCTCCTGACCTTCGCCGGCGAACGCCGCCGCGAGATCGAGGTCATCGCCGGCAGGCGGCGACACGCATAACTCCCCTAATCCATGCACTGAACGCATTCGCCCTCGCTGCGAGGCGCGGAACTTCTTTTCGGCTCCTGCGTCATCTGGGCAGTGCATGAGGAGGAGGAAGTCATGGGCTTTGGACGAGGTGCTTTGCTTTGGTTGCTCGGCGTGCCGCTGCCGATCGTTCTGCTGCTGGCATTGTTCTGGCATCACTAAGAGTGTCGCACGAAAAGCGCCGCGGAAGCGGCGCTTTTTTGTTGCCTGCGATTTGGAGCACACGATGCGTGGTCAGGTGTGGCTCTCGACGAAATCGCTGAGATAGTCCGGCAGCGTCACGCCATCGATGTCGCAGCGCGCGCGAATCTCGCCGGCGACATCGGTCGAGATGTCCTTCGTCCAGTGCTCGAGCGTGTTAAACGAGATCACCTTGATCGGATCGTTGAAGCAGCCGGCGACGAGTTCGCCGATCGTGGCTTCGAGATCGCTCCGCTCGATGCGGATTTCGGTCGCCTTGTCGCGGCGATCGATCACCACGAACAGGGTCTGGTCTGCGCCATAGGGCACGACCGGGGATGGCACGCCAGCTCCAAGCATCTCAGACACTCACGCCTTGGCTTCCGATCCCCGTTAACGGGAAAAGCCGGACGAAGGTTCCTGCCTTGATGAGAAGCTTGCCGCGCGCGTGCAGCCGGCACGTTTGCGCGCAATCAGAGAAATTCCCTTAGGCGCGATAGCTCGGTGACGTGCTCGGACGAGAGGATATCCGTGACCAGCGGCGGCTGTGCCGCCGTGTGGATTTCATAGAGATGCCGGGTCGTCGCCGGCTTCTGCATGAAGGCCGAGATGCATTCGTCGAGCGTGCCCTCGCTCACCTGGTACGACTCGCGGTCCGGCTGACGCTGGTTGGCAAGCGAGGGCCACTTATGCAGCGCTGCAAGCGCACCGAAATCGACCTTTGACTCCGAAACAACGTCTCCCATCGTCCCGCCTCACGCAAAAAAGAACCCCAGCACGCGAATCTGCGCGCCGGGGCGTACACCTATCGCTGCCCAATGCCACAAGCATATAACGCGACGACCGGGAAATGGTTCCCGGCCGATCAGCGCCATCAGCTCGCGGCCGCCGCGATTCTGTGCCCCGGGCTGGCATGACCGTGGCTGTGCTCGTCGCCGAGGCTGACCTCCGGCGGAAGCCCGGCGAAGCGCCGCAAGGCTTGGGCCATCTGCACCCGGCCCGGTGCGCCGGTGATCACCACGTCCACCATCGCGAAGGACGAATGGAAATGGCCGCCCGCTTTGAGCTGCTCGACCGGGACACCCTCGGCGGCCATCGCTTCCGCGTAGGCGATGCCCTCGTCGCGCAGCGGATCGAACTCGCAGGTGACGACGAAGGCCGGTGGCAGGCCTGCGACCTTGCCGCGCAGCGGCGAGACGCGCGGATCGGTGCGGTCGGCCGGCGAGCAATAGAGGTCCCAGAACCAGTACATCAGCGAGCGCGTCAGGAAATAGCCGGTCGCATTGTCGTTGTAGGAGGGGCGGTCGAAGCTGCAGTCGGTGACCGGGCACACCAGGAGCTGGCCCGCAATCGCGGGCCCACCACGGTCGCGCGCGAGCTGGCAGGTGACGGCGGCGATGTTGCCACCCGCGCTCCAGCCCGCAACCAGCACCGGGCCCGGCTTGCCGCCGAGCTCGGTTGCATGTTCGGCGATCCAGCGCGTCGCCGCATAGCCGTCTTCCGCCGCGGTCGGGAAGCGATGCTCCGGCGCGTGGCGATAGCCGACGCTGACGAACATCATGCCGGTCCGCCGCACCATGTCGCGGCAGAACGGCTCGTCGGACTGCTCGTCGCCGAGCACCCAGCCGCCGCCGTGGAAATAGACCACGACCGGATGCGGGCCGGGCGCCGCCGGCTTGTAGACACGATAGGGAAGCGGACCGTCGGTGCCCGGCAGCGTGCCGTCGGCGATCTCGCCGATCGGCCGTCCGGCGGGCCGGCCCTTGTTGAACTCGTTGACGAAGGCGCACGCGCCTTGCGCACCCATCGACTCGATCGGTGGCAGGTTAAGTGATGCCAGCAGGTTCAGCACCAGCCGCACGTCCGGTTGCAGCCGCACCACTTCGCCGTCATTGCATTGTGCGGCAATTTCGGGGCCCGTGAGCTTGAAGCCGAGCATGCCGCGGCTTGTGACCTCGTCGCAGATGCTGCGATAGGGACCGACGCCTCCGGTATAGGGCATCAGGCCCTGTACCTTGCCGGGCACGTTGGCGCCCGTGTACCAGGTGTTGGCGAGCCGGTGCAGCGTCACCATCGAGCAGTCGGCCATGTGCCGGCCCCAGCCGGTCTGTGCCGTCTCGGTGGGTTCGATCGTGGTGAAGCCGGCATCGCGCAAAGCAGCAAGGCGGTCGACGACCCAGTCGACATGCTGCTCGATCGACACCGCCATGTTTGACAGCACCGACGGGCTGCCGGGGCCGGTGATCATGAAGAAGTTCGGAAAGCCCTCGACCGTGAGCCCGAGGTAAGTCTGCGGCCCCTGCGCCCAGACGTCGGTGAGCGACTTGCCGCCACGCCCGGTGATCGGATGCACGGCGCGGATCGCGCCGGTCATGGCGTCAAAGCCGGTCGCGAACACGATGACGTCGACATCGACGTGACGTTTGCCTGTGGTGATGCCGCCTGCGGTGATCGCCTTGATCGGCTCCTGGCGCAGATTGACCAGCGTGACGTTCGGCCGGTTGTAGGTAGCGTAATAGTTGGTGTCGAGGCAGGGGCGCTTTGCGCCGAAGGGATGGTCGTGCGGCATCAGCGCTGCCGCCGTCTCCGGATCCTTCACGGCAGCGCCGATCTTCTCGCGGATCAGCTCGCCGATCAACGCATTGCCGTCGAAATCGACGCCCTGGTCGGCCCAGAGCTGGGTCAGGATGTGGACGAGGTCGCCGGCGGCCCAGGCGCGTTCGAAGCGCTCGCGGCGCTCGGTATCGCTCAACTGCCAGCTTACGACCGTCTGCTGCGGATACGGCACGCCGGTCATCGACTGGCGCGCCTGCTCGCGATAGGCCGCACGGTCGCTTTCAAAGAAGGTCTTGCGATCCTCCGGCGCCGGACCGTTGCCCGCAGGCAGCGCGAAATTCGGCGTGCGCTGGAACACGGTGAGATGCGCGGCCTGTTCGGCGATCAGCGGGATCGATTGAATCGCCGACGATCCCGTGCCGATCACCGCGACGCGTTTTCCCGCGAGATTGACGCCGTCATGCGGCCAGCGCCCGGTGAAATAGACCTTGCCCTCAAAATCCTTGACGCCGTCGATCTCCGGCGGCTTCGGCGCGGAGAGGCAGCCCGTGGCCATGATGTAATGGCGGCAGGAGACCGGTGCGCCGTTGTTGGTGGTGAGCTGCCAGCGCTCGGCCGCATCGTCCCATCTGGCTTCGGTGACCTTGGTCTTGAAGCGGATGTCACGGCGCAAATCATAGCGGTCGGCGACGAAGCCGAGATAGCGCAGGATCTCGGGCTGGGTCGCGTATTTCTCGGACCAGGTCCAGGCCTGATCGAGTTCCGGATCGAAGGTGTAGCTGTAGTCGATGGTCTGGATATCGCAGCGCGCGCCGGGATAGCGGTTCCAGTACCAGGTGCCGCCGACATCGCCGGCCTCGTCGAGCGCGACCGCCGTGAGGCCGGCCTTGCTCAGGCGATGGAGAAGATAGAGGCCGGCAAATCCGGCGCCGACCACGGCGACGTCGACCTGTTGGGTTCCATGCGCCTTGTCAGAGGCACGCGCAGCAACCATTGCGTCAGGCATGCATTCCTCCCGTGCTTTTGTTTTGCCGGCAGGCTAACGCTGCAGGCTCGGCTTGTCATCAGAACAAGTGCAATCTTCGGTAGTCGTTTGCGGCGTCATCGTGACCGCGCGAACGTTGCTTCAATGCACGCATCGCGATGCACAATGGCCGTGATTGCCCGGGCTAATCATGCCCGATCCGTCTGTGTATGCTTGCGGTTACAAGCCACGCGTACCGACCGGGCGTCATGACAGAGTTGAGTGAGCGAACCAAAGCCAACATGGACGTCGTCCTGGAGGAGACGTGTCGCCAATTGCCGCATGGCGGCGATCACGACAGCCGCAGGTTCATCGCCGAGCGCCTGATCGAGGCGGCGCAGTCCGGTCGCTCCACGCTTGGTGAGCTCGGTATCGTCGCACGCCGCGCGCTGGCGGAGATTATCGCCAAGGGCGGTTAGCTGGCCGCAGCTCGGGCCGCGTCGAAGGTATACTCCCTCGCCCCGCTCTTGCGGGGGCACGACGAGCTTCGCTCGCGCTGAGAGGGTTGGGGTGAGGGGCCTCTCTCCGCAAATGCAACTGTCGAGAGACCTGTACCCCCTCACCCGGATCGCAAGAGCGCTCCGACCTCTCCCCGCAAGCGGGGCGAGGTAAGATAGCTTGCCTCGCCGATGAGTGCGGACGTAACCTTCCGGGGAACCTTTCCGCGCATCGAGATCCCCCAGAGATGCGGTCCTTGCTTGCGCTCGCTACGGCTTTCGGATTCCTTTGCCTCGCCGGCCCGGCCGTGGCCCAGCCGGTCGGACAGTTTCCGTTTGCGTTGACGCGCGAAGGCCAGATGCTCGGTGCTGTCGAAGGCGAGGTGGCTTTCTTCAAGGGCCTCGCTTACGCGGCCCCGCCGGTCGGCCCGCTGCGCTGGCGGCCGCCGCAGGCGACGACGGGAAGCTCGGAGATGCGCACGGCCTATGACTATGGCGCGCCCTGTCTCCAGCCCTCGCTGGCAGACGCGAGCGAGGATTGCCTCACGCTCAACGTGTTCCGTCCCTTCGGCGTCGACGGCCCGTTGCCGGTGATGGTGTTCATTCATGACGGCGCCTTCGTCAGCGGCACCGTGAACGATCCCCTGTTCGACGGCGCCAGGCTCGCGCAGGCCGGCCTCATCGTGGTGACCGTGAACTATCGCCTCGGCGCACTCGGCTGGCTCGCTCATCCCGCGTTGTCAGAGAACGGCTCCGGAAATTACGGACTGATGGATCAGATCGCGGCGCTGCATTGGGTCCACGACAACATCGCTGCGTTCGGCGGCGACCCCAACAACGTCACCCTGTTCGGCAGCGGCGCGGGCGCGACGTCGATCGCACTGTTGATGCTATGCGATGAGGTGCGCGATCTGTTCCAGAAAGCCATTCTGCAATCGGTGCCCGGCCGTGTGCACCTGCGCTCGGCGCAAGAGGCGGAGGCTGGGGCCTTGCAATTTGCGACTGAACTCGGACGTCCCGTAGATTTGCGCGCAGCCGAGCCTCGACGTCTGCTGGCTGCCGAAAATCATCTGCTGGAAAAATTGCCGCACAGCTTTGCGCCGGCGATCGACGGAGTTTTCGTGACGGAAGATGTCGCCGCAGGCTTTGCGGCCGGACACCAAAGCCGGATTCCCATGATCATCGGCTCCAATGATGATGAGACGGATTTCGACAGCGAGCCTGACATCGCGCAGGCGCTTGCATCGTCCGACACCACCATGGATGAATTGCGCAAGCTCTATCCCGATCTCGCCAAATCCTCGGACCTTGCCGCAAGGTTCTATACCGACAAGGTCTTCGCCGAACCGGCAAGGTTGCTCGCGCGCCTGCATGCCGCGACCGGCGCGCCGACCTTCCGCTATCGCTTCGCCTATGTGCCGGAGGCCCGGCGCACGAATCCGGAAGGCGGGCACGGGCGGGAATTGCAGTTCATCTTCGGTGTGGAAGGCGTACCCGGTGCGGGCATCTTTTCACGGCGCGATCGCGAGGTCGCAAGCCGCATGCGTGCCTACTGGATCAACTTCGCCCGGAGCGGCGATCCCAACGGTCCCGACCTGCCGCGCTGGGATACGGCGGCAGGCAGCGATCGTCTGCTGCTGATGACGAACGATCGCATCGCGAGCGGCGACGATCCCTTTGCAGAGCATCTCGACCGGCTCGCGCGCTAGCGCGACAAAAGAAGTTGGATTTAAGCCGCGAGCTCGACGCGCGGCGCCGGGCTCAGCCGGCTTTCTTCCAGATAGTCCATCGCGCCGTCCTTCTCGACGGCGTAGAACTGCTGGCCTTCCCTGGACCTGTAGGCGGCGCGAACGACGCCGCGGCGGCCCTTGTCACTGTTGACGACGTCCCCCAGCGCAAACTTCTTCATCTCACGTCTCGCTTGTCTTCTGGCCGACTCCTTCGGCCACGGCTGGATTGTGGGCGGCAAATCGTTAACGACTTGCTAACCATACCGGTTTGCCTATGCTTCGGTCGATCGCGCGGGCAGCTCGCACGCGTATGTTGTCAACGTGACGAGCCCGCATCCATGACGCGATTTCCGACCTTCTTTCTGTCCCATGGCGGCGGCCCCTGGCCCTTCATGGAGGACCGGCGGGTGCAATATGCCAGGACCGCGGAGGAGTTCGGCCGGCTGCCGCAGCTTCTCGCCGAGAGGCCGAAGGCCGTGCTCGTCATCACCGGCCATTGGGAGGCCGAGGCATTCACGGTGTCCACCTCGGCGCATCCGCCGATGGTCTACGACTATTACGGTTTCCCCGAGCACACCTATCACCTCAAATATCCGGCGCCGGGCAAGCCAGAGCTCGCCGCGGAGGTGAAGGCGCTGCTCACGCGCGCAGGCCTCGATTGCCGGGAGGATGCCAATCAGGGTTTTGATCACGGCACCTTCGTGCCGCTCGGCCTGATGTATCCGAACGCGGACATGCCGATCGTGTTGTTGTCGCTGAAGTCCGCTTACGATGCCGCCGAGCACATCAAGGTCGGACAGGCGATCGCCTCGCTGCGGGACGAAGGCATTCTGATCGTCGGCAGCGGGCTCACCTATCACAACATGCGCGGCTTCGGGCGTGCCGAGTCCAAGCCGGTCTCGTATGATTTCGAGGCCTATCTGAACGAGGCGATCAGCAATCCGGATGCGGCGCGCCGCAACGCGATGCTGGTTGACTGGGAGAGCGCGCCTAGCGCGCGCCTTGCGCATCCGCGCGAGGACCATCTGCTGCCGCTGATGGTGGCGGCGGGTGCCGCTGGCAGCGATGTCGGCAAGCGCGTCTTCGTCGACGAGGTCGCGAGCGTCGCGATGGCCTCGTATGTATTTGGATGAATCGTAGGGTGGATTAGCGCAGCGTAATCCACCATCGAGCTGCAATGAAGGTGGTGGATTACGCTGCGCTCATCCACCCTACGGGTCTTTCAACCTCACCCGTATCTCAGCTTCATCACCAGAATGCCGCCGGCGAGCACCATGGTGACGGCGTTGGCGGCGACCAGGGGAGCGTCGCCCGAAAGCAAGCCGTAGATCAGCCAAAGCGCCAGGCCCAGCACCATGATCAGGAACATGCCGAGCGAAATGTCGCGCGCCGAGCGGGTCTTCCAGACCTTGATGACTTGCGGCGCATAGGCGACGGTGGTGCAGGTTGCGGCGGCAAAGCCGATCAGCTTGATCGCGAAGGGGTCCATGCCGGCTCTATAGCATGGATTCGACCTTGATCCTGCCTCAGGCGCGCTGAGCCATGAGATCGCGATAGAGCGCGGCGTAGTCGCCGGCGCGGTTGCGCCAGGACACGTCGGTCGCAAGGCCGCTCAATTGCAGCCGGCGCCAGGTCGCCTTGTTGTGGAAGGCGGTGTTGGCCTTGCGCAGCGTGCCGGCGAGGGCATCCGAGGTGACGGGAGCGAACTTGAAGCCGGTGGCGTCGCGGTCCGACGTGCCGGCCTCGCCGATATCGACGATGGTATCCTCCAAGCCTCCGACCCGCGACACGATTGGCACGGCGCCATAGCGCAGCGCGCAGAGCTGGGTCAGACCGCACGGCTCGAATCGCGACGGCACGATCAGCGCATCCGAGCCGGCCTGGATCAGATGCGCCAATATCTCGTCGTAGCCGATCATGACCCCGATGCGGCCGGGGTTCGCGCGTGCGGCGGCCTGATAGCGATCCTGGAGATCGCGGTCGCCGCTGCCGAGCAGCGCAAGCTGCATGCCTTCGCCCAGGATGGTGGGAATGGCTTCGAGCAGGAGATCTAGCCCCTTCTGCCAGGACAGGCGGCTGATGACGCCGAGCAGCGGCGCCTCGTCTGAGGAGTCGAGATTGAATTGCTGCTGGAGCACCGCCTTGTTCGCGGCCCGGAACGTGAGATCCTCCGCGCCGAAGCGGTAGGCGATGTGCGGATCGGTTTGCGGATTCCACACCTCGATGTCGATGCCGTTGAGGATGCCGCTGAGCACATCGGCACGTTCGCGCAGCAAGCCGCCGAAACCCATGCCGCCCTCGTCGCTCTGGATTTCGTGTGCGTAAGTCGGCGATACCGTGGTGATGCGATCGGCCAGTTGCAGTCCCGCCTTGAGGAAGCTGATGCCGCCGAAATATTCGAGCCCATGGACGTCGAACGATGCCTCCGAGGGCAGGCCGATCGAACCGATCAGCGCGCGATCGAACTTGCCCTGATAGGCCATGTTGTGAATGGTCATCACGGTGCCGGGTCGCGGACGACCATCATAGTGCAGATAGGCCGGCGTGAGCCCTGCCTGCCAGTCATGGGCGTGGACGATATCGGGGACGAAGGTGGGAACGAGGCCATGGCCGATATCGGCGGCGATGCGCGACAGCGCGGCAAAGCGCACGCCATTGTCGGGCCAGTCGAGGCCCTCGGCGGTGACATAGGGATTGCCAGGCCGCGCGTAGAGATGCGGCACGTCGAGCACGAACAGGTCGAGGCCATCGCGTGAGCCCGCGAGCAGCCGTCCGGGGCCGCCGAAATAATCCGGCCAGCGCCGGATTTCGTCGGCCCCCGCAAGCAGCCGCATCACATCGGGATAGCCCGGCATCAGCGTGCGCATCTCGACGCCATGCGCCTTCAGCGCCAGCGGCAGCGCGCCGGCGACATCCGCGAGGCCGCCGGTCTTGACGATGGGATAGACTTCAGAAGCGACCGCGAGGACGCGAACAGGCGTCATGTATTGAGCCTGTCGATCATCGGCTGGGTGATGAGCGAAATGCCCTGCTCGGTGGTGCGGAAGCGCTTGGCGTCGAGCTCGGGGTCGTCGCCGATGACGAGGCCCTCGGGAATCTCGACGCCGCGGTCGATCACGACGTTCTTCAGCCGCGCGCCGCGCCCGACATTCACATAGGGCATGATCACGGCGTTCTCGACATTGGCGTAGGAGTTGATGCGCACGCCGGTGAACAGCAGCGAGCGGCGCAGCGAGGCGCCGGAGATGATGCAGCCGCCTGAGACCAGCGAGCTCACGGCCTGGCCGCGACGGCTTTCCTCGTCGTGGACGAATTTCGCGGGCGGCGTGATCTCCGAATAGGACCAGATCGGCCAGGCGCGGTCGAACAGATCGAGCTCCGGCACGATGTCGGTGAGGTCGATATTGGCGGCCCAATAGGCGTCGACCGTGCCGACGTCGCGCCAGTAGGAGCGGGGGTCGTCGCCGGAGCGGACGCAGGAAGTCGAGAACTGGTGCGCGATCGCGCGACCGTTCTTGACGATGTAGGGAATGATGTCCTTGCCGAAATCGTGGTTGGAGTTGTGGTCTTCGGCGTCGCGCTTGAGCTCGTCGAACAGGAATTTCGCATCGAACACATAGATGCCCATGCTGGCGAGCGAGACGTCCGGCTTGCCCGGCATCGGCGGCGGATCGGCGGGCTTTTCCAAAAATTCCTGGATCCAGCCGTTTTCGTCGATATGCATGATGCCGAAGCCGGAGGATTCCGCGCGCGGCATTTCGAGGCAGCCGACGGTGACGTCGGCGCCGCTATCGACATGCTGGCGCAGCATCACCTCGTAATCCATCTTGTAGATGTGGTCGCCGGCCAGCACGACGATGAAGCGGGCATTGTGCGACTCGATGATGTCGATGTTCTGGTAGATCGCATCCGCCGTGCCGACATACCACATGCTCTCCGACACGCGCTGGCTGGCCGGGAGAATGTCAAAACTCTCGTTGCGTTCGGGGCGGAAGAAGTTCCAGCCCATCTGCAGATGCCGGATCAGGCTGTGCGCCTTGTACTGGGTGGCGACCGCGATGCGGCGGATGCCGGAGTTCACGGCATTCGACAGCGCGAAATCGATGATGCGGGATTTGCCGCCGAAATAGACCGCGGGCTTGGCGCGCCGGTCGGTCAACTCCAGCAGCCGGCTGCCGCGCCCGCCGGCCAGGACGAACGCCAACGCCTGACGGGCAAGCGGCTCATTTCCGGCGGCACTCATGTCATCCTCCCACACTCTGGCGCATACCGGGGCCTTCGCGAATTGCCTCTCGGCCGCGCACGATTGGAACCGATAGTAACGGTACGAATAGTAAATCGGGAAGGTGGTTGTTGGTTGCGAACGCGCGGGAAGCTTAATGCTTTTCCGACGTCTGCGGCCTCCGGTTTCGTCGTGCGGGTGTCACATCCGTGAGGCGCACCGGCGCAGTCTTGACCACAATTGAGGCATCCATTCGGCTGCCTTGTGCGGTGCACGCAATTGAGGCTGTGACTTTAGGAGGCTTTGACTTGGAGCAAGGATGCCCGATCATGGCGCTGCGATCCTCTTCCAAACGAAACGTCAGACAGGGAGCAAGACGATGAGTATCTCGAAAACCGCAATTGCCTGTTCGCTGGCGGGTGCGGTGCTGGCCGGCCAAATCGAGCAGGCGGCAGCAGCCCCGCTGCCGACCAACGTCGCGACCATGAAGGCCGCTGTCGGTGACGACGTCACGCAGGTGTACTGGCGCGGCCGGGGCTTTGGATGGGGCATCGGCGGCCTTGCGGCTGGCGCAATCATCGGCGGCGCCATCGCGAGCAGCGCTTATGGCGGTGGCTATTATGGCGGTGGCCCGTATTATGGCGGCTATGGCCCGGGCTACGGCTATGGCTACGCTCCGTCCTATGGCTATGCGCCAGCCTATTACGGCTACGGGCCGAGCTATGGGTATGGCGGCTATTACGCGCGTCCCCGCTATTACGGCTATCGCGCCTATCGGCCATATTACGGCTCCAGCTACGGCTACTACCGGCCGTACCGGGCCTATCATCGGGGATATTGGTAAGGACGCTAGCGCGGCTAGAGCGAGAGCCATACGATCAGGCTCATGCAGGCGACATGCGCGAGCACGATCGCGGCGAGATGCAACGGGCCGGGCTTGAGGCGAAGCCTGCGCATCCCGCCGCTCGCCTAGTTCGATCCCGCGGCCGCAGCCGTGAAGCTGCGGTCGACAGCTTTGCCGACGTCGAGCGTTTTTGGCAGGATGCCGTAGCGCGTTGAGCGATCCGACGCCGCCTGGATCTCCTTCACCACGTTCTCGTCGATCACGATCGGGCTGGTGCGCTGCGCGGTGTAGGCCGCCAGCAGCACATCTTCGGGCAGCCTGGTCAGTTCGGCCGTGCTCTTGGCGTATTCACTGATGTGATCCAGCGACCAGAGCCGCGCCTTGTTCAGCCGCTGCAACAGGTCCTGCACCGCCGCGCGCTTGGTGGCGATGGCATTGTCGGAGGCGACGATGAAGGTGATGGTCGGTGTCAGGCCTTCACCGTCCGCGATCACGCGGGCCTTGTCCTTCAGCGTCGCGAACGAGACATAGGGCTCCCACACCGCCCAGGCGTCGATCGAGCCCGCGACCAGCGCGACCTTGGCATCAACAGGGCCGAGCGGCGCGAAGGTCGCGTCCTCGAGCTTGATCTGCGCCTTCTCCAGCGTCGCGTCGATCAGGAACTGGCCCCAGCCGCCGCGCGTGCCGGCAAGGCGCTTGCCCTTGAGGTCGGCGGCGGATTTGATCGGCGAGTCCTGGCGTACGAGGATGGCTTGCGTCTTCGCATCCGATTTGGTGCCGCCGATCGCCTTGATCGGCGCACCGGCCGCATAGACCGAAAGGAAGGAGAGATCGCCGGTGTAGCCGACGTCGAGCGCGCCGGCGTTGAGCGCTTCCAGGATGGGAGCAGCCGCCGGGAATTCCGACCATTCGATCTTGTAGGGCAGGTCCTTCGCGTAACCTGAGATCTCCAGCAGCGAGCGGTTGCCGCCCTTCTGGTCGCCGACGCGCAGCACGACGGTGTCGGCCGCGAACGAGGCGGCGGCCGTCGATAGTGTAATGGCGGCAGCGAGCAGCGAGGCCGCCAGCCGGCGCGTGATGGGATGGTCGTGGGAGTTGATGCTCATGTGGCCTGTCTTGTTGCCTGGCTCACGACGCGTGAGCGAACGATGCAGCGAGGCGATCAAGTCTATGAGTGCGCGATGCGCAGTCAATGAAATGGCCGTCCGTATTGCGGTCGCGCAAGACAAGGACGTTTCAACGAACGCGTGCTTTGGAGAAGACGACGCGCGATCACGTAAAACTGCGCGGCAATGATGCAGATGCCGGCGTCGTGATATCAAGCGCGAGCCGACGTACCGGCGAAAATCGTTTCATCGTTCACGCGCGTGCCAATGGAGAGAATGACTTCGCTTCGCGCCACATTCGAAATTCCATTTCATTGACGATGCGAGGAACGCGCCGCATGATTTGCGCATCGCATCAACGCGGCGCAGGAAGCGCCGGCGGAAGGATTTTCTCTCAACGCAGCTCCGTACGGAACATGCGCAACGCGAACCGTTGCGCAGACAGCGGAGCCGTGCCAGCGCTGGAGTGGGGACTGATGGACAACGACAACAAACGCGGATCGAGCCTCGACCGGCGCCATCTGCTCCAGGCGGGGTTGGCTGCGGCCTTCGCCGCGCCGCTCGGCGCCTTTGGTGCAGCACAGGCCTTTGCGCCGCAGGCGATCGCGCCCGGTGTCGATCTCTCGGAGTTCCCGCTGTGCCGGACGGCATCCGATGCGCCTGCGCTGACGGGTGCCCCGCGTAAACTAAAGCTGTCCTGGAACGCTGGCGCGGTCTGTCTCGCCCCGGTGCCGGTCGCCATCGAGCACGGTTTCTTCCGGAAGCACAATCTCGACGTCGAGCTCATCAATTATTCCGGCTCGACCGACCAGCTGCTCGAGGCGATCGCGACCGGCAAGAGCGATGCCGGGCTCGGCATGGCGCTGCGCTGGCTGAAGCCGCTGGAGCAGGGCTTTGACGTCAAGATCGCCGCCGGCACCCATGGCGGCTGCATGCGCGTGCTGACCCGCGCCGACTCGAATGTGAGCAAGCTCGCCGATCTCAAGGGCAAGATCGTCGCGGTCGGCGACCTCGGTGGCCCCGACAAGAACTTCTTCTCGATCCAGCTCGCCAAGCTCGGTATCGATCCCAACAAGGATGTCGACTGGCGCGCCTATCCCGGCAACCTTCTCAACGTCGCCGTCGAGAAGGGCGAGGTGCAGGCCTTCCTGTCGTCCGATCCGCTCGGCTATCTCTGGCTCAAGGACAGCCAGTACAAGGAAGTCGCGTCCAATCTCGACGGCGAATATCGCGACAAGAGCTGCTGCATCCTCGGGCTGCGTGGCAGCCTGGTGCGCGAGGAGCCGCAGGTCGCGCGCGCTCTCACGCAGGCGCTGCTCGATGCCGCGATGTTCACGGCGCAGAACCCGTCCGTCACGGCAAAATCGTTCCAGCCTTACGCGCCGAAGACGGCATCGCTCGCCGATATCGAGGGCATGGTGCGCTACCACACCCACCATCATCATCCCGTCGGTGAAGTCTTGAAGCGCGAACTGAAGGCCTATGCGGACGATCTGAAGAGCGTGCAGGTCTTCAAGCAGAGCACCGATACGGCCAAATTCGCGGAGCGCATCTATGTCGACGTATTCGCTGTCTGACGGCCTTGCCTCCGGCGCGCCGCGGACCTCGCGCGCGCCGGTCTTTGCGAATTGGGTGCGGGAATCCGGCGTCGGCATTCTCGCCAGCTTCGCTTGGATCGCCTTCGGTCTGTCCTGCCTGTGGTGGGAGGATGTCGGCGACTGGTCGCGGACGCATTCGCTCGGCATTGCGGCCTTCATCGTCGCCGCGATCGCATTGTTCGGCACTGTCGGCGCCGATTATCTCGGCTCCGCAAGCCGGGCTTTGCGACAACGCGCGCCCTGGCTCGTTGCGCTCGGCGCCTTCCTGACGCTATGGGAGGTTGCGACCGCAAAATTCGCCTGGTTGCCGCTGCCCTTCTTTCCGCCGCCGCAGTCGATCATCGAAGTCTATACCGACGATCTGCCAAAGCTGCTCGACAGCGTGTTTGCCTCGGTCAAGCTTCAGCTCGGCGGCTATCTGATCGGCGCGACGGTCGGCTTCCTGACCGGCGTCTCGATCGGCTGGTCGCGCGGGGTCGGCTATTGGGTGCATCCGGTGCTGCGCTTCATCGGCCCGCTGCCGGCAACCGCCTGGCTGCCGATCGCCTTCTTCACCTTCCCGTCGAGCTGGAGCGCCTCGACTTTCCTGATTGCGCTGGCGACCGGCTTCCCGGTCACGGTGCTGACCTGGTCGGGCGTCGCAAGTGTCAGCAACGCTTATTACGACGTCGCGCGCACGCTCGGCGCAAAGCCGTCGTTCCTGGTGCTGAAGGTTGCGATTCCCGCGGCGTTGCCGCACGTCTTCGTCGGGCTGTTCATGGGGCTCGGCTCGTCCTTTGCGGTGCTCGTCGTCGCCGAGATGATCGGCGTCAAGGCAGGGCTCGGCTGGTACCTGCAATGGGCACAGGGCTGGGCCGCCTACGCCAACATGTATGCGGCGCTGATCGTGATGTCGCTGCTCTGCTCCGGCGCGATTACGCTGCTGTTTTCGATCCGCGACCGCCTGCTGGTCTGGCAGAAGGGGACCGTGAAATGGTAGCCGCAGCCGCACTGGCCGAAGTCGTCACTCATTCGGCCGCGGGCGCCGCGCTCGACATCGAGCAGGTCAGTCACGCCTTCGATATCGACGGCGCCGAGCTGCCGGTGCTCAGCGACGTCAGCATCTCCGTCGAGCCCGGCGAGTTCGTCGCGCTGCTCGGCCCCTCCGGCTGCGGCAAGTCGACCTTGTTGCGGCTCGTTGCCGGCCTCGACAAGCCCAAGTCCGGAACGCTGCGCGAGGACGAGGCGCGCATCACCCGGCCGCATCCCTCGCGCGTCGTCGTGTTCCAGGATCCGACCCTGTTTCCCTGGCGCACGGTCTGGGACAATGTCGCGCTGGGGCTGGAAGCGCAGGGCATCCTCAAGAGCCAGCGTCACCGCGTCGACGCCGCGCTCGATCTCGTGGGGCTGTCGGACTTCCGCACCGCCTATCCGCATCAGCTCTCCGGCGGTATGGCGCAGCGCGTCGCGCTGGCGCGTGCGCTGGTCAACGATCCCAAAATCCTGATCCTCGACGAGCCGCTGGGAAAACTGGATTCGCTGACCCGCATCACCATGCAGGCCGAACTTGTCTCGCTCTGGCAGCGCAAGGGTTTTACCACGCTGCTGGTGACGCATGATGCCGAGGAAGCGCTGGTGCTCGCCAACCGCGTTATCGTGTTTAGCGATCGTCCGGCACGGGTCAAGGCCGACATCCGCGTCGACCGGCCTTATCCACGCCATCGCGGCGATCCATATCTTGCGGATCTGCGCCGTCAGATTCTTGGTCTTTTGGGGTTAGACGCCACATGGTAACGTCCGCAGCCAAGGGGCGCACGGCCCATAGCGAGCCCGATTACATCGCACGCGCGGAAGAGCTGGCCGAAGGCTTTGCCGCGCGGGCGGCGGAGCACGATCGCACCGGGAGCTTCCCGTTCGAGAACTTTCGCGAGCTCTCCGAGGCCGGCCTGCTGTCGCTGACGGTGCCGGCCGCCTTCGGCGGTGCCGGTGCCGGTGCAAGATACGCGGCACGTGTCCTCGGCATTGTCGGCCGCGCCTGTGCATCGACGGCCCTGGTCCTGTCGATGCACTACATCAACCATTTGGTGATGGCGCGAAGCCAGACCTGGCCGGTGCGGCTGTCACGCAAGCTCGCCCACGAGACCGTTGAAGGCCTTGCACTGATCAATGCACTCCGCGTTGAGCCGGAGCTCGGCTCGCCCGCGCGGGGCGGCTTGCCGGCGACGATCGCGCGGCGCACCGAGACCGGCTGGCGCCTCTCCGGCCACAAGATCTATTCGACGGGCTCGCCGATCCTGAAATGGTACCTGGTCTGGGCCCGTACCGACGAGGCGGAGCCGCGCGTCGGTCAGTTCCTGGTGCCCGCTGGCCTGCCGGGCATAAGCATCGTCGAGACCTGGGACCATCACGGTCTGCGGGCCAGCGGCAGCCACGACGTCATCTTCGACGACGTCGTCATCCCGCTCGATGCCGAGGTCGATGTCCGCAAGCCGGGGGATTGGCGTGCGCCGGATCCCACCCAGTCGACCGTCCACACCGTCTTCGTCGCCGCGATCTATGACGGCATCGCGCGTGCGGCGCGCGACTGGCTGGTCACCTTCCTGAAGACGCGGGCGCCGGCCAGTCTGGGCGCGCCGCTGGCGACCTTGCCGCGTGCCCAGGAAATCCTCGGCGGCATCGAGGCGCGGCTCGCGGTCAACGCACGTTTGATCGACAGCTTCGCCTCCGATTTCGACGACGGCTTGCAGCTGGGCGCGATCGAGTCCAACATCATCAAGCTGACGGTGACCAATAACGCCGTGGCCGCAGTGGAGGACGCCTTGTCGCTGACCAGCAATCATGGCCTGTCGCGAAAAAATCCGCTGGAGCGGCATTACCGCGACGTGCTCTGCGGCCGCGTCCACACCCCCCAGGACGACACCACCAAGATCACTGCCGGGCGCATCGCGCTGGGCGTTTGACCCACCACTTAACGGAGTTCCCCGATGTCGGTCGAGTTCATCGGCTTTATCGCTAACAGCAATGCTTCCGAAACCATCGTGCGCCAGGGTCCGGTGCTCGATCCCGCCTATATCGAGACGGTCGCAAAGGCGCACGAGCTTGCCGGTTTTGACCGCGCGCTGCTGGCGTTCCATTCGACCACGCCGGACGCGCTCCAGATCGCCCAGCATGTGCTGACCATTACCAGGAAGCTCAAGGTGATGATCGCGCAGCGCCCGGGTTTTACGGCGCCGACGCTGCTGGCGCGCCAGCTCGCCACGCTCGACCAGCTTTATGAAGGCCGCGTCTCGCTGCACGTCATCACCGGCGGCAATGCGATCGAGCTCAGGCAGGATGGCAACACGCTCGACGACAAGGAC
>Ga0307510_10003275_pt1 | contig 18847 bp, 20 predicted proteins | sample 12_EM_MG_FD_207224 | JGI IMG/M metagenome (GOLD analysis project Ga0307510, IMG submission 207224) | Populus trichocarpa ectomycorrhiza microbial communities from riparian zone in the Pacific Northwest, United States - 12_EM | ecosystem: Host-associated > Plants > Roots > Unclassified | place...
AAGCCCGAGCCGATCGCGGCCTACGACATGGAGAGCCTGACCGCCGATGTGGCCGGCGTCGCCGCCGCCCTGCAGCCCGGCGCGCCCGCGATCCTGCTGGGCCACGACTGGGGCGCGCCGATCGTCTGGAACTCCGCGCTCTCGCGTCCGGAGGCGTTCAGCGCGGTCGCCGGCCTCTCGGTGCCGTTTACCGGCGTGCCGGCCCGGCCCTTCAGCGAGATCTTCGACGAGGCGTTCACGAAGAAGGGCCGTTTCTTCTACCAAGCCTGGTTCCAGAAGGTCGGGCCGCCAGAAGCCGAGGCGGAGGCCGACGTGCGCGGCTTCCTGCGCAAGCTCTACTACGGCAGCTGCGGCGAGGCGGCGGACCTCACTTGGCCCCAGAAGGGGGCCGAGGCGACGCTGCTGGAAGGCATGGTCGATCCGGAGCCCTTTCCCGCCTGGCTCTCGCCAGAGGCGCTCGACTACTACGTCGCCGAGTTCGAGCAGTCGGGCTTTCGCGGCCCCCTCAACCGCTATCGCAACCACGAGCGCGACTTCGCGTGGCTGCAGCAATTCAAGGACCGCAAGCTCGACATGCCCACGCTGCTGATCGGCGGCGACCGCGACCCGGCGTTCAACGGCTTTGGCCGCATCGCCGACCCCGGCGCCATCATGCGCCAGCAGGTCACCGACCTGCGTGGCGTGCATGTCCTGAAGGGCTGCGGCCACTGGACCCAGCAGGAGCGGCCCGCGGAGGTCAACGCGCTCCTGATCCCCTGGCTGAAGTCGCTGTGATCAGACTCTACCACTGCGCCGACGCCCGCTCGTTCCGCCCGCTCTGGGCGCTGGAGGAATTGGACCTCGGCTACGAGCTGACGGTGATGCCGTTCCCGCCGCGCTACCGGGCCAAGGCGTTCATGCAGGTCAATCCGCTGGGAACGATCCCGGCGCTGGTGGACGGCGAGACCTTCATGACCGAGAGCGCCGCCATCGTGCAGTATCTGGTCACCCGCTACGGCCCGAGCCCGTTGGCGGTGGAGCTGGACGATCCGGCCTATGGCGCCTGGCTGAACTGGCTGCATTTCGGCGAGGCGACGCTGACCTTCCCGCAGACCCTGGTGCTGCGCTACCGCCGCTTCGAGCCGGGCAAGGCCGAAGTGGTGGCCGACGACTACGCCAAGTGGTTCCTGGCCCGGCTGCGGGCCGTCGACCGGGCGCTCCAGCACGCCGACTGGCTCTGCGCCGGCCGGTTCACCGCGGCCGACATCTCGGTGGGCTATGCCTTGCTGCTGGCCGGTCAACTCGGTCTCGACGCCGAGTTCACCCCGGCCATCGCCGCCTACTGGGCGAGGCTGCAGGCCCGGCCAGGTTTCAAGGCGGCCAAGGTATCCCAGGTCCGACATGCGCCCGCCGGCGCGGAGGCGTTCCCCTGATGGCCGGCGAAATCATCCTGCACCACTACGACGCCTCGCCCTTCTCGGAGAAGGCGCGGGTCATGCTCGGCGTGAAGGGGCTGGCCTGGCGCTCGGTGATCCAGCCGGTGATCATGCCGAAGCCCGACCTGATCCCGCTCACCGGCGGCTACCGGCGCATCCCGGTGATGCAGATCGGCGCCGACGTCTATTGCGACACCCAGGTGATCCTGGCCGAGCTGGAGGCCCGTGCGCCCAAGCCAGCAGTGATCCGCGGGGGCGACTGGGCGGTCAATTTCTGGGCCGACCGGCTGTTCTTCCAGGTCACCGTGGCGGTGGTGTTCGGCCAACTCGGCGACCGGGTCCCGACGGAATTCATCGAGGACCGCGAGAAGCTCTTCGGCCGGCCGTTCGACGTGTCCGCCATGAAGGCCGTCGCCCCACCGATGAAGAGCCAATGGCGCGCCCAGGCGGCCTGGATCGAGCATGGACTGGAAAGCACGGATTATCTAGGCGGATCAACGCCGTCTTTGGCTGACATCGCAGCTTACATGAACATCTGGTGGCTGGGTCGCGCCGCGTCGGGCGTGGCGGCGATGCTGCTTACGGCCCTGCCGAGGACGCTGGCCTGGCGCGACCGGATGGCGGCGCTGGGTCACGGTGGCCGCAGCGAGATGACCGGCGCCGAGGCCCTGAACATCGCCATGTCCGCCGCGCCCGGCGCTGCGCCGCCCAGCGATCCGTGCGAGGTGCTGAAGCCCGGCGACGCCGTCAGCGTCCGCGCCGACGACTACGGCCGCGACCCGGTCTCCGGCGTCCTGGTGGCGATCACGCCCGACCGGATCGTGGTCTCCCGCGATTGCGGCGAGCTCAACCTGATCAATGTGCATTTCCCCCGCGTCGGCTACGTGCTGAGCGCGGCCTGAAGGAGGGTTTGTGATGAACGACCGCGTGCGCGTGGACATCCAGGGCGGCGTCGCCGACGTGCGCCTGGTCCGGATCGACAAGATGAACGCCCTCGACGACGCCATGTTCTCGGCCCTCATCGAGACCGGTGAGCGGCTGAAGACCGAGATGGGCCTGCGCGCCGTCGTACTCTCGGGCGAGGGGCGGGGCTTCTGCGCCGGCCTCGACATGGGCAGCTTCCAGGACATGGTCTCCGGCGAGCGGGGCGGCGGCGGGAACAGCACGAGCACGCTGCTCACGGCCAAGCGCACCGAGGGCGGCTCCAACCGCGCCCAGCAGGCCTGCATGGTCTGGCGCGAGATCCCCGTGCCGGTGATCGCCGCCGTGCATGGCGTCGCCTTCGGCGGCGGCTTCCAGCTCGCGCTCGGCGCCGACCTTCGTTACGTCGCCGCCGACGTGAAGATGGCGGTGCTGGAGATCAAATGGGGCTTGGTGCCCGACATGGCCGGCATGGTGCTGATGCGCAATCTGGTCCGCGAGGACGTGATGCGCGAGCTCACCTGGACCGGCCGCATCTTCAACGGCCAGGAGGCCGTCGACATGGGCCTGGCCACGCGGGTCTGCGCCGACCCGCTGGCCGATGCGCTCGCGCTTGCCCGGGAGATCGCCTCGAAAAGCCCCGACGCCATCCGCGGCGGCAAGCGGCTGCTCAACCTGATCGGCGACGCCGACCAGCACGCGATCCTGCTCGCAGAGAGCAAGGAACAGGGCGCGCTGATCGGATCCGCCAATCAGGTCGAGGCCGTGATGGCCAATATGCAGAAGCGCGAACCGCAGTTCGCGGACTGATTGCCGCCTAGCGTGACGCGAGCTGCGGGGCGGGGTCGCTGTACTGCGCCATGGCTGCGCGAACGGTGCTCGTCACGCAGGCGCGCATCTCGTCGGCAGGAAAGCTGGAGCCGACCGTTTCGCGCACACACAGCGACGTGGCCGCCTTGCGCACTTCGGCCGTCACCTGCTCGGCGGACTTGCCGACCGTGGAGATGTGGATGGAGGGGGATTGCGCACTCGCGGGGAGTGCGATGAGGGTCGCGGCGGTTGCGGCGACAAGAGCGATACGGATCATGGGTTTTCGGTTCCGGATTGAGGTTGCTTCCAACCCCTTTCGCGGCGTGTCCTCTAGACGCTGGTCGGAAACTGACGTCGACCTGGTCGCCTGATGACAACCTGCCAGGCGATTCGTCGGTGATCAACGTTTATGTTGCGCTGCGATAGTCTCGACGCTGCGCTGCACAAATGCCGGGCGGGCGCCGCTTACGTTTACGTCAACCGCGACCGATGAACGGCATGCCGGTGGCCATTACGGTCATGAATTGTACGTTGGCCTCGAGTGGCAGGCCGGCCATGTAGAGCACCGCGTCGGCCACCGCCTTCACATCCATCACCGGCTCGGCGGCGATGGCGCCGTCGGCCTGCATGACCCCCTTGCTTATGGCGCGGGTCATCTCGGTGCCGGCGTTGCCGATGTCGATCTGGCCGCAGGCGATGCCGTACGCGCGACCGTCCAGCGAGGTCGAGCGCGTGAGGCCGGTGATCGCGTGCTTGGTGGCGGTATAGGCGACCGAGCGCGGTCTGGGGACATGGGCCGAGATCGAGCCGTTGTTGACGATCCGCCCGCCGCGCGGGTCCTGCGCCTTCATCAGCCGGAACGCCGCCTGGGTGCAGAGGAAGGCGCCGGTCAGATTGATGTCCAGCACCCTCTTCCAGTGGTCGAGCGAGAGATCTTCCAGAGGGACGGGCGGGGCGCCGGTCCCGGCGTTGTTGAACAGCAGGTCCAGCCGCCCGAACCGGTCGCTGACGGCCTCGAACAGCGTGGCGACCGACGTCGGGTCGGTGACGTCGGTTGTGTGGGGGAGGGCGCGGTCGCCGGCCTCGCCCGCCAGGGCGACGGTTTCTGCGAGAAGCTCGCTGCGGCGGCCCGCCAGACCTACCGACCAGCCGGCCGCCAGTAGCGCCAGGGACACAGCCCGGCCGATACCGCTGCCGGCCCCGGTCACGGTGGCCACCTTGGCTGTTGCGCTGCGCATACCGGCTGGATAGCCCTATCGCCCGCGGAAGCCCAGCATCCCCGATCCTCAGAGAGCATCCCATGCCCGTGACGCCTCCGCCGCCTCCCACCGTCGAGGTCGTGGTCGTCTATCCGCCGAGGCTTAGCCCCCTGGGCGGCGAGGCGGCCTTCAGCGCGGTGCAGATCGGGCCGGAGATCCTGAAGTCGACGCCGCGCTTGGACGAGGCGCTGAAGCGCGCGCCCGGCGTCTCGCTCTTCCGGCGCACGGGCTCGGCCGCGGCCAACCCGACGACCCAGGGTCTCTCGCTGCGCGCGATCGCGCCGTCGGGCGCGGGCCGGGCGCTGGTGACCCTGGATGGCGCGCCGGTGAACGATCCCTTCGGCGGCTGGGTGATCTGGACGGCGCTGCCGCCCGAGGGCCTGGAGGGCGCGACCATTGTGCGTGGCGCAGGCGCGGGTCCCTATGGCGCCGGCGCGCTGACCGGCGTCGTGGCGCTGCAGGAGCGTGGCGCCCGCGACGGCCTGGGCGCCTTCGACATCTCGGCCGGCGAGCGAGACAGCTACCGGGTCGCGGCCTCGGGCGGCGGGCCCGGCCTGCTGGTCACCGGGGCGGCGGAGAAGAGCGACGGCTATGTGCCGGTTCGGGGCCCGCGCCGCGGCGCGGCGGACCAGCCTACGGACCTTCAAGCTACCTCCATCTCCGCCCGCGCCCAGCGCGAGATCGGCGACGTCCAGGCCGCAGTCCGGGCGAGCGCCTATGACGAACGGCGCGGCGCGGGCCTCAAGGGCGCCCGCTCCAAGGCCACCGGCCAGTCGGCGACCGTCACCCTGGCCCAGCCCGCCAGCGAAGGCGTGGGCGGCTGGCGACTGGCGGCCTGGACCCGCCACAGCAATCTTGCCAACAGCTCGGTCGCGGTGGCCGCCAACCGCGCGACGGTCACCCCAGCCAACAACCAGTTCTCCGCGCCCGCCGACGGCTATGGCCTGAATGCGGCCTTGCAGGGCCGGCTGGACCGGATCTCGTGGGAAGTCGGAGCTGACGCGCGCTGGACCGAAGGCGTTGAGCACGAGACCTTCCGCGTCGTGAACGGCCTCTACACCATGGGCCGCGACGCCGGCGGCCACGCCTTCGTCGGCGGCGTCTATGTGGAAAGCGCCTACGACCAGGGTCCGTGGCTGGTCACCGGTGGGGCGCGGGTCGATCGCTGGACCTCCACCGACGCCCAGCGCCGTGAATTTGTCCTGGCCACCGGCGCCACGACGCTCAACGCCCGCGTCGGCGACGACTCCGGGACCGTGCCCACCGGCCGGATTGGGGTGCGATACGGTCTGGCGCAGGACCTCTGGCTGCGCGGCGCGGCCTATGCGGGTTTCCGGCCGCCGACGCTGAACGAGCTGCACCGCCCATTCCGAGTGGGCAATGACATCACCGAGGCCAATCCGCTCCTGGAGCCGGAAAAGCTGACGGGGATCGAGGCCGGCGTCGGCGGCGACGGGCCGGTGCGCTGGCAGACCACGCTCTTCGCCAACCGGATCAAGGACCCGATCACCAACGTCACCATCGGCGCGGGTCCGGGGACCTTTCCGACGGCGGGCTTCGTGCCCGCAGGCGGCACGCTGCGCCAGCGGCAGAACGCCGGCGAGATCAAGGCCTGGGGACTGGAGGGCGAGGCCTCCGGCGATCTCGGCGAGGCCGTGACGCTGCGCGGCGCCTACGCCTATACCCACGCGCGGGTGCATGGCGGCGCCTCGGCGGCCCAGCTGACGGGTCTCAGGCCCGCCCAGACGCCGCAGCTGACGGTCACCGCCGGGCTCGACTGGCAGGCGACCGGGAAGCTCAGGCTGACCGCCGACCTGCGCTACGAGAACGCCCGGTTCGAGGACGACCTGAACAGCCGCGTGCTCTCCGCCGGGACCAGCCTCGATGCGCGCGCCGCCTGGTCCGTGGGCCCGGGATCGGAGGTCTATCTGGCCGCGGAGAACCTGGGCGGCGCCAGGATCGAAGTCGGTGAGACCGCCGACGGGGTGGAGAGCTTCGCCGCCCCCCGCACCGTCCGCGTGGGCTTCGCCTATCGCCGCTGAGCGGAGATCTCCCGAGCCGGTTGCGGAGGGCGCGCGTGCGCACCTTCCTGGATCGCGCCGCCCGCCGGCTCGGCGCCCTCGCGATGGTGCAGCCCCAGGCGCAGGGCCTTTGGCGGGAAGAGCTGCTCGTGCCGCGCGGCGATGCGCGGCCAGAGCGAGGCCGCCTCCGGCAGGTCGAGGCCGAACTCGCGGTCCAGAACCCGCACCAGGTGGGCGGGCGATCCCACCACGCGCTGTTCCTTGCGGCCGGCGCGCAGGCGGCGGAGCATGCGGCCCTGCAACTGGACGTGGCCGCGCTCGGTGAAGCGTTGCACGACCAGGTTCATCACGAAGCTCGATTCCGGCGCGGTCTGCTGCCAGTCGCTGTGCGCCGCCAGCACCCCTGGCAGCGCCGGCTCGGGGATGAAGTCGAAGGAGCGCGCGGCGCCATGGGGGTGATTGCGGAACCGCCACCAGAGGCCGTCCACCTGCTCAAGGCCGAACTCGTAGCTGGCCACGTTGAAGGGCCCCGACCGAAGCGGGAAGGGCTCCAGGCTGCCGTCGCCGAAGCCCACGTCGGCGATCCAGGGCTCGCCGGAGATGTCCACCAGCAGCACCAGGTGGTTGCCCAGCACCAGGTTGCCCATCACCTCGCGCATCGTAGCCCCGGCCATGCGGGTGACCGTGAAGCCCACAGCCTCCAGCACCGCGGCGAACAGGCCGTTCATCTCGTAGCACCAGCCGCCACGGCCCCGGGTGACGATCTTGTCGAACGCCGCCTCGGCGTCGATGCTCACGCGCCGCCCGAGCTGGATGTCGAGATTTTCGTAAGGGACGGCCAGCAGATGGGCGCGATGCAGAGCGCGCAGCGTCGCAAGATCCGGCCGCGGATCCCCCGCATAGCCGACCCGTTCGAAATAGGCCTTGAGGTCCATTCTAAACCCCGTCCAGTCACCGAAGTCCGTAGAATTTCGCGGGGCGGCTTTGCGCCCTTCGTGCAATTTCTACGGGAAAAAGCCTTCGCCGGTGTTAAGGCCCGGAAACCCAGAGCTCCGTTCCGATTGAATCGGAAAGACGCTCTAACTCGTTGCTTTGTCGCGCTTTCCGACACCGAACCGGCGGCCACGTCGGCGGAAAGCGTTCTTGCGCGCGTCCTCCAGGAAGTTGAGCACTTCGCGCTCGAAGGCCCGCCCGTCGCCGGCGGCCTTCAAAGGCAGCTTGCCGGCCTCGTAGGCCTCCAGCACCGCGGGGTGGATGTAGGCGCTGCGGCAGACGGCCGGGGTGTTGCCCAGCAGCCCCGCCACCGCCTTCACGCAAGTGTTGATGTCGCTCTTGGGGTCGCCGCATTCGGGCAGGGTGACCAGGGCTCGCGCGGCCGCCACCGTGCCGGCCCAGGTGCGGAAGTCCTTGGCCGAGACGTCATCGCCCATGGCCTCGCGCAGGTAGGCGTTGACGTCGCTTGATTCCACCGCGCGCCGTGCGCCCTCGTCGTCGAGGTATTGGAAAAGCCGCTGGCCGGGCAGGTCCTGGCAGGCCTTGACCACGCGCGCCAGGCGCCGGTCGCGGAAGCCGGTCTGGTGCAGCTTGCCGCTCTTGCCGCGGAACTCGAACACCGCCTTGCCGGCCGTGACCTTGGCGTGGCGGTCGCGCAGGGTGGTCAGGCCGAAACTTCTGTTGGCCTTGGCGTATTCCTCGTTGCCCACCCGGATCAGGGTCGCCTCCATCACCCGGATGACGGCCGCCAGCACCTTCTCCCTTGGCAGGCCGCGGCGGGCGAGGTCGTGCTGGACGCGGGCGCGCAGCTTGGGGAGCGCGCGGCCGAAGGCGATCAGCCGGTCGAACTTGCCGCCGTCGCGCTGGGCGCGCCACGTCTCGTGATAGCGGTACTGCTTGCGGCCCTTCACGTCCCGGCCGGTGGCCTGGATGTGGCCGCGGGCCGTTGGCGCGATCCAGACGTCGGTCCAGGCGGGCGGGATCGCCAGCTTGCGGATGCGATCGAGCGTCGCCTCGTCGCTCACTGCGCGGCCCTCGGCGTCCTTGTAGTTGCAGCCGAGGCCCGCCTTCTTCCGCCGGATGCCGGAATCGAGGTCGGTGACATAGGTCAGGCCGGCGGCGTGGACGTCGGCCTCGGCGGCTCTGAGGTCGGCGGTGTCGCGCGCCATTCTTCAAGGCCCTCCGCTTGAGCTTCGGCAACGGCTATGCGACGCCCGGGTTCCTGAGGGGGCCGACCGTTGAACTACCGCCACGCCTTCCACGCCGGGAACTTCGCCGACCTGGTGAAGCACGCCGGGCTCCTGCGCCTGCTGGCCAGTGGCGGGGCAGGGCCCCTGACCGTGATCGACACCCACGCTGGCCGCGGCCTCTACGACCTCGCTGGGGTGGAGGCCCGCAAGTCCGGCGAGGCGGAGGCCGGGATCGCGCGCCTTATGGCGGCTGCCGATGCGCCGGCCGCGTTCCGCCCCCTCATCACGCAGGTGAAGGCGCTCAATCCTTCCGGCGAGGTCCGGCGCTATCCCGGCTCGCCCTGGCTGATCGCCCAGGCGCTTGCGGCCAAGGATAGCTACATCGGCTGCGAGCTTCGCCCAGACGAGCACGCGGCCCTACGCGACCTGATGAAGGCCCGGGTGAACGTGACGGCCCTCTGCGACGACGGCTATGCGGTCGCCGCCGCGCGGACGCCGCCGACGGGGCGGGCGCTCGTGCTCATCGACCCGCCGTTCGAGCGCGCCGACGACTATCGCCAGATCGTGGAGACGCTGGCGGCCGTGCGCCGCCGCAACGCCCAGGCCCGGGCGCTGGTCTGGCTGCCGCTCAAGGATCTCGAGACCTTCGACGGCTTCCTGCGCGATTTGGAGGACGCGGTCCCGCCGCCCCTGCTGATCGCCGAGACGCGGATGCGGCCGCTTGCCGATCCCATGAAGATGAACGGCTGCGCCCTGGTCCTCATGGGCGCGCCGGACGGCCTCGCCGCCGATCTCGAGGCCATCTGCGGCTGGACGGTGGAACGGCTTGGCGAGCGCGGCGCGGCGCGCATCTACGCGCTCTGACGTGGGGAATCCGAAGTTCGCTCCGTCGGCGCTGGCGAACTTCGGAATCGGGGCGCCGGATGCGGAACCTGCGTGCGTGCGCGGGGGTTTCTCGGCGTATGACCCGCAATGGCGCTCTCTCCACCGCCGCCACGATCTTCGGCCTGCTGGGGGTCACCAGTTTCGCGGTGGGTTGGTTCTGGCAGGCCCTCTTCCAGTGATGGTCGGCGCCCGCGAATTGGGCGCCTCCCGGGATCACCGAAAATTCACGCAATTTCGCAGGTGCGAGATAAATCGTTGTGATATGCTGCGCCGCACAATCTTCAACAGGAGCCCTGGCCATGATCGCCGCCGGTGAGAACGAACTGTCCGCCCTTAGCGAGGACCCGAAACGCCTGATTCAGGTTCCGATCGGCGCGGTCTCGCCGCTCTGGGGCCTGTTCGCCGGCGCGGCGGTCAGCGGCGCAGCCTGGTGGTGGATGACCCGCTGGGCGCGCCCGGCCAATCTGGAAGCCGCCTTCGGCGCCGCCGAGGCCAAGGTTGAGGCGCTGGCCGCCCCGGCGGTCGAGGAAGCTCCTGCCGCCGTGGAAGCCGTCGCTGAACCCGCGATCGAAGCCGTCGAGGACGCACCCGCCGCTCTCGAAGCCTTCGCTGAACCCGTGATCGAAGCCGCCGAAGAAGCGCCCGCCGCTCTCGAAGCTGCAGCTGAGACCGTCGAAGCCGTAGCAGAAGAAGCGCCGCCTGCGCCCGTGGCCGAGGCCATCGCCGAAGCCGCACCCGAACCCGTCGGCGGTGAGGCCGCGCCGATCTCGCCGGTGCTGGAGGCGATGACCGCCGACGTCGTCGCGCCGGAGCCTGCCCCGGAACAGACCGTCGAGACGGTGCTCGAGGCCGCGCCGGGTTCCAAGCTCGCGCCCAAGCCCAAGAAGGCGGCTCCGAAGGCTGACTGACTTGGCTCGGGCCGCGGCCTGAGCCTACAAGCGACCCGCCGCCGCACGTCGCGCGGCGCGCGGGGAAGCGGTCTTGAAGCGGGCGGTCGACATCGCTGGAGCCTTGGCGGGCCTGATCCTGCTGTCGCCCGTCCTCCTGTGGGCGGCGCTGGCGGTCGTTCTGGGCAGCCCGGGACCCGCCTTGCACTGGTCCAGGCGGGTCGGCCGCGATGAGCAGCTGTTCGCCATGCCGAAGTTTCGCACCATGCGCACCGATACGCCCCAGGTGGCGACCCACCTGCTGATCGATGCCGACCAGTGGGTGACGCCGATCGGCCGGGTGCTGCGCCGCACCAGCCTCGACGAGCTGCCGCAGCTCTGGAGCATCCTAAGGGGCGACATGAGCCTGGTGGGGCCCCGGCCCGCGCTCTTCAACCAGGACGACCTGGTGGCGCTGCGCCGTGACGCCGGGGTCGCGGGCCTGCGTCCCGGTCTCACCGGCTGGGCCCAGATCAACGGCCGCGACGAGATCCCCATCGCCGAGAAGGCCCGGCTCGACGCCGAGTATCTGCAGCGCATGTCGCTGGCCTTCGATCTTCGGATCATCGCCGCCACCGCGCGGGCGGCGCTGTCGGGACGCGGCGTGACCCACTAGCGGTACGCCGGACCCAACCCGGCGCTCACGCGTTGAAGCGCCCGTGACGAGCAACCCCGCACCCGATCCCAGGCCCGCGCGGCGCGGCGCCGGCGACAGTCCCGGGTCCCGGCGAACCCGGCAAACCAGGCTGCGCGAAGGCCTGGCCCCGCGCCGCTTCCGCAGGCCCAGCCGCAAGACCCTGGCCTGGTCGGCGGGGGTGCTTGGGGTGCTGGTGGTCGCCGTCGCGATCCTGATCGCCGTCTGGGACTGGAACTGGTTCCGCGGCCCTGTGGCCCGCATGGCCTCGGCCCGGATGCACCGCGAGGTCAGCATCACCGGCAACCTCGATGTCCATCCATGGTCCTGGCAGCCCAGCGCCACGGTGGACGGCGTCCACATCGCCAACCCAGATTGGGCCTCGAAGGAAGGGCTCGCCGACATCGACCGGATCGCCGTGCAGATTCGGCTCCTGCCGCTGCTCGCAGGCCACGTGGACCTGCGGCTCCTGCGGTTCGACCGGCCGAACGTGCGCCTGTTCCGGGACGCGCAGGGGCGGATGACCTGGGACTTCTCCGACGGCCGCGACAAGGACGCGCCGCTGCGGCTGCCGCCGATCCGCACCTTCATCATCGAAGACGGCAAGCTCGCCTACGACGACGTGAAGCGGAACCTGAAGTTCGCCGGCGCGATCAACGCCCGCGAGAAGCTGGGCGCCGACAACCGCGGCTTCGAGATGAGCGGCGTAGGCGCCTTGAACCGCCAGCCGTTCAAGCTGGCGATCACCGGCGGGCCGCTGCTCAACATCGACCGCGACAAGCCCTATCCGTTCGACGCGGATCTGCGGGCCGGCGACACCTATGTGACGGCGCGCGGCGCGGTGCCGAAGCCCTTCGACCTCGCCCGGTTCCATATGAACGTTACGGCCCGCGGCCCCGACCTGTCGGACCTCTACGCGATCACCGGCATCGCCTTGCCCAACACCCCGCCCTATGCGCTGCACGGACGGTTGTCGCGCGACAACCTGGTCTGGCGCGTCGCCGGGCTGGCCGGTCGGGTGGGCGACAGCGATCTGGCGGGCGACGCCTCGGTCACCCTGGGCCGCGACCGGCCGCTGCTGAAGGCCGACCTCACCAGCAACAGCCTCGATTTCGACGACCTGGGCGCGATCTTCGGCGGCGCGCCTTCGACCAAGCCCGGCGAAACGGCCTCGGCCGGCCAGAAGGTCGTCGCCGAGGAAATGATCCGCAAGCAGACGCTGCTGCCGGACTCCACCCTGAAGGTCGACCGCATCCGCTCCATCGACGCCGAGGTCTCCTACAAGGCGCTCTCGATCCGCGACGCGCCGATCCACCTGAAGGCCGCCTCGGCCAGGGTGGACCTGAAAGCCGGCCTGCTGCGCGCCGAGCCGCTGGCGTTGGATCTGCCGCAGGGCCGGGTCTCCGGCTACGTCCAGCTTGACGCGCGCAAGGCCCAGCCCGTCACCGACCTCGACCTGCGTCTCGCCAACGGCCGGCTGGAACAGCTCGTGCCGGTCAGCTTCCAGGGCTCGACGCCCTATGCCGGCTCGCTGGTCGGCCGCGCCAAGCTGACCGGGACCGGCGATTCCGTGCACAGGGCTTTCGCCAACGCCAACGGCGAGGTACTGCTGGTGGCGCCCACCGGCGAGATCCGCGAGTCCATCGCCCAGCTGATGGGCGTCAATGTCATCAAGGGCCTGGGCCTGTTCCTCAACAAGAACCAGAAGACCACGCCGATCCGTTGCGGCGTCGCCCGGTTCCAGGCCGTGAACGGCCTGCTGACCGCCGACCACATCGTCTTCGACACCGGGCCCACGCTGGTCACCGGGTCGGGCGCGGTCAACATGGACACCGAGCGCCTGGACTTCAAACTGGAGGGCCACCCGAAGAAGTTCCAGCTGGTCCGGGTCGACCTGCCGATCACGGTGGGCGGCACGCTGCTGGCGCCGAAGGTCGGCGTGCAGACCGGCAAGGCCTTCGGCCAGGGCGGCGCCGGCCTGGCGCTTGCGAGTGTGCTCTCGCCGCTCGCCGCCGTCCTGCCGTTCCTCGACCCGGGCCTCGCCAAGGACGCCAACTGCGCAGCTCTGCTCGCGGATGGCGCCGGGCAGGGCGCGCCGGTGAAGAGCGCCCGGCCGGGGCCGCCCAAGGCCCGTTGACGCCCGCATACTGAGGTCGTCACATGCCGGCCGCCGCCGTCGCGGTCTGTCAGCAGAGGACGCTCGATGGCGCTCAACAAGTTCACAGCCCTGGCGGTGACGGCTGTCCTGGCGCTCGCCGCGGGCGCCGCGCTGGCTCAGGAAGGCCACAAGGGACCGCCGCCCAAGACCGCGGGCGGCAAGGCGGCCTGGGTGCGGCACGACAACTTCGAGGCCCAGGGCGCGGCCTTCAAACAGATCAACGACGAGCTCAAGAAAGCTTCACCCGACAAGGCGCTGATCGCCGGCGCCGCGACCAGGATCAAGGCGTCTTCGCTGGCGCTGCCCAGTTGGTTTCCGAAGGGCAGCGGCCCGGAATCAGGCGTCGAGACCGACGCCAAGGCCGAGGTCTGGAGCGATGCGGCCGGCTTCGCCGCCGCGGCGAACCGCCTCCAGGTCGAGGCGGCCAAGCTCCAGGACATCGCCGCGGCCGGCGACATCGCAACCCTCAAGGCCCAGGTTCGCGCCACCGGCGGCGCCTGCAAGACCTGCCACGACAAGTACCGCGTGCCCGAAGAGAAATAGCCGATGACGGCGGGCGACGCCGAAGCCGGCGGCCCGGCCGCCCGCGGGCTCAGCGCTCAGCGGCGTCCCTGAGGCACTTCAGCCAGGCTTCCTCACGGGCCTTTTCGGCGGCGCGTAGCTTGGCTTCGGCGTCCTGCACGCCGGCGTCGTGCTTGCGCCATTCGGCGACTGCGCCTTCGCGGGCCGAACGGGCGGCCTCCAGCGTCGGGAAGCGGGCCAGCACCGCGCGAACCGAATAGGTCACCGGCGGGCCCACGGTGTCGCGATCTGGATAGAAGCCGGAGATGGAGTCGCTGCTCTCGGTCTCGATGTGGAACACGTCCGCCCAGCCGGCGTGATGGCGCATCAAAGCCCAGGGCCGTTCCATCCGCTCGCTCACCCGCAGTCTCCTCAAAGGCCGTCGTCTCGAATCCGCCGCCGGCGGCTCGTGCGCATAACTAGCGCGGCCTGCCGCGGGCTCCAACGCCGGATGGAGGCTTTTTGGCCTTCCGTTGCATTGCGGTTCATCGCACAACCGTGAGCATTGCTTTGAATCGTTTGATGCGAGAACTTTCCTTCGTGGCCAAGATCACGATCGCCCAGCAGTTTTGCGGGCCCCCCAATTCCGGCAACGGCGGCTATGTCTGCGGGCTCCTGGCCAAGGACCTTGGGGGCGTGGCCACGTCGGTGCTCCGCGCGCGAGTACCCTTGGGCCACCGCCTGGACCTGCGCCTGGAGGAGGGCGCCAGCCTGCTGACCGACGCCGACGGGGCGCTGGTGGGCAAGAGCGAGCCGGGCGACCCTTCCCTGCTGCCGAAGCCGCCTGAGCCGCCGACCCTGAAGGCCGCCGGCGCAGCGTCGCGGAACTACCTGGGACACACCGAACGCGTGCACCCCACCTGCTTCTGCTGCGGGCCCGAGCGAGCGGAGGGCGATGGCCTGCGGGTCTTCGCCGGTCAGATCGCCGGCGCGCCGGAGGGCCACCTCGCCTGCGGCTGGACCCCGCATATGGATTTCGCCGACCAGCAGGGCCTGGTCCCCGCCGAGGTGATCTGGGCCGCCCTCGATTGCCCCGGCTTCTTCGCCTGGATGGTCAAGGAGGGCCGCCACGGCGCGCTCCTGGGCACCATGACCGGCGAGGTGCTGCGCCGTCCGCCCGCGGGCCACGAATACATCGTCACGGCCTGGCCGCTGGAGCGCGAGGGCCGCAAGGAGACCGCCGGCGTCGCCCTCTTCACCATGGACGGCGAGCTCCTGGCCCGCGCCCACCAGGTCTGGATCATGATGGGCCCGCGTCCTGACACCCATCCCGCGGCCTCGGCGTCCGTTTCCGCCTGAAGCTTGCGCCCAGCCCCGGTTACGGGTCCAACTGCCCGCCGATTTGCTCTGGGAGGGGCCATGCGCGCGGCATCGGTGTCGGACTATCGGGAGCTTGCCCGTCGCAGGCTGCCGAACATCTTCTTCGAATATATCGACGGCGGCTCCTACGCCGAGGCGACGCTCGGCCGCAACGTCGCCGACATTGAGGCCATTGCGCTGCGCCAACGGGTGATGCGCGACATGTCCGAGCTGGACTTGACCGTCGAGACCCTCGGCCAGACGCTCAAGATGCCCATCGGCCTGGCCCCGGTCGGCATGGCCGGCATGTACGCCCGCCGCGGCGAGGTGCAGGCCGCCCGCGCCGCCGCCGAGGCCGGCATTCCCTTTTGCCTCTCCACCGTCGGCGTCTGTTCCGTTGAGGAAGTGGCCAAGGCCGGCGTCGCCCCCTGGTTCCAGCTCTACATGCTGAAGGACCGCGGCTACATGAAGAGCTTGCTTGAACGGGCCAAGGCGCTGGGCTGCCCGGTGCTGGTGTTCACCGTCGACCTGCCGACTCCCGGCGCGCGCTATCGCGACACCCGTTCGGGCTTCACCGGCTCCAGCGGCCTTCAGGGCCTGCTCAACACGGCCTGGGACGGGATCACCCACCCGGCCTGGAGCTGGGACCTGATGGTGCACGGCCGTCCGCATACCCTGGGCTCGGTCGCGGGCGCGGTGAGCGAAAGCCGGCGCGTCACGGATTTCCTGTCCTGGATCGCCAAGAACTTCGACCGCTCAGTGACCTGGGCCGACCTCGACTGGGTGCGCGAGGTCTGGGACGGACCGATCGTCATCAAGGGCGTGCTCGATCCGCAGGACGCGAAGGACGCGCTGAAAGCCGGTGCGCAGGGCCTGGTGGTCTCCAACCATGGCGGTCGCCAGCTCGACGGCGTGCGTTCCTCGATCTCGGCCCTGCCGGCCATCGTCGACGCGGTGGGCGCCGACCTCGAGGTCTACATGGACGGCGGCATCCGCTCGGGGCTCGATGTCTTGAAGGCCATGGCGCTGGGGGCCAAGGCCTGTTTTGTCGGCCGCGCCTGGGCCTATGCGCTGGGCGCGGGCGGCGAGAAACAGGTCGCTGAGATGCTGGGCGTCCTGCAGTCAGAGCTGGCCGTGGCGATGATTCTGACCGGCTGCAAGACGGTGCGCGAGGCCGGGCGCGAACTGCTCGACCGGGGCGCCTGAGCGAACGCTGTCGCCCGGAACCTGAGCATTCACAGGCGACTATGCGGCATTCCTGATCACGTTCCCGACAAATGGACGGGAATTGCTGCGCTGCGGGAAACTTCCCCGGGTTTTGCAGGTTGGGCTCGCGTGGATGGGAGTTTGTGCAATGCCGGAACAGTCGTCGCTGGCCTATTCGCTCAGTCAGGTCGAGACCGGGTGGCGTTGGAGCGTCTATGACGAGGACGGCGTCACCATCGCGGGTGGGGACCATTCCAGCCGCGATGCGGCTGAGGCCGCCGTCGAGCGCCTGCTGCGCGCCGCACCCCGCACATCGGGGATCGCCAGCGCCGCCTGAGGGCCTATAGCACGGGCGAGCTTCGCCTCTGGGACCGCCCGTGCTGAACCTGCTTCGCCGTATCGAGAGCCGCGCCCTGATCCTGGTGATCGGGCTGGCCGGCGCGCTCTGGGCCTTCTTCAACGTCGCCAGTGAGGTCGGGGAGGGCGACACCGCCGCCCTCGACCGTCAGGTGCTGTTGGCGCTCCGCAACCCTGCCAACCCCAGCGATCCGATCGGCTCGCGCTCCTTCGAGGAAGCGATGCGCGATGTGACCGCGCTCGGCGGCTTCACGGTGGTGACCCTGGTGACGGTGGTCGGCGTGACGGCCTTCCTGATCCACGGCCGCAAGCGCCACGCCCTAGTGCTGGCCGGGACCGTCCTGCTGGCCGAGCTCTCCAGCGATCTCGCCAAGACCTTCTACGCCCGGGCGCGGCCGGACCTCGTGCCGCACGGCAGCTACGTCTATTCGGCGAGCTTCCCGAGCGGCCATTCCACCCTGTCGGCGGCGACCTATCTGACGCTCGCCGTGCTGATCGCCAGCCTGGAGCCCAATCGCGGGACCAAGGCCATGGTCTTCGTGCTGGCGGCGCTCCTGGTGCTCGCCATCGGCTTCAGCCGTGTCTACCTGGGCGTCCACTGGCCGAGCGATGTCCTCGCCGGCTGGTCGCTGGGCGCGGCCTTCGCGCTCGCCGCCTGGTCGGTGCTGCGCCGGATCGTGCGGCGCCCGCTCGCAGGGTCTTAGGGTCGGGTCGCCAACACCTTCGCCACGACGGGGGCGAGGCCTTTGGCGATGATCAGCACGCCCTTGGCGTTGGGATGGATGCCGTCGGGCTGTTTCAACATCGGATTGCGGCCGACGCCGGCCAGCAGGTCCGGATAGAGCGCCACGCCATGCGCCTTGGCCACCTCGGCGAAGACTGCGTCGAAGTCTCGCGCATAGCCCCGCCCAAGCTCCGGCGGCGCATGGATGCCGGCCACCACCACGCCCATGTGGCGCGCCCGCAGCCGGGTGACGATGCGATCGAGGTTGGCCTTGGTGGTGCGGGTGTCGAGGCCCTGCAGGAGGTCGTTGCCGCCCAGGGCCACCACCACCAGCGCGCTGTCCGGCCGGATCGAGAAGTCCATCCGCGCCGCGCCGCCCTCGGTGGTCTCGCCCGAGACGCCTGCGCCCCGCACGATGTTGGGGGCGCCCAGCTTCTCCAGGGCCAGGTGCAGCTGGTTCGGCAGCGCGTCGCGGCCTGGCAGGCCAAGGCCCGCGGTGATGGAATCGCCCAGCACCGTCACCACCTTGCCCCGCGCGGCCAGCGCGCTGACCGGCAGGGCGGCGAGGCCCGCAGCCAGCAGCAGGCGGCGGGAAATCATCGAAGCTGGGCGTGTATCGGCCATGACCCTGTCCTATTTAGGAGATCGTCTGCGCCGCTCAAACCTCCGAGGCCAAGCTTGTCCGACGCCACCGCCGATCCCCTGGTCATGGAGAACGTCTCCCTGACCCTGCCGTCGGCGGCCGGACCGGTGGAGATCCTGCGCGGCCTGGATGTGCGGGTGGCGCAAGGCGAACGTGTGGCGCTGGTGGGACCCTCGGGGTCCGGCAAGTCGTCGCTCATCGCCGTGGCCGCGGGCCTCGAGCGGCCGAGCGGCGGCGTGGTCGAGCTCTTCGGCCGCAACTTGGCGAAACTGGACGAGGACGGCCGCGCGCGCCTGCGTCGCGGCAAGGTCTCGCTGGTCTTCCAGTCGTTCCATCTGCTGCCCAACATGACCGCCGAGGAGAACGTTGCGGCCCCGCTGGAGATCGCCGGCAAGGGCGAGGCCAGCGCCATCGCCCATGAGTGGCTGGAGCGCGTGGGCCTCGCCGGGCGCGCCCGGCACTATCCGCACCAATTGTCCGGCGGCGAGCAGCAGCGGGTGGCGCTGGCCCGTGCGCTGGCGCCGCGTCCGGCGCTGCTGTTCGCCGACGAGCCCACCGGCAATCTCGACGCCGCCAACGCCGCCCACGTCGCCGCCCTGATGTTCGACCTGGTCGCCGAGACCGGGGCGGCCCTGGTGCTGGTGACCCACGACGAGGTGCTGGCCGCGCGCGCCGACCGGGCCGTGCGGCTGCGCGACGGACGGGTGGCCCAAGAAAGCATCGCGGCCGTATGATCCCGCTCTCCCTGCGGTTCGCCGCGCGGGAGCTCCGCGCCGGGGTCCGCGGCTTCCGCATCTTCCTGGCCTGCCTGGCCCTGGGGGTCGCGGCGATCGCGGCGGCAGGCT
>Ga0307510_10003276_pt1 | contig 18841 bp, 16 predicted proteins | sample 12_EM_MG_FD_207224 | JGI IMG/M metagenome (GOLD analysis project Ga0307510, IMG submission 207224) | Populus trichocarpa ectomycorrhiza microbial communities from riparian zone in the Pacific Northwest, United States - 12_EM | ecosystem: Host-associated > Plants > Roots > Unclassified | place...
TTTCCGCGCGAGGCCAATGCCGTGGTCGAGGTCGGCGGCGTCCGCACGCTGTTCCGGATGCCCGACCTGTTGTCGATCGGGCTCGGCGGCGGCAGCCATGTCGACGAGGACCCGGTCCGCGTCGGCCCGCTCAGCGTCGGCTACCGCCTGACGTCGGACGCGCTGGTGTTCGGCGGATCGCGCCTGACAGCTACCGACATTGCGGTGGCCGCAGGTCTGATCGATATCGGCGACCGCTCCCGCGTCGCCAATTTGCCAAAGCGCCTGATCGAGGGCGCGATGCGCGACGCCTGGCGCAAGCTCGAAGAAGACATCGACCGCATGAAGACCGAAGCCGGCGACGTGCCGCTGCTCGCAGTCGGCGGCGGCGCCTTCCTGGTGCCGGATCGCCTGCCCGGCATCTCCGAGATCGTGCGCGTGCCGCATGGCGACTGCGCCAATGCGGTCGGTGCTGCGATCGCGCAGGTCAGCGGCGAAGCCGATCAGGTGTTCCGCGATCTCAGCCGCGAGGATGCGATCGCGGCCGCACGCGATATCGCAGCCGACCGCGCCGTGCAGGCAGGAGCAGCGCGCGACAGCCTCAAGACCGTCGATGTCGAGGACATGCCGATTGCCTATCTGCCTGGCAATGCGCTGCGTGTGCGCGTGCGCGTTGCAGGGGCGATTGCCGATCCGGATCTGCCTGCAGCTGCGTAGCGGATGCAGTCAAACAAAAACTGCGAAAACAACCCCATGCACAGTAGCCGGGGATTGGAAGATCAACGGCTTACGCGGGCAGGCCACGAGGCGAAGACAGACCCCTCACCCGAGTGAGTCTGCGTCTACCGGCGCTGCTGCCCTCTCCCACAAAGGGCGAGGGCGTAACGACGGGCATCCCCGCGATTTGACTCGTCGGGCAAAACAGGGGCATAGTGGCACTATCGGAAAATCCGCAGCGGCGTGCCACCCCGTCGCCCTTCGAGGCTCGCCGAAGAGGCGAGCACCTCAGGGGGACGGTTAACCGACTTGATCACGCTGGGTGTCGGGCGTGCACTCAAGCGCCCCCTATTCCCAAGCCCACGTCGAGAAATCGTTCTCGTACTGGGGCACGTCCTTCCAGACGCCCTTCAGCTTCTTGTTGGTGATGGTGATCAGCTGCGGCTGGTACAAATAGCCGGAGACTGCATCGGTTGCCAGCATGCGCTGGGCATCGCCGAGAAGCTTTGCGCGGGCGGCTTCATCGGGCGTCGAGACGATCTGCTTGTACAGCGCGTTGAAGGCGTCGTTGTTGTAGCCGAGGTAGTAGTCCGGCTCGGTGATCTTGACGAGGTCGAACGGCTCGACATGGCTGACGATGGTGAGGTCGAAATTGTGCGGACCGTTGCCGGCAAACACCTGCGACAGCCATTGCGCCCATTCGACGTTCTCGATCTTGGCGATGATGCCGACCTTGGCGAGCTGGGCTGCGAGGATCTCGCCGCCCTGCCGCGCATAGGACGGCGGCGGCAGTTTTAGCGACAGCTCGAGCGGCGTGGTCACGCCGGCTTCCGCCAGAAGCTTCTTGGCCTTCGCCGGATCGTAGGGGTTGATGCCGGTGGTATCGACGTAACCGAGCGCGCCCGGCACGTAGAAGCTGCCGATCGGCCTGCCGAAGCCGTCCACCGCGCCGTCGATCATCGCCTCGCGGTCGATCGCGGCGAGGATGGCGCGGCGCACGCGGACGTCATCGAGCGGCTTCTTGCGCTCGTTGATGGCGACGATGGTCTTGGCCCTGGAACCGCCGACCAGCACGGTGAAGCGCGGATCGGCCTTGAACTGCGCGATGGTGCGCTGCGCCGATACGCGGGGAAACGCGTCGACGTCGCCCGAAAGCAGCGCCGCGGTCTGCGCGGACGGATCGGAAATGAAGCGGATCGTGACCTTCGAGAGCTTGATCGCGGCGGCGTTGCGGTAGTCGGCCCATTTGGTCAGGGTCATCGAGGAGCCCTTGGCCCAGGCGCCGAGCTGATAGGGCCCGGTGCCGACCGGCTGCGTGACGTTGGTCGGTGCGCTCTTCGGCTCGACGATCGAGCCGCTCGCCTGCCCGAGCAGGAACGGCAGGTTCGGCTCGGAATTTTTCAGGGTGAGCACGACCGTATCGGCGTCGGGCGCGGCAACGGACTCGAAGTTCTGGAACAGGCTCTTGTCCTTGTTGGTGCTGGTCGGCACCGCATTGCGCTCGAACGAGAACTTCACCGCGGCGGAGTCGAACGGCTCGCCATTGTGGAATTTGACGCCCTTGCGCAGCTTGAAGGTGTAGGTTTTCAGATCGGACGAGGCAGTCCAGCTCTCGGCCAGCAGCGGCGAGGTGGAGCCGTCCTCGTTGATCTTGGTCAGCGTCTCATAGATGTTGTAGAGCGTGACCTCGGCGATCGCGGCGGCGGCCGCGTTGGTGGGATCGAGCCCCGGCGGCTCCAGCGCCATCGCCATGACGACGCTGTCTTTCTTGCTTTGTGCCAGCACCGGCAGCGGCGCCGCGACGAAAGCGGCGGCGAGTGCGACGATGGATAATTTCCTGAGCATGCGTAACTCCCCTGCCTTCTCTAGTCCCAATCTACGCCAAACCTGCCCGCGAGACTAACCCTCCGCGGCCGGCGGGGGCAACGCCATCACGGCCTCCGCCTTGTGGCAGGCGGCGAGGTGCGCCTCGCCAACCTTGCGTAACTCAGGCAGGGCCTCGCGGCAATGCTGGTCGGCCAGCGCGCAGCGCGCGACATAGGGACACCCCGCTGCAGTCGCCGATTGCGAGGCGATCGCCTGGGCCCCGCGCCGCCGCCGGCCGCCGCCGGCGCGCGCCCGGGGCACGGCATCCAGCAGCGCGCGCGTATAGGGATGGGCGCAGCGCTCGAACAGATCCTCCGGGCGGCCCTGCTCGACGATCCTGCCGAGATACATCACCGCGATCTCGTCGCAGAGATAGTCGACGACGGCGAGATCGTGGCTGATCAGGACGTAGCTGAGGCCGAACTGCTCCTGAAGGTCCTGCATCAGGTTCAGGACCTGGGCCTGTACGGAGACATCGAGCGCGGAGACAGGCTCGTCGGCGACGATCAGCTTGGGCTGGGTGATCAGCGCGCGCGCAATCGCGATGCGCTGACGCTGGCCGCCGGAGAACTCGTGCGGATATTTGTCCATGTCGGCATCGCGCAAGCCCACCTGCCGCAGCACCGCGACGACGCGGGCGCGGAACGTGGTGCGATCGGCGCCCTCCAGCACGGAGAGCGGCTCGGCGACGATGCGGGCGATGGTCTGGCGCGGGTCGAGCGACCCATAGGGATCCTGGAACACCATCTGGAAATCGCGACGCGCGCGGCGCAGCTCGTCAGGCGAAATGCGATTGAGATCGCGGCCGAGCAGCGCGACCTGCCCCGAGGTCGGCCGCTCCAGCGCCATCACCACGCGCGCAAAAGTGGATTTTCCGGAGCCGGACTCGCCGACGATGCCGAGGCTCTTGCCGGCAGCGACCCGCACGCTGACGCCGTTGAGCGCGCGCACCTGGCCCGGCGGGCGGAACAGGCTTTCGCGCGGCAGCGTGTAGCGCTGCTCGAGGTCCTTCACATCAAGAAGAGGCGCGGTGCTCATGCGGACAGCGCTCCGACATTCGCTTCCATCGAGACATCGGTGCGCACGCAGCGCACGACGTGACCGGGACCGACGTCGACCATCGGCGGCATTGCCGCGCGGCATTTGTCCTCGACCAGCAGACAACGCTCGCCGAAGGCGCAGCCGGCCGGCAAATCGGCAAGTTCCGGCACCGTCCCCGAGATCGTCGTCAACCGCGTCCCCTTGCGCGCGCCGAGCTTCGGCCGGGCGCGGAACAGGCCCTGCGTGTAGGGATGTCCCATCCGGCGGAACACTTCGTCGGTCGGGCCGCTCTCGACGACAGTGCCGCCATACATCACCATCATGCGCTGCACGTTCTCGGCGATGACGCCGAGATCGTGCGAGATCAGGATCATCGACATGCCGCGCTCCTCGACGAGGTCGGCGATGAGATCGAGGATCTGGCCCTGGATGGTGACGTCAAGCGCGGTGGTCGGCTCATCCGCGATCAACAGGTCCGGCTCACAGGCGAGCGCCATGGCGATGGTGACGCGCTGGCGCTGGCCGCCGGAGAACTGGTGCGGATAGGCGTCGATGCGTTTTGCCGGGTCGGGCAATCCGACACGATCGAGCAATGCGATCGCTTCCCGCCGCGCCTGCGCCGCGGAATATTTCTTGTGGCGCCGCAGCGGCTCGGCGACCTGATGGCCGATCGTGTGCATCGGGTTGAGCGCGGTCATCGGCTCCTGGAAGATCATGCTGATGCGATTGCCGCGCAGCTTGCAATAGTCCGCATCGGCAAGCCCGGTGAGCTCGTTGCCATCAAGCTTGATGCTGCCGGTGATAACGGCGCTGTCCGGCAGCAGTCCCATCAGCGACAGCGCGGTGACCGACTTGCCGCAGCCGGACTCGCCGACGAGCCCGAGCGTCTCGCCGCGCTTCAACGCAAAGCTGACGCCGCGCACGGCCTGCGCCGGTCCGCGGCTAGTGTTGAGACGAACGCCGAGATTACTGACCTCGATCAGCGGTGCGGTTGCGGGATCAGCCATCGTCATCGCTCCCGCGCCAGCCGGGGATCGAGCAGGTCGCGCAATCCGTCGCCAAGCAGATTGAGGCCAAGCACGGCGATGGCGATGGCCGCACCCGGATAGACCGCCAGCATCGGCGACTGGAATAGCAAGGTCTGCGCATCGTTCAGCATGCGGCCCCAGGACGGCTGCGGCGGCTGCGTGCCGAGGCCGAGATAGGACAAGGCGGCCTCCGCGAGAATGGCGAGCGCGAACTGGATGGTCACCTGCACGATCAGGATCGAGAGGATGTTGGGCAGCACATGCTCGATAGTGATGCGGAATTTTCCTTTCCCCGAGGCGCGCGCGGCCAGCACGAATTCGCGCGCCCAGATCGCATTTGCGGAGCCGCGCGTCAGCCGGGTCAAGGTCGGGATCTGGAAAATGCCGATTGCGACGATCGAGGTGACCATCCCCGGACCTACGACCGCGGCGAGCATGATCGCGGACAGCACGGCTGGAAAGGCGAAGGTGAAATCGGAGAAGCGCATGATGATCTCTTCGGTCCAGCCGCGCCTGGCCGACGCGATCAGGCCGAGGCAGACGCCGAAGGTGAGACCGATGCTGACAGCGATGATGCCGACCATGATGGTCGAACGCGCCCCCGCGAGCAGCAGCGAGACGATGTCACGGCCGAAGGAATCGGTACCGAGCCAGTGCGCCGCCGAGGGCGGCCGGAGTTTCGAGGCGATGTCGATCTCGTAGGGCGACCAGGGCGTCCAGACCAGCGACAACAGCGCCGAGGCGAGTACCAGCAAGCTGAGCGCGCCGCCCAGCACGAAACTGCGATGGCGCAGCGCGCGGCGCCAGAACGTCCGGGCCGGCAGAGGACGCGTTGCGACCGGCGCGTCAACGAGGGTGGTCAGCGGCGCGCTCACAAATCGTGCACCTTGATGCGAGGATCGATGAAGGCATAGAGGATGTCGACCACGAAATTGACGATGACAACCATGGTCGCCAGCAGCATCACGCAATTGCGCACCACGATCAGGTCGCGGTTGGCGATCGACTGGAAGATCAGGCGGCCAAGGCCCGGCAGATAGAACACGTTCTCGATCACGATGGTGCCGGCGAGCAGGTTTGCGAATTGCAGGCCCATCACCGTCATCACAGGGATCATGGCATTGCGCAGCACATGGCGCCACAGCACCTCGCGCTTGCCGAGCCCTTTTGCGCGCGCCGTGCGGACGAAGTCTTCACGCAGCACTTCGAGCACGGCCGAGCGCGTGACCCGCGCGAGGATCGCGGCCTGCACCACCGCCAGCGAGATCGCCGGCAGCAACAGCGATTTGATGCCGAGCCAGATGCCGTCCTCCCAGCCGGCAAAGCCGCCGGCCGAGAGCCATTGCAGCCTGACCGCGAACAACAGAACCAGCAGGATCGCGAACCAGAAATTCGGCAGCGCGATGCCGATCTGGGTCAGCGACATCACGCCGACATCGCCGAGCTTGTTGTGGTTGGCGGCGGTATAGATGCCGGCCGAGAGCGCCAGCGTCACGCTGATCAGCATGGACATGATCGCAAGCGGAATGGTCAGCACCAGCCGCTCTGCAATCAGGCTAGCCACCGGCGTACCGTAGACATAGGAGTTGCCGAGATCGCCGACGAGCAGCCCCTTGACCCACTGCAAATAGCGGATCGCCAGCGGCTGATCGAGCCCGAGCTTGACGGTGAGCGCGCGCACTGCGTCAGGCGAGGCGTCCGCGCCCATCAGCATCTGCGCGGCATTACCGGGAAGCGCATCCAGCACCAGGAAAATGATCAGGGATGCGCCGACCAGCGTCGCCAACAAGGTCAACAGGCGTCGGAGGACAAATACGCTCATGCGCGCTCGGAGTCAGGGCTCATCCGCGGCACGATCAACATGTCCGGACGCCCGACGCAAGCCCTTTGCGACATGTCATCAACCCCTTAGCCGGGCCAACGGGACAGAAGGTCTTGCGAGGCCTCGAGCAGCGCGCTCACGCGCAGCAATTCCGCGTCGGCCCGGAAGCGGCCGACGAGCTGGAGCCCGATCGGCAGGCCGTCGCGGCCGAAGCCGCAGGGCAGACTGATCGCCGGATGGCCGGTCATGTTGAACGGCATGGTCCAGGGGAACCAGTGCGGCCGGACGCTGTCGAAATGCTTGCCGTCGATCTCGATGGTGCCGAACAGGTCCTGGTCGATCGGCAGCGCGGTGCGGGTGAGGGTCGGCATCGCCAGAAGATGTCCGCGCGCAAGCAGGGATTGCACGCGGCGGAACAGCGCGGTGCGCGCGAACATCGCCTCCTGATAGTCGACGCCGCTGACATTGGTCGCAAGCGCGATCTGCTTGACGAAGGCATCGCTGAGGGCATCGCCATGCTCGGCGACCAGCTTCGAGAAGCGCGAGCGCCAGACGGTGTGGTTGATGGCACGCCAGATCGGCTCGACGTCATACCCCTCGCCGGAGAATTCCTCGAGCTCGGCCCCCAAGCTCGCGAGCCGGTCGAGGCTCGCCTTGAAGGCCGCTGCGACATCGGCAGATACCGGCCGGCCGGGCGGCGAAGCGCAGAACAAGATCTTCTGTCCGCGCAGATCGCCGCGCGGCGCGGCGGTGCCGATGAAATCAGGCACGGGCACGCCGATCGACCAGGGATCGCTAGGATCCTCCCCCGCCATCGCCTGCATCATCAGCGCAGTGTCGGCGACGGTGCGCGTGGTCGGCGTGACATAGGTCTGGTTGCCGAAGGCATCGAGCGCCTGGCTGTGCGCAATCACGCCGTTGCTCTGCTTCAAGCCGACCACGCCGTTGCAGGCGGCGGGAATCCGGGTCGAGCCGCCGCCGTCGGTCGCGATCGCCAGCGGCGCGATGCCGCTCGCAACAGCCACCGCCGCGCCGCCGCTGGAGCCGCCGGAGGAGCGCTCCGCGCTCCACGCATTGCGGGTGCGGCCGAACAGGGGCGAATCGGTCAGGCACTTGCTGCCGAATTCCGGCGTCGTGGTCTTGCCGATCAGGATCGCGCCCTCGGCACGCAGTTTTGCGACCGCGACGGCATCCTCGGCTGGCACATTGTCCTTGTAGGGAACGGCGCCGAAGGTGGTTCTCACACCTTTGGTGTTGACGATGTCCTTGACGGTATAGGGGATGCCGTGCAGCAGGCCGAGCGGCTCGCCAGACATCACCTTGCGCTCGGCTTCTCGCGCGGCCGCCATCGCCTCGTCGCCGCAGATTGTGATGAAGCAGTTGAGTTCGCTCTGGAGCGCCTCGGCGCGCGCGAGCACGGCACGGGTGATTTCGACGGGGGAAATCCGCTTTTCGGCGATGAGGCCGCGCAGTTCGGTTGCGGACAAGAGACAGGGATCGCCGTTCATCGTCAAATCACGCTCCGAAGCAGGCCGCCGTTGGCCCAAGGGATTGACAGCGAGAATGACAGTTTTGTTAACTCGCCGTCCAATACGTTTTTGGACGCCAACCCATACGTTTTCGGTATGCCAATGGATCTTCGCCGGCTCCGCTATTTCGTCGCCGTCGCCGAGGCGCGCAGCGTCGGCAAGGCCGCCGAACGGCTGCGGATGGCGCAGCCGCCGCTCTCGGTGCAGATCCGCAAGCTGGAGGCCGAGGTCGGCGCGCCGCTGTTCCGCCGCGGCACCCGCGGCATGGATTTGACCGAGGCGGGCCAGGCGCTGCTGGCGCGCGCCGGCGAAGCGCTGGCGCTGGCGGCCGACGGCGTCGAGGCCGCGCGCGCAGTCGCGGCGGGAAAGCGCGGACGGATCTCGGTCGGCTACATGTTCGCGCTGGCCAATGCCGTGCTGCCGCGCCTGATCCCGGAGCTGCGGCGGTCGATTCCCGGCGTCGATCTCGACTTCGCCGAGCTCAGCGCCTCGACGCGCGAGGCCCGGCTGCTCGACCGCAGCGTCACGGTCGCACTGTGCATGCCGGCGATCCACCATCCCGAGATCCAGGTGGCGCGGATCGGCGCGCAACCCTTCATGCTGGCGATGCCGAACCGCTCGCCGCTCGCCCGCATCAGTGCGGTGCCGATGGCGCGGCTCCACGGCCGCCCGCTGATTGCGCTGCCATGGCCGGACCAGGACCCCTCCTCCTCCGCGGTCGCGGCCCTGCTGCGGCGGCATCAGATCGTGATGCCGATCGCGAGCCGGGTGGAGACGGTGCATTCGGCGATGAGCCTGGTTCTCGCCGGCGAAGGTTTTGCGATCCTGCCCGCCTGCGCGCAGCTCGGCGCACCGCGCGGCGTCGTGTTCAGGCCGCTGCGCGATGCCACCGATTCCATCGATATCGCGGTGTGCTGGCGGCGGGATGCGCAGAGCCCGCTGATCCGCACCTTTCTCAAATGCGCCGAGAAGGTCGTCGCGCGGCTGTGACGCCGGCTACCAGCTCCAACTGATCTCACGGCTCCAGGGCGGATCGGCGCCCGGGCGGGTGCAGGTCAGGCCGGCGCAGTTGGCTGCAAAGGACAGCGCGCGGCGAAGCTCGTCGGCACTGATGTCCTTGAGCTGCCGCCGCGCAAGACGCCCCTGCTTGTGCAGGGCGAACAGCAGCGCCGCCTGAAAACTGTCGCCCGCACCAATGGTGTCGGCGATCTCGACCTTCGGCGCCTGCACTTCGATCTGACCTGCTCCCGCCTGCCAGGCGACAGCGCCATCGTTGCCGCGGGTGATGACGACGAGGCTCGTGCCCTGCCCCAGCAGCGCGCTCGCGCGTTGCTGATAGGGCTCCTCGCCGAAGAGATAGGCAAAATCGACGTCCGACATCTTGATGAGATCGGCGGTCCTTGCGAACTCCGCCATGCGCGCGAGATAGGCCGGCTTGTCCCTGACCAGATTGGGACGGCAGTTCGGATCGAAGGAGATCGTGCACGACGCCCGCGCGTCGTCAATCAGCGCCTTCGTCTCTGCGGCGCCCTGGTCGTTGACCAGCGTGGTTGAGCCGATATGGAGGGCTTCGACATCAGCGAAAGGAATCGACCCGCGCCGGTAGGTCCAGCTCCGCGTCGCGGTTTCGGCGTCATAAAAGGCGTAGTGCGATTCGCCCGCGACGATGCGGACGAAGGCGAGCGTGGTCTGGTGATCGCTGCGGGTGGAAAGACCAAGCTCGACGTTTGACGCAGCAGCGTGATCGGCGATCATACGGCCGAACAGGTCGGTCGAGATGCCGCCGACAAAGCTTGTTGGCGCGCCCAGCCGGGCCATGCCGATCGCGACGTTGAGGCAGGAACCGCCGACCGCGGGCATCACCGCTTCGCGCCCCGCAGCGTTTCGCGTCGGCACGAAATCGATCAGCGCATCGCCGCAGGATATCAGCATTCGTTTCAACCTCGAATTCAGTCCTTTGCGATGTCGCGCATCGCGGCACGGCTGCCGCGGTCGACTTCGCGCAGCAGCTTGTACACGTCGCGCTTGCGGCCATGAAAGGCGGCCATGTCGGGCGCGGTGGGCTCGCTCTTGCGTCCCAGCGCCGACATCTTGGCCATGGTCTCGCCGATCGAGGCATAGGCACCGCCGGCGACCGCCCCTAACATCGCGGCGCCCAGCAGCACCGGCTCCTTGGTCTGCGGCAGCGCGACGGTGAGGCCGGTCGTGTCGGCCATGATTTGCCGCACCAGCGGACTGCGGCTCGCGCCGCCCCCCATGATCATGATGCTGGAATGGACGCCATGCGCGGCAAAGGCCTCGATCACCTCGGCGAGCCCATAAGCGAGTCCGCACAGGCCGGCGACGAACAGCCGCTCCATCGACGCCACGTCGGTGTCGAGATCGAGGCCCGCGATCACGGCGCGGGTGTCGGGGTCGGCATAGGGTGAGCGGTTGCCGATGAATTCGGGGAGGACATGGACGTCACGGGCCAGCAGCGCGGCGTGGCTGGCGTCGCCAGTGCGTGCGATAATGCGGCGCTCGAGGTGCTCGATGAGGTCGATGCCCTCGCTCCGCGCGGCCGCGCTCGCCTCGGCATGGCCGGGATGCGACTTGAGGAGATGGTCGATCGCCGCACCGGCGGCCGACTGGCCGCCCTCGTTGAGCCAGAAGTCGGGCACCATACCGGAGTAGTAAGGGCCCCACACGCCCGGGACGAAGCACGGCTCCTTCGTCGTCGCCATGATGCAGGCCGACGTGCCCATGATGTAGGCGAGGCGATCGCTGAGGTCGGTCGCGCCGCCTGATCCGTCGCGGCCACCGATCGCGCCGATGCCGCCGGCATGGGCGTCGATCAGCGAGGCGCCGACCGGCGTGCCCGGCGACAAGCCCAGTTCGGCTGCGGCTGCACGCGTGAGACCGGTGCCGAGCCGCGTGCCGGGCGCGACGATCTCGGTCCCGATGCGGGCGTAGTTTTCCTTGACGAAGTCCGCCAGTCCGATGCGTTTGAAGAACGGCGCGCTCCAGCCGCCGCCGTCATGGGCGAGATAGTTCCATTTGCAGGTGACGGTGCAGGTCGAACGCTGCAGCGAGCCGGTCGCGCGCCAGGTCAAATAATCCGCCAGATCGAAAAAATGACCGGCGGCGTCAAAACTCGCGCGCAGATGCCGCTTGAGCCATAGCAGTTTTGGCATCTCCATCTCGGGCGAGATCGAGCCGCCGACATAGCGCAACACGGCATCCTCAGTCTCGTTGATCAGCCGCGCCTCGGCGATGGCGCGGTGGTCCATCCAGACGATGACGTTGCGCTGCGCCTCGCCGGAGGCGCTGACGGTGACCGGTTCGCCCTGGCGGTCGAGCACCACCAGGGAACAGGTCGCGTCGAAACCGACGCCGCCGACGCTGTCGGGTGCGATGGCCGCTTCCGCCATCGCCGCCTGCACCGATTTCACGCAGGCGTCCCAGATGTCGGACGACGACTGCTCGACGATGTCGCCGGCCTCGTGCCATATCCTGATCGGATGCTTGGCCGTCGCCAGCAGCGTGCCGGCCTCGTCAAACACCCCTGCCCGCGTGCTCGTGGTCCCCACGTCGACGCCGATATACGCTCGCGGCATTGTCGCTCCCGGAAGCTCTCGTCAGTTTTGACGCAAGCCTACCAGCAAGTGTAGCCGCCATCCACCACCACGATGCTGCCGGTCATCAGGCTGGCGGCCTCGGACGAAAGGAACAGCACGACCGAGGCGATCTCCTCGACCTGCCCCATCCGCGCCATCGGAGTTCCACCGATCCAGGCGTCGTACATTTTGGCGTTGCTCTTCACGAAGGCGTTGAGCGGCGTCTCGATATAGGTGGGTGCGACCGCGTTGACGCGGACGCCGCGCGCGCCCCATTCGGCGGCGAGCGACTTGGTCAGATGGTGCACGCCGGCCTTGGAGGCGTTGTAGAAACACTGCTCCTGCGGCTTGTTGACGATGAAGCCGGACATCGAGCCGACATTGACGATGGCGCCGCTCTTGGCCTTGAGCATGTGCTTGCCGAATTCGCGGCAGCACCAGAAGGTGCCGTTGAGGTTGACGTCGATGACGTTGAGCCAGTGCTCGTCGGTGACGGTCTCCGCCGGCGTCTCGCTACGAGCGATGCCGGCATTGTTGACGAGGATGTCGACCTTGCCGTGGCGCGCGACGAGGTCGCTCGCCACCTCCGCCACGCGCCTGGTGTCGGTGACGTCCATGATCGCGGTCTCGATGTCGTAGCCCTTGGCCCTCAAGCTGGCTTTCGCGTCAACGGCGACCTTGCTGTCGCGGTCTCCGATGATGACCTTGGCGCCGGCTTCCGCCAGCGCCTCGGCGCATCCAAGGCCGATGCCCTGCCCGCCGCCGGTAATGAACGCAGTCTTGCCGTTCAGCTTGAATTTTTCCAGGTACATGTTGGTCTTTCCGTTTCTTGCCGTTTTCTTGCCGTTTCTTGTCAGCCTTGAAGCGCGTTGCCGCGTTCGTCGAAGCGGTGGATGCGCGCGGGGTCCGGCAGCAGCGACACGTGGTCGCCGGCATGCAGGCTCAGTTCGCCGATGTAACGCGCAGTCAGCATGCCGAGCGGGCCGGCATCGACGTAGAGAAACGTGTCGCTGCCGAGATGCTCGGCAACTGCGATCGTCCCCTGCCAGCCGCCGGCGCCATCACGCTCGATCCTGAGATGCTCCGGCCGCACGCCGATGGTGGCCGCGCCCTGCTGTCTTGCGAGCTCACCGCTGACAAAATTCATCTTGGGCGAGCCGATGAAACCGGCGACGAAGAGATTGGCGGGCCTCTCGTAGAGCTCCAGCGGCGAGCCGTATTGCTCGATCTTGCCGCCGTTGAGCACGACGATCTTGTCGGCCATGGTCATGGCCTCGACCTGATCATGCGTCACGTAGACCGCGGTGGTGCCGAGCTGCTTCTGGAGCCGCGTGACCTCGATGCGCATCTGCACGCGCAGCGCAGCGTCGAGATTGGACAGCGGCTCATCGAACAGGAACGCCTTGGGCTCGCGGACGATGGCGCGGCCGATGGCGACGCGCTGGCGCTGGCCGCCGGAGAGCTCGCGCGGCTTGCGGTCGAGATAGGGCGTGAGATTGAGTGTCGCGGCCGCCGCCTCGACCTTGCGATTGGTCTCGTCCTTGGAAAGGCCCGCCATCTTCAAGCCGAAGCCGATATTGCCGCGCACGCTCATATGCGGATAGAGCGCGTAGGACTGGAACACCATCGACAGCCCGCGCTTGGCCGGCGGCGTGTCGACGACGTTCTTGCCGTCGATCAGGATCTTGCCGCCGCTGACATCCTCGAGCCCCGCGATCAGCCGCAGCAGCGTGGTCTTGCCGCAACCTGACGGTCCGACGAACACCACGAACGAACCGTCGGCGATCTCTAGGTCGGCGCCCTTGATGATGTGCACGGGGCCGAAGGATTTTTGCACGTCCTGAAGTGTGATCTGACCCATGATCCGGCAGCCCTTCTTACTTTACCGCGCCGAAGGTGAGCCCGCGCACGAGCTGCTTCTGGCTGAACCAACCGAGGACGAGAATGGGCGCGATCGCCAGCGTCGAGGCCGCCGACAGTTTTGCCCAGAACAGCCCTTCCGGGCTCGAATAGGAGGCGATGAAGGTGGTGAGCGGCGCGGCGTTGGACGTCGTTAAATTGAGCGTCCAGAACGCCTCGTTCCAGGCGAGGATCAGATTGAGCAGCATGGTCGATGCCAGCCCCGGGATCGCCATCGGCGTCAGCACATAGACGAGTTCGCGCCCGATGGTGGCGCCGTCCATGCGCGCGGCTTCGAGGATGTCGCGCGGGATCTCCTTGAAATAGGTGAACAGCATCCAGATCACGATCGGCAGATTGCCGAGGCAGAGGATGAAGACGAGGCCGATGCGGGAATCGAGCAAACCAAAAGTCTTGTAGATCAGGTAGATCGGCACCAGCACGCCGACCGGCGGCATCATCTTGGTCGAGAGCATCCAGAGCAGGATGTCCTTGGTGCGCTTGGTCGGCGCGAACGCCATCGACCAGGCTGCGGGGATCGCGATCAGCAATGCAATCAGCGTCGAGCCGCCGGCGATGATGATCGAGTTCATGGCGTGGTGCAGATAGTCGCTGCGCTCCTGCACGGTCGCGTAGTTCTCGGTGGTCCAGTGGAAGAACAGGAAGGACGGCGGGATCGCGAAGGCTTCGAGCTCGGTCTTGAAGCTCGCCAGCACCATCCAGAGAATCGGGAAGAAGATCAGGAAGCCGAAGAACCACGCTCCGATCGTCGAAATCACCACCCGCTGCGTCGTTTCCTTCCGCGCCATTCTTCAGGTCTCCAAATTGCGGCCGACGATGCGGACGAGGAAGAAGGCCACGACGTTGGCAATCACGACCGCAACAAGGCCGCCCGCGGACGCGCTGCCGACGTCGAACTGGATCAGCGCCTGCGAATAGATCAGGAAGGCGATGTTGGTGGTCTGCAGGCCCGGTCCGCCGCCGGTGGTGACGAAGATCTCGGCGAACACCGTCAGCAGGAAGATGGTCTCGATCAGGATCACCACGGTGATGGGACGCGCCAGATGCGGCAGCGTGATGTAGATGAAGGCCGAGACGGCGCTGGCGCCGTCCATCTCGGCGGCCTCCTTCTGCTCCTCGTCGAGCGATTGCAGCGCGGTCAGCAAAATGAGCGTCGCGAACGGCAGCCATTGCCAGGCGACGATCAGGATCACCGCAAACAGCGGCGCGTCGGTGAACCAGTCGATCGGCGTCGCCCCGACCAGCTTGGCGAGCCAGGCGAACAGGCCGGAGACCGGGTGCATCAACAGATTCTTCCAGACCAGCGCGCTCACCGTCGGCATCACGAAGAACGGCGCGATCACCATCAGCCGCACGATGTTGCGCCCGATCACGGGCTGGTCCATCAGCAGCGCCAGGGGAATGCCGAGCAGGATCGTCAGCGCCAGCACCGAGCCGACCAGCACCAGCGTGTTCTGGAGCGAGGCGAGGAAGGCGGGATCGGTCAGGAAGTAGCGAAAGTTCTCCAGCCCGACGAACGACTCGGAGCCGGGATCGAGCAGGCTGTAGTGCAGGGTCGAGAAATAGATCGTCAGTGCGAGCGGAACGATCATCCAGATGAACAGGAGCCCGACCGCTGGCGTCAGGAGCGCGCGCGCAAGAAACTGCGTCTGCCGGGTTGCCATCCACGCGTCTCCGCTTGCGGGAAGAAGGCGGCCATCCATCCGGGGCTGGGCTGGTGGATGGCCGCCAGTTTGAGCTCAGGAGGGAGAGCTCGGGTTCACTTGATGTAGCCGGCGCGCTTCATCTCGCGCTCGGTGACGGATTGCGCCGCGGTGAGCGCCGCATCGACCGTCATCGACCCCGCAAGCGCAGCCGAGAACTGCTGACCCACCTGCGTGCCGATACCCTGGAATTCCGGGATCGCGGCATATTGCACGCCGACATAGGGCACCGGCTTCACCGTCGGCTTGTTCGGATCGGCGGCGTCGATCGAGGCCAGCGTCAGCTTCGCGAACGGCGCGACCTTCAGATACTCAGGGTTCTGGTAGAGCGAGGTGCGCGTGCCCGGCGGCACGTTGGCCCAACCATCCTTCGACGCCACGAGTTTTGTGTAGTCCTTGCTGGTCGCCCAGGCGATAAACTTCTCGGCCGCTTCCGCCTTCTTGGAGCCGGCGGGGATCGCCAGATTCCAGGCCCACAGCCAGTTGGCGTTCTTGCCGAGCCCGGTGTTGGGCGCGAGCGCGAAACCGACCTTGTCGGCGACCTTGGAGTCCTTCGGGTTGGTGACGAACGATGCCGCCACCGTCGCATCGATCCACATGCCGCACTTGCCGGCGTTGAACAGCGCCAGATTCTCGTTGAAGCCGTTCGAGCTCGCGCCGGGAGGGCCTGCGTCCTTCATCAGATTGACATAGGTCGTGAGCGTCGCCTTCCATTCCGGCGTGTTGAACTGCGGCTCCCATTTCTCGTCGAACCAGCGCGCGCCGTAGGAATTGGCCATGGCGGAGAGGAACGCCATGTTCTCACCCCAGCCCGCCTTGCCGCGCAGGCAGATGCCGTAGGTGCCAGCGCTCTTGTCGGTGAGCTTCTTGGCGGCGTCGATCACGAAATCCCAGGTCGGCTTCTCCGGCATCTTCAGGCCGGCCTTCTCGAACAGATCGGTCCGGTACATGATCATCGAGCTCTCGCCGTAGAACGGCGCGGCATAGAGCTTGCCGTCGACGGAGACCGCGTCCTTGATCTTCGGCAGGAGGTCGGCGACGTCGTAATCGGCGCCGAGATTGGCGAGCGGCACCAGCCAGCCCTTCTTGGCCCAGATCGGCACCTCATAGGTGCCGATGGTCAGCACGTCGAACTGGCCGCCCTTGGTTGCGATGTCGGTGGTGACGCGCTGGCGCAGCACGTTCTCCTCCAGCGTCACCCATTTCACGGTGATGTCGGGGTTCTTCTTGGTGAATTCGCTGCTCAGCCCCTGCATGCGGATCATATCGCCGTTGTTGACGGTGGCGATCGTCAGGGTCGTTTCGGCCATCGCGGGGACGGCCAGCAGGACAGACGCGCCGCAGACGGCGCCGAGGAATTGTTTCACGGTGACCTCCCTAAGCTCGCGTTTTTGAGCATATGCCCACGCGTTGGGCGTATGTTCGGTCGAGGGGCGGCGCTTGTCAAGCAGGCGTGCGGGTGTTTCGGCAACTTATGAGTGCTGCGATGCACCACCCTCCCCGTCATGCCCCGCGAAGGCGGGGCATCCAGTACTCCGTGCTGTCTGTTGGTTTGCCCCAAGCGAGGCTGCGGCGTACTGGATCATCCGCTTTCGCGGATGATGACAGTGTTGCGGGTGGAGAGACCAACGGCCTCGCGAACGCCCTACCGCTCCAAAATCGCCCGCGCGGTCGCTTCGTCCGTGATCAGGCCGTTGATCAGGCCTCCGCTCAGCGCCGCTGATATCGCCGGGACCTTGGCCGCGCCCACAGCCGCGCCGATGGTCGTGGTCCTCGCCGGCACTTCCGGCGGAATGCTGGTGAGGCGCTTGTTGGTGCCGGCCTTGAGCAGGCGGCCCTTGGAATCATAGGCCCAGCCGGTGATCTCGCCGATGGCGCCCTGCCGCATCATCTCGAACAGTTCGTCGCGGGTGACGAAGCCGTCGATATGGACCTGCGCCTTCTGGTCCATCTGGCCGATGCCGACGAGGCGCAGGTCTGCCTTGGCCGCGACCGCCTTCACCTTGGTGATCGGCTCGATCCGGACCATCTTGTTGCGCTCGTCCTCCGACGACATCAGGAACGGCAGCGGCATCGGGTAATGCCGCGCGCCGGTGCGGTCGGCGAGCCGGCCGACGGTGTCGTAGAAGCTCGCCGAGCCATCGGCGGAGATGTTGCCGACCAGCGAGACGATCTGGTGATTGGGCCGGTCGATCGGCGTGACGCGCTCGACCGCGGCACGCACCGCCCGCCCCGTGCCGAGCGCGACGATGACCGGCGTCTCCGAACGCAGCGTCGAGTCGAGTAGATTAGCGCAGCGTTCGGCAATGCCGGCTGTGGCCTGCGGTGCCGCAGGATCTTCCGGCACCACCTCGCAATGGACGAGATCAAACCGCTCCTTCAGCCGCGCAGCCAATTCCATGCAGGCGGCGATGGGATGCTCGAGCCGGAAGGTGATGAGCCGCTCGGCAAGGCACAGCGAGACCAACCGCTGCGCCGAGGCGCGCGAGACCTGAAGCATCTTTGCGATCTCGTCCTGGGTATGGCCGGCGATGAAATAGAGCCAGCCGGCCCGCGCGGCGTCGTCGAGTCTCGATTTTTCGTTCTCGGCGGCCATGGCGGCGTTACGCGTCCTCCCAGAAATCGCTCATGCGCGTGAAGACCCGATCGGCCCCGGCGCCGGACAATATAGCCTGCCCGTCGCGTCCGCGATAATGGCTGCCGCCAACAAATCCCCAGACGGTCATGCCGGCGGCCTTGGCGGCCTGCACGCCGCTGACGCTGTCCTCGATCACGAGGGTGCGCGCAGGCGCCGCTCGCATCTTCTCGGCGGCGTAAAGAAACAGGTCCGGTGCGGGCTTACCGTGCTTGACCATCTGCGCGGTGTAGAGCCGATCCTCGAAATGCGATGAGAGACCGGTGACGCTGAGCGACAGCGAGACCCGGTCGATATCGCTCGATGATGCGACGCAATGCGGTGTCTTCAACTCCGACACCATCGCGCCTACCCCGGGAATCGGCTGAAGCGCCCCGGCAAACGTCTCCAGCACGCGCGCCTTCAGACGCAGGAGAAAGTCGTCGGGCAGGATATGTCCGCGCTCGCGATAATATTGCCCGATCGCACCCGCGCTACGGCCAAGGAAGAGGTCAAGCGCCTGTTCCACGCCAAGCTCGAACCCGAATTCCGCCAGCACCTCCGACAGGCACTGACAACTCAACAATTCGCTGTCGACGAGCACGCCGTCGCAATCGAAGATGACGAGATCGAGCTTGCCGGGATCCATCGGCGCATTCGATCATATACTCAGAGACTGGGCAATAGCTCAGCGGGTCGCGCCCCGCATGAAGCCCGACGCAATGCGGGGAGGCTGGTCCCCGATCGCGCCGCGCTCCACCCGGCTACCTGCCAACCGAGCACTCCGCCGTCATCCTGAGGTGCGAGCCTTGCGATGCAATCGCATCGCAAGGTGAAGCCTCGAAGGATAGGCTACGGGCACTCGCGGCTCATCCTTCGAGGCGCGCGAAGGGCGCGCACCTCAGCGACTGTGTTCTTTGTCAAGCGGGTTGCCATGGTTTTTGGTCCCTGAGCATGGCGTTGAGGATGGTAAGGAGCTTGCGGGCAACGGCGATGAGGGCGACCATTTTGGGCTTACCGGCGCTC
>Ga0307510_10003277_pt1 | contig 18838 bp, 15 predicted proteins | sample 12_EM_MG_FD_207224 | JGI IMG/M metagenome (GOLD analysis project Ga0307510, IMG submission 207224) | Populus trichocarpa ectomycorrhiza microbial communities from riparian zone in the Pacific Northwest, United States - 12_EM | ecosystem: Host-associated > Plants > Roots > Unclassified | place...
GTTTACTATTTTTCTGATCTGAGCATCAAGGGTTCGATCGACAAGGGTTTTGGCAGGGAAGTTAAATGGGATATCCCTTTGCTGCAGGGATATGACTCCGTATTTCTGAAGAACTATTCGCGGACGCGATCGATGGACAATCGTTTTTTCGATGCCGTCAATCCGGGGGTTATCGCTTCTATCCGTAAGGATAAGGCGCAAGTGGTCCTGGTCAATGGATGGAGCTATTTTTCAACGATACTGGTCATTGTTGCAGGCAGGATGATGGGCCGGAAAATATGGCTAAGAGCCGAAAGTCCTCTAAACCAGGAGCTGCAAAAAAGCAGTAAGGTCATCCGTATAAAGAAAATACTCCTGGGTAAGCTGTTATTCAAAAGATTGGTTCACCGGTTTCTATATATAGGCACAGAGAACCGGGACTTTTATAAATATTATGGGGTGCCGGAAGAAAAGCTTGTCTATACTCCGTATGCAGTGAACAACGATCATTTCCAGGAAGAAGCCCGGAAATACAAAGATGATCTGCCGGCACTAAAAATACAGCTCGGGATCTCTCCGGAAAAAAAGGTTGTGTTGTTCACGGGTAAGTTCATCGCCAAGAAGCGCCCGATGGATCTCATAAAGGCGTTTGAAGCAATAGGTATGGGGGACTGGCAATTGGTTATGGTTGGAGATGGAGAGCTCAGACCAGAGATGGAAGCTTTTATCAAAGAAAGGGGCATGAGCAATGTGATCCTTACGGGCTTTGTCAACCAGGGCAGTATATCCCAATACTATGCCGTAGCCGACGTATTCGTGATGTGTTCCGGTATGGGAGAAACATGGGGTCTTTCGGTCAATGAAGCCATGAACTTCTCGAAGCCTGTGATCGTCTCGGCCACCTGTGGATGCAGCACTGATCTTGTCAGCGATGGAATTAACGGATTTATTTTCCCGGAAGGCGAGCTTGCCGAGCTGCAGGCAGCCCTATTAAAAGTAATGCAAAGTGAGTCGGACCGGAAAAGGATGGGAGCCGCTTCCCTCGATAAGATCAATTCCTTTTCGATAGATGCGATTGTTACCAATATAACTAAAGCCCTATACCAATAGTCATGAGTGTCGTCCATTGCAAACTTCCCGCAGCCGGCCTGGGTAACCAGTTGTTCCCGCTGATGAAGGCAAGCGTTTTTGCACAGCTTAACGACCTGCCGTTGGTGGTGACGAACTATCACCAGCTTAGGATAGGCCCTTATCTCAGAGGGGAGAAATCCAAAAGGAACTATAATGATTATTTTAGCTTTCAGAAAAGCTTCCCCGGTGAATATTTTGATAAAATGCGTATCCGCATTGCCGAAAGGACCTGTGAAGTGATCGAAGAACCCGCGCTGGCATCCATTTCGGGACCAACTACGGGCAAGACTATATTCCGCTTCTCACAGATCCCTCATTGGAGCAGCTATTTTGAAGGGCTGAGAGACCATCGTCTGTTGGCCATATCCCTGCTGAATAAGATGGTCAGACCTTCGTTGCTGCAAAAACTGGATAAACAGGACCCTCCACAAATAGGCGTGCATATAAGGATGGGAGACTTTCGGAAATTGTCGGCAGGGGAAGATTTTTCGAAGCTGGGAACCGTCAGGACCCCTGAAGATTATTTTCTCGCTGTCATCCAGCAGATAAGGACAGCCTTTGGCGGTGATACCCCGGTATCCATTTTCTCAGACGGGTATGAAAAAGAGCTTAGCAGGATATTGAGTCTTCCCAATGTAAAATTGGTGGAAGGCAATCCCGACATCGTGGATATGCTATTGTTGAGCAGAAGTAAAGTGGTCGTCACATCTGCCGGCAGTACTTTTGGTTATTGGTCAGGTTTTTTGTCCGACGCGCCTATAATCATGCATCCCGATCATATTCATGAACCGATACGCAGTAGTGAAGAACAGGCTTCACTCTACGAAGGACCCTTTAGCAATACGGCCGTGCCTTTTATTAAAAAAACACAATCCGTCAGGCCATGAAAAAAAATGTCATCAACAGGTATCTAGGTAAATTCGGCGTGGAGCTGCATGGAAAAGGATATCTTCAGTCACTGGCAAAAGGGGACTTCAAAAAAGACGCTTTTTCTATTCAAAAGGAATTATTGGGTTGTGAGGCCAAAGTTGTTTTTGACGTGGGCGCTAATCGGGGTGATGTCACTGCTTCTTATCGTAACTATTTTCCCGAAGCGGAGATCTTTGCTTTCGAGCCTTTTCCGGGGTCGTTGGATGTTCTACGGGGAAAACATGCAGGAGATAAGAAGGTCTATCCCTTTCAGCTGGCCCTTGCGGAAGAAGCCGGCGAAAAAACACTATATGTCAACCAGAATGCAGATACCAACTCGCTGCTTCCGTCACAAGAAACCGGATTATCCTCTGACCAGCAAGTAAAAAATATTTCAACTATTTCTGTAAAGACGGAGACGCTCGATAATTTTTGCCGGGAAAAGAGCATTGCAACTATTGACATCCTGAAGATGGATATACAGGGTGGTGAGTGGGCTGCTCTCGGAGGCGCTGCCCAACTCTTACAGGAAAAAAAGATAGGGTTGATCTATTCCGAGGTTTATTTTGTCGAACAATATAAAGACCAACCCTTGTTTCACGACATCTCCAAACTTCTCCATAGGTATGGCTATTATCTTCAGGACTTGTACAGTCCAATTTACGGAAATGGATGTATTGCCTGGGGAGATGCAATTTTCATCCCGCGATAACCACTGCAAACAGCGTAAAATATGAAAATCCTGATTGCAGGTTCAAATGAAATCTGGGCGCTCGAGAAAATATACCGGACACATCTGGAAGAAGTCGGGGCGGAAGTAAGGCTTTTACCTGCGCAAAGCATCTTTTACGCGTATTATAACCGGAGCCTATTACATAAAGTTTTGTTCAGGCTCGGCTTGTCCGGCGTCTTTGAAAAGATCGAACGGCAGGCCAAAGAAATGATAACCGAATGGCGGCCGGATATTGTTTGGGTTTTTAAGGGTATGGAATTGAGGCCTGCCTTGCTAAAGTGGATCAGGGAACAGGGGATCCGTCTGGTCAATTATAATCCGGACAATCCTTTTATCTTTAGCGGCAGGGGCAGTGGAAATGATAATGTCACCCGAGCCATCGGGTTGTATGACCTTCATCTGACCTATGACCATGCCATACAGCGGCGGATCGTGGAGGAATATCAAATTCCTACTTCAATTTTACCGTTCGGATTCGAACTTTCGAACCGGTTATACGAAGACTGCATTCGCCAGGAGGAGGAGGTCAGGGTCTGTTTTCTGGGTAATCCCGACGAAAACAGAGCTGCCTTTCTGCAACAGCTGGCCGGAGATGTTGCTGTCGATGTATACGGCGACGGCTGGGATAAATATATCAAACACGACAATATTACCCTCCATCCGCCGGTATATGGGGATGATTTCTGGCGTATTTTATACAAGTACCGGGTGCAGCTGAACCTGATGCGGCAGCATAATCCCGATTCACATAATATGCGTAGCTTTGAAATACCCGGTGTAGGGGCAATTGGCCTTTTTCCCCGGACATCAGATCACGCGTTGTATTTTGAAGAAGGGAAGCAGGTTTTTTTATACGGTGATATGGCGGAATGTAAAGAACAGGCCTTGCGGCTTCTGGCCATGAGCGGAGAGCAAGCCGGGAAGATCCGCGAAGCTGCCCGGGAAAAGAGCCTTAGTGCAGGATATACTTATAAGGATCGCGCATCTCTGGTATTACAGGAAATGAAGAAATTGATCGTATGACAAATTCAAACACGACAAAAGGGGAAGGCTCCGGTTTCAGGGAGTATGTTTTTCCAATTGCCGTTGTAATAGTGCTGTTGATCTCGGTGTTTACGGATCTCTACAGGCAGTTATCCATCACTTTATTTGTGATGACCATTCTTGTAGTGCTGGATCGGCTGGGGAAAGGTATCGTGCTAAGGGAGCTTATCGGATTATACAGCCTTTTTGTCTGTCTTGTCATGCCTACGATAGGGTATACCTACTATACCCGGGAAAATCACCTGGCCAAATTGTGGATGCGATATATGCCCATTGCCGAAGAAAAGTATTTCACGTTTGCTTTTCCTGCCGAAGCTCTTTTTTTATTGGCCATCTGCTGGCCTATTACGACCAAATATGTCAGTGACGAGGGGCCACTTCTACAGGCGGCACTTGACCGGTGTAAAAAATTACTGCCCGATATGAAGAAGGTCAGTATGTATCTGATCTCAATAGGGTTTCTGTCCATGATAAGTGCCCCTTACCTGCCTGGTTTTTTGCAATTTATAGGCACATTGGTCTTCTGGAGCGCCTTTGCGGGAATGCTCTACCTGTATTTTACACCGATCTTCAAAAGGAAAAAACTCATTCTCATTGGGTTTGCTTCGCTGATCTTTCTTTCCTCTGTTCAGAACGGTATGTTTACGCTCGTTGCCTATATGGGTATTACGATCTTTTCATTCTTTTTTCTGGGGAGGAAAACTTATTTTCTAAAGAAACTGGGCATTTTCGTGCTTGGATGTGCCTTCCTGCTGGTCCTTCAGGCTACTAAGGGCAATTATCGAAAATATATATGGGGAAAGGGATATGAGGACAACAGAGCCGCCCTTTTCGTCAGTTTGTTCATTGAGCAGATGGGAGATTTCTCCGGCTATTTTTCGGTAGATGAATTTTTCCCTTTTTATTATCGTACCAACCAGGGCTTTAATGTTTCCCTTGTAATGCGGAGATTTCCTAATGTAACGGAATATGATTATGGTAAGAACCTAAGCCTTTCGGTGGCTTCTGCCTTAGTTCCACGTCTGTTATGGCCGGATAAGCCGGAGGCCGGTGGTAAGTTTAACATGAAATATTATACAGGTATCAAACTATCGGAAGGTTGGTCTACCAATGTAGGTCCTTTGGGTGAAGCCTATGGTAGTTTTGGTCCCCTCGGCGGTATTATTTTTATGTTTTTCCTTGGGGGATTTATCCGATGGGCGTACAAACGGGTATTTGTGCTGGCCCGTAAAACACCCTTGCTAATATTTTGGATACCTGTTATTTTTTACCAGGTGACCTATTCAGCAGAATCAGATACCCTGCAAATCCTGAACTCTGTGGTCAAGTCCTCTTTCTTTATTTGGATGGTGATAAAGATCCTTCCAATTTGTTTCGGAATAGTAAGAAGGAAAACTCAAAGAGATAATCTGCAAGTAATCGAAAACCCCCTACCTGTACAAGGGTAAGAAAGGAGTCCAGCATTGAAAAAGGTCATTCACTTATTTCGGAAGCCGGTGTCGTTCTTTAGTATCGAACGGGTATTTGCACAACTAAAGCCCGAACTGGAAAAGGAAGTCGTCATTGAAAATTGGGAGGCTCCCCGGGCGGGCGTAGCACCACAAAATCTGTTCAGGAACATCCGTTCGGCCCGTTCAGCGAAGGCTGATGTCTATCATATTACCGGCGACGTGCATTATCTCACACTGGGTCTTCCCCGGAGCCGGACGATACTGACGATCCATGACTGTGTATTTCTTTATAAATATACCGGGTACAAAAGACGATTGCTCAAATGGCTTTTTCTGGACATGCCCGTCCGTACTTGTGCGCTTGTCACGACGATCTCAGAAGCAACCCGGCAGGATATTCTAAAGAATACCGGCTGCAGTCCGGAGAAGGTCGTTGTCATACCCGACCCTGTAAATGAATGTATTTATTACAAACCCCGACCATTTAACAGTGATGAACCCGTTCTGCTTTTTGTCGGGACGACTCCCAACAAGAATCTGGCCCGGGTGATCCCTGCGCTGGAAGGGATTCCCTGCCGGCTGGAAATCGTCGGGGATCTGCCGAGGGATATGGAAAACCTGCTTCAGAACAGCAGGATCCGGTACCATGTACAGGGCCGACTTACCGACCAGGAGATCGCAGACATGTATGCCGGGGCGGATATCGTCCTTTTCCCATCCACCTTCGAAGGATTTGGACTTCCGGTCGTAGAGGCGCAGAAGGCCGGTCGCCCTGTGATAACAAGCAAGATCCTCCCGATGAGCGAAGTGGCCGGGGATGCTGCCTGTCTGGTAGACCCTTTCTCGGTTGCCTCCATCCGGGAAGGAGTACTCAGGGTCATACAGGATGCGCAGTTTCGAGCAGATATTGTCAATAAAGGGTTTCAGAATATAAAGAGGTTTGATGCCGGGCATATCTCGGCATTGTATGTTTCCTATTACCGACAGGTGGGACAATTCTAAAAGAGCAGGTTAGTTTATCTATGAATATTTTCAGAATAGGAATTATCGGAGCTGGAGCTATCGTGGAGACCAATCATATTCCCGCCCTTCAATCTTTGCCGGCTGTCTCTATCGCGTGGATCTATGATAAGAATCCGCGGCGAATGGAACTTCTTTCTAAAATGTATGGGATAAATGCGCTGGTTGAATCCCCTCTTGAAAGTGGATTAGAACAGACTGACGGCTGTCTGCTGGCTACACCATACGGCACAAGAAAACCGTATATAAGTGAATGTCGCCGGCTGGAGAAGGCGCTGATAGTGGAGAAACCCTTTGCCTTCTCCCGCGAAGAGCACCTTGCACATAACCAGGGATTCAAACCCTGGGACATCGCGGTCAACTTCCAGCGGAGGTATTACCGTTCTGTAAGTATGCTTCGCAACATCATTCAGCAGAATCTCTTTGGTCGGCTGAAGGCCATCACTTTTATGCAGGGAAATTTTACGCTGAAAGGCGGATCGGGATATTTGTCGAGTGCTGAACTTGCGGGAGGGGGGGTTATTGCTGAGAGCGCCAGCCATATCCTCGATATCATTCTCTCTGTTACTGCCGCTACCGCTATAGAACTTACCAGTATCCGATCGTTATACAAGGACGGGTTGGATTATGATACTATTTTTGACAGTGAGCTGACGATGGAGAATAGCAAGGTGGCGGTTCATTGTGAAATAAGTACCCTACGCAATCTTTCCAACGGTCTCTACCTGGAATTCGAGCAGACCTTTCTTACCTGCGATCTTTCTCCCGACGGAAAGATCTTCCTGCGTCAAACTGAAAAAGGCCGGGTGGAATTTTCCCTGGACCAGGAAGGATTGACGGAAGGACTGCCGGGTCAGGCTACAACGATCAGCCAGGCTTTCCTTATTTTCTGGCAGCAATTTGTCAAAGGATGGCAGGAAAAAAACCCAAATCTCACCAGCGCTGCCGACAGCCTGCTGACTTCCTGTTGGATGGAAGGTATTTACAGAAAAATTCGATTGACATGATCAGCATTGGAATCATCGGCGCAAGCAGCCAGGTAGGCGCCTCTGTGGCATTTTTTCTTAAAAGCTTTCCGGAAGTGAAGGTGACCTGTTTCATCCGGTCTACTTATAGCGAAATATTTTTCAACCTGCTGGGTCTGGAGCTTGATACTGTCGACCTGCAGGATGAAGCTGGTCTCCGGGAGAGAATAGGTCAGCTGGATGTGATCCTTGATTTCGCCTATCCGGCAGGTCAGCTGCATGAGATACTCGATCGGTCGAAGGAAAACATAGGCAAGCTGCTTCGCAACATGAAAAAGGGCAGCAGTTATTTCTATATGAGCAGCATTATGGCTTATGGCATGCCGGACAATGAAAAATGGATCCGTCATTGTCGTATTCCAAGGACATCCTACTCTTATATCAAAAGGAGCATTGAAAAATTTACGGTTGCCCAGGGGAAGAAGGAGGGTATTAAAATCTATAATTTCCGGCTCGGCCAGGTACATGGGTTCCTGCAGTCTGTGAATGGCTCGTTCCGGAAAAAACTATCGGATACGGACATCGCCCTTATCGACGGTAATCCGGATGACCTGGTCAATACAATTTTTATTCATCCTCTCTGTGAGGCTATTCTTTCCTGTGCGCAGGGTATTCATCCACCCGGCTTGTACACCCTGGTTTCCAATCCGCAATGGACGCTGCGACAGCTGTATGAATATTATATTCGCTATTACGAGCTGCCGGCCCGGTTGCAGTTCAGGCCTGCAGAAAATAAAAAGCAAGGCAGGAGCGTTTTCCAGAGGGGCATCGATCTTGCCCGTCCCTATCGACCTATGCTTGAAACTTATGTGCTGATGCGGCTGCCCTCGTTGGCTACCAGTATAAAAGGCCGTTTCCGAAAATCCGAGCTGGTCCAGCAGGAGACTGCCGCGGAGAAACAGCTTGCCTATATAGACTTTAACCTTTTAGGAACCCCTCCTTTTCAGATGATCCCGGGGCTTACGGCCGATGCGGATCGTATCTATGCCATCGAAAAGGAAAAGGAAGTTCTCTATAACTCGATAATATCCAGTCAGCGCCGATGAACCCCGTTCTATCCATTATTATTCCGACATATAAAAGACAGGACAGCCTGGAAAGATTATTGAAGGCTTTGGTCGCTCAGAAAGGAGTGGACGCTGAGATCATCGTGGTCGACCAGAATGCCCCCGGTTACCTGGATGGGGTCATACTTCCGGGGGTACAACGGCTGGTCCTTTCCTCCCCCAATGCCTCCGACGCCCGCAACCAGGGCTTTCTGCGGTCAAAAGGGGAGTATGTGCTGTTTGTCGATGACGACCTGATCCCTACTGAGGATTTTTGTGCTGAGGCGCTGGCCATCTTCGGGCTGCATCCGTCAATCGGAGGGTTTTCTCCTCTTGTATACAATGCCGAAGGGCAGCAATTGGCCTTACAGCAGATCGGGAGTAAAAAGATCACTTCTTTAAAAGAAGATCCCCGGATATTCTCTATAACTGACACTATCAGCGCTACCTTGTTCTTTCGGCGCAGCTATTATATCCAAACGGGAGGATTCGACCCCCTCTTATTTGACTTTGCCAAAACTGCGGAAGACCAGGAATTTTTTCTCCGCATGCTGATGAAGGGGCTGCCCTTTTATTATGTACCGCTGGTTGAGATCTATCATGATGAGGGGGTTGCCGGCGGATGCGAATTACGTACGGAAGACTATTGGCGGACCAGAGAAAAATGTATGAAATCCTGGGCCTATCGCCGGAGGATCCATCATTCTCCGCCTGGTGCCTTGTCGTTGGGGGATGTCTTTCAATTGGCCCGTTCGGGTTTTTTGAATAAGGAGGTCCTTCTTTCGGGGGCAAAGGAAATAAGCCGTCAGGTGAGACTGCTCTTTAGTTCTGTAAAGGCGAGTAAGGCCTATTTGAGGTCGAGGCAGGACTATTATCTGCCCGCGGCGAAAATGGATCATCTCAGTCATAGTTGAATAAGATTAAACCCAATAAAACGAACCTTAAGTGTGTGGCATAGCAGGCATATTACACCGTCGCGGCGATAGCGCAGACCCTTCGGCGATCAGGACGATGACCGATGCGATGGCGCATCGCGGACCGGATTCAGACGGCTTTTTTGTCGAAAACAACATCGCGCTGGGGCATCGCAGACTTTCGATCATCGATCTTTCTTCTGCGGCTAACCAGCCGTTCGCAGACCATTCCGGCCGGTATGTTATGGTCTTTAACGGGGAGATGTATAATTATGAGGAAGTCAAACGACAGTTGCCGGACTATCCGTTCCGTACTACCAGCGATACGGAGGTGCTGCTGGCGGCATATATTAAATGGGGGCCTGACTGTCTTCGCTTCTTCAGGGGAATGTATGCCTTTGTCATATGGGACAGGCAGGAGGAAGTGTTATTTATGGCGCGGGACAAAATGGGCGTAAAGCCGTTTTATTATTTTCTCGACGACAACAAATTCCTTTTTGCATCGGAGATAAGGGCCATTCTCAGCAACCGGCAGGTAGAAAAGAAATTGGACAGCACCGCAATACTGGAATATTTCCGCTACCAGTCGGTAACAGGGAGCTCTTCCATTATTGCCGGTATCCGGCAGCTGGAGGCCGGGACCTGGATGAAGGTCTCGAAGGCTGGAGTGGAGAAAAAAGTCTATTGGGACCTGATCGGTGAGGTAAAACAGGCTGATTATGGGGATGTGAAGCAGGTGCAAAGGCAGATCCGGCAATTGATGCTGCAATCCATAGAGAGAAGACTGGTGAGTGATGTGCCGGTGGGGGCCTTTCTTTCGGGTGGCATTGACTCCAGCGCTGTAGTGGGATTGATGGCGGAGGCCAGTCCGGCCCGGCCAAATACGTTCAACATCTTTTTTGAAGAAAAGGAGTACGACGAGTCGGAATATGCGGACATCATCGCAAAGAAGTTCAACACGGTTCATACCCGGATACTTCTCCAGCCTTCTGTCTTCCTGGATGAACTGCACAATGCTCTTCAGGCCCTGGATACGCCCAGTGGGGACGGTATAAATACATATGTCGTCTCCAAGGCCATCCGCAGACAGGGAGTCACTGTCGCGTTGTCGGGGGTCGGAGGGGATGAGCTGTTTGCCGGATACCCCTTTTTCAACCAGTATTTACAGTTGCAGAAGAACAGGGCTCTTTGGAAGATACCTCCCTTTCTCCGGCGGGGTCTGGCGGGATTTCTACCGGGGAATACGGGCAAAGCGGACCGGATAAAACAATTGCTTTCGCTGTCTTCTCCCTCTATAGGGAATGTCTATCCTGTTTTCCGTCAGTTGTTGTCGCCGGAATTATTACAGCAACTTATACCGCCCTCTTCACAGCAGGGTAATGTCAATACCCTCCAGCGGGACCTCCTGGACAGGGCGGAACAGATGAGCCGGCTTCCTCTCCTGAGCCAGGTATCTGCGGCTGAGTACATGGGATATACACAAAATACTCTTCTGAAAGATACGGATCAGATGAGCATGGCCGTTTCACTGGAAGTAAGAGAACCCTTCTTCGACCAGGACCTGGTGGAATATGTCATGGGTGTACCTGACAGGCTGAAGAAACCCAGCTATCCAAAAAGTTTGCTGGTGGAATCTTTGAAACCCATGCTGCCGGATGAGATCGTTTTTAGAAAAAAGCAGGGCTTTCTTTTTCCCTGGGAATTGTGGTTAAAGAACGATCTCCGGTCTTTCTGCACTCAAAGGCTGGACAATATGGCTCAACGGTCCTTTGTCAATGGGCCGGAGCTGATGAAATACTGGCAGCGTTTCCTGGCGGGCGATGCGAGGACCCGCTGGGGTGAATTATGGTTGTTTGTCGTGCTTGAATACTGGTTGGAAAAAAATTGTATATCCTGAGGCTTACTTATGACAAAAAAAAAGATCCTCGTCCTGGTAGACTGGTTTGCGCCCGGGTATAAGGCTGGCGGCCCAATACAATCCTGCGTGAACTTTGCTTTTTTTCTCAAGGATGAATTTGACATACGGGTACTCACCACGGATACCGACCATGGCGAGACCCATCCTTACGAAGGCATATCCACCGGTGAATGGCTTACGAATCTTCACCCGGGGTTTAAAGTAAAATATCTGAAGAAGGCTACCCTCGATCTGCGGCAGCTAAAAAAAGAATTACTGGAAGCTGATGCCGACTTTGTATATCTAAACCATCTTTTCTCTCCTCTTTTTGTTGTCTACCCTCTTTGGTTGAAATACAGGGGGCAATTGAAAAGCCGGATCGTGCTTTGTCCCAGGGGCGCCTTATACGACAGTGCGCTGGCTGTCAAACCCTGGAAAAAGACGCCTTTTATAAAGTTGTTCCGATTGCTTGGCATCCATAAAAAGATCCTTTTTCATGCGACTAATGAGCGGGAAAAAGAGGCTATTGGGCGTTTTTTTCCGGAGAGCAACGTTCTCATCGCCGACAATCTGCCCAAATCCGATCAGCCGGTCTTCCAGACGGAGGTGAAAACCTCGGGGTTTCTGAAATGTATCTTTATTGCGCGGATCGTTGCGATCAAAAACCTGCTTTTCCTGTTGACGGCCCTGGAATCGGTGAAAAGTAATGTGGAGCTGACCGTTATCGGTCCGGTAGAGGAAAAGGACTATTGGGAGGAATGTCAGCAGAAAATGGCACAATTACCGGGGAATATAAAAGTGAATTACCTGGGACCGAAGCGCAACGATGAGTTAATGCCCGTTCTCAGGCAGCACCATCTTTTTGTACTTCCTACCACCGGGGAGAACTTCGGGCATTCTATTTTTGAAGCATTTGTGGCCGGTCGGCCTGTCCTTATCAGCGATCAGACCCCCTGGCTGGGTCTTGCCGGGCAAAAGATTGGCTGGGATCTGCCGCTTAAAGACCCCGGCGCCTTTACGACAGCCCTGGAAGAAGCCGCAGGCTGGGATCAGGCCCAATTTGACGAATGGTCCCGATCTGCCTGGTCTTTTGCGCATAAATTCATCAAAAACCCTGAAATTCAGGGCCAATATCTTCAATTGTTCGCATGACGATGAATTCCCGTAAACAAGTTGACAATTCCGCTTACCAGACGTCCATCGACATCGGGGCTTCCCTGTTAAAACAAACAGTTTGGTACTTTTTCAATATTATTTTCTTCAAAAATTCGTTCAATATACTTTCTTCGGTAAAGGTATCTTTACTGAAGCTTTTCGGAGCCCGTCTCGGTCAGGGGGTGATGATCAAACCCGCTGTAAATATCAAATACCCATGGAAACTCCAGGTTGGGGATCATTCCTGGATCGGTGAAGAAGTATGGATAGACAATCTATCCGAGGTCATCATCGGAAAAAATGTTACCCTTTCGCAAGGATGCCTTTTGCTGACGGGAAGTCATGATCATACCCGGACCAGCTTTGACTTTCTGTCCCAGCCGATCATCCTGGAGGATGGTGTCTGGATAGGGGCGAAAGCGGTTGTTGCAGGGGGGATTACCTGTGGATCGCACAGCATCCTGGGTATTAATTCCGTTGCGGAAAAGAACCTGGAATCGTATACCATTTATAAAGGCAACCCGGCAGTGCCCGTTTTAACAAGAACTATATTTTGAACACAGATATCAGAACGATCAATCATAAAATACTAAAGGACGCTCTTCGCATCCGGAAAGTAGAGGAGAAGTTCATGGAGCTTTTCTCTCTGGGCAAGCTGAATGGCACTGTCCATACCTGTGTTGGGCAGGAGTTCTCTGCGATCGCGTTTGCCGGCCAGCTGAAAAAAAAGGATTTTGTTTTTTCCAATCATCGTTGTCATGGCCATTATATAGCGTTCACCGGAGATACCCGCGGCCTGCTGGCCGAATTGCTGGGGAAGGCATCCGGCACCTGTGGTGGTATCGGGAGCAGTCAGCATCTCTGTCACAACAACTTTTTTTCCAATGGCATCCAGGGCGGCATTGTACCTGTTGCGGCTGGTTATGCACTGGGTAATAAGCTGCGAAAGAATGGCGGTATCGGGGTTGTTTTTATTGGAGACGGGACCCTTGGCGAGGGGACTCTCTATGAAACAATGAATATTATCTCCAAATGGGAGATCCCTTTACTTATTGTCTGTGAAAATAATTTTTATGCTCAGTCTACTCCTCAGCAGGTCAATCTTGCGGGGGATATCCTGGCAAGGGCGGAGGCTTTTGGAATCCGTACGGCCCGGGGAGATACATGGTCTCCGGAAGAGCTGATGAATAAGGCCCAGGAGTCGATCGACTATGTCCGCGGTGAAACAAAACCTTGTTTTTTCCTGGTCGAGACCTATCGGTTGAATGCGCACTCAAAAGGGGATGACGATCGTGATCCTGCTGAACTGGCTGCTTACCGGGAAAAGGATTTCCTCAACAATTTCCGAAACGAGTCCCCTTCCTATTACCAAATGTATAATGAGGCGCTTGACCAGGAGATCGATTCGTTGGTGGAAGAGATCCTGCTGGAAGAGGATCTGGCCCTGGAGAAATATTACGAATATGAGGAGACGGTTTCGGCGACCAATTGGACTCCGGTGGAGCCGATCAACAAAAGGCAGGTGGAATTACTCAACGCTTTTTTCCGGGAACAGATCGTTGCGGATGAGCGGACGGTGTTCCTCGGGGAAGACATTCATTCTCCATATGGAGGTGCTTTTAAAGTTACCCGGGAGCTGTCTTTTCTTCGGCCGGAAAGGGTATTTTCCTCGCCTATATCCGAATCTGCGATCACCGGTATTTCGAATGGACTTGCCCTCAATGGGTTCAAGCCTTTTACAGAGATCATGTTTGGGGATTTTATGACTCTGGCCTTTGACCAGATCGTGAATCATGCGTCGAAATTCCATCACATGTTCAACAAGAAGGTAACCTGTCCTGTTGTCGTCAGGACTCCTATGGGGGGACGCAGAGGATATGGGCCTACTCATTCGCAGACGCTGGATAAGTTCCTGGTTGGAATAGACAATATAAAGACAGTTGCTTTAAATACCTTACTTGACCCAGCCATCGTCTACCGGTCCGTCTATGCCGAGCAACATCCTGTTATCGTGATAGAGAATAAGACGGATTATGGGAAGAAGATCGCGCAGCACAAGCTGACCAATTTTATCAGCGAGTCCAACGGAGATCTCTATCCGGTTGTTCGGATCCGGCCGGCTGTTTCCACGCCTACGCTGACCATCGTAGCCTATGGCGGAATGGCGGACATGATGGCCGGTCTGCTGGACGAGATCTTTTTAGAAGCGGATCATAAGCCGGAGCTGATCGTTCCTTCCCTTATCTCTCACTTACCGGTAGACATAGTTGCTGATTCTGTCAGCTATACGGGGCGTCTGTTGGTTGTTGAAGAGGGGTCTGCTTTTGCGGGTATTGGCAGTGAGCTGATAGCGGCGGTGGTGGAGGCTACGGCGTTCAAGATCAAAACCCGGCGGGTGGCGGCGCATCCCGTGCCTATTCCTTCGGTCAAATCATTGGAAAATAGTATACTGCCGGATAAAAAAAGGATACTGGACGAAATAAAAGCAAGTTTTTCCTAATGGCATTATTACAGGAAATACCCGTTCCGCTGCTGGCTGTCAACGATACCATTCTCACCGTGGCCGAGCTGTCATTTGCTACGGGAACAAAGGTGAAGAAAGGCGATGTCGTTATGATATTGGAAACGTCCAAGACGACTTATGACGTAGAGGCGGAAGTGGAAGGGTTTATACAATATTTATGTGAGGCTGGACAGGATTATGAAGTAAATACGCCCATTGCGCGAATTTACAGCGAGGCTGCGGAAGCTGTGGAGGTGAAGGCTCCGGTTATGCAGTCTGCTGCATCCGGGGCTGGTCGGGGGCCTGCGGTATCCCGGTCGGGTCAGGTACCTGCCGTATCCGGGTCTGGTCCGGCACATGCGGTATCCGGGTCAGGTCCGGCACCTGTCGTATTCGGGTCAGGACGGTCGCCTGTTCCTGCCCGGTTCTGGGAAGGAGAAACCCTTTTTTCCAGGGAAGCCATCCATCTTATTGAAACGGCGGGGATTGAAAGAACCGCTTTTGCAGGTAAGGACTTTGTTACGGGTGAAGATGTACGGGAATTGTTGAGCGGGGCCGTTGGGGCGACTGGCTCTGTTGCCAAAGCGGGTGTCGCGTCTGGCGGTCAAGCTTCTTTGTCTGCGCGTCGCCAGGCGTCTGAGGTCTTGCCTATTGATCCGGCTAAAGTGATAGTGGAAAAACTGGCTTCTGCAAAAAAGAGGGAAATAGAATATCTCAGTGATGTGCAGTCGACCGGACTGACCAGCACGATCAACGTTTACATAGACACGGAGGGTATCTTCACGTTTATCAACCGGGGGCTTCGTTACCTGAAAGATTCGCTGCTGCCGGTTATTATTTACGAGACGGGGCGTCTGTTATCGGACTATCCGCTGTTGAATGGTTATTTTACCGGTGAGGCTGCGGCCTTATATAAGGATGTCAACCCCGGTTTTGCCATCGACATCGACAAAGGGCTGAAAGTATTGAAAGTTGCCGGAGCGGGGCAAAAGAGTATTGGTGAGATCGAGGCGGAGATCCTACAGTTATCCGGCCAGTATCTGGATGATACTTTGAGGATCGATCAGCTGACCGACATAACTTTTACGATCACGGATTTGTCTTCGGAAGGTGTAGCTTTCTTCCGTCCGTTGATCAATAAGATGAACAGCTCCATCCTTGGTATCTCAGCCATCGATGAGAAGCTGCAGCGCTGTACGCTGAGTCTTACTTTTGACCATCGCATGACGGAGGGGAAGCTGGCTGCCCGATTCCTCCAGGAGCTGAAGGAAAGACTGGAATCTTACCGGCCGAAAGATCTGCCGGGGAGACAGGATATCAGCTGTTTCAAATGCTATAAAACGTTGAAAGAAGACCTGGGTGGGACCGGTTTTGTCCGTTGTATCACACCCGAAGGAAAGGATGGATATATTTGCCAGAGTTGTTTAAAGGGGTTTTAATATCATGGAACAAAAGATAAAGGAAATAGTAGCTACGTTTATCAGGGTTCCAGCCGAACAGATCGGGCCGGGGACTCCCATCGACCGTTCGGCAGTGAATAGTTCTATCCTGCTTCACCGGATGTATGCCCGGCTGGCCGAAGAAGGTCTGGTAGTCGAAAACTATGCGGCTGTCAAAGTATTCAGTGATCTGTCGCAGCCTGCTGCTAACCGGGAGCGCGGGCAGGATAACCAGGGGGCCGAGACCTCGTTCTCAGCCATCTCTTACACGGGTGCGACGACGCCGGCATCGGTGGGCATTGACATAGAGGAAATCGCTGCTCTGCCCCGGACTACGGATTTTCGTAAGGAAGAATTTTATAGAATGAATTTTACTCCGGCGGAAATAGCATATTGTATCTTGCAGCCGGATCCGTATTCCTCTTTTGCGGGGCTTTTTGCTGTCAAGGAAGCAATAGTCAAGGCTGATGAGTCGAAACGGAACAGCAATTTCAATACATTGGAGATCCAGCATTCACCGGAAGGGAAACCCTTGTATCCGCATTATGGGGTATCTATTTCCCATGCTGGGGGAATGGCCGTGGCTGTTGTTGCCCGCGTTCATGGAATGTCGGAGGCAACGGCTTCTCCGGCCGTGCCGGTTTTGCAGACCGGACCATTTGTCAGACAGAAAACTTCCTCTTCGTGGATAGCCTGGCTGGCACTACTGATCTCGGTGTTGGCATTACTGATCGTATTACTCCATTAAGAAGCGTAAGTTCAATGAAGATATCGGTCATTACAGCCACTTATAACAGTGCCGTTACGGTAGAGGAAACGCTCACCTGTATCCGGGAGCAGGATCACCCGGATATAGAGCATATTATTGTAGATGGGGGGTCGACTGATACCACGCTCGACATTGTGCGTCGTTTTCCGCATGTGTCAAGGGTTGTCTCAGAGAAAGATAAGGGCATCTATGACGCTATGAACAAAGGGATTGGCCTGTCTACAGGCTCCGTGATCGGGATACTCAATTCGGATGATATCTATACAGATCGGGGGGTGTTGTCGGCGGTTGCCGATGCTTTCAGGGATCCGGCCATTATGACGGTGTATGCCGATCTTCAATATGTCTATCCGGATGACATCAATCGTATTCAGCGAACATGGAGGTCCGGGGGATTCAAGAAGAAGAATTTTTATTTTGGCTGGATGCCGCCTCATCCCACTTTTTTTGTCCGCAGGGAGGTATATGACCAGGCGGGGCTGTTCAACCTTGACCTGCGGTCGGCAGCCGACTACGAACTTATGTTGCGGATTCTTCTAAAGAAGGGTATATCAACATACTATCTTCAAAGGGTCATCGTTAAGATGCGGGCCGGGGGAATGAGTAATGTTACGCTTGGGAACAGGTTACGCGCCAACCAGGAAGATCGTCTGGCATGGAAGTTGAACGGGTTAAGGCCGTATTTTTTTACTTTGTACTTGAAACCGCTTCGAAAAATTCATCAATTTATAATCAAGTAAATCGTTTTATGGCAAAAGTTGCGTTGATCACGGGCGTCACCGGTCAGGATGGAGCCTATCTGAGTGAATTATTGTTAAAAAAAGGGTATATCGTCCATGGGATTAAAAGACGCAGTTCCCTTTTTAATACGGACAGGATCGACCACCTTTATCAGGACCCGCATGAGACTAGTGTGAAATTTCATCTGCACTATGGGGATTTGACCGATTCGACCAACCTCATCCGTATCATCCAGGAAACGCAACCCGACGAGATCTATAACCTGGCCGCGATGAGTCATGTACATGTCAGCTTTGAAGAACCTGAGTATACAGCCAATGCAGACGGTATCGGCACTTTGCGTATTCTCGAAGCGGTAAGATTGCTTGGCCTCATCAAAAAAACAAAGGTTTACCAGGCTTCTACGTCGGAATTATATGGCCTGGTACAGGCGGTGCCACAAAGTGAAACGACGCCTTTTTATCCCCGGTCTCCTTATGCCGTGGCTAAAATGTATGGCTATTGGATTACCGTCAACTACCGGGAAGCCTATGGCATGTATGCTACCAACGGGATACTTTTTAATCACGAGTCGCCGCTGCGGGGCGAAACCTTTGTCACCCGCAAGATAACCCGTGGGGTGGCCAAGATCGGACTTGGGCTACAGGACAAGATATATCTTGGCAACCTGGATGCAAGACGTGACTGGGGGCATGCCAAGGATTATGTAGAGGCTATGTGGCGTATCCTGCAACAGCCGGAGCCGGAAGATTATGTCATCGCCACTGGTGTCACGACGCCTGTGCGGGAGTTTGTCCGTATGGCTTTTGGCGAATTAGGCATCGAGCTTGAATTCAAGGGAAAAGCTGAAAAAGAAGTGGGTGTGGTTAAAGCCAGCACAAATCCCGATTTTATCGTCGAGGTTGGCAAGGAAGTGGTGGCAGTGGATGCAAGGTATTATCGTCCTACAGAAGTAGATCTGCTTATTGGAGACCCTACAAAGGCGCAGCAGAAACTGGGCTGGAAGCCGACCTATGACCTGGGTATGCTGGTGAAGGAAATGGTAGACTCGGATGTTCAGCTTTTCAGGAAAGAAAGGGTAT
>Ga0307510_10003278_pt1 | contig 18838 bp, 9 predicted proteins | sample 12_EM_MG_FD_207224 | JGI IMG/M metagenome (GOLD analysis project Ga0307510, IMG submission 207224) | Populus trichocarpa ectomycorrhiza microbial communities from riparian zone in the Pacific Northwest, United States - 12_EM | ecosystem: Host-associated > Plants > Roots > Unclassified | place...
AATTCCTAGTACGTATTATGATTATGACATAAAGCTACCACATTAATTTGCTATAGAGAACGGATCCAGGACTTGACAACAATATTCCATATAGAGAAGTGAATGAGAGTTGCATGATCAGGGTATACATGGGCTTGAGCAAAGAAGTCTTCAAGGTGCATGAATGAAGCAAGTTGGGTGATGATATTAAGCCCCATTTTAGTGCCTGGTGTCTGGAGAAACCGAGTCAGGAATGCTAGCTGGGTCAATTCTTGATCATTTTGAATGAAAGCAAGTTGCTTCCGTGATGATATTAAGCCCCTTTTGAGTGAGAGTTTGAAACAAGTGTCGTTGACGAATACAGAAAAGTTTCACCCAACCTAATTTCGGGTAAAATTAATTAATTACTGTCCATGTAGTTATTCTACTTTATTAAATCACAACAAAAAAAAAAAAAAGGATAGTTATTAACTTCAATCTAGACCTAGCATGAATCCGAATTACATGTTATCCATATTAACCTAGATTAATAAAAAAAACCTTTAAATTATTGAATTGAGTAAATTTTTTAACAAAATTAATTTTAAATTGAATTTTTAATAATTCAACATGAGCCAGTTTAATAATAGTGATGAAAATCCAGCATAAAAAAATGATGATGATGAAAATGGTGTCACCGTATTTACATCAATCTAATAAAACTAAAACTAAAACAAGGTTGAGTTAGAGTTGTCGACTATCGAATTAATAAAATTGTATGTTGTGTCTTTCTTCTTAATTATGTCTTTGACATCATATTTGCTTAATTAAATTAAATTAAATTAAATTAAATTAAATTTGCTTAGCCCCATCATCAAACCACAAGACTGCTTGTACACGTCTGGACTGGACAACGACTATATAAACAAGAGGTCAACTTTTTCAATATATATCCTTCATCTCAGATTGATACACAGGCCAATCAAACATCCACCTGTAAGAAACTTATCAATAAATGTACGGTCCAAAACAAACAATATCAATATCAATATCAATATCTATATATATATATATATATATATATATATATATTAAAGAAAGTCAAGCCCAAGAGTCTTTAGGTTTCATGGCTGATTCAGACAATGAGTCTGGAGGGCAAAACAACAGCAATACAAACTACAGTGAGACATCATCAAGGGAGCAGGACAAGCTCTTGCCTATAGCCAATGTTAGCAGGATCATGAAGAAAGCGTTACCAGCTAATGCAAAGATCTCGAAGGATGGGAAGGAGACCGTGCAAGAGTGTGTGTCTGAGTTCATCAGCTTCATCACCGGAGAGGCATCAGATAAGTGTCAAAGAGAGAAGAGGAAGACGGTCAATGGTGATGATCTTTTGTGGGCCATGACAACTTTGGGTTTTGAAGATTATGCTGAACCCTTGAAGATTTATCTGCAAAAGTTTAGGGAGACGGAAGGAGAGAGGACTGCTGCCATGGGAACAGTTAGGCAAGGTGATCAAAGAGATGGTGCTGTCGTAAATAGTGGAGATTCTGGGGGTGGGTTCGGTGGAAGTGGGGGCAATGTGTATGGTGGGATGCAGTCAAGTATGATGATGATGGGACACCATCCCCTTCATCAAGGCAACATGTATGGTTCTGCTTCTGGTAGGCCAAAGTAATGGTAACTAATATTTTGCTAGGGTTACGTACTGTTGTTTTTAAGTACCTTTTTCTTTTTATTTCTTTCTTAATTTCTTCTTGCTTTCTAATTATATCTGGAGTACTAGTAATTATAATGGTTGATGATGCATGCCATGCCATGGTGTTTGTAATTCTCTTTCTTTTTCTTTAATAATTAGATATTAATTAGGTAATTTTCTTTCTTTTTCTTTAATAATTAGATATTAGTGGTAGGCTATATATTTTGTGAAATGAGGTTGGGGTGGGGATGTGGCTAAATATATATATATGTTTAATATAAGGTATAGAGATGATTGAGCATACACTCCATGGGGTATGAAATTAATTCAATCACTACATTCTTAAAATTTACTATATACTCATAATATAACAAAATATATATAAAAACACACTCTTTTTTTATGTTGTTGAGATGGAACAGAGATATAAAATGTAAATAATGGAGATAAAAAGAACATTTCTTTATACATGTATTGAAATGATAAACATTTATTTTAAAATTATCTAAGATATGTTTTTATTTTTGTCTTTTCAATTTAATACATTTTTGTTCATTCTGTATTTGTTTTTTGTTTTTTTCTAGTCCTAGAATACTAACAAAGCACAACCTTAGTGTCTTATATTTGTTCAATTAAATATTTTTTTGTTTATTCTCTATTTGTTTTTTTTTTTTCATTTAACACTAACTAAAAACAATCTTAGACACCATTTGTTTTTGCGGTGTAAAAATATTTTTTAAAAAAAATAAATATTTTTTTCTCTACAAATTAATTTTTTTTATGCTTATAGATCGTTTAGATGTGATAATATCAAAAATAAATTTTAAAAATTAAAAAATAAACATATTATTTTGATGTATTTTCAAACAAAAAACAATCACTACTAGAATACCAAACGAGCTTTTCTATGACAAAAAAACAAAGACATAAATGTTTGGTGAAAGAAATGAAACAGAAACATAAAATAAATATCTTGAAATAATTTTAAAATAAATTTGTGTAATTTTAATTTGAACATCCTTTCCCTTTTTTTGGTTGTCTAAGTTCGCATTTTCTCAAGGCATTAACCAAGACCAGAAGACAAACTCAGCCCATGCCCCTGCAGTATCTTGTTACTTGCACATCTAACATGGCATACGGCAGGAAAATCTAGCTGCTGCTTCTCATTGTTCAAATTCCAGAAAGATGGATGATTTAAACAATGATGAATGAAACAGGGATTTTATTAATTGATTGCAGCTCGTAGAGCAGCATTGTACACCTAATGGATCAAATACAGAGGTAATACAATTAGATTATTTTCCTTTTTTCAAAGAATGAGTGACAATTACAACATTTATTGTTTGTTCTAAAAATAAATGAAACGAAATTACAGAAATTGAATCTTTTCCTTGGTATGATTCTGAGGGTTGTGAGAGGCGTTCAGGTCATGCTGTTTGAGACATTCTGACCTTACTGCCTTTCAGGTCTCGATCATTCACGTACAGATAACTTTTTTGATCTGGAAATCTTGATGTAATAGGGACCGGAGAAAACCCGAAATACGCCTCATCTTCTTTTGCTTTGCATATGCCAACTAAGTGCTTCAGAAGTTCATGCTTTTGGACGAATGGCTGTGCTACATATTCATCCCATGGCATCCACTGCAATCACAAGAATTAATGCGAGGGTTTCTAGCCAAAGCAGCTGATATTGAGGTTGTTCAAACATTTAACTGCATAATATCTATCAATTTGGAATGCATTCAACTATAAACATTTGCATAGTTTGGCCAGAAGGCATGAAAGCGGAACTGAATCTGCAGTTAACTTGAGAGGTGACATGAACGTTTGTATTGGAAAATTTCTTTGTCAAAAATTACCTGGGCATCCTCTATTTCTGATTCCTGCTTCTCAATGTCAAAGGTGAGGGGTCGCAACATGCATACAAAGAATAAATCTGATTTATCAAAGAATGACTTGTGGCTTTGCCTGTAAGTTACATGAAGAGAAAATAAGTAAATTTCAGAAAGAGACTAGGTCCAATTCCAAACAACAAACTTTGGAAGCTAAGAGAAAAATGTTATTTATTGTCCGATCTAATGCTGCTTTCAGAGATATGTCCAGGCCAAAAATCTCTTCTAAAAGGGGTTTGTTATGCCACATGAAAAACATTGTTTCCTTTCTCAAGTTAAATAGCCACCACAATTCATAACCAGGAAGAAGCTAACCAAGTTCAAAGATTTTAGCACAGACATGTAGTAGCAAAATACAAGGTGCGCCTTAAATTGAAAGGATGCATTGATGGTAACTAATATTCTAGTACACTGCATACCTGAATGCTAGGACTTCCACAAATTCCGTATCAATCTGTCAAGACAAAAGGAAACAAGGAATGTCATTATATTATATTAGGGAAAATGATGCTTCACCCATATATATTAGCAATAAATGTGCAACTCATTTCACTTGAGCATACAATTTGGACACCAATGACTTACTGCTGTCTCTTCTTTGACTTCTCTCATTGCAGCTGCACATATGTCTTCTCCCTGGAGAATAGAAAGTTCTTCAGTGGTCTTCTATAGTGGTCAACACAAACAACAATGTTATATCTATGATGGAAAAATTAAAACCATTACCTCGTCCACAACTCCAGTAGGGAACTTCCACACACCTGTCCCTCGAAATAGGCCACTTTTCTCTTGGACCACAAGCACCTGGGAATGGAATTTGCAATTATGTTCCGAGAAAACAACATTCAGAGAAACCCTCCCTCCAAACACAGTATCAACTATTCTATATTCTTTTCAAATGAGCAAGCAAATAATCATTTCACAACTATCCTGGCATCAGAACCTAGATTTTAAGAGCTAAACAAAGCAAAAGGTCTGAAAAGATAAAAAGAGGATGCACATGCAGGAAATGAAATCTATCAAATTAACTTGGTAGTGTTTCCCAGTCCCCCATGCATATTTCTGATGAAGGAACATGATTTCTTATAATACTAGTTTCCAACAGAGCAGCACCAGTAGCTATAGCTATTAGTTAAGGCCACCTGTATGTAGAGTTTTAGGCTTTAGCAAGCAGCAAACAAGACTTTGATCACATCCCATGCAAACCCCTTAACTTTATTGCATCAGCTTATCCAGAAAAATAGATATGGGAAATACCTCTCTCTTTTTGTTCATGACAAATGCACCGACACCCACTCTGTGAGAGGCATTTGCTGGAAGAGTATGAGCACCTTCTGGGATCCAGAATGCAAGCATCAAGTATTTTGGCTCTGCATGGTGGAACCAGAACCCTTCCTGCATTGTAAATAACAAATTGGAGGTTAATTGGCAACACCGAAAACTAGCAATGCCTGTTGTTTAATCCTGCACGAGCACCTTTAGAACATCATGAGCTCATTACTGCAATTTATACAAACAGACAGATTACCTTGACAGCAGCTTCAACAAGATTGACCAGTTCAATAGGTACCTTGATCCATACACCCCTTTTACCCTGTACAACATATTTGAATGCATTAAACATTAAAACAAAAAAGCAGTGACAGAAATACATCTGATATACACAAAAAACAGGCTTCAATTGTTTATCCAGTCAATTATTGAAGTTTCTAAGAGCTTATGATAGACCAAAATTTGAACTGAACTTAATCCAGTTTTACAAAAATAAACTTAATTTCACAACAAACACTTGATGACTCTTGTCATATGACTAATAAATAGAAACTATGTCAAAATAAAAAAAGAAGCAAACTTGGGGATTCAGTTAGTAATCCCAAATCTCCCAAATACTTGCAGTAAAATTAGAAATAACAAGCCAGAACAGAGAAGCAAGCCCCAAGAAAGAACTCCAAATTCAGAATCGATAACAACGCATTGATGGTAAAATATTTATCAACAAGAACCTAACTTTCACAAAACGCTCCAAAATTGATTAAACTCAAGTATACCTGGCTTCTCCATAAAGCAAGTGAAGCTTTAAGCATTGAAGCAAACACCTTTGAATCCATAGACTCACTCAATTCCACAATGACACCTCCATGGTCATCATTGACTGAATCAAGCAACCTAACCTGTTGCACTTCATTCTCAACCAGCACTTGCTCCATTCCAGATTTTGAACTCATCAAAGCTGACACTGCCCTTGTACTAACAGGAATTCTAGCTCTAACCCAGTTGCCCAAATGTAAAAAGGAATAAACTTTACACACTACAACAAACAAAAATCAAAACCAAGCAAAACCCAGTAATTGAAAGAAATGAAACATTTACACAAGTTTGGACAATAAAACACAAGAAAGAGTAAAACTTTTTACCTTTTGAAGGTAGTAGGGTGCTTCTTCCAAGAGGAAAAATAATTGTTGAAGAGAGGAATGAATGTGTAGAGAGGCTTCTGATCATAGTTAATTTACAGTGAGAGTAACGAATAAAAAGATGGGCCTTTTTCCTATACTTTTACATGATTGATATCGTGGGTTAAGGGCCTTAAGACTTTGATTTTGATTTTTTGTTGGGTTTATCTTTAGAAATCATTGAGTGTTTGAGGGTAGATTACGAATATTTCATAGTTTGATTATGACTCCAGCTTTATGAATTTTATTTCAACAAAAGCTGCATTGCAGCCTCCGGTATACTTATTAATTAATATATGGACTGCGGCGTTCTTAAACGGGTTAATTATAATTTTTTAAAAAAATATATAAAAAAATATTTTATATTTTAAAAAAAACTTTGGTCTAACTATTAAATTAGACTCTAGTAGACTCAAGCGAGCAGGTCTGTACTTGAGTCTGACAAGATCACCAGATCCAAGACACGTGGATCTGGTGGTCAATCCAGACCCAAGTTTAGCAAACTCGGGCGCTCGGATTTGACCTTTGCGTCTAGAGTCTGGTAGACATGCCTGACCTCAATGCTAAATATCTGTCAATCATATCATTTCTAATTGCCAGACCCATAAAAAACTCAAATAAACCATTATATCCCCAACCATTCTTTCACTGTCAAATGTATCTCATGAAAAAGACAGCCTCACCCCCCACCACATGTCTAACAAATTTTTTTTTCAAGGACAATTATATCATTACACCGTTCCAATTCACAGTAATATGTGTCTTGGTGAACAGTAAAATGATGAACAATAAAAACTCCACATCATTTAACTTTCTTTATAATTATTAAGTTCGGCTAAGTTAACAAGTGAATTTCAGATTTAATTTAAATTAAATTTTTTAAAAAATCAATATAAATTTAATCTGGTTTGATTTAATTAATCTTATCATTCATTCAAAATTAAGTATAACTTGAAAAACAAATTCAAAACATTGTCATTTTTTTTAAAAGTAAATTAAAATAGTTTTGTTTTGATTAACTCATAACTTAGATCTAGAATTAGATCATGAATCGGACGGTAAATGATTGTCTTCAATATCATGATTTAACTTCTTCTTTTTTATAGGATATCCTTAGACGATCTTAAACCAAAACCAAAACACTTTCAATTGGATTGTAGATAGTTTATCTATATTTGTTTATGAAGAATTATTTTGTAACCTCATATTACTATATAATTTTTAGAAATAAAAATAAGACATATTCCGACCATGAAAGGTAGGATTTTTATTAAAATTTAAATCTTGATATAAACAATTTATTCTTTTATTCAATAAAAAAGATAGCCTCAAAATAAGTATATAAAAAATATGGAAGGATAATATTGTATAGAAATTATAAGTGGACAAATGAAGATATTCTTTGGAATTCTTCCTAAAATAAAAAATAAATATCGTGTAGAAATAGACTCGTTATCCAACCTGAACCAACCAAACCAGTAAGGCTGCCGCTGGAGAGTGAATTGTTTGAGTTATTGCGTACAACAACAAACAAATGGACATTATGCTTTGAACCAAAAACATTCAAAGTATATAGACATGAAGAACACCTTACAATGATTCAAGAAAAACTTATGTATCAAACCCTTTGCTAAAATGTATTAAGAACATTGACTCAAAAACAAATCCATTACGAGCTGGATTCATTCATAGATGAGTCCTTTCTAACACAAGAAATGAACTAAAGAAAGGCAGTAGAGTAGTTTGTGATTAAGAATGTACTAGTAGTTGTATTTTAAATGTTTTTTTATTTAGAAATATATTAAAATAATAAATTTTTTAAAAAAATTATTTTTGATATTAGCACATTAAAACAATATATATATATAAATTAAATTTAAATAAAAAAATTTCAAAATTTCATGGAACGCGGTCCAAACAGGACCATAATATCCTTGGTAGGGTTGGATATACCTATAATTGAAATAGAAAACTATTCTTCTTTTGTGGTTCAAAAATGTTGAATCTTGTATTTATATCTTGGGATATTTTTTTTAATTTTGAATTGAGATAGTTCTTTGATATGTTATCGGTATTATAAAATTATATAAATTATATTTTGGAGTCTCATCTAATAGCTCAAGTGTTTTTAGGTTGAGAAGGTTTTTTTGACATGATATCAGAGCCTTATTGATCAAGTAGTCATAAGTTCAAATCTCATAACTCTCATTTTATTTAATAAAAATTAAGTACAAAGTAATGTAAGTTTATATAAATTTCAAATCTAAAAAGTTTTTACTTGGAGAGGTATGTTAAAGAATTATATAAATTATATATTAAAGTTTTACTTAATAATTTAAATTTTTAGATTGAGATATTTATTTAACAATCAAAACATTGATGATCAAACAATCATGTATTTAAATCTGACTACCTTAATTTTAACTAATAAGATTAAGTACAAGATAGCAATAGATTCATGTGAGTAAGATAATATATTAAAAAATAATATAAATAATATTTTAAAATATTATCAAATAATTTAAGCCACTAAAACAAGATACTTGTTTAATAAAAACATATCTCTTATTCTATAAACTTAAACTTTAAAGTTTTTTTTTTTCAAAATACTTACATTTATTCCTTTTAAATCCTCATATTTGAATTTTTGTGTGGAATAACACCTACATCGCACCAATCCTATATTATCTATGCTTGATTTCTATGCTTTAATATTTTTTATATATATAACTCATCTACTCTCCTTTTTTATTTAATTAGGTATTCAATTTAATATATTTTCTTAATTTTATTTTTTAATTTAATTCAATTTTTATTTCTAAAATATAATATGACATGTGTTAATTTACATTTAAAGTTATCTAACATAAATTTTGATATTTTTCCATAAATAATGTTATAAATATGAAAAAATTTAACTAAGTATTTCTGTGATATGTTTATAGATTTTTTTATAAAATTCCATAATATTCATTTCATTTCATGAAATTTTTAATTAGAAAAAAAAATCATTTCATCAACATTGATGAGTCCCATTTAAAAGAAAAGGGCCATTTATTTATTATCCACCCATTACTGGACAAATTTTGTAAACTTAAACAATAAAGGGCCAAAAATATAAATTCATAAGTCCCTCCATTTCATTTTTTTTACCTTCTTCTTTTATTTTATTGTTTTACTACTGCTAAAAAAACCCCCGAAACGCAGCCATTTTTTTTTAATTATCAGTAAAAAAAATGGATTTACTAGCTGCCGATGACCGGCAAATACGAAACCCTAACGACTTCCCTCTTCATCTAATTCCATTCCCACCCACCGGAAACTTTGATATCTCCACTTCAGCTGCGGCGGTTGTTGGGTCGAATGATGTTGACAGCTTGCTTCCACAGAAGCTCCGTCCTATTAGAGGAAATGGCCGGGTTCCTTCGGGTTCTGGGGAGGACGGTAGAGAGAAGCTGTGGGGTTTTGTTAGTGGAGAAGCGAGTGACGTAGCTGTTAATGGTGGTGGTGGACTCGGGTTGGGTTCAGGTGAAGGTTTTCTTGAAGATGAATTTAGGCAAGTTTATAATTTTTTTTTTAAAAAATTATTTATTAATTATCTGTTAGCTAATTAATTTATAAATTTTATTTTATTTTTTAAGAGATTTTAGGTTAAGCTTTTTTCCCCTGCAAAGGTGGGTTTTTTTTATAAATAATTTGTTCAAGTATTTATAATGTTAATTAAATTGAATTTTTTTAGGAAATTAAGAAAAGGGTTATGGTGATTTTACGGTAGATTTGCTAAGGATGTAATGTAGTATGTTAAAACAGCTTGACCATTCTAATTAAGCTAGGAAAGTGGCAATGTGTCTTGTTGTATGTAATGGTGATTAGTATGATGTTTCATTTGGGAGTGTGATTGTGTCTGCAATTGTTTTTGTTCGTTTTATCATGCGTGGGATCGAGAATTACTGTGATGGTAGAGATGATTGGCTCTTTTATAAGTTGAGGGACAGCTTGAATCAAGTCTGTAAACTGAACCGACCTTGGATCATGTTGATGTAGTAGTAGTGTAGATTGACAAATGTGTTCTTTAGAAACCAATTTAATGTGGTTCCTTTTATTTTCAGCTTATGCTCGTGTGATGGAAATGCTGATGATTCGTCAGTTGGTGCGGGAGAATCTGTTGGTCGGAAGAGAAAGAGGAGATCGAAGAGAAAGATTGAGAAGTTTTTGGAGAGTTTGGTGATGAAAGTGATGGAGAAGCAAGAGGAGATGCATAAACAGTTGGTAGAGATGATAGAGAGTAGAGAAAGGGAGACGATGATAAGAGAAGAAGCTTGGAAACAGCAGGAGATGGAAAGGATGGAAAGGGATAGCGAGGCTAGGGCTCAAGAGACTTCTCGTAACCTAGCTCTCATTTCCTTCATCCAGAACATGACGGGTCATGTTATCGAAGTCTCAAATGGAGGCAATGCTCCAACTCAAAATCATTTTTAAGTGTGACCAAAGTAATAGAAGATGGCTGGAAGCTGAGGTGCAAGCACTTATAACACTTTGAACTGCTTGGGATCAACAGTTGCAAGTTACAGGCTCCAAAGGGACCAATATTTGGGATGCAATATCTGATGGAATGTGCAATATGGGCTACAACTGTACCGCAAAGAACTGCAAAGAGAAATGGGAAAACATCAACAAGCACTTCAAAAAGTCAGTGGGAAGTGTGGCGAAAAAGCCATTTGAAAATATTACAGTGAGCCCTTATTTTCACGAATTGGATGTCTTATACAATAATGGATTTGTTAATCTGGGAAATGGCTCTACCAATACAGGCAATCAAGCTAACTGCACTCTTGGTAAAGGTTGAAATGCTCAAACCATTTCAAGTCTTTGTTTTCTCGAATCTTACCTTGACGTGACTTCTGGTCCATTTATGTGTCTGTATTAACTTAGAGTAGAACTCCTTGAACTGTTATTGTCTGTTCCTGCATTAGCTATGCATTGCAGGGGGGGGATTTGATCGTACCAATCGTTCTTGCAATTACATTTGATAGAAAAAGGTGCAATTTGGCCATTAGTTTCCTTGTTTCATTTTCCTTTATCAAATCCTTATTCTACGAGTATTGTGGTTTCTTTAGCTTTCAGGGAGATTCTTTCTGCTGAATATGGTTGTGTTTTGATCTTCATGGCAAATAGATCTTCCATGCTATATTCAGGGGTGATAAAATTTCTGAATTTTTCTTATGTTTTAAACCAGAACCGAAAAGGCTTTTATCTTCTTATTGCTAGTTATATGTGCAGTTATTACATTAGCCCAGGTCTGCAGATTAGCCCTAGTCAATCAAAATGATGATGTTTTGAAAAAAAAATTAAAAGCCAAATTAGGTTTTGACTGGATCAACTTGTTCTTGGTTTATATTTTTAACGTGACCTGGGCTGCGTCTCGGAGATCAAAACCTGCATCGGTATTTTATGTCTTGCCTCTTGACTGCATAAAATATAATGAACAAAGACAATTAACACATCAAAACCTCATCCACTATTCAATGACAAAAACGTTTAACAAATTGCTATTGTCAACCAAGTGTGTTGATCAATTGCTATCACAAAACGCCATAAAAGGAGGGGAAAGGTCAAGAGAAGAAAAGTTGCATCATAGACAATGCACAAGAATAGTCACCAATCTCATCAAATGCTGGAATGGTTCTTCACCCTTCATGGCTGCTCAAGTCTTGAAAAAGTCATGCAGCCCAATAAACTAGAATGTGACGAAATTCCTCATGGCAAACCAGCAGCATCACCACACACAGTGCAAGGACAAAAGAATACAAGAGGGCGAGGAGAGGAATGAGTGAAAATAGACGAAATTCCTCATGGCAAACCAGCAGCATCACCACACACAGTGCAAGGACAAAAGAATACAAGAGGGCGAGGAGAGGAATGAGTGAAAATAGAAAAATCAATATCTCAGACGGTTCTAGGCCTTCTGGCTGCTGCATATAATATGGAAATACAAGGATGGATGATATTGTCATCAAGGCCATGAGAAACAGAGAAAATATTCTAGGACCATTAGTCATGCCAACACAAACAAGAAAAGAGACACTCAAGTCTGGTTATACAGATGAGAGGGTTACAAATCTAACATTTAATTCACACTTGGGTTACATTTTGACCAGCAGTAATGTATATTAGCACAGGCAAAAATAAGCTGCAGACAAAATTTCCATATTATTCACCTATCATGATTCAAGCTCCAATTATCTTTGAAGGGTTACTCTAACCCTAATCAACATTAAACACATTTGTTTGTTTCATGTAAAATATTTTAGAAAAAATATTTTTTTGAATTTTCTACTTTTGTTTCTAGTAAAATATTTTACATAAAACTTTGTCAATATAAAATATTTTGCATTTAATCTTTATACAAAACTTAGTTCATTTATACAAAAATATTTTTAATTTATAAGTTTCATAAAATATTTTATACACAAAAAATTCATTCATGATATCATATAACTATTTTAATCACCGCTACCATCACTTTATCCCCACTCCTCCATCTCCACTGCCTCTATCATTGCCACTTCCACGACACATTATCGTTATCATTCTATTACCATCATATTTTTTAAATTATTAGATGCCAAACATTATAAAAACTTTTCATGTAAAATATTTTCAATAATTTTTTTCGTGAAATATTTTCATGTAAGCAAACTATGATAGTAATTATGACAAATTGAACAAAATGAGGAAGTCCACACAAGTAAAAACCAGGCCATGCATCAACCTGATATTAAACTTGCAACATTCAGTCTGAAATGACATGGCTCTAGCAAAATCAAAGTTTCTTGTAATTACATGAACCAATACATGAAGAACGACACTGTTTTCTGACGTGAAAATGGGCAGAAATATAAACTGATTTCTGATACATAAGACATTTATGCATATATACAACCCAGTTTGGTTTGCAGAAGAAACACCGATTGAACTCAGAAATGCGAACACCTCTATCGAACTGAATTTCATCACTTCCGTGGAAAGAATGCACCAGAATGATAAATTCTCAAAGCAGAAGTTATCGGTGCTTTGACTGACTTGACTGTGTGATATCCACACCATCATTTAAGTTCTTGATGTTGATTTATCAACTGGCCTTTTCACTTCTGCATAACCATATTCTGAGGGCAAGACATGCAAGGATGCTACACCTTTTACACCATGTGTCTTTTACACCTTTTAACCATTTCACATAGAGCCAGTTTCTCCCAACTGTACAGAATCTTGAGACTCTGTAGTAGAACAAAAGATTATCAACTAAGTGTTCCATCTGATTAAGGAAGAAAGCAAGAATACTTGATACACATTCTGAAATAATCAGAAAAACTTTTTATCTTTCAGGAAGGAAAGGAGTTCAGTGGTAGCAATAAAAGACAGGAAACCTGCACAAAAAGTAGGCCACCTATATGTGACCATTAGCAGTAACAGTAAAACAATAATTTCCATAGCGTTCTGGTTTTCATCAATTACTTGTATGAATTTATCACAAGCCATGTCCAACAGAAATCAGCTGAAAGGTTGGTAATCAGAAAGAATCTCACGAAATCTATTCAACAATTGGCAGGCATCGGACACTAACAGTAGACATGAATATATGAGCAGAAAAAGTTAGAGCCACTTATACCAAGAAGATGGAAGATTATTTCAGAAGTAGCGATACGTAGACAACAGACATGAATATAATATCTCACCTAGGGTGCCAAAACTTCAGATGTATTAAGTAGGATCCATCATCCATGCCAGGCTCTTTCTGACTTAAAAGAGTCTGATGAAGAGATTACTGAAAAGAGAAAACTATATGTACTTTAGTTGGGTGTGCTTCAGAGTCCCCTCTGCTTCATCCACAAGGACCATTTAACAGCCTCCAAGTATTTATCATTCTTCTGCAATGTAGTAATCAGATTGGTGTAGGTTATCTTATCAGGTTCTACCCCATTTTGCCTCATTTCCTTGACCAAACCCACAGCATCTTCAACCATTCCAGCAATTCCATATGCCTTTATCAGTGTATTATAGCTACACAAATCAGGTCCCAGCCCACATTCTCTCAGTTCTGTGAGCACACCTGCAACTTCATCAATCCACCCTAGCTCTCCATAGATATTCATCATAATGTTGTATGTATAATGGTCAGCAGTACAGCTTGAATTCTTCATTCTCTGCAAGACACTTCTAAAACTCTCCATCTGAGCTTCTTTCCCGTAGGCATCCAACACACAGTTGTAGGCTTCGAGGGAAACTGAAAAGCCATCAAATTGCATAGTGTGTATGGTTGATGCCATATTTTTGAAGTCTCTTTTGCGTCCATAAGCAGCTATAATGGTATTGTAAGAGATTACATCAACCAATCCTCGTTTTCTAGCCATCATGAACAGTTCCCTAGCTTTATTGAAAAGCTTAGCCTTTGCATAAACATCAAGCATGACATTGAAGGTAATGGTATTAGGATCAAAACCACGCTGAAGCATCTCATTGAAAAGTCTGGAAAGTTCACCAACTGGCAGAGCACGAGCACAGCAGTTTATGAGGCAATTATACAACTCCTGATCCCAAACAACTCCACTCTTCAAGATTTTGAAATACAGATCATTTAACTTATCCATCATTCCACACTGTTGGTAAATGCGAAGCATGTCCCGGAACAGATAAATGTCTGGAACCATGTCCTTTTCCTTCTCCATTGTTTCTAGAACAGAACAAGCATCCTTCAAAGATCCAGCTTTGACATACATTCTTATGACAATGCTGAAAGCAATCACATCTAAACCAATTCCAGAAGATTTTAACTTCATATAAAGTTTTTCCCCCTCATTAAATTGACCCATAGTAGTGTAAATGTCAATCATGGTACACGAGATGTGCAAATTTGGTCTATCATCAGATTTGGGCATCAAAGAGTATATCTTAACAGCACTGTCAAGATGGCCCAGCTCCTTGCATGAGCAGATTAACAAATGATACAAGTTATCCTCAAAAACTGGATCATTCCATTTTTTGTCACCCAACAATTTTATAGCCTCATCAACCAACAGGTTTTTTACATAAGCAATGACAAGAATGGAGCATGAATTCTGGTTAACGGTAACATGTTGATAGAAGGAACCTTTCAAAAGAAAAGGAATTTTATCAATCCTTCCGACCTTCTCATATGCTTTCAAAAGAGTACCAAGGATTGAGGAATACTGGCACCCTATCTTCAGCATATCATCAAGAGTTCTGCAAGCACCTTCTTCATCCCCATGCTCAGCTTGCAAATTTATTAGCGTGTACAAGTTGGGTGAGTTAGGCTTGAATCCCAGCCGCTTGAGCTCCTTATAGTACCATTCTGCCTCCTTATAATTGCCAACACGACCCCAACCTTCAATCATGGAACGGTAGGTTGTATCATCAGGCTCTAATCCAGCATTTTGGATGCCTGAGAACAGCCGTTGAGCGGCAACCATATTGGATGCCTTTCCGTAACCAGTGATCAATATATTGTATGCAACAATAGTAGGGGAAAACTTGGCTTCTTGCATTGAAACCAACAGCTGCTCGGCCTTCTCTAACTTCCCTTGCTGACTATAAGCATTAAGCAAAACCAACCAATTCTCCAAATTTAACACCACCTTATCGTCTCTCATCAAACCGATAACCTCTTCTGCCTTGTCATACAAACTCAAACGGGTATAAATAGTGATCATTGCCGAGTATGCGGACTGACATATTATCCCAAAACTCCTCATTTGAGCAAAAGAAAATTCTGCCTCCTCAACATTCCAACCCTTTTGGTAAAGCCCCATTACCATACCAAAAGTAGCGACATTTGGCTGAACCCCAAGCTCCAACATCATCCTAAACCATTTCCCACTCAACTCCACACTCCCCCGTTTAGAGCACGAGTAAATAAGTGTGTTAAAGACTCTACAATCCAGCTCAGAACCAAAACTCTCCCTCATTTCCCTAATCATCCTCTCAGCAGTATCCCAATCCTCCCTCCTACCCAACACTCGAAAAACAACATTGAAAGCACTAACATTCTTTTCAAGCTTCCCATTACTCCTCATCCACTCAAAAAACCTCAAAGTTTTATCATCACTGGTACCCTTCTCGAGCCGTTTCAAAACATCATTACATTGCTCTAAGCTCATATTAGACCCAACAACAGAGTAATTAACATCCAACTCACCATCATACACGAAAAAGCCCTCCCTTTCTAGCCTGCTACCATTCCTTTTACAACTAAACTTAAAACCCACTTCCCTCTTAGTCCCTTTCTTAGCGCCCTTGTACTTAATTTTTCTCTCATGTTCAGAATCCAGGTCCTTTTGTTCATTCTCACTAACCAAACCCTCTGAAGTTGATAAAAAAGGGTCCTTTTCAGACAATTCAGTTTCGATTCTAGACACCTTAACAGCACTAAATCTACTCAAAGAAGTGATCAAATGAATACAACTAGAAATGGAAAAAAGTGTAGAATTGCCAGGGAAATGAAGTGGGTTTGTAGAGAAATTTGACTTGTTTGAATAAAATGAGTCTAAAGAAGTTGGTGGTAATCTAAATGATGCCATGGCAATAGTTCAATGAACAGCTAAATCAAGAAAGATAGATTTTTTTTAGAAGAAGAGTTATGAGTGGCATACCTTGGTGGATGTAAAGTGGGGCAGGTGAGAGGGATAACGGAAATTGAGGCAGTGGAGGCAAATACCTTCCTTTTCATTATTTGTTTTGGCTTCTTCTATATGGAAGTTAAAAGACTAAATTTTATTGTCATGTAAACATTTGGGACCAAAATGAAACTTTGCCTACCAGTGAGTCAGCCTTAAAAAATTACCTGGCCAAGTCTAGAAGGGTTTGTTCGATGAACTTCACTGGGTGAACCAGATTTAATATATATTTAATATTGTTATATAAAATACTTTTGGCTTAAAAATATATTAAAATAATTTTTTTAATTATTTATTTATTTTTTACATCAACACATTAAAATTATTAAAAAATATTAAAAAAATCAATTTAATACTTTTTCATATTAAATACAATTTAAAAACACAATTTCAAGCATAAAATTAATTGATTTAATGTTAAAACCAATTCAATTTAAAACTTATCATCAAGATTTTTTCAAGATATATCAAGTTATGTTGGGGTTGACATTTATATTCTTCGTAAAACCATTAAAAAAAAATCTGCAAAATATTAATCTACATGATGTTGTAAGATAAGAACAAAATCTAGTCAATATTCATAATGAATTTTTAACAAGAACAGTATCCTTAAATGTTATTGTTTCTATTTGTGGATATATCTTTTCCTTAATTATGTTAGAAATATAAATATTATCTTTATAAGTACAAATTGATTGAAAGATATATCATTTAACAATAAAATAATAACGAAAGTAAAATTGTAAAAATAGACAGAAATTTCTTATTTAAAAAAAATCATTACAGGAAAAAAAAGAAAAAAAGAAACAATAAATTAATACAAGATGAATGGAAAATTGGAAACTTGTCCTAACTAGCCACCCGTTGCATCCTTTCACCAATAGCCACCATGCAACTCTCTCTCTCTCTCTCTCTCTCTCTCTCTCTATATATATATATATATATATATATATATATATATATATATATATATGTTTCCCTTTTGATAATTACACCGTCAAAAATCCCTCCTCCTCCTCCTCCTCCCGTCCTCCTCCTAGTTTCAACAGGACATCCACTTTATACACTCTTGGTTAATTTTTATTAATACAATTAAATTTGGTACAAATATATATTATTAATTTAATTAATTAATTGCATGATGGATGAAGATTACGGGTGGGGGGGCTGTTCAACAGCGGTACTCTTGGTTGTTGCAGCTATTCTCTTGATTGCTCCATTAGGGATGGGTCCTGTGGGACCCTCTTTTGGTTTGATCATTCTTCTTCTTCCTGTGATTTTGGTGTTTGTTCTTTACCTCCTCATCAAGCCTCTAAGTAAGTGAAGATCAAGCTGTCAATTTTTTATTTTTTTGGGGAGTTTAATTTCTATTCAACTGGATCACAATATTAAACTCAACTGTGTTAGAGTTGAGGTCCAAGCAAGAGAACCCACTTTGCAATACCATTGAATCGCCCAATGGCTGAAATGCAAGCGTTGAGGGAGTGTAAACTGAAAACAACATTAATATCCAAGCAAGAAAGCAAGCTAGCATGCCTGTTTTTCTTGTCTGTTCTTGTGGAATACCAATGTACTTCTGCCATTGACAGCCTAAAATCTTGTTCCTTTCTCTCCGATCCAAGTAAATTTTATTTAAAAACTAGCTATATATAGCTAGTTATATATAAAGGATTCATGCTTCGTGCACATCGCCCCTTTGCCAAGTGGTCCACTTTTCAGCTCTATAAATACTGACACTTGCCCTTGTCTTTCTTTCAATTTCACTTCCAAGAAGAAGAAAAAAAAGTTGTTCTACTAATAGAGAAAAAAAGAGTGTTAATTTCCACAAAGAAATTAATTAATGGACCGTAGAGGAGGCTTTCATGGGTACCGCAAGCTCCTCAACACAAGCTCAGGTAAGCTTAATCTTATCATACAAGAAGATAAGTTGTAGTGCTATAAGAAATTAAGTTTAAACCTACTTTAAAATTAAGGCAATGAAGATAGATTATTATTATAAAGATTAATGCTTTTCCATGTTTTTTTACTTAATTTCATGTTCATATATAGGCATCATCTTCTCTTGCAAGCAAAGAAATGCTATAAATTTTCTTTTTCTTCCCCTCTAAACAAGAAGACATGTTGCATTGATTCTATGCATGGTTAT
>Ga0307510_10003279_pt1 | contig 18835 bp, 23 predicted proteins | sample 12_EM_MG_FD_207224 | JGI IMG/M metagenome (GOLD analysis project Ga0307510, IMG submission 207224) | Populus trichocarpa ectomycorrhiza microbial communities from riparian zone in the Pacific Northwest, United States - 12_EM | ecosystem: Host-associated > Plants > Roots > Unclassified | place...
ATTACTCCATCGGGTTTCGCTCATGCCTCAACTGGAGATTCTATGGATTGGAGCTAGCCCCATTTATTCCGGGTACTATGTCGACCTGGACGTGACGCACATGGATAATGTGACACAAGTCTCACTTGTCTTAGTGGGCCATTACTTTGTATGGCATCTCCGAGTTCTCTCAGATCTGTAAAGCTGAGATGATTCTTTTATTGGAATTGGTAATATATCTGGTGACTCATAACTATGCATAACTTGTCGTCGTTGTCGACACAAGTCATTCTCTGCTTTTCTCTGCCTCCATGCATGTCGGCAATCGTTGATATGTTGACTTCTTCTGTGATTTCACTGCCTACTGCCTATGTAGATGGCTTGGGGTAGGTTTGCAGCTTTTCCATGTTTGACTTCCAGCAACATGGGGTGTCAAGCTGTCAAGGTCTGTCACACTTGATCTTCATTCCCACTTGCTGACTCACACTCCACATGTACATGAACAGTTGGGTGCACCAACGAAGGTGTCTGATGCACAGCTGATGTCCAACAAGGGAAAGATAGAAAGTTGTTCTTATCATTCAAAGTGGTGCACCCAGAGTGGATTCCAACAGACCCAACTGGCTTGCTGTACCTCTCATGCACTGCATATCCCTTCTCCTGCCCACCACAGATGACCACACACCCTGCCCTCCAGGACTAACCTTCACTGGTCCCATCACGGACCGTGGATGGGAGTATGAGCATGCACTCTACAAGTCGCAGACTTCAGCCATGTAACGGCGTGGCAGGGTCATCAATGGGAGCCTCAGATTGGAGCAATGTCGACAATGCTTGGACAGTCGACAGGAACTATGTACCTGTCCAGGATGATGCAGAGTGTTGCACTCGCCACCTCGCGGTAGTAGCGCCTGCTGCCATCTTCTTCTGCCACATCTTCATTGGCGAAGAAAGTGGCGCCGATTCCAAGTTGGAGTGGCGAGCTCGTCATGGGCTCTGAGGGCGGTGTGGGCAGCGTGGTGGGCTAGTTGAAGGTTGATAGCGTGAGGAGGCACCTCCGTGTCGCTGGCGCTGGATGATCAATACAGGAGGAGGAAGCGGATGAGGACTAGGTGTGGGTGCAGGCGTGCTCAGGTTTCTGGCGCAGATATATAGTGGGGCAGCTGGTGGGGCACACGCTGTGTACTTCAATTTCATGAGCTTGTATCTATAGGAATGGACATTTTGAGAAAGTGCTTGCACTGGACCATTCTGCAAAGAGACCTGATTCTGCAAACATTAGGTCATTGGCAGGCCACCATGTACCACGAAATCCAGCAGCATTGACTTGTAATGGAGAGCCTCAGACCAGGCGGAGGCAACTACCTCAGCCCACGCCAGAACTGCCAGTGCGAACAGCAAGGAAGACCAACATATTGGCTGCCCCGAAGGGACTCCGGCACGATGGACGTCGACGCTGTCACAGTTGGTGAGGGCCCCAGTAGCCCGAACTGGCGTGGGAGGTGAGGCGGTCCACGCAAAACCGAAGGAAAGAAGCGCCAGCAATAGGGGCGCTGCTTCTTGTGTGAAACGACAAGGCCATATGTGGCATGCATGCTTGAAGCAAGGGGAAGGAAGAAATCGAAAGGAAGGGACAACAGGAACTTGAAGAGGGGAAGGCGTGGGTGCAATAAAGGTGGAAGGAAATTGAGAAGGTCAGCAAGAAGGCAGTAGGACAGATGACAGACATGCACCTGTTCCCCCTCTGTATACAGTACTCCTGGTGGTCTTGTAATAAGGGCTCTGCATATAACCCAATGCGACGAATTGATGGACAGGTTGATGGGTGAAGAGGGTTTTTGAACCCACCTGGAGAAATGGTTGACCTAATATGAACGTCCTATTATCCTTATCGTGCCTATGACCAAACAATTGAGAAGTCATCTCTGGCTACTGAGGGAGGATTTCCCAATGTGAGGGTTCCAAGTAAGATTGAGATAGCTGAATTTGTACAGTATTTTGGGAATCTGGGAGGCCATGAGCAGTGTAGGTGTCGCACGTTGGTACGCAAGTGTGCCGAAGACGTACCGAGCTATATGCTGATGATGTGCACAAATTCAGGACGCATGTAGTTGGGCACCATGGTGCGATCGCTGAATATCTCACAACCACCAGCTCTTGTTGCAGATTTAGTGAAGTTGCGTTGATTAGATTGAGGGACAGCTGCAGATGCTGTAAAATAGGAACAAAGGAAATCACTCATTTGATATAGTAGAATACCGTGAAACATTCAGCACAGAGACATGGAAGAGTGGTACATACAGGGAAGACATGTCTGTTCACGAATGTGTGATCTAGCGTCAGGTTGAGGCTTTCTTGGTATGATGCATAGTTTTCGCGATGTTGCTTGTAATTTACCTTGGCTATGACTTGGACTTGGAGGCAAACATCATGGATGACTCGTGCAGTGGCACATACTTCCCTCTCACCATACCGAGTCGTACCGTCACCATGCAAGACAAGTCTGTAAACACAGTTTGTTGAAGGGACTGCAGTCGTCGCACAAGATCCTCCAGTGCCAAGGGTAGTGAAGCCCCCAGAACAGGGTAATTTTCTGCAAAGAAAATGTATCGCAGACCGATGGTCCATGTGTGAGTTCGAAAGAAGGATAAGATAAGATGGAATAATGGGGTGGCAGATTGGTGGTTGTTAATTGCTTGACTGCTGGCGGGGAGGGAAAGAGAGAGTGTGTGTGTCTGTGTGATACAAGAGGGCTCCGCACGAGCTGCTTGAACGGCTGGGGGATTCGTAGCGGGCGTAACAAGCAATCTGAGGCAAACGCAAGCAGAAAAGGGGGGGAAAGGAGCACTACGATTTGAGGATGGTTGTGCTGGCTCTGGGCCAGGAAAGGAGGTTTATAAACATGTACATTATGCACAAGATGGTGTTCTAAGACAGAATAATAATAAGGAACGTACAAGAGAGTCCTGAATGCCTCTATACACAGTAAAGTACATCTCCAGCGAGGTGCTGCACAAGTGGTGCTTGGACCTAGTTCGCTGTCCTCAAGGCAGCGCATGGCTGTTGTGCTACTGATCCAAGCGTTGGCGGTAGTGAGATTCGATGCGAGATGTGTCGGAATATGGAAAGGACAAAGGAATGAGCGTCGATTGCGAGGTGACGGAGGTGGAGGGAGAGGCAAGGTGACAAGACGTGCATGTGAAGGTAATGTTGACCTATCAAGTAACATGTGCAGAGGCCATCATGTGGTCGAAAAGGGCCGAATCCGAGGCCAGCATGAGTTCATATCTTCAGAAATATACTTCGTGGAGTCAAGGGGAAGGCTGTGCCGGAATATCTTGCACAGCATGCAGGATTCAGTATCTCTAAATTTGAACTCATGGGACATGAAAAGGAGCACCAACCAATTTGGGATGGGTATTGAAATCCTCTCTTCAACTGGAGAACGTCGGAGCTCAAATATCATCCTGCACCTGCACAGCGTACCACACAAGAAATGTGAGAAAGAGCTCCAAACAGAAGGCGCCATCCGGACGAATTATACCACAGGTTTGTTCTTGGCTGTGTAAGGACCACCTTGTGAATCACGACACTGGGTAAGTCTGCCATCAACCTGGAGGTCATGTCCCTCTACAGTATAGTGCACCACATTTAAGGGGGGATTGTCTCATGCTAGCACTCACCTTTGACCGCCCAAATCTTACACACAAGGTCCCTCGCCATGCCATATAACCACAGTCAGATGCTCGTTTGGCCTGTTCAACCAGTCAGTATGTTCAGGTGGCAGATTCACGGTTCTGTGCGCAAAGTCCTCACGCACATGTGTGAGTCAAGACATGGTGTGGGGCAAGAAGCGCATGACCTTGTCCGGTGTTAGCGGTTGGACCTGCATCACGAGCATGATGAGAGACAGAACCATGTACCAAGGCTCCACATTGTACTTCTCGCCCACAGAGATGAGTAACGGGTGATCATGCTGTAGCAAAACGTGGTAGATCTCATTGATTGCACGCTTGTGGATGTTCGGGAATTCATAGTAGTGCGCGGTAGACAGGAGTGTGATCCAGCTTGTCTGCGTAAGGGAGAATCCTTCATGCACACTGTGGGCCGTCAAGGGCGGGGAGGAAGAAATAACATCACCCTGCAGTAGCTGTGTTCAATGGGTGACAATGGAAGGACATAGAGCGGAGGCTTTACCCACCTCTTGTAAAAGTACCGGACCAGCATCTCAAACTTGAGCTCTGTCACACTGGACAGGTGGATGGGGAGTTGTTTCACTTGAGGAACTCTGATGGGGTTTGAGATGAGTCCTCAGATGGTAGAGTATGGGGATCAAGCAAAGTTCCACAGGTCAAGGACAGACATCGAAGTCACTCACGGCGGGTAGAGCACAGATGACACTTGAGAGCACAAGGTGGAGGATCTCTGGGTGGGGTGCAAAGAAGTGGTTGAAGAACGTAAAGGGGAGTGTGTGTGCAAGCATGGTGTGAGACATGAACATGAATGGTGCCACAGCTGGAAGACCAGCATAGAACGCGCAGAATGTCAGAGATGATGGCACCCACATCAAGGAAAGTGTGAGGCAGGAAGCAAAGCTAGACGGACACACTGTGCAAAGATGGGTCCATGGGGCAGGTTAAGTCCCCCTATGGTGAAGGCCCCCACATTTACTTGGCACAGAGTAAAGGCTTGTCAAGATGCATGAGCAACTCATGGAAATATTCCCACAATTTTTTGCCTGGTTGTGGTGGTTGTATAAGCATGATGCAACTGGCAGAAAAATCCCACAGCTGCAACAAAATCGCAGAAACATTCCCACGATTTTGCCTGGTTGTGGTGGTTGTGTAAGCAAACGACGCGACTTGCAGAAACATTCCCACGGCTGCAACGAAATCGCAGAAACATTCCCACGATTTTGCCTGGTTGGTTGGTGGTTTGTAAGCAATGCGAATCACACAGAAATATTCACATGACTGCAACGAAATCGCGGAAATATTCCCACGGTTTGCTGGCTGTTGAAAAAATCGGCTTAAATACCTCGTTCTCTAAAGGAGAACTCGGAACTTCCCCATCTTCGCTTCCTTCAATTTTACGGCTCTAGCGCATACTCGGAAGCCGTTCTCTCCAGAATCACCGCCCCTCATCTTGAGGTGGTCCAAATTGAGTTCTGGGAAGAGCGGACATTTTCAGTCCCATCCCTCTTGCAGTTCATGAGCTCATCCGACGATCTCAGGTTGCACAGCGCTGCACTCTCATTCAATGCTGGGGGAGCTCAGCTGTCGGTATATCCACGCGAGAAAGCCAGGTTGTCCGCGTTTGACATGCACGTTGAGGGCAGGCCCGGGCACAAGGTATCAGATGTGGCACAAATATTAAACGCTCTCAGCCCGTTATTCTCTTCTGTCGTGTATCTTACTCTGGATTACAAGGACAACCGTGGCTTGCCAGAGTTGCAAGACGAAGCCGAACCCACTGATTGGCGCTTACTTCTGAGGTCGTTTAACAACGTGAAGAGTCTTTTGCTTGCTGACGGCGTCGTTGACAAGCTGTCTCGTTCTCTACAATTAGATGATGGAGACCCCCCCAACGACCTTCTCCCAGAGCTGGAGGACCTCACATATTCTCCCAGCAACGACGATGCCAATGCATTCGATGGATTCATCGATGCCCGCCAGGACGCAGGCCACCCTATCACCCTGGTTCATCTTAGGGACGCCATATCCACCTCCTTTTGAGTTGTGGTACGTAGTGAGTGGCAAGACTTGGAGATACGATGGCACGACTTTTCGGATTGTATTCTCAACATGGCAATGGTCTCGGCCATTAAAGGGATTGCGATGCTGCATGGGCCACGCGGGTAATTAATGCCCACAGATTTAATCTGGCCGGCATCATCACAATTCGTAATTTCTATACCCTCTCCCCTGTATGTGTGGTTATTCTGTTATCACTGCCGCACTCATGACGGTTACTTTCAATTTGCGTATATCGTTGAGCTGTCCGCGATCATTACACTTGTCTCGTATCTATCAGATGTGCAGTGACATTTCATGCTTTTGTTTCTTGAAATTGATTTTGATTGCTATGTGTATAGCTGAGTGTGTCAACCTGCATTTACATTCCGTCTTTGGATCAAACCAACTTTCAGCGACATAGAACTGATGTTAAGTTACTACGCGGTTCATCATGTGAAACCTGTAGCCTGAGAGCAATTCAGTTTTGATATACTTTCAGCTTTTGTCCCCTCGACATTCCGTATGGTTCGAGCCTTTGGGAGTTCTCTATATAGTGCCGTGCTGGCAATGAAATCCGTATTAAGCTGTGGTTTGCCCGTTGTTGACTCCACGATAAACAAACAAGGACAGTGGTGCGATGTACCTCGAGCTCCAACTTTATGGCTTCAATTCGATCATACAGGGAAACAGTGGCTCATCTCTCCAGTAGAATCCGATGTGAGTAAGTATCACTTGCGCAGCTGTCCAAGGTTGAGCAACAGTTCCTAGTCGAGATCGATTCCTCATCTAAATTAAACGTCGTATTGAATTGTAATTACGGATAAAAAAGACTTCTTTTTAGATACTTCCCAGGCCAAGACTGTTGATGCATCCATAAAATACTCCCCTGCTTGTACCGCCTTACGAAAGAATCACGCCCTTCCGGGGAGAAACGAGTAGCTAATCCTAATGGTGAAATCAGCAGTAGACTATGACTTTTTCTCTAAAATTGTGGCTGCTAGCCTTCGGACGTCATAATAGGTCGTGGTTTTCCACCTATGGCCTTTAATCTGGTGTGCGGGGCGGGAGTGTTGCCTCGTTTGCCGCATCGCCAACAACGACCGTCGCAGCGATGGTTCTCCTTGTTAGTTTTTGTTCCAGCTTTGACTGAGAAGCCCAGGGGTGTGTACATAGTGTTCGGGTCACGCGTGGGCAATCGTGGGGAAAAAAAAATACGGTGGCCAAGGAGGAGTCCCAGTCCTCGTGCAAACAGTCACAAACATGTGAGCAGGCCATCCCGGCCCGGTGGCCGAGCATTGAGAATTGTGACGGCCACCATCCAGCATGACACGTCTCTCTTTTCATCTTCAATTTTTGTAATTTCTCTTGCGCGCTTTCACGAGGAGCGGAGTCGACAAATGACAGACAGAAAGAGTCTTAAACGACCTTCTGTGCGTTCATAGGAAGAGTTATCAACGCTGGATTTCTTTCGGACCTGTCGAACCAGTCGATGTTCCTCTCTAACCAACACTCGACCTGCGGTCCCTCTATGAGAGATGGAATGTAGGTCTCTTTCTTGGAGGTGTAATTAGCGACATTGGGAATCTTCGTTTATAAGCATGGGCCTCTTGGACTGTAACTGGATTTGCGCGGCGCAGGTCCCGCCTCCATCAAGCCTACAGAAGTCGGGGCGTTTCTTTGTCAGCCTTCCTTCATTATTATTGCATGGTCAAAGTCTTGTTCTGGTAATTCCCACCAAGCAATAATTGGAATCCGGAAAGCTAACAAGGACGGCCCAGGCAACGGACATCTGACTACGGTACAGACCCCGCTAAGTCACGAAGGCTGACATTGAGGGTTGTTGTTGGGTCCTTTGGTACAGCCGCAATCAAATGGTACTGATATGGTATGGACCCTGGGGCACCACTGTTCTGACCCTTCTCATATTCTTCTGATGGAAGAGATGACCTTCCGATGGGGAGGGCGTCAAAACCGTACTTGGGTTTGGAGTTGAAATGGAATCTTCATCTTGGCTGTGAGAAGAAAGAACAAAGGCAGATCTCTAGCGTTCGTCCGGACGCACAATTACACCGTGATACTCATTTCTGGAGCCGCTTTTACATGTAAATGTAGACTTGCTCGTGTCTGGGCTCTACTTTCTTGCCCGTCGCGCATTGCGGAGACCCCGCGATTGCACATCAGTTGCGCCATCACACGTCGAGAAACACTATAAATGCAGAGTAACCTTCATTCACATTCAAATTCTTTTGCAAAGCTTCTCCCCCAGGTTTCTTCTCCTCCGTCGATATTTGGGGTTCCGTCTCAGTCCCCCCCGCACGTTCACTTGCTTATCGTTCACCGCCTCGGCAACTCGGCAACTCGGCGGACTTCTGATAAGCGCCCATGATTCCCGCTCCCCTTCCCGATTAGCTCTATCTAACGTTCGTCCTCCTATCCATTCCTGGTTCTAGGCGTACTGTCTTTCCAGTTCTGTATGGCCTCAATTTGGTGCCCTTTGTACAGTGTACTGCCTGGGACATACGTGGCGTGTTGAGGCTCCCTCTTCGTCATCTTGTCATGCAGTATCCCTTCACTCGGGCAGTGATTGCGTCTCTTGACGAGTAGAAGCTCCGATTATACCTATTGAAGTACGATTACAGCGCACGGTCTTACGGCCAGAAGACGATCACCTAATTTCCATCGGTGGCCTTATCACTATAGATTCCGATGAGTGAGGTTAGCTATTGGAGTGGTATCCATCAGGCGTACTCATGACCGGGCGATTCGTCACTCGAATTTCATGTCTTTGGAAGCTGTTTATAAAGGATCCCTCACCACATCTTATCAAGAGACCTCGGAAACTCGTCGGTCTATCATGTCCGGGCGAATCATTGATGTCCGCCAAAACCGTGACAGTGAGGCCTCTTACGGTGGGGTCAATATCCATGACGAGATCGTCAAGGCTCTCTCTCGACCAGTGGACCAGAAATACCTCCCAGGCCTTCTACTGTATGATGAGGAGGGCCTTCACCTTTACGACGACATCACCACCAAGTCCGACGAATACTATTTATTCCCTACCGAAGAAACCCTTCTGAAGACGCACGCATATGACATTGTCCAAGTTATGCAAGGTCGACACGGAGACAGCGACCATCACCCCGCCGGAGGTGCTGTACTAGAGCTTGGCGCTGGGTAAGTCCATCAATTGCAGGCAGTGTACAATCTGTTCCTTTCTTCACACATCTTCCTATGCCCTTCTTTTGTGTGCGTCCGCTTCGCCTGCGCCTCAATGGCTGTGCCAGCGTGGAGTATATTTGGTTCTGTTTATTGGCGCTCCCTTCGCGTGGTCTTCTCACTGAGCCGCATGCCATTCCCAATAGAAACAAGTCATGGCATGAAACGGACAAGCCCACTCCGATTCTCAGTTTTCCCTTTTTTTAAAATGCCCGCTATGACGTAGAAAGCTGATCCGGATTACGCCTCTCCTCTGAAACAGGTCCTTACGCAAGACACAGCTCATTCTTTCTGCACTCTCAAAGACAATACCTTCACCGACGTCTCCCGCGCCGATTATCTATTATGCTTTAGATTTGGAACGGCGCGAGCTGGAGCGCACCCTCGATGAACTTGCGGCGTCACCCATTGGAAGAGAATTGCAGGGTAAGGTCGACACGCGTGGGCTATGGGGTACATACGAATGCGGGTTCAAGTGGGTGGAGGAAGGTGGGCTGCAAGATCGCGGTGTAGCAGCGGGAGTGACTCGGGCACGTCCGCTGGGTCCCAATGACACCGCCATTCAATCTGGTTCTACGTCGTCGGCGGAACAGGAATCGGCCGATACACCGCTTTCCTCGCCGGACTGGAAGACTTCAGAGACACCACTACACATCCTATTCTTGGGCTCCTCGATGGGAAACTTTTCGCGCGAAGAGGACGCCGCGTTTCTTAGGTCGCTTCCTCTGAGGGCCGAGAAAGGCGACACGATACTTCTCGGGCTTGATCATGAGGCCGATGCCGCAAGAATCAAGCGAGCATACAACGATCGAGGTGGCTTTATGCACCGCTGGCTCCTAAACGGGCTCAGTGGTGCCGGAAGAGCAATGGGTGATGAATCGCTGTTCGCGCCAGAGAAGTGGGAGTGCGTCGGCCGTTACGACGAGGAGAAACGTAAGCTAGCTCTGCTGGAATCAGTTTGCATAATGGTGACCTCTGATAACCATCATTTTAACTATTTCACGTTCTGTTCAGGCCGAAATGACATGTTTTATTGCTCCCGCACCGCGCAGACAGTGCGCGATCCGGCATCACAGGTCGATTTTGCGTTCCTCGAAGGCGAGCTTGTGCACGTCCTGCCATCTCATAAGGTAATTTCCATCAACTCATATATCGAAAAGCAGACTGACAAATGGTGTTAAACGCTGACTGACACAGTACAACGAGGGTGACGCGTATCGCCTTTTCACGGGCGCCAACCTACGCCCTTTGAGACGCTGGATGGAGCCCAATTCGGGATATTCTCTCTGGCTTCTTGAACGCCCACCGTTCAACTTCCAGTTGCTACGGACTCCGCCATCGACATTATCAAATACGCCCTTTGGCGTTCCCACATTGCAAGAGTTCCAAGAAATGTGGACAGCATGGGATTTCGTCACAAGAAAGATGGTCCCGGATTCTATGCTGTTAGAAAACCCGATTGATTCGAAGCACATTTGTCTCTTCTACACTGGCCATGTTCCCGCGTTTCTAGATATTCAGCTTTCCAACCTCTTGGACGGCGAACCAAACACTGAACCTGAATATTTCAAAGTTAGTCACAGTTTTTCGTTTTTCCCGATAACATCCTTACACATGACAGTATATCTTTGGACTTGATATCGAGCCGAGTGTTGACCATCTACCAGAGGTGAAAACACAAATATCATGATATTTGATTTTGTATTCTCATCCACAACAGCGGCCACATTCCGGAGGTTCCAAGAGAGACGAGGCCTGGCCATCACATTCGGTCATCCTCGACTTCCAGAAGCGTGTCCGCGCTCGCCTGTCCAATCTTTACGCGGAATTGGAATCCGGTCGTCGCCCGCTGACGCACAAGGTAGCCCGCGCACTCTTCGTGACTCTCGAACATGGATCCTGGTACACCGAGGTTTGGAATACTTACCATGTGGGCAGGCTTAAACCCGTATTAATACAGCAGGGACTATAGACATTACTGCATATGCTTCTTCAACGTACGGGGACTGGCACAATCCCGCCATCTGTCGGTGGCTTTGCGACTCCTTGCTGGGAATCACTGGCCGAGGCTTGGGATGCCTCTCCAGACCCTTCAAGTGCTACAGCCACCCTTGGTCCCACAGCTGTTGAGTTTGGCCACGACGGTTATGAGACTGATGGAGCATCCCTTGATGTGGAGGACCACCAATTTGGGTGGCACCCGCGACCCAAGGTCGAGGTCGGCGCTTACAGCATCGAGTGGCGTCCTGTCACCAACGGCCAATTCTACGAATATTGGAAAGCGGCCGAAGGGAAGGTGTCGATGCCCAAATCATGGGTGAACCAAAATGGTAATGTAATGGTAAGCAATTGGCCTACGTCTAATCGCCGTCGTGCTCGAATGTTGAGACTCTCTGCGAACCCCTACCAGATCCGCACTCTTTTTGGACCGGTTCCGATGAAGATAGGCTATCGCTGGCCTGTCGTCACTGATTTCGACAGTATTTCCACGTATGCGACCGCTCGCGGCGGACGCCTTCCAACAGAGGCTGAACTCCGGCTGTTCTATGACAAATTCGAGCGCGGTTATGAAGGAGGGAGCAACGTGGGGTTTCGTAACTGGCATCCCGTGCCGTGAGTACTCTCTGTCGTCTAACAAGTGCCACGGCAAACTGACATGAATTTCCGGGTTCATAGCGCAACGACGGGTGTAAAAGATGGGGGGCGGGGGGATAACGGCGGCGTCTGGGAGTGGACTTCGACAGTATTTGACAAAGATGAGGGCTTTCAGGGTTCTACGCTGTATCCTAGATTTTCGGCAGATCTTTTTGACGCCCATCATAATGTCGTGGTATGTGGCATTTTATGGTTCTTTTTTTAACTACCTGTACTCACGGTGTCGGTCCAAAGATCGGTGGGTCTTACGCGACAACTCCACGTCAAGCAGAACGCCGCATCGTGCGTAGGTTTTTCCAGCGCGATTACCCCTACGCATGGAATGGTGACTGAGTTGCGTACGATGTGGCGAAGTAAGCCATGGCTGTAGGTGTAGTCACGAGATGTGCTAAGTCGACAAAAGAAAGTGCCAAAGTGTATTTGTACGAACTTTGTCCCAGTCTTTCTGATGCTCTCCGTATGAGGTATACCGGTGTATATTCATAAGTGTAAACATGTTCCACGACTCTTCGATATGGCATTATCCCAGTTTTGCTGTCACCAATCCATTCATGAATCATGAGTCATGATTGACTGGGCTACACGTCGCATTGTAGTAGTTGACATGGGAAACAGTTGATTTACGGCAACGGTGTGGGGAATTCCAAGTGAGCGGCCACGAAGTCATGGTGACATAAGGCTAGCGGGTGATGGAGATTGGTTGATTCATGGGCTAATAGATCTAGAAGGGGAATGGAGCGTACACGGTGAAAGCCACAGCTGTATTTTCTTGACCCATTGCTTTTGTAGAATAGATGAAATTTGGGATATGGATACACTGAGACTGTTAACAGGGAATGGTGGGCCGTCAAGCACCTAGAGCTGAATCATTGTTCCGATGCGATGCGGCAGTCCCGGTGATGCGGCCCGGGCGTTGCGGGCGACGATGACCAAAGTACTGTAAACAAACGGCTGTCACATCACAGCGGAACCAAACCTCGCTTAGGTCTCGTCCGCGCGCGCTTACAATCCTTGCATGTCTCATCTTGTACATCACATCCCTTGTGTTCTACCTACCAAAAGCATAGACAAAGGTGTGGAGAGTCATAGGCTTCAACGCTACAGGTACGTCCCCTTTGCGGATACTGGTTGGCTTTAGGTTCTCAACAAAACACGACCGCACCTGCAATTGTGCAATTGATCCAACATAGTACACCTATCGATGTCCTCGACGACGATTGCCTTCTTAACACCTTTCGTCTCTGTCGGCCGCCTCTTTTAAATGGAGATGAAGACCACAATGATCGCATCCTATGGGGGCCGGCATGGAACAGCGAACGTTGGTGGTACAAGCTCACGCACGTTTGCCGAAGATGGCGACACCTTATCCTTGGGTACGCATCCCACCTTGGTATTTGCCTCCTTTGCGCACCTGGCACACCAGTAGCAGACATGCTAGCGCATTCACCTCCATTTCCGATCGTTATTGACCACTTTCACACCGACCATGGCGACCACATGACGGCAAACGATGTAGAAGGAATCATACTTGCCCTCGAGCACCGTAATCGCGTGCGCAGGATCCGCCTTCGAACATCATTTTTGATGATGGAGAAAGTCAGCATTCCCATGGATGGCGAATTTCCGATGCTGGAATTTTTGTGCATCGAGCCGTTGCAAAATATGAACTTTCAATTTCCAAAAACATTTCAAGTTCCACAACTACGCCACCTCATATTGACCAACTTCACCTGTCCCATAGGATCCCCACTACTTTCAGCTGCCATGGGCCTCGTCGGACTTTCGCTTGTAAATATCCCGCCGTCCACCTACTTCCAACCGGAAGAACTACTCCATCGAGTTTCTCACATGCCTCAACTGGAGAGTCTATGGATTGGATTTGCCCTCATTCATCCCAGACACGATGTCGACCTGCGTGTGATACATATGGATAACGCGACACACATCACACTTCCTCATCTTCGCTTCTTTCAATTTCGCGGCTCTAATGCATACTCGGAAGCCCTTCTTTCTCGAATCACCGCCCCTCGTCTTGAGGCGGTCCGAATCGCATTCTGGGAGGAGCGGGCATTTTCTGTCCCATGCCTCTTGCAGTTCATGAGCACATCTCAGTATCTCAGGTTAGGCAGCGCTGTACTCTCATTTAATGTCGTGGGAGCTATGCTGTCATTACACCCACATTGGAAAGTCAAGGTGTCCGTGTTCGACATGTTCGTTGAGGACAGGCCCGAGCACAGAGTATCGAACGCAGCGCAAATTTTAAATGCTCTTAGCCCATTATTCTCTTCTGTCGTGGAACTCCTTCTGGATTACAGGGACAACCAATCCTCGCCAGAGTTGCAAAATGAAGCCGAGCCCACTAATTGGCGCTTACTTCTGAGGTCATTTAACAACCTCAAAACCCTTTTCGTTGCTAGCAGTGTCGTTGAAAAGCTGTCTCGTTCTCTACTATTAGATGATGGAGAACCCCCCGACGACCTTCTCCCAGAGCTGAAGGAGCTCGCATATTCTCCTAGCGACGCCAATGCTGATGCATTCACGGGATTCATCGACGCTCGCCAGAACGCGGGCCACCCTGTTACTCTGGTTCATCTTAAAGCCGCCGTATCCAACCCCTTCTTTGGTCCTGGTTCGTAGCGTGTGGCAAGGCTTCGGAGGTACAGTGGCGGCTTCCATTACGATATTTCCTGATTCTCTTCTGAACACGGCAATGACCTCCACATTCCAGGGATCGCGATGCGGGACATGGCCCACGCGGATAATGCCTGCCGATATTTTCTGGCCGGCGTCATCATGTATATGGGAATTTCTGTCTCCTTTCCTCTGCATGCGGAGTTACATGATTGTCATTGCCGGATCCATGATCGTTACTTACAATTTGCTATACGGCCAAGCTGTCTACGATCATCACACGTGTCTTGTATCTATCAGATATGTGATCTCATTTCGGTCTTTTGTTCCTCGAAATTGGTTTCAATCGCTATTGTGTATAAGTCAATGTGTTAACCAGCATTTACCTTTCATCTCCGTATCAAACCTCTTTCGACCCCATAGAACTGATGCGACTTGACGCAGTTCATCATGTGCAACCTGCAGCTCGAGGTCAGCTCCGTTTTTATTTATTTACATTCACCCTTCGTCCCACTGATGTTCCGTATGGTTCAAGGCTTTGGGATTTTTGCATACGGTACTGCGCTGGTAGCCCGATAAGCTGTTGTTTGTTGACTTCCAGCCAAGGCACCGCTATCGACTCCATGATAGATGACGACAGCGGTATAATGTGCCTCGACCTCCAACCTAATTGTTTCGACTCAAAACTCCGGCCCCCACAGAGGCGTTGGCGATGAGCGCCTTACACTGTAGTCTTTATATTTATCGTTTTAGATTCAGGTCCACACCATACTGACGTAACCTCCTTAGGCTGGGCGTTGTCATCGGCATGACGCGATGCAAGTTGGGCTTGCTTCCATGGCTGATGGCGAGTCCCTTCCCATGCGCGTTGAACACCCATATGATGTAGGCTCTTTTGCAAGGTACACCGACGAAACTACGGGGGTGAAAGATATGAGACAAACGAACTTGAAGATGTTTGGATGTCGCCATTGCCTTTATAGAAGCCCAGGGTTGGAAAACGCACGATCATCGCAGAACGGCGATAATAATCGGTGCAAGCGGTTCACGCTCGACGGCTCATCGACGCCCATCTCCCATGCGAAAGAGAAGTAGGGTCCAGAGCTTCTTCCGTGGACATGTGCTAAGGGAACATTATGTCATCCTAGACTTAAGATACTTCCCTTGGATGACGACTCGGAGGATTTTGGCCAGGAGCGCCTCGAAATTCCCCGAAGAACTAAGGGCAGCCGCGGAGCGGCGGAGGTGTTCCTCGAATTTGGAGTATGCCGTGGTAGAACTTTTCACTGTTTCATCCACTGTTTCATCAGAGTAGGAAATGTGGGCATGGGACGAAGCGAGTGCGGATTCATACATTTTTGGACATGAACAACGTCGGGTGCCAATGTGAGCCACGAGGATTCTCAGTGAAGAATCCGGGTAATACAAGCCTTATATCATCTGAACCCGCGGCAATCGCATCGCACTGATCGCACCCGGGCCTCCCGTCATTCTCTCAGTTTCTGCAGGCATCGTACGCGAAGGATTTCTGCCTTCCTTCGGCGATGTTCACATGCTGTCTTCGTCATCACCCGTATCTATTGGACTCATTGGCTATATATACGACCTGGCCGAATACCATGGCCGAATCTCAGGATATCGTCCCTCCCCACAGTCTGTCCTTCGGCCATGCGACCGGTCTTCCTGAAAGCTATTAGCATCGCCTTGGCGACCATTGGCGCTCAGGCAGGTTCCATACAACTTCCTGGTCTTACCGTTCCTTCCACCGCCGCAGGAGATCGCGACGCAGTTGTCAGGATGTTCAACGAGAGCTACAGTTCATACAGGTGAGCGAAGAGGTTTCTTGAGTGTTGTCCCTGGACTAGAAGTTTTGGGTGGTTGCCATAGGATGTATGCCTTCGGTCATGATGAGGTGGCACCAATGAGCAAACAACCCTTGGACCCTATGAATGGATGGGGTGCTTCCATAATAGATGCGATGGACACCATGGTGCGTGATATCATGTCCCGTGATCGTATGCGTGCCTCCGAGCTCATTAATGATCCCAGTACATCATGGGACTCACAGTATGACGATTGCCATTCACCTCTTTGTCCTCCAATTGAATCGTTTATCTAGGATTTGTTTAATGAATCCCTCTCCTTTGCACAAGGTATTGACTTCACGGAATCGAAAACCGCCGACACTGTCAGGTAACAATTCTGCAGCTCAACTTACTATATTCAGTTCGGTGCTGATGAGGTATTGCAGCGTCTTCGAAAGCACGATCCGTTACGTCGGAGGACTCATCAGTGCATACGAGCTTAGCGGGAAGCAACACTTCTTCTTAGTCCAAAATGCACAGCGACTCGCTGACCGCTTGTCCCTCGCGTGGTCTCAGGTGCGTGGATACGAGTGTGCTGTCAGAAGCAGACCCCAATAACTCCGAGATATTCCAGGGCAACATGATCCCGTTCGGCCACGTCAACTTCACCGCCGATGCGCCTGTTAACAAAACGGTCTGTCCCCGTACGACAATCATATTACAGTATCGTGGTCTGACGTCTATTTTGTGCAGTCGACCATCGCCGAGGCAGGAACAGTGAGCCACAGTCCCCATTATCTACGAGTGCGATTAGGATATTGATATTTCCACAGCTTACCTTGGAGTGGTCCCGCCTGAGCGAGTACACAGGCAATGACACGTACAGAAAGTTAGCGGAGGGGTCGGTGCGCAAGATAATAGACAACGTAAGTCTTGATAAGCATGAGACGCCGGCTTTTAGGTTGTGTCGTGCCTGAATCTAATTCGTTCAGCCAATGCCCCTTCCAGGTGGGTTCTCCACGAATTTCGTGAGGTTCAGCGAGCTTAGCCATGGACAGGCCTTCCTGGGCGACTCGTAGATCCTACCACTGGTGATCCCGCTGACAATTATGTGGTGCGTTGATCGGAAAACTAAGTAAGAAGGCTGGCTCAAAAGTCGGTCTTCAGACCTGGGGTGTGGGCGCTGATAGTTATTTTGAATACCTCATCAAGTACGCACGGCTGTCGAACACAAACGACAACACTTTCGCAGATTCATGGCTAACCGCAGTTGACTCCTCGATTAAAACTTTGGTCAAGGTCAGTTGGATATGTGAAGGCACAGCGAATACTCTTCTTAGTTACTTCCGACAACAGACGTCAACTGTTGGGAATCATGTCTACTTGGCCGAGTTGGATGATGATAGGCAAATTCGCCACGTGGGGTCGCAGTATGCGTGCTCCTGTGCTGGCAATTGGTTGCTCGGTAATTATCCGAATATCGTATCGATCCCCTCCTTCTCAAGTTTGAGACCGAATGATCAGGTGGCAAACTGACAAACAATGATACCATCGTCAATTATGCTTTGCAGTTAAACGACGCTTGCTGGAACACATACGCAAGCGATGCGTGCGCATTTTTATTAACTATGAGGTATTTCTCTCCCTGAGATTGTTTCAGGACTGGGATTGGCCCTGAGATGTTTGGATACATTTCCGCCGACGGGAACTTCACCGGTTCTGAAAGTCCGTCGGAGGATCAGCTCGCCTTCTACAACAAGAACGGTTACTACATCATTGCCTCTGATTACGCCCAGCGCCCTGAAGTGCTCGAGAGCAATTTCTATGCTTGGCGGGTGACGGGAAATACGACTTACCTGCAACGTGCGCAAAGTGCAGTCGCCAGTTTCAACAAATATTTATACACACCGTTGGGATTTGTTGGGCTGGACGACGTGAACAACCCAGCCTCTACCAAGATCAATGTAACAGAGAGCTTCTGGTTTGCAGAGGTGCTGAAATACCTGTAAGTGGTATCTCCGTCACTGGGTGACGATGTGATTCAGTGACTACCTCGATTGTAGATATCTAACGTTTGACGATCCGAATCATATTAATCTTGATAATTGTGAGTCACATGAGTTCAGAGGCACGGTGTGATGACGCCGATGATTAACATTCCTCCAAGATGTATTTAACACCGAGGCACACCCGTTGATGGCCCCACAGGCTCCAACGTCATCAGGAAGTACTATTCAGACACCGACGTCGTCAGGAAGTACCACTCAGGCTCCAACGTTATCATCTGGGAGTGGCAGTTCAAATACAAGCGCTATTGTAGGTGGCGTCGTTGGCGCTATTGCAATACTAGTTTTCATCATTGGTTGGGGCTTCTACCTGCAACGGCCGCGGCATATGAACAACGAAGCTAGTATGTTGGCGGAGGATGCGATGATCGTGTCGCCATGGATACCCGACACATCGGGCCCATCCCTAACTTCGACTTCAAGGAAGAATTATGTATGTGTTTTCGTGCCTTCGTGTTGCGTTCGTGCTTGCTCATGTCATTTTTTTCTTGTACTCCCAGAATTTGAGTGACCCAACCACTGGCATTTTTCGTCCTGAGATGCAAGAAACGCCACCGGCCCCGGACGTCTCTTCCCAGGTGGTTTCCGCACCGCCTTCGCAGCCCTCCTCGACGTCGCCTCCACAGTACGACACCCTGTCCAATGTCCCCGCTTAACTCTTGACTTCTTCTGTTAACCGGCCACGGCCTGGCCTACGGGGGCCCCGGTTGCGGCGGAAGTGAGGCTTCACTTTTGTTGTTTGGTTTGT
>Ga0307510_10003280_pt1 | contig 18834 bp, 11 predicted proteins | sample 12_EM_MG_FD_207224 | JGI IMG/M metagenome (GOLD analysis project Ga0307510, IMG submission 207224) | Populus trichocarpa ectomycorrhiza microbial communities from riparian zone in the Pacific Northwest, United States - 12_EM | ecosystem: Host-associated > Plants > Roots > Unclassified | place...
CCTCCCTCACTTCCCAGTCGTATATTTTTTTCTCCCTCTTGTGATTTTTTTTTTCCTTTTAGGGCTTTTCTTCTCCAATAAGTTATTATTGCTGACCCATCGTCGTCATTCTTAACCTCCAACACAGACATCGGTGACTCTCCAGCGATCCACCAGAATTTTTTTCTAGGGGGGACCAAAGGTTTTTTCTCTCCACTCAGGAAACAAAAGCTCCTTTGAACCTCTTCCCACTCAACTCTGTCGCTTTCGCCTCCTCCTCCTAGCTTCCCTTTCCTCCGATAACGATCCGGTTCGGTTTGCAGCCGACCTTGGCTCGTATTGTTTGTCTGACTTTCCCTCGACTGCCCTTCACTGAACGAATTCCCGCTCTGTCTCAATTCTTAACGAAAGTTCACGCCTCCGTTTCTCCTAGGTAGAAACTTCTCTTTTCCTCTTACTCCGTCGACCGGGCTGTTCAGGTATCTTACCTGGGTTACTTGTACCCGCTCAACACCTACCGTGGCTTGCTTTTCCTGTCGGTAAAAAAATAAAAGGATCAACGAACCAGCGTTGCCTTACGGTTTCGCTTTTCTACGAGTTTCCGGACGAACCCATTGGGAGAATAATATCCCCCGCAGGTCCTGGCCAACTTAAGAAGCCATCCGTTCTCTGGTTTGCTTGTGCTCTTTGTGAGAGTTTTTTGCAACGGTTAAGGACTTGATTGCCCCGCCATCCTTTTTTCTTTTTTGAAAGCCAGTTTTCTCGTCCCTAAGCTATTGCAACCTTGTTGACGGTTCAATCTTTGAAAACCTCACGAAGTACGGCAACTTCCATCCCTCTCTCTCATATTCCGTAGGAATTTGTGCTAGGTCATAATATCCTTTCGCATCATTCCCATTGAGTTCCTGTGACAGAGGTACAACTTTCTCTCTCATAAGCCTTCTCCGTGCCATGACTACGTCTGGAAGCAGGCCATCGAACTCCACGGAGAATACATTCTCCTACGCCGCTGCGGCTTCTGGGAAAAATTCTACTGGACCGACAACTAGGTCGCAGTCTACTACAAAAAATCCTACCGTTTCTCCAAGCGGTCCCGTGGGCGCACAACGTCCTGTGTCATCGGCTTCGTCATCAGCAGCGCACAACATGAACGGTAGTACCGCCCCAACAACAAGGACATCCACCCCCCACTCAGTTTCAATGTCGGATCCCCATCCAAAGAGAAATTCGGATATGTCCGCCTCTCTTCCGGCTGCCTCGGTTTCATCGCCTGGCCTTGGAACTTCGCCATCAGTTGGGCCTAGGGAGGACGACTCTCTATCAACTATATTATCCGTGCCGGAAGATAAAGCAAATTCTTGGGAGAAACAGTCCCAGACTTCTAGTCATGCGGATAACAAATCGAGTTCTGGGAGTAGGACGCCAGATGTTCCTAGGGGTGGTGATCTTATCCCCGCTTCTATTCCTCCAGTAAATCCCTGGAAGGTAAGATCCGAGAGTATCGTCAGAAAACCCCATGCTCCGGCCCCTGCAATCCCAGCACTCCCGAAGTCTATGGCGGGCCCTAACACTGCCTCCACGAAGGTTAGTAGCGAGAGGCCGGCCGAGCGGGGAATAGTCGCTGGAAAGGAAGGTTCGGCAAATGGCCCGTCTGAAGCTCAGGATAAAGGAAAGGGTGAGGAGCTGTCGAGCACAACCGGAGACTGGAAGGACGCTCAGGGAAAGGATCGTAGGAAGGGTGGAGAGGCTACTAGGGTTAATGACTTTATTGGGGCTGATGGTATAAATCTGTCGTCATATATACAATCTTCGCAGACCCGTGATCCGCTAACTTGCACCGATCCTGTAGGTGGAGTTCCAAGAAAATCGGGGAGGAAGGGTCAGGAGAAAGAGCCAATCACACCCGTTCTTCCTCCTCCCGTAACTGACACAGAATCGTGGCCGACACCAGAGACAGCCCAGGATGAGGCGGAGAAATCCAAGAAGGAGAGAGCTGACAAAGACAAGTCCACTACACCTGTGACTCGGGGGAATAAGGTTTGGGTTGCGGCGGCTGAGATCGTTCCGGAGTACGTGCCATCGTACAAAGTACCTCGTGGAGCCAGGAGCAATCGCTCGGGTCGCGAAGGCGGCGGTAGGGGAGGTGGGGCTACTTATCAGGCTGGGGAGAGGAGTGCTTATGGGACTGGGTCGGGACCTGGGGCTGGGTCTGAAAATGAGCGTGGCCGTCAAGGCGCCGGTGCGAGCACAACTCGTGGAGGATATCAGGGCGGGAAAGGTGGTAAGCGGGCTACAAGTGCTGGTGGAACTCCCCAGCGCCGTGATTCCAAGGTTGCATTACCAGTTACTACCAGTGGAAGGAAGGGGGAGTTTGTCAAGGATGGCATCGAACCCAACTCTGGCCCTGGCCAATCTGCAAAGACTTCGGGGGCGCAGAGTAACGGGCAGCCTAGTGGCTCAGGGGTCAAGGCGGCAGATCAGGTAGGAAGCACTGCACAGGGAGAGACGCGCCAGCCCAACGAGGGCCAGGACCGCAATTACCAAAGTGGCCAGAACTTCCATCACGGCTCGGAACGCGTGCCTTATCGGCCCTTTAATAATAGATCCGATCACACAACTGTTGAAGGAGGTTCTTCACATCCTCCACGCGAGAGAGGAATGGAGCCTCGCGGGCGTGGCAGTTATAGAGGGCGAGGCGGAAATTTCTATAGTTCGCAATATTCAGGTAATCACCATAACGGTGGCCATCATGCCGGTTCCAGCTCTTATAACTCTACATCCCAGCCTTTCCACCCGGGCCATACCAACGGACAGTATTCGTCTCAGAACCCACAATCATCGGGTAGATCATACAGGGGCTCCTCGAGAGCTCACTCACTGCCCAATACGGCAGTATACAACAGGTTTCCCAATCCTCATATGCAATCACCGCCATATATGCATTTCCAGGTGCCCTATGGGTTTGAAATGGTGCCAACGGGCGAGGCGCCAATGGTGGGTATCGCATTCCCTCCGTTACCGGAAATTACCAATCAAATGTAAGTTTTGCACCTGAGCCCACGCCCTAAAATTTAATATTAACTTTAGTAAAAGCAACTACTACTTTTCGGTTGATAATCTTTGCAAGGATATGTATCTACGGAGACATATGGATAACGATGGCTTTGTTGCATTGTCGTTCATTGCGAAATTTAACCGAGTTAGAAGCTTGACGCAAGATATAAGTATCCTCAGGGATGCATGCATGCAGTCTCAGGATTTGTTTCTTGTGCCTGGCCCTGATGATTGGTATCTCCGCAAGGCAGAAGGATGGGAGAGGTGGACCCTGGCTGAGGAGGAGCGTGAACCATCTGCTCGCGGATCGCGTGTATGGGGTGACCTAAGGGCACTCGGTTTGCAGAATGGTGTACCGGGTGAAATGTCGGGCTCGGCCCCGCCCTTCAACCCTGATCCTAGGAGGAACAGGTCTTTGGGTACTATAGCTGTTGGCGCCCCTCCGTTTATTCCATCTGGAGGTGTCTATCCCCAATCTGCGGGAGGCATGGCGAGTTATGGGACTCCATTGTCGGCTGAAGTTCCGGAATTCTCGCCATCCTTCACAAATGTGAATGGGTTATCCAATGTCTCCGTGTCACAACACGTGGATCAGGAGTTTCCCGATTCCGATGTTGGCCAATTGATTATCGTTGTCATGCGCCCTGCCGGGGACAGCAAACCGTCGTCACCCGGGGCTTCCCCTCCCAAGCCTCGCATGAACGGCATTGCGTCGCCAACGCTTACCAACGGTGACCTCTCTGGGTACCTATCCCCCTATCCTTTCATAATCATCACGCAGCGCTTACCTGTTATAAGACACGATTCCAGCATGATATCTCCGTCGAGTGCAGTTTTCCCTGGAAGCCCTAGTGACAGATCTATGAATGCCCAAGACGATGTTGGTTGGTTGTTATCACAAGACATTCAAGGGAGCACTGAAACTCCGAATACGCCTCCGAAAAAGCTTGTCCATAGATCTTATGGTCAATTCCTTTCTCAGGTTGCGGGCCAGAGGAAAGAGAGCACCAAGCCTACTAAGAATAGCGACATGGCCACTCTCTACCGTTTCTGGTCCCACTTTCTCCCCCAAAAGTTCAACGGGAAGATGTATAATGACTTTAGGAAATATGCCTTAGAGGATGCCAACCATTCCTTGAGGCTGGGATTGGAGAATCTTTTCAATTTCTATGAATCTTCTTTTGTTTGCCGCTCTAGCCTTAGCGATAGCTTGGTACAAGACTTCGTTCGATTGGCAAAAGTCGATGGAAAGAATGGATTCGAGTACGGGCCCCAGAAACTTAAGGCTGTATTGGGAAACGATAGCCTGAGGTTGCACCATAGGCAAAGGATTGAGGAGCTACTAGATGCGGAGATGAACGGCTTTCTTGAGGGTGGGGTTGAGCAGGGGGACGGGCAGCTCGTCGAGCTGTATACTGCGGTATATTCCATTGAGGGCTCTTTCTATAGCGTTTCCACAACTGACTTCAATGCATCAGACATTTACAGCCTAGTCGCACCCGAAAAAAAACATCATTCCAAGCGCGACGTGTGGCAAACATTACTTGATGGCTAATATAAGATAAATGAGGTTTATTCGATGGAAAAAAAAATGTCGTCAGCTAGTATTTGTTCTAGCAAAAAGCACAAATTCGGCGTCTCGCTTTTTTCCCCCTCAACTGCGAATCATGTTCATCTTTTTCTTTATTTTCCACCTCCTGTCTTGCGATACTTAGTCATCCATTCTTATCACCTTGAAGTTCGGCGAACCTAGATTTTTCTACTCCTTTTACTTAGCTTTTTTCGGAAAAGAAATTGGCCTAGCTCTGCTTCCCATCAATTTTAATTTTCGCTCGGCGTCTTTATCTTTTTTTCTGATTCCTGCCTCAACAAAAATAATTCCTTTGGTGTTCTTTTCTTCCATTCCCTTTCGCGTTGTTTGGCTTTGCTACTCAGGTCTCTTCGGGTTTCTGTTGACTCTACCCTGCATTCTGCTCTTGCCTATTTATATATCGAGGTGGGGTATCTTTTATATCAGCTCGTAATAGGGTGGATTGGAGCGGGTATAGTAGGCATTAGCCACGAATAGGCGATGGGCGTTGGGGGGCGGGCATCCCGGATATGTTGAATGAACGTGGGGATACAATTTCGGAATGCGGGATATGACAGGGACTTCTCTCTTTTATCTCCCTCTCCAACAGCAACCCTTTTCCCACCTATCTCTTTCTTCTGTATACATTAGCCAGACGTTTGGTCTTTTTTTCCCTTTCCCCTCTTCCATTTTCCCTTTTCTTCTTTCATTCGTTCCGTTTTAAACAGACATTTCGATTCCCATAGTTCGGATATTGGTGACATCGAAACTAACCTATTCCACTGAAACGGAATATTCTTTGTAGCGGATTTACCTTCATTTTTTCCTCTTACACTATCATCAATTCATGGGCTTTTCTTTCTTATCTTTTCTCCTTCATTTCCCGTTTTTTCTTGTCGCTCGGTGTTTATTATTCTCTTTTTTTTGCATGGGACTAAAATTGGTGTGCGTGGCATATGGCTAAGTTTGTTGTGTCGTTGGATTAGGTTGGGTTGGATTGGCTTATCCCGAAGCCGTAGGCTGAGCTTATGATAAGCAGGGGAGCTGTCCGGGCAGGGTCGGGGCCGGAGTTGGGAGGGTACAAAAATGGAAAAACATATATGAATTTTTTTATTCTATTGCGTGCAGCTTTCCGACCCATCCATCCATCCATCCATCCGACGATCTGTTTTTTCGTTTGTTTCTGCTGGTTTGTTCTGTTGGTCTGTTTGCTTGCTTGTCCACTTGGTGCGTACGTGCATCATTAGCGGTCACTCGTGGAAAGTATGGTGTTCACAGGTTTCCCTTGGCGAGGATTTGGCCTGGTTGCTATTGATGCGGGGGCCTCCATGTCTTCTGGGCGCAGAGGGTAGGCTGTGGGTAAGGCTTGCCGGTACCGTCTCATTCATAATCGCCTACCAGCACCACCTGCCTGGTCTGACATGATATGATCCGCCGGTTTTGTTCTTGGTCTTGGAGCCGGGTATCATACCTGGAGTGTACGATATAGACATAGTTTTCCTTTCCTTTCCTTTCCTTCTTTTCGCTTGTCAGGGCCAAAGGTCTTTACTAGGTTAACTTATTCTATCCTCATTATCATTATTAGCCTTATTGTCATTATTATCTCGGGGATTTTATTCTTTGCACTTGTTGAATTGGTGGAGGGTGGGGGTATTGTTTGTGGGTGCTCATGGGTGGTTTATAGATGAATAAACTCACGAATTAACCATGAATTGGTGGCAGCCGGTGGTACCGCATCTCTGGGCTAGATGGCGGCGGCGGCTCGGGGGGGGACGAAATAAGGTGGAAGTGAATGTAGCCCTGCTCGTAAATCTTCTAGGCCAGTTCCCTAGCATGCCCTTTGATTGTTTTTTTTATTTTTATTTTTACAAAACCCTCTGTTCTTGGGCGTGGTCCGATCGATTTGTCATGGAAGGGGGAACTAGCGGTAGGTTTCTAAGCTTACCGAGTGCTGAAGTGCAATTTCTCCAATTGGTGTTTGGTATCTATTGCCTGGACTCATGGGCCCTCACTCGACTGGATGAATGGATTGGGCCATGGGTAGGTGTGATAGGTGAGTTTGGACAGAGTAAAAGATGGGATATACGTCACAGTAAGGTGGCCCGAGGTAACCACCAGACGCTATGGACCCGGGCAATGGTGTCATACTGAATATTGTGCAATAGAGACGTTTTTGGGAGGGAGGGCTAGATGGAGGGTTATCTGGAGGGGTGGTGGTGGCATGATAAAGGAGCTATATAGCATCGCGGGGAGGATCTCGGATCTCTAGCTGACTCATACTGAGTTTTAGTTGAATAGGGAAAACTGGTGGTTCGTGGACTTCGGGGCCGGGAGGAAACGAATTACTTTTGCTGATGAAAGTTTGCGCATCATTGTTCCTTCTTCTTCAGCGGGAGATCTATTTCAGGCGTGATTGGGCTACTAGGTTTTGAGGTGTTAGCCCGGGGGAGTCGCTACAACTAGTGAGCTCGGGGGATCTAGCATGGCATGGAATCGAGTTCTCCCCAACAACCTATTTGTCTTACATAAGTCTGATCAGCTCTACCTTTAGGTTGAGAAATGGGTCTTTGGGTTTAAAATATGGAGAGGTCGAAGGGGTGGATGTTTTCGTTGATTTTTTCTTTCTTCCTCTGATGACTTGAATTTTCGGGTCAAGAGGGATCCCCCCCCCCCTGCCCTTCGCCTGAGTGTCGTAGTTACTTTCTTGGAAATGGGGAAGTTTTAAGGGGATTCCCCCACATTTTTGGGTCACTGAAAGGTATTGTCTGTTTTGTTATTTGGGGTTCTATGTTCCTAATCTAGCGGTTGTGTGTAGGAATTGTGCTCTTGAACGGTTTGTGAAAGATTTAGCGGGGGAAGGAAAAAAAGAAAGGCACGTCTGACCTTATAATATTAGTTTCTAGTAGTACCGGATTTGGTTACAGTCGATAGCTAGTGTTGGAGAATAGTAGTCGATGTTCTTTTTCAGATTTGTATGCCTATGTCTGTTCCTGGTTTAAACTGGGCTTCTGGTCCCTCCGGCCTTGACCCTACACCTTGAGTCACCACCTAAGAGGATGGCCTCAGCACTCGCGAATGAGGAAGCGAGTGCTGGTGGAGGGGTGGAAGAAGTATTGGAGAAGTGTTCGACTAGCCCAGCAGCAGGACTAGACCGGGCGCCCTATCTGGTCTAACGGAACATATATAGGATGGATAACATTGTGCTACTGTTTTTACTCACGCAATCCTTGAAATAGCCAATCTGGCTGAGGCCACTGAGGGGGAGCCGGGCAATACTATTGCCCAAGTTAGGGGGAAAGCGTCACAACAAAACTCTGGCAGGCTGTAGAGTAATTGCCCTGGCGTGGACCTTCTCCGAGATCCCAGGAGGCTAGGTGATCATTGGCGGAGGCGAATCGACTAGAGGCAAAATTGATACCCTGGATAGAAGCCCCGAGGGGGAGGTCGCCGGAGAAAGTTGAAGTGTCTCCCGATTACGAGTGAGTTTTTGTGACTATAAAACCCTCTATTTACCTGATTACGGAATTGTTGAGGAGAGGGGCAGTCTTTAGGGGGACGCGATATAATAGGGAAATTAGGAGAGGTGTTTCTGGTTGAGCTTCGGATAAGCTGTGGCCATTATTTGTAGGGCACTAGGGCCATGATCTTAGAGGAGGCATATCTGAGATGTTTTGTATGATGCCATGATATCATAATAGACGTGGGAGCACCTGGCATCTTGGGCTGGGGGTAGCAAGTGGAATTGGTACTCCTACGAGTAAACCTAGCCTATTAACCCGCAAGAGTCATTCCCCTCGTTTGTCAAGGCTGAGGACAGGGTCCGGGCCTACCGAAAGATGATAAGTGATATGCAATCCGTTGACGATTAATTACAAGAGCAGCGGCAATCAAAAATATGGCGCATATTTGTTCAGTACCGCACCCGTATATGAAGCAATGTGGGGAATACAGTACTCACACATCAAGATTACCACCGTTCATCAAACATACTGTAGAATAGCAGCAGGAGAATAGAACCCTGCGGCTAAAACTCACGTGCCGCCTTGCCAAGCCCATGGGGGAGAACCACTGGTTAGCCAACCCTCCTGGATTGCCCAATACTACCGTACGAGTAGTTTCTTGCGGCACGGCATCTGCTGGTGGCGCCGCAGAAGCAGGCGGGACCATAAGCGAGGGTGGTCTGCCACGGCCATCGGGCGATGCAGAAGCACTTGAGCCGAAAAAGAGGCACACTTCCTTTTTACAAAGGAAGGTGCCGGATGGACCTCCAATCGGGTTTTCGCTCGAAAAACTAGGCCTCCCCCCGGAAGGACCCTCTCCGCGTAGGAAAAGATGAGCTTGACATTGAGCCTACCACATCACTTGCTGTACTGATCCCCGTGTGGAGTGCTTCTGAGCTACGAATTGACTGGTTTGGCTTGTATTTATGTATCTTCAGGTTGCCTAATCGGCCAGGGCGCTAATGCTCATGTTCCAGGGAATGGCGATGCAAGAGTATTTGCCTTGTTCATAGTGTGTCACTCGGTAGGGACATCTTGGCAGAGTGATTGGACCCGAGCTGAGCATGGGTTGCTCGGACCGGGCATTGAGGGCGCAGAGCTTATACACCGCAAATGCACTTACCCTCTGTCAACAACCAACCAAATACTGCAGGCAGACCGGTACGGCAACGACACGGATAACTCACCGGTTGTCCGCGAGCCCGGCACTGCGGAACATGCGCAGCGCTCAAACATCTCTCCCTCGTTGATTCAGTGAATTGAGTTGGGGGATGGGGGACGGCCACCTATGACGCGCACCGAGGCTGTAGGAAACGGGAGGCTCCTCAGGATCCACAAACTCTAAAATGGGATACGGTAGGCATGCTTTCAATTCTGGCTCAATACATAGCTTTTAAGGAATCCCTTAGCGGCCCAATCCTATAGAAACCTTATTAAGCCAATGGGAGGGCGTCTCCTGTTGCAACAGCCTTGGTGCACGTTGTGCACGGCCGATATCATACACCACGAGCACTTCCATAGGGCGCAATCGCAGCATTCCGGAGGGATCACATGGCAAATGAGGGCCCAAAGAAAAAAAGGGGAGTTCAGGGAGATACGGCGAGGGCTGTATGATAATGATATTAATACGAGTGATCTTCAGAGAGCGGTAGTGCCCTAGGGGTGGGGCTTTCGTGCATCCTCTAGTCCCAAACTGGCGAAACTTGAGTTTAAACTGTCTCCCCTGTGCTCCTGCAGTACTGGTACTTGACAATGGTATTGTCTAAAATCTCAAGCTAACTTTAAGCATAAGAGGTGTGTGCGTGCAGTGTTTGTGATCCTCGCGAGTCTCTGGAGACCCCGATTTTAGGGTGTGGGGAATATCGTGGCAGATTTTCCTGGTGCCGAATCATTCCCAATTGGGGAATTTTCCAAGTGCCCGGTAAGAAGGGGGAATGAAGTCTGGGTCTGTGTTTAAACAGATGTGACGATGTTTATCCAATTGACGGATGGCCTTCACAATATCTATTGGCTGCCTTGGCGATGTGATGAGAGTGATTTAGGATCCTTGTAAAGCCTGATTTTTTTTTTTCCCCTGTGGTTGAGCTAGTACTGGTAACGGTCAGTTGTGATCTGGCGCATACTCGCGGTACGTGTCCGCTTGGCGTTTTTTCAACAACACTGCAGAAAAAATCAACTTTTCGAGTTAGATTCCTCTTCTTAGTAGTTTATGTATGGCTCAACTCACGATCTACGCAGGCACGCCTGTGCTCTAAGACAATTTGTTGCCCAGGGTCCGACTGAGACTCGCCAAAAAGCTACTCCCGCCTTCTTTTCGCCAATCAAAAGGGAAATACTTGTGACGATCACTCGTGTCCGCATGGGAAAAGCAGTACCGGTACGGTGCTCGAGCATGCGAATTTGATCAATCGTGGGTGCGCATGATTCGGAGGCCCCTGGGGCTTGGTAATTTCTGATTGGGCAGACCTGCCCAGCTGAGACCTTGCGCTGTAGCTTCCATGCTATACTTTTCGCACTCATCAGGATTGTGCAGCCCGCGGCCGCGTCCCCAAAGACGAACTCTGAACCCTCTTAACTCAGGCTACCGTACTCCTATGGAGAGAAAGCCCCCTCATTTCGGCGAGTCGATAACTGAGAAACAAGTCATTCCAGAAGTACCCGGAGTTTACTGACTGTTTTGAAGAGTGCACTCTAACGAGACCGTCATCCGGCTTTGGTGAAATAGCGACTAGAGATTATTTCGTAAAGAATTGTCTTTTTGTAGTTGTGGGCTTTATATGATAGTTGATATGGCGAGGTAGCTACACTCACTAAGTTGTTTACGAACTACTACTAACATCAGCATTAGAACAGAAACATCTTCTACCCTTCTGCTTGCCGGGGGCCGGTTATCTGAAGCGAATGAATATGTCCATCGGATACTCGCGTTAACACTAGAGGAGCTGGAGGGATTAGATTCCAATGACAGAGTCAGGGCATTGGTGGCTTTATCGAGAGCCGGTGAGGAGGAAGCGGTTCAGCAACTTTTGAAGTTAGGAACGGATGTCAACGCTCCGGCAGAACCTCTCTGGATGACACCACTACAAAGCGCAGCAGCCCTTGGGCATCGGGGAATCGTGGACCAATTGCTAGCCGCTGGGGCCGACGTGAATTATACTCCCCTCGAACAACCGGCAGCCCTGACGCCATTGCAGGAAGCGGCAGCGGGAGGACATGTTGATTTGGTAATAGATTTGGTGGAAAAGGGTGCATCGATCAACAATATACGCATGACGGAGGACATGATGCCAATACATTGGGCGGTTATCCATGGCTACCCGGTATTATTGGAAAAGTGGCAAGCTCGGGGTGCTGACACTAACGTCGAAGATTCGATGGGGAGAAATCCCATACATATCGCCGCTCACTTGAACAAGCCGGAAAACCTAAGGTGGTTGCTCCGGCCGCACGGGCTTCTGAGTGGTGCCGCTGCAAAGAACGCACGGGATCTTAACGGATCGACTCCATTGCATTTAGCGATTGAAGGGGGATGTTTTGAGGCATTTGGATGTCTTTTGAAGGAAGGTGCCAACATCACAGTTCAAGACAACAAGAGGCATACTCCTCTCAGCCTAGCACTATCAAAAAAGAATTTTGAAATGGTGAACGAGCTGCTTGGGAAGGGTGCCTCTGTTGATGGAATAACAGCGAAAGACTGGAGCAGATTGCTCTGGGGAGGTGAGGGCGCTGAAGACGGTGATAATGAAGAGGATAAAAGCATTGCTTTAGATGAGGAAGGGGACGAGCAGGTTATCATAATAAGTCAAGATCATGAACGTATCAAACCTATTGAGCATGTGTCGGGGGTTGAAGCTGTTGCTAGGGTAAAATCTGGATACAAGGAAGCAAATAACCGACTTTTGTAGGTGGACTTCTTGAGGTTACAATTTTGGAGCCGGATGGCTGATAGTGCATAGTTCTACTATACAGCTAAGGAAGTCAGAGGCAGCCTTATATGACCCGGACACAGTCCTTTCGGGGGATCGAAGCCCTCGGCTACCGAAAAAGAATCACATGGGGAGTAAGGCCTCTGTGAGGTGGACCTGGCGTTCCATAAACCAGAGCCACCTGTTTAGACACGTCAAAAACAGCGACCGCATGCAAGATGGATTCCCGGGGCTAGAAGACTTGAGGGCGAATCCCTCTATGCACGGTAAGGGTGCCTATTCAGCCAAGACACCTCGCCCTGCTAAGACGCGAAAAGTCAGTCTGAGATGCTTCGCGAGTTTTAAGTACTACCGAGTGATTTCCCCGGACTCTGCAGGACTTGATGGCTCCTTTCCAATCCGACCGGAATATAGTCGGATATCCTGGGTAATGGAAAGCTTAAAGTCGCACTACACGGACATCGACCGGCGAGGGGTGAAAGACGTTGTCCCGATTCTCAAGACGAAAACCTACATCAGTACCCTGAAGTGTGGCTGGGTGCCCGCCCACGGCATCGAGTTCTTCACTATGTTCGTGGAAGAGCTATCACCGAAGTGGCAGAAGCTCATAGACGAAGCCGAACTCCACCTGTCTGGCGTGGTGAGTAGTCTCTCCAAGCCCAGAACTCATCCATCCACAATCACCTCAAAATCAAAGAGTTCATAGCTGCAAGCCGAACATTCACTAAAGCGTGTATGCCATGGTTTTTTTTTCCCATTCCAGCGCAAAAACCTACTGAAAAGTGGTGGCGAGACAAGCGACCTGATAAAGCCCCTGCTAAAGGACGCCCAAAGTTGGATCATGCTGCGCAAGCTGCTGAAGGAGCACATCCGGGTCGCGTCGGAATTCCTGAAACTGTACGAGGGCGAGGACTTCCTGCGGGAGGAAGTGGGAATCCACGAGCATAGGAACAGGATCCCTAAAAGACCCATTCGGGATTCTGGGCTCCCGCTGGAATCGCCGATGGTGATGGAGTACTTTGACGTCAACACGCTACCCAAACCAAATACCTGGTCTGCGGGTAAGCAGTTGCGTAAGGCGATCAAGGAGCTGAAGGGGTGCTTGTCGGGGATTAACGCTCTGGATAAGGATACTAAGACCATGATTCAGTTGGTGAGTTTTATTACTCCATGCTCCGGAGGAGAGCGCACGTGACTGAATTTGGTTATTATAGCAATTCAATCTAGCATCGATATACGAAACACATAGCATGAAGCGGTTGAGCTGGATTACGGTATTTCCAAACAATCATTCCTTAATCAGGCCAAGAAAAGACTAACCTTGACTAGTTTGTATTCCTCCCATTAACCTTCATCGCAGTAAGGCCCCCCTTTCCTCCCCACCCACCTACTATGATACACTAGCTAACTAACCCCTTTAAACAGAGTTTATTCGGGATGAACGTAAACCTCCTAGCCAACGACCCCAGCTGGTGGTGGTACCTAGTCCTCAGTGGGGCAGCACTGGGCCTTGTACTCGTGATATGGATAATTGTCAAGAACATCAAGGTTCGTTCCCTCTGTCCCTGCCCGTGCTGTTTATCTCAAGCGGGACTAACAATCGCACAGAAATGGCGGAAAGAGGAGAAAAAGCGAAAGACGGATATAGAAATGGGTGATATAGCACCTGACAAGGATAAGTTACATTAAGAGTTTATGGTATGGTGGACCGCCTGGCGATGGGAATATGAGATGATGTGATGCGTAGATGAAGGTCAGATGAACGGGTGAATAATGAGCCGGAGGTATTAAAATCAGATTGGATGAATGAAGTAGGGAATATCGTAACATTGTACAATATAGTTCCCCCTTTTTATATAAAAAAAGACTGCTCAAATCTTGACACAATTCTGGCTTAAACTTCAAAATCTGTGGCGGATGACTGCGTCACACGATCACATCGCCCCACAAGAAAGGAGGAATGGTATAGAAAAGAAAAAAAGTTTGACGGGGATATTACCGCTTGTCAACTGTCATACATCTACCATACACGCTCTTCCGAGATACCTACGAAACCCCCAACGCACCCCCGATCTCATCCATGGTCTTTGCCAACCACCCCAAAATTTCCTGATCCCCCTGCGCCGCTGCGACACACTGACTAAGTAGTGGGAACAGCTTGAACAGATACCTCTTTCCAGAGGGGGGTATATGCCCCGCTACTCCTTTATCAGTCTCTCTTCGAGTGGTGGGGGAGAGGAGGAAGAGGACTTACAATCGGTGGAAACCGTCTTCACTCCGGACTCTAGATTGACCAGACACTTGAGCACGTATAGAATTTCTTTGCGCTGGCATACGGGTTGAGGCATACGGCCGCGGAGGGGTTGGTCCTGTTTTTCCAGGTTAGAGTCAACTTTTCTATAAAGTGTCCGGGGAGAGGGCTGGTTACTGAAATATAATGTTGGAAAACATGCCCAGCCCGCAGAACCAGATACGGCGCAGAAGTTGCCGCGAGGCGTTGGAGTTCTTCTGAATCTATCGTCTTTATTAGCAATAGCCCAGAAAAGGTGGATAGGTTGGGTGGATGCCAGAATCGTTCACAGCCGCCAGGGCAAATAATTCGTCAAGGCAGGCGTAGCTCATCCGAGACCTCCTGACCAATTCCAATTCGCTAGTTTTTCCATGTTTGCGTATGGAAAGTGAAGATAGACTTGTATCCGTCGATGCCGGATGCTCCAGTTCTGCAATATCATAGAGAATCGAAGACTTAAATATGCTCTTCACGTACGCCTGCACTACCTCGTCTGGAACAACTGCATGGCCGAGCAGGGGGATGATCAGGCCGCGGAACTCCCGGAAGGATGATATGTCGAAGGTTTCGTCGGATATCAGGGTCGCTTCGTCGATACCCGTTGTGTTTGCTGAGACAACGCTGCCAATTATCTCGACTATCAACTTCCATACTTCTTTCTGGTAGGCTTCGCTGATGTTTAGTTTGCTAATTGCCGGGAGGGCTTTGGTAATTATTGATAGAACTACGTTGGTCGCTGAGATCCATTGCGACGGGCGCTTAGCCGCTGCTGATGAGGCACGGGCGAAGTCGTACTTTAGGGAAATGGGGAGTTTTAGAGCGGACAGGACGGATGACAGGGCGCCTGTTGTATAGATTTCGCTGTTCTCCACGTGGCGGGAGCTGACAGTTTCCAAAATCTTCATTGATTGTGTTGCTAGCGCAATATAAGATGGAATCCTGGCTTTTGTGGACTGTGGGGTATGCGGTGGTCGGTAGGCAACAGTACTAAGGTCCGCAACTTGTTTCAATACCAGCGATGGGACGCCGGGGATATCTGTTCGCACTACCTGGATGGCCTCTAGGATGACCGCCTGTAGCGGGGTCAGGATGTCAATGTCTTGAAAATACGCCGGTGCGTCAGGGAAGATGATGCATTCCCATAATAGGGTCAGTGTTTTATCCACCATATCGGTGTTTATTATCGGCTCGAGTAATCTATAAAGGGGCTTGAACGAGTCGACGTACGCCAAGAGCGTCTCCTGAATGCCCGCTCGGGAAGTCTCGATATTTCCTTCCACCAGCTTGACACCTTGTCCTGACCACATCTTCCAGACATCTTCCGTTGAAGGTGGGTCGAGATTGTCCGGTTTATCGACCTTTTCTAGGACATGTTTTAAGACCACAAATACAGTTGTATTAACCTCAAAACTCTGTCTTTCCAGAAGCGTTTCAAGGTAGCGAATAAAGACACTCCAAGTGTTGCGGAATTCCGACTGCTCAACAAAAACTTCAAAGTAGTTTGAGTATAGCGTGCCAATCCCATTCAGAACAAGATTGATGGTATCGTCCCACTGCTTTCGCTCCGCAGCACGCACTTTTGGAATATCACTCTCCTTCTCATTAGTAGGGGTGATATTCATCATTTTGAAAACCACTATTTTTAGACATGAAGACCACGCTTGCGGGCCAAGCTGATGTCCATAAGTATCGAATATCCGGAACAACGTCTGAACCGAGCCTGGGAAATAAATCGACTATAAGCTACTACTCCCGGCGACCAAAACGCGGATACTCACCGTTTCTCACTTCGGCTCTTTGATCCTTACTGACTCCTGTCAAACGAAGCAAAAGCAGCATCCAGAGAGCAGGATGAGAATCCACATCTGTTACCTCCACCACATCTAATAAGTCTTTTTCGCTTTGTGCCTTAGAGGACATAAATTCGCCCGAGAGTAGGGACTCTCCCTTGGTCTGCAAGAAGTCTGAAACGTTCCAAAAGAAAGTAATAGTCTAGACCAAAATCAGCAAATGAGACATCTATTACTGGCCGGGAATAAGCACCGTCAATGAGATATTCAGGTCATCCTTCTGCCCACAAAACGCAAACAATGCATCTATTAAAACCAAAACGCAAGGTGTTGGCAAGCTCGCCAAGAAATCAGAACAAATTAATTCCAAAGAACTGAATGAGCTCCGGATCAGCTTAGGAGACCTGGTAGACTTTGTGATTTTGGCTGATGCCTCTGGAATCGTCGCGTCCCGCCGCCAAATCATGGTAGAATCAAATACGCTCATTATGATATCAAAAACGATCTCCCATCCCGCTATTAACGACTGCCCAGAATGTTCCAATATGGCGTTCAACGCTTCCAGCCCCGCACGATGTATCTCTAGCTCTGTCGCTCTAGTGACTGAGTCCGGAGCCCCGGAGACTTCGCCATCTGTTACCCCCCCTCTCAGAGCAGAAAGGATGCGTTTTTGAACTCCAGCTATATTTTCCGTGCCCTCCGTTGTGATAGCCTTTGCAGCTGAAACTACAACTTCATTCAAGACTTCAGCAGCCTTCATGCGTATTGAGTTCCCCCTGTCTCTAGCGCTAGCCACAGCAGCTAAATGGTTTGCAAGCATATCCCATCCGGTGGAACTTGGATTTGGCCCAATCAATCGGCTCATGTTTATCTGAGCTAACTCTCCTAGCTTTGCGAGCGCAAATGCATTATCTCCAATCACTTGTGAAGTTGAAAAGTTTGAGACACTGGGCGGGCGTTTGTGGCCAAATGTTGGTGACCGAGGAGATCTCTGTGGACTAGACGATTTATCAACTGATGTCCGACTACTGACCTCCCCATCCCCATCAGAAAGCTTGCATAATGCTAAGAGTACCGCCACGAAGGCTTCGTCGGGAAAATCTCTTGTCCCTTCAAACATCTTCATTGCAGCGGTTTCAACGGCGGACAATTCAGGCCCAATATTAGCTAAGGGATTACTTGCATCCACCCCTTTTTGCGAATCAGATCTTGCTGTAGATGCATTTAATGAAATTTGTCTCCCTGTCTTCCTAGAAGACGCGAAAAGGACGTAATCTGCCTGCTGAAGTGTTTCCAGGACTATGGTCCATGACTTTTCTAATGTTGGGCCTAAGGAAATCCCAAGATTAAGTAGAGCCCTAAGACAAAGCAAATTGCGGCTATTAAGAGATGGGGGGTGGTGCTCAGTTCCACCAAGAGTTAGTCGCTCGGGATTATTTAAGCTGTCCACACTCAAAAGGCCCTTTGCGTTTGAGAACAGACCCTGGTTGTCAGGCGCTACAGGAGACGCTGAAATATTCGCCGATAAGACGTTTGATGGAACCGCAGCCTTCCCAAGAGTTGTCAAGAATGCATCTCTAGGAGTTGTGAGACGTAATAGCCCAGCCACATGTGTGAATTTTTGAAATGACCTCACAAGCCCGTGGTAGAATTCATTATCAAGCGTAGCATAGAGAAATGTCGAACAAGCTGCCAGGACAGCAGGCCAGCACGACTCCATTATTGCTGCGGATATAGCGATCTCGTTGTAAAGAGGATGACCTTCCATGCTTAGCGGGTTGGCAGGTATTCGGTGTTGTCTCATGGTTGGCTTTCTGCGAAGACCGCCTTTGGTGGGTGACGGGGCCCGCACTGGTGACTCCGATCTTGTGGTTGGGCCGGATTCGCTATCGCTCCCTACTACACTATTCGTCCGCACAATCCCCGCAGATGCCACTCGGGCGGGGGTTCTCCGCTTCGTTCCTTTTGTGGCGTCGTTAGTCACCGATAATGGAAGAATAAATTTTGCCAGCCCTTCACAGAAACTGTTTATACAGGTGAGTGTTAGACAATATATGTACGATTCCGGCGTTGCTGGGGGCTCGCTTTTGTCCAGTTGGTCAATACACGGCACCCTCATCAAGCTCCACTGAGTGCTGAGCCCAGTTACATTTACCTCACTCAATCCTACAGCTCCACCAATGATTCCAGCAACGCCCCCAGCTTCCAATGCAGCTTGCTCGCTCGAAGAATCCTTCGGTACAACCTGACCCACAGGCGCAGAGGACTGCGTACCTAATCCTATAACACTAGGCTTTTCGGTAGCTAATCTTGTGAGAGCACCCATCAAATCCTTCATTATGGGCATTCTTCCTTCCTTAGTGTCATATTCTGCGAAAATCTTGCGGATAAGACTTGGCTCCGCACAAATCCCTCGAAATACCTCCATACACAATGCTCTCTTCCATGAGGCAGATGCTTCTGGATCAAGCATGTGAGTCAAAAGGTTCAACGCAACCTCACATTCTTCTGATAGGATTGAGAGGTGACGCCGGAGCAGTATGTATAACACGCGTGTTATGCGTACTGTAGTTGGGAAATTAAGACGGTCAGAAAGTGATCGCATTATCAATGGAGCTACTCTGGTCTTTAAGACATAGGCTTGCTCAGGATGAGTAAGAAATATGTCAGGGTGATTTGTCAAAACAGACTCTATTAGCTCAAGCCCAAACGGCTGCGGCAAGAC
>Ga0307510_10003281_pt1 | contig 18826 bp, 19 predicted proteins | sample 12_EM_MG_FD_207224 | JGI IMG/M metagenome (GOLD analysis project Ga0307510, IMG submission 207224) | Populus trichocarpa ectomycorrhiza microbial communities from riparian zone in the Pacific Northwest, United States - 12_EM | ecosystem: Host-associated > Plants > Roots > Unclassified | place...
CCAAGTCAGCGACTCGAAGAGGCAGCCCATTTTGTGGGGGTTGGGATGGGAGAACGTGCAGGCACGGTGCAGCGTCCCCTGAAACTGGTTCCGGAAACATCCGTCTGATCGACGACTCAGTACTCAGTACTCAGGTACTCAGGTCTCCTCAGGGCGGGCGCAACGGCGGAGTTATTTATGGATCATCATCGTCAAGATGCCAATTGAATCGTAAAGTGCCCTGATGCTTGATGCTTCTGCTAGTGCACCTGTACCGTGACACCGCTGGTCATCCAGCAATGGCAGCAAGGACATACCCGTTCGGGCCCTGTGGTCTGATATATTCGCATCGCGGGTGCTCGGTGCGGCCGCGCTCCCAACCTTGCTGGACTGCCCAAGAAATTCCGTCACGGTCCGGGCCCGATTCACTGGCTGCATCTTCTCCCTAGCTCGTGCTTCGGCCATCGCTTCGGCCTCGAGAGTGGCGAACTCTTCCTTGATCTCGACCTCACATGGCCTCACATCTAGAGACACCGCCCCACCAAGCTCCGAGTCCACATTCATAGAGGTGTGCACCGCTTCATAGAACTCCCAGGCATCAGCATTGTCGGGTTTCAACAAGCGCATCGAACGTGCGTCGTGCGGTGGTGCTGGGGCGATGAGTGCGTTAGAAGTGCGGAGACGGAGTTGGAAGTACTGGCGCTCTCATGCGCTTTCACGACCTATACGAGACACAGGCGATCAGCAAACCGCAGGGAGGACAGGTAGAAGATGCTTGTTACTTGGATGTCGTTCACAGTGCTCTGTACAAATGAAGATTTGTAACATAGGTGGATAGTACATCCTGTTGTGAGTTCAGGGGAAGGTCAGGTCCGAAGCGGGTTCGCGATCCCGAAGGGAAAGCGAAGGCGCAAAGGGGGGGAAGACGAGAATGAGAGTGTGTGTTTGTGTATGAGGCCGCGATACCGAGGGTTTGAGAAGGCACGGAAGGAGATCGTAATGGCCATAAGAAGTGACTTGAGCGGCGGCACGCAAACAGAAAGAGATGGGGGAAAGGGATTCTATTTCTCCTCCCTTTTCCGAGGCCAGGCGAGGGGGATTAAGTACAAGTATGCTACGGGAAGTGAGAGCAGAAAAGGGGGGAAAGGAGGGAAAAGTGGGTAAAGTTGTATCCTAAGGCATGACAGGGGCCGCAGAGTCGAAAAGAGTGGCAAGATGTTTGATGTCTGTCCGATGGCTATTGGCTAAGTAGAAAGAGGCAAGGCTGGCAAAGGAGTGAGAGAACTAGAGCGAAAGTGTGATAAAGGGAGCGTACAAACCGGGTCAACTAGTCCTATAAATAGTAAGGGTATCCGATATCATGAGGATCCGAGTAAGGACCCGACTGGCCAGGCACGCTGTGTGCATGATGTTAGCCTGACAACTCGAGGCGGCGCTCAGCGATGATGAGCAATCCGGGCGTCGGCAGCAAGTTTGAGGTGCGGTGAGGAGGGACTTGAGATCTAGAGGGCAAAGAGAGATGGATCGATCGATGAGTGACGGAGACAAGAACAGTAGGAAGGAGACGGCGTGGCGTGCGAAGGCGAAACGAGCGAGGCTGACATGGCGCAGAGGGTGTCATGTGGTCGAAAGCACTCGATTCCGAGGCTACAGGAAGGATCTGACTTATATTGCAGCTCTCGCTTTGATCTTATGTACTAAATACGATATTCCACGTGCGGAACAACTCGGAACCAACCCTTTCGACGCATTGCAAATTCGACTCTCAAGATGCTGTCTCCATTTTTCTTTTCTTCTTTCCTCCTCTACTCGATCCACCATCGCCATCGCTAACAAGACCAACGTCGCCGCCACCGCAACGTGAAACCGACCATCACACTCCTTCTCGCCTCCCAGATCCCGCCTCATTGCCTTCTATTCACTCCATTGCTCTCCATCTTCGCTCATGTTCTCGCCCGGTTGTTCGACATCGCTTAGGTAGTTGCCATTGCCCGGCAGTCGTATGCTCAAGTCCTTATTAGTTTCTTTGTTAGCTCTAACTTTCCTTAGTTCGCATCGCCTTACCACCTGTCCATACTTATTTTTCTGTCTCACTTCGCCATTGCCGACATCACACCCAATGTCGCCATCACCGCCTCCCACCTACTGACACCGACACCACTGCCTCCTCTCTCTTTACATCGCCTTCCTTCCTTCGCCCTCGCGGACACGTTTTCGCAATATACTTTACAATTGTAACAAGTCTCACTAGGTATTGTTCATATAAAAAACAAGCCTCCTGCTTCTGTGGAGAGCAATCTGGACAGTCTTCGCCCTCACTCTTGAATCCACTCTTTTGCTCCAATTTCCTTGCGCAATTCTCTTCATCGTCGCGAGACCGTCGCTCGCAAACCGTCTTTCTCTTCTTCCGTTGCTTCTCGTCCGACTCGGCCTTGTGTAGCGGAAACCGTCCGCATCTTTGCCCAGTCTCCCAGAATCGTCAACTTGCTCTCCGCCCCTCTCCGCCTTCCTCACACACACATTCGCTCTATCCACTTCTTCGCAGGCTACCAACCATTCAACGAATCCAAGTCGATCTCGCTGGAGCTGAGGATCGAGTGCGCCTGACTCGCATGCGCATGGAGCCCACAAAACTAGCCTGACTTTTTCTCTTATTATCTTTCTTCCATTTCTTTTGGACGTGGAAGTGATTAAGTGAAATGTGTATACAAGGAAGATCCCCGTGCATTTGCCTCGGGACGTAGCCCTGCAAACTCGCTCTCTTGCTCTTGGAGGACTCCGCACCCAATACATTTGCTTTAGAGGTTTGTAAGGGCAGTTTTAATTTGGTAAGTGCCGTGACAGTGTTGCTGGAGAGTTGAGTTAGCTGAGTTGCGAACTCACCCGGTGAAAAGGGTTCAAAGTTGCACCAGGACCAAGGACCAGCAACGGTGGTTACCACTTACCGCATTTGGTTCGGAGCTACAGTACACTGAACCAAACAATATATTGATTGCAAATTGAATTGACGCTAGGAGTGCACGGACCATGGAGGCATTGCCGAGCCCTTCGAAGTGTCGCCGCTTTCACTCGAATCAATGCACAGACTGCTAGCCGCTAGTCTGACAACTCGTTCCTGACACCAGGTGTGTACCTGGTGCAACTCTGGCGCACGTAGTTGACCTGAGTTCCAACTCAACTCAACTTAACTCAACTCTCCGGCAACAACTACGCCGTGATCGACTATTGTGACTTCTCGGTTGGTTGAAAGGCGACCGACTGAGTTAGTAAGACGGACTTCTAATCACGTCCGTGGTCGGACAACTCGGCAACTGCCAGTGCTAAGGCGAAGCGAACTGAGGTGAGATTCGAGCTCCGCCGGATGCATTCACATTCACATTCGGCTTTTTAGGACGTGTTCTTGGTCTTTTTATTGGCTTTTAGTTCAAATTTGATTGGGGATACGTGGCCCTTCGTGAAGGGACATCTGGGTCTCTGGGCGTATATGATGTCCCTTTCAATCAATCGGCCTACGGGCTACCCACGAGCCTAGGGTGCTAGACGCGACACGTTCCAAAGGCGGCGGCTTGCTGTGCAGTACTGCGCGTTCAATGGGAGTGTGGGCTTAACCGAGTTGCCGAGATGACCGATTCGCCAAAAGCGCTCAGTGGGGCAATCCGTGAGACTGGCACTTCGGGGCCGGACCGCGGGGGCAATACTGTAATGCGCTGCACCGTGACCGAGTGCACTGGTGCTGGTGGCGCAGGTGGGATTCTCGGATGAACATATCAAGATGCCCTCACTTCGAGTCGACACCACCATATTTTATGCCGTCTGCTCATCATGTTCCTTCTTCGATCTCCCTCGTCCAATCTTCCACCATGCGCCAGTCCCTGCCCCTGCTATCGCCCTCCGTCCTTCCCCTCCCTCTGACGCTACTGCTTATGCAGCTTGTTATCATCCCCGTTGGGGCCCAGGTCCAGGCGCCCGCTTGCCTGCCCGCTGCAATGGGTGTTTGGAATTGGGTTCGTCTATCGTCTTCTGTCTAAAACAACCCACGATAACCTGATCATCCGTTGGCAGACATACAACAGCCTCAATCAGTCCCCTTGTCAGACAGCTGCTTACCTCGCAGCCCAATGTAATAATGAACGTACGTCCGTCCTGCCTTTCGCGCCTCATGGGAACCTCACTGACACTTCGCCAGAATTCACGATTCCACAACTTGCGCAAGGAAGCCATTACACAGGCCCATCCGGGTCCGACGCTGGCGACATATGTAGATGCAATTCGGTGTATTATTCATTGATCAGCGCGTGCGTTGGTTGCCAGAAGGGTATTTGGATACCGTATGTTCTGACTCCGGGCACATTGTTCTTTGATTCCTGTTGACACTCATCCTCAGCTACGACCAGTGGTACGCAAATTGTACCGAAGTCGCACCAGTTTCAACGTCAGTACCCTGTCATGTACCAAACCCATGTGTTACTGAACAGGTTTGGTGAGCAGGTTCCCTGAGAGCATAAACAACGACACCCGCGTCCCTGCATGGGCGTTCCTGAGCGTCCAAGTATGTCCCACTCGCCTCTCTTACCTTCCTGCATTCTTCTCAATCTTGACTTAAACTCGTAGAATTCTCAACCATGGGACAATGTCACTGCCTGTGCGGTAGGCGACGGTCCCGAGTCTACTGGTACTTCCCGCCCGTCATTCGCACCGAAGTTTGATGACGGGGATGCCGTCCGTGTTGGCGTAATCGTCGGCTTGGCATTAGTCTGCACGGTTCTGGTCTTCACTCTTGTCGGGACAGGCGCATGGTTCTTTCTGCGCCGATACCGACGGCGACGTCAACCGTACTCCAAAGCCAGGTCCGAGTCCCCCTCGGCCGAGCTCCGCAGGTCGGAAGAAGGGAACAGCAGCCGCACACTCGTGGCTTGGACACTGGAGGTCGAGAAGAAGTTTTATGTGCGTGCGCAGCCCCCCTTACAATCTCTCTTCGTTTCTCGGTATTGACGAGCCAATGCTGGCCTCCCCGCCACCCCGTGGTGTCCGTGCGGCATACAGGATCCCTCGGACCCTAGCACACATCCCGTCGTCAGAGTTTTGCCGACAGGTGCGTTGAACCTGGCGGCAATCAATTCGGCCACTCGGGCGAAGGACCCAGCCACCGCCAAAAAACACCGCCCCACGGAATACTCAGGTCTCCCCGAGCTATGACTCCGTTCCCACTAGCCTGAGCGCAGGCAGCCATCCCCCCCACATCAGACTTTTTATCCGTTCATTGGTCATACTGTACTGTCATCCTCACTTTGTTACCACTGCATTAAAATGGAACAGAAAATACTAAAATTTATGAGTACTTACTGTTCGTGACTATTGGCAATAAGGCGTTTCTGCCACACATGCCAGTGTCTGATTAGAAAGGTCAGGTCTGACTCGCTAAATGTGGATAGGTTGAGACTAACACGTGGTTTCAGCACAGCAACAACAAGACGAAAGGAATGGCGACGTGACGTGTGCCAGTGGTGTAAGGTAAGCTATGCCGTTGCGCACGAAAACTCGCACATTCAATTGCCGATGCCCTCACACCTCGATCGGCATCACGGATCCTTTGTCCTCACGCCCAGCCTTGGTCGACGCGGTCTCACTTCCGACGCGACCTCACTTCCGTTCACAGCGACTCCGTCTTCGGGTCTCGTTCCTGCATTCCGTCACTCATCCTGTGTTCCCCTCGCGTGCTGTTTCCCTTTCAACTTTCTCCCTCTTCCCGTGCTCTTTTTCTCGGCATCGCAGCACAGTGATGGCAGTCTTGATTACTGACTTGACCCTATATGTCCAATTGCCAATAAGGGTGTTGTGTGGCCGGCCACCATCATGGCACCATGTCATATCCGTTGTTGGGATTTTCGTCAATGATTGGAAAGGTCCGAGTCGGAAGCATGAAACACGATCAACAAACCCTTTCAAGCGACACACGACCGAGGAGCCCTTTCGAATCCATCTCTTCGTCAATATCGTGGTTTTGTTACGCTTTAGCCTCTCCTGGTGCTACTTGCTTGAAATAGGCGGTCATACTGGGGCCGAAATCAGACACTCAAGCCGCGCTTCCCCTTGCGTCGTCATGTCCCCCAATTCTCTGGCTGAAGCCACCTTGACCAAACAATTAATTGCAATCCCCCTTGCGTTCGCCCGTGTGGTCAACGGTTCACGTGGGAATGGATCAACTGTAGTGTCAGAATTTAAACACGGGGAAATCAAGCCGCATCTGTGGAAAAGGCCAGAAAGGCCAAAAGGTCGCGGAGCAGCCAAAGGGGCAGTGGTCGTGAGGGAAATCCCATCCAATCGCCAGGCTTTTTGTGGCCACTTTTTCACCCCTTTCTCCATGAGGCTTGCATCCAATAGAGTGCTACGTACTCTAGGACTCCTCAGTTTCCGTGCTGAGCCACACACACACTGAGAGGGCCACACGTACACAATATACCACTTCCTGTGTCTACCACGCACGCTTCCTGGGGTTTCTGAGCGTGCCGGGACTCAGCGCGCACTTTCTACACTACGTTCTGTAGCTTGACACTGTCGCTTAGATCGTAGTGTAGTTTCTATGGCTGCGATGTGTTTGGCGTCGACCCAGAGGAAGGTAGACTGAGGAAAGGGGAAAGGGGAACAAATACGGACAACGGTTCCGTGAGACTGAGCGAAGGTGCGCATGACGGTTGGTTCGCTACGCGAGGCTAAGTCAGGCGAGAAACGACAAAGGGAGAATAAGAAATGCCTGCTCTCGACCGTCTCGCTATATCCACAGAAAAGAGTGATCACGCAGGTGAGAGGGCAGAACCCTAAGGGTCAGATGCATGCAGATGGTGATACACTCCACAAGAGCCGGGCTGCCGGAGGCATTGTTCAACTACATGCGCTACCGTGACCGACTGAGATTCGTAGAAAGGTAAGAGTACTGGGAGCACGAGGCCGCGAAGGCGAAGGTGGGAAAGCGATGCAGAAAGAAAGAGGCAGTGGTGCCGGCGTCGTCGGGAGGGGGGATGCGGTGACGGCGGACGTTGAGAGTGAATGAGGGCGATGTCGAGGAGGTCGAAGCGAGATGGAAAGTATGTGTGAACAAATGACGAGGCGATGCGAACTAAGGAAGGTTAGAACTAGGGAAGGGGCTAAGAATAGAGGAAGTGAGCGCGTTGGTCTTTCACCGGATGTGCAGGAAGTAAAGGGAACTAACGAACGCGGCTACTACAGTAGTACAACTCGGAGACAGGGAGTATTGTACAGTGAAGAAGGTATACACGCGCTGTCATGGTCACGGTAGCCCCGGAATCGAGCCGAGCGAGCACACGACGCCCTCCGACGCGTCCAGCTCACCCTGTCTGACGTCTTGCCTCCTACTTGCCTTCATCCACCCTTATTGCCACACAGTCAAACTCCCTCTCGTTGCACCCCAAATCCTTACGACCTTACGACCGAAGACACGCGGATCGTGTCCTGGGCATCGGCCGACGCCACAAATGCACGCCGCCTCGAAAAATCTCATCGGTCCACGCCGCACACGTCGGTGCACGGCCCATTTCTGGTCTAGAACACATCTCCGTTGGAAGGGTTTTACTATTTATGGTGCCCTCATTCGTACGCTCCTTTGTTTTTATTTTGTCTTAGACTTCCCGCTAGTATCCATTTTACACCTTACCCTTTTACTTCAGCACCTTTTCCCCTTGTCATCGTCGCCACTCAACCGCATTCGCCTTCGTTTTCGGTTCCCTTCTCTCCCTCCCTCTCTGCTCAACTCGCCAGTAGCGTACTTGTATACAACCCCCCTCGCCTGGCCTCGGCCTAGGAAGGAAAAATATAGGGCAATCGTGGCCCATTTCCTCATCCCACTCTGTTGATCTCAGACCTCCGATCTCACAATTCAACGCCATCATCTTTCCTACAGGTTCCCACTGCGCGTTCTTCCACACCTCAATTTCAACACCTTCGTCCGCAATGCTCCCTCCTGTCAACGCTGCTGTGTGACAAGCCGAGAGGAAAACTATCTCGGCAGCAGGTAGTAGTCGAGACCAAACAACTTTGAGTAGAGTAATACGATTTCCCCCATGAAGCCCGAAGGAAGCGTTGAGTGGCTTCTCTGGCTCCAAGTATCCATGGCACACGAAATGGACAAAATGGTGATCCTGGAGGCACTTTACCACGGCAGAAGGTGTTTCCTGTTGCCTCGAAAGAGTCGTCATTTTTGTATCGAGGCGTTATAGGGACCAGGTCTCTGGCCACGCTTGCGGCAGGCTTTCATCGGGGTGTGCCACCAGCAGTACCGAAGGCTTCTCCAACGAGGCTCAGGCTACCATATTTTTGGATCCGATGAGTTGCTGTCAGTGTTGGAGTATACGAAGGAATGTACAAGTCCGACAACTGATCTATTTGCGTTGTCGGGGTCGCAACAGCGGTTTTAAGTTCTGAAACGTCGTGGCCGACTCCTGCGACTTCCCGTTTACACGAGCTGGCTTCAACAAGGTTGATATACGTGTTGATAACCTGAAAACAAGTACTGTATGGTGTTGGGAGACTGTCATGGGAACGTACCTCTTTTTCGGATATTACTGTCTGTCCGTCGCATTCTAAAAACTTTACGAGGACACATAAAGTCTTTATCGGATAGCGTAACTCAGGGAAGAGCCGATGTAAGAGCCGAAGAAGCAAAGGTGGTACGGAACGAAATCAAAACTATACTACGATAGGAGCCGTCGAGGCTCACATGCGCTCACATCTCGTCCGCGCTGCCAGTCAAGTACGGCATCTGACGCTATCTCACAGTTCGGCGTCACTCGCGTCGTCAAAGATAATGAGGGTTGAGTTGATGAAGAGCCTACTGGAGCGGATTTCTGATGACAAATGAAATATTGTGGCGACAGGGTGTGGCACCAGCCAGACTGCTACATGCTCAGGAGCTGTCGTGGAGGTACCGCGCCGCGAGAAAGGACCAGTTTAGTTTTCGTCGGCACGAATGATCGTTAGCATTACATCACTGTTGTCACGGTGTATGAGAAGCAATACACGATCACAGTATCCAGACAAAGGGCAGATCTGAGAGACCCCGAGAAGGTTTGATCTGCATGAAGAATCGATTTGTCCGATGAATTATGAGTTAGCGGGCCATGATTGCTAGGATGGAATACCACCACTTGCACAAGGTTAGGGTTGTAAGTTGTTGGATCCGAGTGGTTCTACCGAGACATGTCCGAGATGAGAGTTTGAGACTGGATGCATAAGTCAAATAATAATCAGCTGTAAGAGTGGAGAGAGGGCAATTGTGAGGGGAACATCCAGACGGTCATGATAGCTCGAGTCCTAGTTTGGGAAACGATGCAAGGGCCAAGGGGCGCTCCGTTGACGCTTGTCCGTTCTATTTTCAGAATCTTCAAATGCGGTTAGTACGGTTGCTCGTCCACAACGGTCCTGACCGTTGGCCGGCCTCAAGTTACTTCCGGTAGATCTGCTTCCGTCCATCTTGATAATCGCTTTTCCACATTTCTAACAACTTAACAACCAACGTTCAGCGACATATCGCCTGGTGGTCTTTCATCCTCGGCTTACTGGTGTTCCTGAAACTCCCCGCTGGCAGGACATGCGCATCCAAGGCCCTGCGAGACATTAGTTCTGAACACTCAATCTACGTATTGATTGAGAAGATGTGGGCATCGTATTGGCGACAAATGGTGATAATCGTCGAGGATCGTCGATGATAGTGAGGTAATAAGTTCTACGGCTTTGTCGTTTGTCAGTCTGAGACCTATATATAGCACTCCATCACGGCGCGATTCGACCAACCGAGGTCGAGAGCTCTGTCTCTCACCGACGATCCCCACGCGATAGTTGACTCGCTCGTTGTTACTTTCTTGGGCCTGCTCCTCATCATACGCTCGGCTCATGCGACTCATGCACAGATCAGCGCTCCGAACTGCTCGGACCCCAGTATGGCGTGGGTCACTCCCCCTTGACTGATTTCCCGAATGATGAAAATGACCTCCCCTCACTGCCTAATCAATGCCCTCAGTTGTTCAACTCGCTCTTACAGGGCCCGTGCATAGTCGCGGCTTTCTTGGCAGTGGTGTGTAACAATGGAAGCCAGTACATTGTTCCACGGACTTTCGAGATTTGCATGAGATTTTTTTCCGAACTATGCAGCATTTATTATGGTCATCGCCCTTCTTCCGCAGAATGTGTACACTGGTCCGAACGGTCGAGAAACGGAGGTTTTACAAATGCAACACAGTCACATACAATCTCATCCGATTGCACGGCGGAATAGGGCCGCGTTTGGAGCGTCCACGATATGCGTAGTGGTGCGGGGCATACTACTAGTAGTATGTGATCGTGTCGTGATATATCTTACCGAGGTTAATCCGACAGGGGATTTTCGCGACATTATGCATTATCAGTAGAATGTTCGAAAAGTGACTGCGTGTACTACACACAGGATACGATTGTAAACAATAGATTTTTCCATGGTGTGTCGTCCGTCTGGCGGCCTCTGCGTTGTCCGAGTCGGTCAGTGACACCAGTCACAGTGACTGTACAACCCTTTGTTGCAATACCCTACTTGCCGCCTTGAATGGAGCTTATAGGGACTATCTCCATCGGACTACAAACAGTTAGCGTGATGAGACAGGTGATACAAAGTGTGCGTCATGACCCGAGCTCACTGTTAGTGGTAGGGACTGGCCACAAACCCTTGGTCTATATACCTTTATCATATGTATGCGATTAAGCTCAAGAAACATTCAGTGAACTGGTCTTCTTGCACGCTTCAGGACTTACTGGAACGGATCGACACCCAAAGCTTCAGAACTTAGCTTAGCCGTCGCCCCGGCCTCACATATAACCCACCTTGTGGTGAGTATCGTCAAGTCTGAGGGTACGCTAGAGGCTTAGCGGTCCGTGGGTAAGTTTACGATTAATCACTCACTGGAACCAAAGAGAGGTAGATACAGTGCATTATATCTGTCATAGTCGCTTACAGAGGCCAGAAGGTCCAACGAAACCAATGCAATTATTTGCCAGGCCCCATAGCGGCCACAAAAATGCTATGTTATCTAAATATGCGATCATGAATAGTGATACACAGAACACGGACATGTGGTTCGTAGTCGTGAAGGGTCTATGAAGTACAGTGGCACGATGCTCCTGTACCTAAACGTCATCCAGCAAGTAGCTTTTCGGGCCTCTGGTCCAGTGAGGTATTCGCATCTTGGGTCTCCGCACGCTCCCGACTTTGTTCGACTGCCTCAGAAACGCCGTCATGGCGCGTTTCTCCCGACGCCGCCGGCTGCAGCGTCCTCTCCCCAGCTCGCGCTTCAGCAATGGCTTCGGCCTGAAGGGCAGCGAACTCGGCCTCGATCTCGTCCTCATCATCCGGTGATACGGCGGCGCCGACAGCTACATCCATACCGGAGCGCACCGCTTCATCGAGCTCTTGCGCGTCGGCATTGGCGTCTGCCAGCGCATCGAACGTGCGCTCCACGGCGTCGCGCTGGAGCGATGGGTGCGCCAGAAGCGCGCGGAGAGTGGCAGTACTACTCTCGTACACCTTCATGACCTATACGAGAAGAAGCCATCAGTGGATCGCAGGGAGGACAGGCAGACCATGAGTCACTTGAATGTCATTCGCAGCCCCTTCAACGCGAATGAGGGTGCTTTGTAGAATTTCAAGGGAGCCAATACGTTGCTTTAGTACAAGCTCGAGCTGCTGTCGGGAACGAAGATAGGATAACGCCAGCGGCTTATGTTGGTGGCGGATGGCAGTCGTCGCTTTGGTCTTGTAACTAAGATCACAATTGTCAGATCTATGAACCATCGAAGGGTTAGTGATGGACTTACGAGTCGATCCTTGCGGTAATCTGATCTATTTGCGTTGAGAGGTTCGCAACAGCAGTTTTGAGTTCTAAAACGCCGTGGTCGACCGCTGTGACCTCCCATGTGCCAGAGCTGGCTACAACAAACTTGATTACCTGATAACAATGAGTATGGTGTAGGGGAAACGGTCATGGCAACGTACCTCGTTTTCGGTGATCACTGCCCGTCTGTCACGTTCTAAAAACTTTACGAGAACACGTAGGTCCTTGTCGGATAGTGTGATCCCGGGAAGCGCGGAGGAAGCGAAGGTAGCGCGAAATGTATCAAAACTGTACAAGGTGTCAGCGAGGCTCACGCCTCGTTCGCGCTGGCAGGCGAGTACGGCATCTGCCGCGCGTTCAACGACACCAATAAGGACGTAGTCCCCTTTGATATGATTCCACTGTTCGGTGTCACTATCGCTGTCGGAACCTGTGAGGTCGAGTTGATGAAAAGCCCACTGAAGCGGCTTCCCGACGATAAATGCGGCGAGACGGTATGGCAACCAGCCAGTGTCATAAATAGACTTTGACGTATTCAGAAACTGTTGTGGAGGTATTGCGGCGCGAGAGGTGGCCAGTTCCGTCTTCGCTAGCAGGAATGGTGGTCGGCATCACATCTCTATCGTACGCAAGAATTGACTTACGATGACGGTACCCAGACAAAGGGGCTTTCCGACACCTTCATATCTGAGAGTGTCCAAGAGTGTTTGATCTGCATGGAGAATGAGCCTATCCGATGTATTGGGCAGCCAGCCACGGGAGACTATGGTTTCCAAGGTGGAATGCCACCAGGTGAGGTTAGAGTTGTAAGTTGTTGGATTCGAGTGCTTTTGCCGGGACATGTCCGAGTAGAGAGACTGGATGCGTTGAATAGATAGGCCATTGTAAGATGGGAGTGAAGACAAGGGAGAGGGAGACATCCGGCAGAGCCACAATGGTCGTGGTCCTCCTGGAAGTTTGAACCAACGTGACGTGGCGCGACTGAAAGCCCCGTGATCCGTGGATCTGGATAAGGTTCGACGGGCCGATCTCCCGGTCTTCCACATGCGGCTATACTGCGGTTGGTTATTCGCGGTTGCTTTTCGCCTTCTTTCGGCAGCCGCTTGACAAAGTTGTGTTTCGGTTCAACTTGACCGCGGCTTGCTTGCCCGACTCCAACAACAGGCTGAGTGAGTGGTTCTTGTCTGGTGGCTTTCGTCTTCACCGATACTGTATTCTGATACTCTCAGGACACGGTTAAGCATTTGTTGACTAGAGTATGCGATATATCATTCCCGGGCCTAAGCGCTGAACCCTCGATCTACTGGACATGTTCATCTAGATTGTAGGGTGCCGTCATTGGAGATGAAATGATTTTTTTTTGGTGGCTGAATCAGTATGGCACATTATATATATATAACACTGCATCACCGGCGCAGTTGATCAGGCGAGATCGAGAGTTCTTTCTCCCTTTCCATTAGCGACGAGCATCCCCACGCGATGGTTGACTCGTTTCTTTTTGCTTTCTCGGTCCTGCTCGTCATCGTAGGCTCTGCTCGTGCCCAGGCCACCGCGCCGAATTGCCCGGACTCAACTTTTGCATGGGTGCGTCCCCCTTGGTTGATTGCCCAGCCCCTGAAACCAATCGATCCCTGCCGCCCAAACAATGCTCTCAGTCGCTCAACTCACTCTCACAAAGTCCATGCGTAGTTGGAGCTTTCCTGGGAGCGGTGTGTAACAATGGTTGTCAGTACACTGTACTACTCGCCGTCGAACTTTGCGTGCGAACTTATCCACCTATGCAGCATTTACAATCCCTGCCCTGCTTCCACAGCATTCATACACTGGTCCAACCGGTCAAGACAATGGTGATTCATGCAAATGCAACACAGTCTTCTACAATCTGATCAGTGCCTGTGATGCATGTCAGGGAGAGCCGTGGGTTACGTGCGTCCATTCCTTCCGCTAGCCTGGCGCGTTGGACACTGAAATCTGACAACATGTAATCAGGTACACTGCGTGGAAGCTCAACTGCACGCAGGTTTCAACTCCCGGAAGGTGAATAAAATACATTATCTTCTCTTGCTCCTAGCTTTGAACTTAACCTCGTCCCTCAGCTTCCCCGAATCCATCCCAGCAGGGACGCGAGTCCCGCGATGGGCATATCTTGACCCAACTGTAGCCTCCCCTCTGTTCTTTCCTCCAAGTCGATCCTATCTCACTTCCCCTGCAGGCCGGTGATAGCTGGAATATGACGGCGGCGCAGCTAACTGGTGGTGCGTACCTTTTCCAACGAATCCTAACATCTGCCTATTATTGGTTCTCTCCCAGATTCGCCGGAGGTTACAGGCAGCGTTTCAAGTGTCCCAACCTCGACCGAGAACAGCCAATCCACTGTCACACCTCAGCCGACCTCGTCCGCGCCAAACTCATCGAATTCGTCCTCGAAGGGTAGCTCAAATACGGGCGCAATCGCTGGGGGTGTCGTCGGTGGCGTCATTGGGGCAGCGGTAATCGCCGGCATTGTATCGTGGTTCACAATCCGGCGGCGGCGTGCTCGCTCTGCGCCCTCTGCTGCGTATATCGACGGCCAAGGTGGTATGGGAGAGGCGGCGGCGTCTTACCCACTCAGTATCGAAACGCCGAGACTCTACGTGAGAGTTTCGCCTTGTCACGTGCGGGCATATGGGAGCGTAACTGATTGGATCATTGCTCCTCAGGATCCCTCAGACCCAAGTACGTACCCGACACAGGCACCATCTCCGACGATCCACACGACGAACTACAGCAGCCAGTTCCCTGGCTCTGAATCTGACCTGCAAACCATCCCACACGTATATTCCGGCCTACCGGAGGTCTGACAGGTCAGAGTCTCATCCTCACTGCATCCTCCAAGACCTTGGGAACCAAACTAGCCTTAACATGCTAGTCTCGAAGATTTTTATCCGAATGGGGCGTCCTTCAGTTGGTTGCCTGCGATTTGTTTCTTTGTTTTTGTTCTTTTGAGACGTTTTAAGCTATCACGGACAAATGACGCGAACAGAGGATGACATACACGAGTGTTATTTATTTTGGGTCGCCCAATACGTACTCAGGGACGTGCTTTAATATTCTCGCTTTGTAACGATTTTGAGGTCATCATGCTGGCCAATACAACATGTCCACTGGCATGAACCATGGGCCATGTCGCAAATTTGGGAAATGATATAAGGTGATATAATGAAATAGGCTTTATAATTATGGTAACCAAGACTTGATTTTCTATAAGTTGGCTTATAAGACAGCTTATATTATCATTATAATTTGCCTTGGGATCATAAGCCCTTGATAATACCCCATATAACTACTTAAAATTACCATAACTGTCGACTGGATTAATAAAGTGGCTCTAATTTGGTTAAAATAGTCATAATAGAGACAGTCTATTATAAGGCCATTTCCCGATTTTGCGACACAGGGCACGATAAACGGTAGAACCTGACAAAGAGGGTTCGAGATTCAACTGCATTTACTACATACAAGATACGATTGGATGCAATAAACACTTTTACTGCAGTTCGTCTCCATTGTCGGTGACGCCAGGTGACTGTACCACCCATATGGTGGGCGCGCTGTCCGCGCAACCACACCCGGATGCACAGCCAAAGAGCGCATCATTGGTTCTCAGGCCACTGTTGATGAAGGACCTGACTTGCGCATGGCGCATGGCCGGTCGAACATGTGGTATATCAGCGCCTGGGTAGTTGTTAAAAGATGTAGAAAAAATGTCCCATGCGCTCCGTTTTCAAGTTTGTCGCCAGGACGAGAGTTTAGGGCCGGCACGGCGTGACCACATGATTGATGACACTTATGTAATCGCCTTTTTTTTCCGTCCCTCCCGTGAGTTCAGGAGCGACGTCTACACTTTCGTCAATATCATCGAACTTCTTTTCTCAAGACAGGAATCACGTTTTGATCCTGATCCATCGTTGTCATCGATGGAAGTTGCGACATCCCCTTCATATACAGGACCTCGGCCACTCAGAAGGGAATTCATGACACTGTCGATATTCGATAAACGAGAGGACGACGAAGAGCGTCAGCTTGCATTCAGGGAGCACATATGCTCATTCGCGTTCCTGAATTCTGATTCGGGGCTACTTCTCCTTCACGAGCTGTTCCAAAGGACCACAAGCGCGCCCGATTCTCCTCCTTATCAGCCACATCTGGATGGCATTCTTTCTGGCACATGGAGAGATAGAAGCGCTCGGTGAGACGCTGGTAGATAAGGATGGAGGCCCAATCCGCAGAAGGTTGAAGAGACCTCAGACCTATATCATACACCAATTCTGCGTGCGACCTGGTCAGCTGCAATCCCTTGTGCCATAGTCAAAATGCCAGAAGACGCTTACATATAGGGTCGTAATCGCAGACTCACATCATGGCCACGATCTTTCGTCATGGGCGCAGGGCCATCCAGCCGGATATCACGGAGCTTTTGAAATTTCGATTCGTTCTGGAAGGTGCTTCCCGACCATGTTCACCGTGGAACGTACTCAGACAGCTTATAGAGTATGTAATGGATCTGGTCTTATTGGGTGCTTTCACATCCGCGAAGCGATATCGGGTGTTTCAACCTCTGGAGGCGATGGTGTTGTTAAATTTGTTGAGCGCGGGTTCTTGCAGCGTTATGATATCTATGCCTGCTGTTGTTAGAGTATTATTACTGATAAGATTGTGCTGGCATGTGGGCAATTTGTTAACGTTCTGCTGCCAGATTACCAGGTTGTTTTTTTGTTAGCCCCATCCCAAGGGGTGCTGGTATTCGTCCCCCTACGATTCTCTCGACATCGACGGTATCTGTGCGGCCGAAATTAGAGTCCGCGTCGCCCGAGCTTGAGAGTTCACCCTCCTTTCTAGCGCGGCCCAGGGGGATGAGGTTGGGGGTTTTCCCTCTTCATATATCTATCCATTAGTATTCTGGTCCCGGCTGCGTGTGCCCCACGAGATACTTTCGGCCTGCTTCGTTTTCGTCGCACGCGATGTCTCCGAGTTTCGCTTGTGCACCGTCGTCGGAAGGCTGTTCACGGCCATTCTCGCTGGGAATTTCTCCCCTAGTGGTATCCTGTTGGGTCTTTTTATGGAGGGATTGAATATTTATGCTTTAGCACCTTTACGTGTTCCTATGCTCTCTTTCTCCTTCCTCCTCCTCCGAGATCGCCTTTTTCATGAAGTTTAGGATCTCGGTGGACTCGTTTTTGGCATCCGTTGGGATCCTGTACTTAGCAAGTACGCTCCCTATGTTTTTGGTGATGACCCGGAAGGGTGTAACGTTCGTGTCACTCTCTTTTTCGCTTTCTCCCTCGTCGTCTTGTCGGGCACTGATGGCCTGCTGCGCTTTTATTTGGCTTGCCCCTCAGTTGCTGTTTCTGTGTGCCAGCCGCAGATCCGGCCACGTGGAGGGTCGAAGGCCGCGTGTATCAGCCGCAACGCAGGCCAACCCTTGTCTCACCGTTGGCAATGTTCTCGACATCATCGCTAATCGCGATGATGTACTAGTACTGTTGTTTTTGGTGTACTTTGAGAGGGCGTAGGACCATGTGTGTAGACTAATCGCTATTCTGGCTACGACGTTCGTTGGTGAGATGTTACCGCGAACCGCGGAGGTGGTGGTTGAAAGAAAGGAAGTCATTCTAGTGCCAAGATCCGAGTAATGCAATAAATTGAATATGCCACTGTAAGATGGGATGGATGACACCCGGACAGCCAAGATCAGTTTTTGAGGAAGATGTGACAAGATGTTAGGTAAGCAAATTCCTGCGGTTTGCTGGCGTTGTGTGCCCTACCAAGAGTCGGAGTCGGTTCTTCCCGGCTTTCATTTTGACTGATCGAAGCGAATTTCTCACAGCTTTCATGCTAACCAGGGTTCTTCCTCCCATGTGCAGAAGCCAAGGTGTCCGATCTACGGGGCCCGTCGATCGGGAACGTTTCATCGTCCTTTGCATGCATGATGAATGTTTTGTGCCACGATGATGTTTCAGACATATATAACACCGTCATGGGCATCATGGCCTCACTTCGACTGGTCATAGTCGAGGGTTGTGTTCACGCCCCGTTACCGAAGATTACTCCCTCGTGATGGTTGTTTCCCTCCTTGCTACTTTCTTGGCCCTGCTCCTCATTGAAGACTCGGTTCGTGCACAAATCGACGCGCCCAACTGCTCATATCCCAGCATGGCGTGGGTGGGTCCCCCTTGGTTGGCTGTTCAATTCGTGATAACAACTGCCCGTTTCTGCACAATCAACGTGGCCCTCAGTCGTTCAACTCGCTCTCACAGGGTCCATGCGTAGTTGCAGCTTTCCTGGGAGCGGTGTGTAACAATGGTTGTCAGTACACTGTACTACTCGCCGTCGAACTTTGCGTGCGAGCTTATCCACCTATGCAGCATTTACAATCCCTTCCCTGCTTTCACAGCATTCATACACTGGTCCAAACGGTCAAGACGATAGTGACCTATGCAAATGTAACACAGTCTTCTACAATCTGATCAGTGCCTGTGATGCATGTCAGGGAGAGCCGTGGATTAAGTGCGCCCATTAGTCTAGCGCGGTGGACACTGAAACATAACATATCGACACGTAATCAGGTACTCTGAGTGGACCACCAGCTGCACCTCGGTCGTAGCTCCTGGTCCTCAGCATTATTAATGTAAGGGACGCGTGTTGTCGGGAGACGGGGTTGTTACTCTACCTCGGGATTATCGTCATTTATCGAGGCCACAGTAGTTGTTATCTATGGCTGGCTAGTCAAGGGGCCGAACGGCAAACCGTGTAAAGAGTACAAGATTAGGACGTACAAAACTGTACGTATATGGCATCGAATGGGGCGTCATTCAGTGCCTGGCCGATGTTCGCATCTGGGAATGGGCACTGGGGTGCGGCTGTAATGTAAATCCGCTTTTCACACCCTTCTGCACGCTCGCGAATCCGGTTCACGAATGCTGCGTATCCCGTCGGTG
>Ga0307510_10003282_pt1 | contig 18823 bp, 12 predicted proteins | sample 12_EM_MG_FD_207224 | JGI IMG/M metagenome (GOLD analysis project Ga0307510, IMG submission 207224) | Populus trichocarpa ectomycorrhiza microbial communities from riparian zone in the Pacific Northwest, United States - 12_EM | ecosystem: Host-associated > Plants > Roots > Unclassified | place...
TTGTTTCCTTTTCTACACATTATTTATTTTTATTTTTTTTTTATATATATATATATATATATATATATATATATATATATATATATATTAAGACATTCATGGCATAATAATGAAAATATTATTTTTTTATTTAATTTTTTTTATATGATTCTAATAATGTTTTTCTTTAAAAAATAAATATTCTGATAAAAAAATTGTCCAGAAAGAAATCATATTAATATATAATTTTTAATTAAAAATATTCTTTTTCTACTTTTATTCCAGATCATTCATAATCTTTTGAATATTTATTCTAACAGTCTTTGATTTTTATTAATTTTAATTTTAATTAAATATCTTCTTTTCATGTATTTTTTTACTTTGCATTAATTCTTTTATTTAAATTAATAACCTTTGTCTTATTTTTTTATTTTTTTTATTTCACATGTTTAAATTAGTAGAATTTGTTTTGTGTTTTTATAATATTTCAGAGATAAACAATATGGAAAAATAAACTATATTTATTTTTAATTTATTCATATATTTGTTATAAATAAACTATATTTGTATGATGTATTTATATATATAAAAAATTAATATGGAAAAATAACCTTTAATATAAAAAAATAGAAAAGTATAAATTAAAAAGAAAAATCAGGATTAAAATCCATGTTTTACTTAAAAAAAATAAAATTATTAGCATTAAGAACTATTTTTCGGTTTATCAATTTATTATTTAATTTATATTGTTTTTACACCATTAGCATAATCTTCTACCATGTAAAACACAGCAACTCCAAGATTTTATAAAATTTCATCCCAACTGTCCAAAACGTTCACTGTGATTACAAACAAGTTGTGAGGGCTTGATTATTCCTTAATATGATGAATTACCATTTTTATTCGTTTTATTCTAATTATGTTTCTTGGAAAATGATTTTTCAACTTTTAGAAAGAGATTCGAATAAAAATTAAACTATAATTAGAGTTAAACTATATAGAATTGGATTATAAATTTTGCTAAAAAGCCCTATAGCTCCCTCCTACCTCATGATCTCCCCTCTGTTCATCGCGAAACACCAAATTACTGAAATGATCATCAGACAATCATTTTCAGAGCACCCCTGACTAGTTTTTATTCCTGTCCTGTGAAGGTTTAGGCCGCTGTTCCCAATATAATCCAATCTCAAATGGCCATGGCGATAATAAATTATAAAGGGAAATCAGTAGCTAAGAGAAGTCGATTTTATTCTTATTTACAACTCAGAGACAAACAGTGAAAGCAACGAAGCAAGGAACACAAACAGAAAGAACTAAGAAAAGCGAAAATATAAGCTACCCAAAAGATAGTCTTGATCACCTTCTGCACCCTCTCGAACTTTATCCTGCACTTCACTCTTTTCTAATCGAAACCCATAATCACTTGGTTGACAAAGCTCTTGATCACCTTCTGCACCCTCTCGAACTTGGCCACCCCCTCCTCCTCATCTGGTGGCGCTGCACTTGCTGAAGGCAATATAACAGCCTCGCGCTGTGCCTTGATGACACGATTAATCCTATCCTCACTCACACCAAAAGCAGCCGCAAGCTCAGGGCTTCTCAAGGTTTGAAGAATTGAGTTTGCCCCGACCAGGAACTGTGGCCTGTTCTCGCGAGCTGAAGTTGTGAATCCAAAGAACTCGAAAGGACCTGACCGAGCTGCAATTTGACAGAAGGGGAAGTATCTTGGAACCCAGAAAACATCGCCTTCTTTTACTGTAGCATCCATCGCTTGTGTTCCATTTGGAAACACAATCTGTATTCTGCCGCTCCCTCTCAAAACAATTCCGTACTCTGTTGCTGTTGGGTTCACATGAGGTGCCAACATTGATCCCTAAGACAAAAATTGCCCCAAAAGATAAGAATAAGGAGTTTACTAATTCAGTAACATTTGTACGTGGATGTTTTTCTACCAATGTATTATCTAGTTGATCCAATTGCTAACAGTTTTCTGTTAGTAGATAAGTAGAGGACCATTTGGTTCATGTTAAAGAGGATGAAACTCCTATATATAGAGAGTTGAGCCTTCAGTTGATACTGCTTCTGTTCTGAAGAAAAAATGCATTGGATATCGTAAAACATAGTGAACAATGAGCAACATCAAGAGACTGAACAAGAATAATTACCGCAGTAAGGTTGACCAGATAGACACCGATACCAGAGTATTTCAAAGGCTGATAATCAGACTCATCAAGGGCAATGCTCCATCCATAGTTGTTTCTAAAGTCAGGCCGTCTATCATAGATATTGTATGAATCAGGGGATTTGCCAACTTTTTCACCTTTTTTCTTATTTTCCTGTCCAAATATTGAATTCAAGAGTTTCCTCCATGACCATGTCCTTTGCTCCTCTCCTTGACTGGGTTGTTGTTGGAATTTCACCATTCTTTTTAGGTGTTGTAGTCTATCTTGCTCCTTCAGTTGAAGGAATTTTGTCCATAAGCTTGGCCTTGGTGCCCTAGAATCACCTATGAAAACTATCGGACCCTCTTGTTGCCTGGTCATGATTTCCCTTACTTCATCTGCTGTCACCTGCAATGCATAATTTATCAAACTATTGGAACAAAGAAATTAATCAAGGAGCAGAGGCTAATGGTGGATATTTAGTGGGCAACTTTGATCTGCTTGCTTACATTGAAGGCAGCTGAAAGGGTTTCTAGCTCAAAACCAGCAAGAATGGATGGTGGATAGGTTCCCCCACCAATGTAGAAGGACTGCAAACATAAAATCAGAAAAGATGGCAGTCATTGCGCAACCTAGTAATTCAAAAAAACAAGCAGTGCCGAAACTTTTTTAATCATATTTAAGCCATAAATAATCCTTAGAACTTCCACTACTAGAAGCCTCCAGGCACAAAATTATGCTGCCCTGAACCCTCAAGATTCAGCGACAAAATATTTCTCAAGTTGCCTAAGTAATGACGTACCTGGAAAAAACCCAATCCCAAACTCTCAGATGGGTCGATGCTGCAAATGATGTGAAGTCTCTGCCCCTCCTCTGCGTTCATCAAGTAGAATGCTGAGCCAGCAGGAATTCGATAGATATCCCCGATCTTTAATCGTCTTTCTGCTAACTCATCTTTGTAGATCAATCCAACCTTGGCTTCCCCTACAACCCAAAGTGCAAATAAATAGTATTTGCCATAAAAATTAAAGGCCACGGTAACTCCTATATTCGTGATATCCGATCTACCTAAAGCAATCTCCTTCAGTAATTTGGTTATGAAACCTTGCAAAGTGCTTAGAAAATGCTTATAGATTTCTACTGAAGACAGATAATGTGGAAGATACTTGTGCATTAATTCTGCGAGCAACTCATCATCTATTTTTCCAAATTACAAGTTTCAAAAACTAGAGTCCTCATTATCCACTTTTGGATATGTTGTAAATGCATGCAAGTACTGCAGTTTTGACAGAAATCTACGAATGCAACAAAATAGAGAGATTATAACACACCTGTTCGAATGAAGAGGATCAAGCTGGAGTCGATATACTGAGGAACAAAAAGAGTTCGGGGCTCCATCGTAATGAACCCGATATGCATAGGCCTATCTATAATCCTTCCACCATAATTCCTGAGCACCATCATTTCCCCAGCATCAGTTTTCACCACACGCTTTGAATCTTGCAACAACAACCACTCTTCTTCCCTATCTATCTGTGTCTCATCCCTGTCTCCTCTCCAGTCTTCCTTTTCCCCTCTATATAACCCCACTGCCATTTGGACCCCATAACAGAGCACAAGCAGCAAGAGCAGATGGGCAGCTCCATTTCCCATTGTGTGTTGGTTTTCTCCAGCTAGCTAGCTAGCTTTCTTGCTTTGAGTGTTGTATTGCTGGTGAAATTTACTCTTGTTTTGTGTTTCAGCAGTAGTAGACAGGTGGGGTTTATGAAGGGGTGAGGGAGAAATTAGAGGGGGGGCAAGTGTCAGACATGCAGAGCTGTGGGTTTGCTGGCTGATTTTGGGTTAGACACAGTTTAGTTCTGGAGATATCAGATCAAGCTGAGACCAAGTCATTTTTGCTTCTGCTCCCATCTCTCCTCTGTCAAATGGATTTAAGTTCATGATCCGGCTTTATATTTATTTATTTATTTTCTGAAAAAGAAAATCCACGTTGTTACTTACCCTCTCTGTTTTCAGGTCCCCATCTTTAAAAGAACAGGCACAGAAAACCCGAGGCACACAGCACTACACTTCCATGCTGAACTTTCAAGATTTTCTATTAATCAAATTTCACTGCCATATAGTTCTTTAATAAAAAAGGTCGTAGGGAGCTTGGGGGCTGTTTTGATGGTGCATGGCGAGGGAGAATTTGAGAGGCATGCAATTTGTGGCTTCCATGGATTGGCGTCGAGGATGAGGGATTCTGACGACGACGACGGGAGGTTCTGGGTTTCATACTTGCCTCTCTTTCTCTTTTCTTTTTTTCTTCTTAAAAAAAAAACATGTTATTTTCTGTTTTCTTTCATTATTTGTTATATTATCAAAATAAAAAAAATTCCAATAATTAATTATTATTTTGTGATTTCTTATGTCTCATCAACTAAAATTAGACACCTTTTCTTCCAATATATTTAAACTCAAATGTAAATACACTTATTATATATATATATATATATATATATATATATATATATATATATATATATAATTTATTTTAATTTCATTCACGTACATTTTTTAAACTAATTAAATATTCAAAAAAGTTTTATAGACGGGCTCGTAGTAACACGCGATTACTGTGCAAGTACTGAATAATCAAGAGCAGCGGTTGACACGCAAGCCATGGCAGGATTCACTTATCTAGCAACCGTAGACGACACGCCCTCCATCCTAAACAACTGTTGTCTCACTTAAAAAAAAAAAAAAAAAGGTCGTTGAGCTAGGAGCCTAGGAGCACCTAGATCAAAGACCTTGGGCCAGGCATAGCGGTCCTTGGCCCATGCAAGCCTTTTCATTTCCTTTTATTTATCCTTTCTTAAAAAAATCAACTCGTAAGCTTTTAATAGGAAATAACTATAAAATAAAATAACTTATTATTTTTATATGATTTGATGAACCATAAAATTCAGGAGTGAATTTTATGATCCATCAATGGAAACTTTTACTCTCAAAATTTTCAATTTCGAATTGATTAGAGTTAGTTAAAAAAAGAAGTAGCTAAAAGTTAATGTTAGGAGGAAATTTTGCATTAAAATTTAAAATTATTGGGAAATTTTGAGAGACAAATATTTTCATAATGGAATTTTAAATTATTTTGAGTTAATTAATAAAATATTTGAATAAATATTTTGCAAATTAATTTAAAAGCAAGACTCTTATTGAAAATTCATGTACTATAAAACTTTTAGATGATTATGAAATCAACTCTCACTTAAATTAGATTCAAAAATAAAATGCTCCACAATTTAAATCATAGATGGTCACAAATTTCAAGCTAGTAGTTGTGCACATGTTCCTTGTTGTGGTTGGTCCTATGATAAAGTGCATGGTAGTTTATTTTCAAATTCACTCGATGAGAATGCATGAAGGGATGTGCTTTCTTTTTTAACACGAAACAAGAATATTATCCTTCCCTAAGTATTGTCATGACAAATATTAGATGGACACTTAGATATATTACTCGCACGTAGCCGGGGTTTAAAAAAAAATTAATATAAAAAAATGATACGTTAAAAAAAAATTCAAGTTCCAAGTTATTGATTAAATTAACAATTTAAATAATAAAAAAAACAAAAAATAGACTGACAAAAAAACTATTATATTTGTATATGTGATTGACATATATAATACCGATGCTTAATCTTAATAATCCATACTTTGACTTAAAATTAATTACTAACACGTATGCTTAGAATCCTCATAATATATGTTAAGTACGACTAGCACGGGATCTTAATGCTAATAAAAGACAATGATATGCCAAATATTTTGGTTTTATGAAAAGAGACTTTATTTTTATTTTCTCTAACAAGTCATTTTATTTGTAAAGTTGGATAAAATTGTTTATAAAACATAAATTTTAGTTGATATGTGATGATGACCCAAAAAATCAAAAAAAGCTTAGGAACGAGGGTGATGTGGGTGAATAAATTGGTTATTCAATTGATCCCTATAATCTGCTCCACTCTTCTTAGCCTAGGATGGCCAAAATAAGTGTAGCTTGATGTTGGAGGTCATATATCTGTAAAAGGTCTCCTATGGTAGGTTAGGGGACTCTTAGATGTTTAAGTAAATATTTTTATAGAAAAAGAGTATAATGATATTTTAGAGAGAGATACTCTGAAAATATATATGCAGTAGAGAATGTAGATTGTGAACCTGGAGCTTAAAGGATTCATGGGGTATTTATAGCCTATGAGTCTTGTCATTTTGCGGAGATGAAGGGTTGAAGAGTCATTTTGCTCTGATATCATTAATGAGAAATAAATATCTTTTATATATACATTTAATGAGGGATAAATATTCCTTACACAAACATTAATGAGATGAAAATATGGTAGACTCGTTGAGAGATTTTTTATACACCTAGAGGTGTGGAGAGAGTAAGACCCAAAATGTATAGAATCAGTAACCATGAGAGCTGAACTATTCCCCTAAGTTGAGTCCATGGAGGCTAAACTCTTCCTTAGTGATGAGCCCATGGGTGGTTGAGCCCAGATACGTTGCCTGAGACTATGGGTTTTTAACCTTCAGCGTTTTTCAATGCTTATTAGATTTGGGTTTATTAATATGTAACACGTTCTTAATTTTATGCAACACTTGACAAGTCAGGCAGTATCCCTAATCAAACATCACATCTTCACAAACCTAGAATTTTCTTGCAATATTTAGTATTATAGATGTTTTAGTGTGAACTATTCATTGTTCTTGACTGCTTCAAAGTAAATTATAAACTTATATCATTCATATGGAGCATAATGGAAACCCATCACCTTTTTATTTTTCTTGTTTTGACAAGAAATGCAAGAACATAGGAATACTTTTAAAGGTTGTTAAAGGTTGGAGACCTCAAACAATAATATATGTGTGTGTGTGCGCGCGCGCGCGCGGCAGTTAAGGGAATTGCTATAAAAATTGGAAAACTTGTAGTCATTTCCATCTCTATATTAGTATTGAATCTACGAGGTAAAGAATACTCGACTTGTGGGATTGACTTGAAAATAAGCCAATTTCACCAAACATGTCTAACATTTGGCCTCAACTACTATATGGCCTAGCATTATACTTAATAGTTACTAATGTAGTTGCCGATAAAGACAAGTTTTACAAGTATTTACTAATGTAGCTGCTGATAAAGACAAGTTTTACAAGTATTCATGCCAACCATCGCCTTCATCACCATATTATTATCCTCCTCACTATTACTACAAATTACCTCCATTTTTCTATGACAAGTCTTCACCACTTCTATCACATTCACTACCTTTAACTTATGTTTACAAATCTCCACTTTCACCTTCATATGTTTACAAATTCCCACCACTGCCACCATCACGTTCGTCGTCGTCATCCCTTTCTTTGTATATTTATAAGTCTCTTACTCCATCTCTTTCACCACCCTTTTCTTATGTCTACAAGTCCTCACCATCTCTATCATCATCTTCATCTCCACCTTATGGTTACAAATATCCACCCCCTTCATCTCCTTCTCTCTTACCTCCATACATTTATAAATCTCCTCCTTCATTTTCTCGTTCACCACCCTCTCTATACATCTAGAAGTCCCCACCACTTTCATCACTATCTTTTCCACCTCTATATGTCTATAACTCACCACCTTCATCATCTCCTTCACCAACACCTTTTTTCTGGATATAATTCACCATTTACACCATCACCTTCTCCATCCTACCATATTTCTATATATCCCCACCTCTTCCATCACCATTACCTACTACCATCCCCTTCCTCCTACCTTATTATGTATATAAGTCACCACGTTCTCCATCATCACCTTCACCCCCCGTCATATGTCTATAAATCCCCATGTCCCCAGTCATCATAACCTCCTCCTCTTTATATCTACAAGTCCCTACCACCTTCATCACCACCCCCTCCTCCTTACATCTATAAGTTTCCACCTCTACCATCACCTTCCCCACCACCTTCACACATCTACAAATCTCCATAATTTATATCATCTTTTCCACATCTCTAAGTATATAAATCTCAGCCACCATCATATGCATCACCCCTTTCTCCTTACATCTATAAGTCTCCTCCACTATCCCTTTCTCTACCCTTCTCTATATGCTTCCAAATCCCTACCACCTCTATCGTCTTCCCCTCCACCTCCACACATTTACAAATCTTCACCACCTCCATTATCATCCACCCCTCTCCTATATATTCATAAGTCTCTTCCTCTACTATCTTTTTCATCACCCCCACTTAACGCTTACAAATCCTCACCATCTTATACATATACATGTCTCTACCTCATTCATCTACTTCCCCACTTTCCCTTTATGTTTGCAAGTAACCACCTTCACCACCAGCTCTGTATGCTTACAAGTCCGCACCACCCCAAACATCTCCTTCCCCACTTCCACCTCTATACATATACAAGTCTCCACCTCCAACATCTTTTTCTTTACCTCCTCCTTAATACTATAAATCATCACCATCATCATCACAACCAACTCCTTAATACTACACATCTCCAATGCCACATTCTCTTCCGTATTAGGCTTAAAATGTTTTAATCTATTTATTTCTTTTTTTTTTATCATCTTTCTTGTTATCTAATTTTGTATAATACTTCTATTTTCAATTGTAAGTTATATATTTATGAAGAAAATAATTGCTACAAGAAACACAAATGATTTCTTGGTGACTCATATTCATTCATTCTAAAAATACCCTTCTCAGGAGCTAGATCAAGCAACGTGGACGTGATGATTGGAAGTGTTTACAGAATGAGATTTGTTATTCCTATAATTTGATGCATTTATATTATTTTTTTTTCAATTTTAATATCTTATTGTTTCATTCCGAGACATTTGAAATAAATAAGTAATTATTTTTTGTTCGTGCGTTGCCTTCTTTTATATTTATTATTAAAGACTCATTAATATTTTTTTTCAAGTCCTTTGTCAGCATTTGAATGTGAATTAAAAACAATTTCTTCCCGCTTGAAATTTGTCATTAACGTTGAAAATTGGAAACAATTGGTTGACAATAATTGTCAATCAATAGTGTTAACAACATGACGTTGTGGGCTTGCAAGATTGGAGATGAATTGCCCATAAGCACATGTCATAGGCCTATGTGCATAGGCTTGGTGGAAACTAGGCCCACACTCTTGGACCAGACACACTTGGCCTAGGTTAAAAAAAATTAATAAGAATTTAAAAAAAGAGGCAGTCACTTGCCAGCCATCATCATCAGCCACGTTGCAACTTTTAATAATTATTTTTTATAGTGTTTGATTTTGCGTTTAATTGTGTTGTTTTTTTTAAAAAAATATTTTTAAATTTTAAATTAATTTTTATATTTTTAAATTATTTTCATATATTAATATTAAAAAAATACTTTTGAAAACAATGTTTATCATAATCTTAATTATGCTCTTTGCTCTTTGTCGTCGGAAAAAAGAAACATTATTTTTTGTTTCCCACTGCTTGTTTCTTGTTTTCACTTTATTTCTATATTATTTTCATTTTAAAACACTTTGAAAAATGCATTTTGAACCATAATTTTAAAACTCAGCCTGATTTGACAAGTCGATCCGGAATCTAGGTTGAAACCGGACTGGATTGAAGAAAAAACATGGGAAAAAAAACCCGGTGTGACCCGATTGACCCGGCGACCCGGCAAAACCTAGTCAAAAAACTGGTTGCAATCTTTTGATTTTTGTTTTGTTTTTTTATTAAAACGACATCGTTTTGATTTTTTTAAAAAAAATATCGACCCGAATGACATGGTGACCTGATCAAAACCCAGAGACCCGGTCAAAACCCAAAACTCAGGTCTTGGACCGGACCGGGTCTAAAAACTATGTTTTAAACCTTAAAATAAGCTTTAATTTTCATGATAGGTCCTCTATTTCCATGAAAAAAATAATTATACAGCTCCTAACAACTAATAACTTCTCCATAAAGTCTTAGTAACCCCTCCCATTGGATCTTTGCTATTGAACATCACCAACTTTTTTATTGGGACACGAAACTTCAAAGAAATTGGAAGAAGACGAAATAAAAAAAATTCCTTGGCTTCTTGATAGAAAACAAACACAACACTGCAACCGTACAAGCATTGTAAAGCGTTTTAAAATTATATATTAAATTGAACATTTTGTCAGGATAGCATTTTTATTATTCACCAATAAATGAAAAAAAGAAAAGAAAAGAAAAGGCAAATCAAGAAAGGTTCTTTTCTTGGCCTGTTATAAGAAGGAGAAGCGTTCAAGCAACCCCAGTCTCCCAGTGTCTCCATCTCTCTCTAGATCTACTTAAATCTCCGAAGTCCACGGAGGTTACTAGAGATTTCATAAAGTATCGAACTTTAATGACACTTCTCTTTGGAAACTAAAGGTAAGAGACATCTCTCCAATATATTATAAGTTGTTTATTTATGGGGCACGATCTGTTAAGTAATAAACTTTCCTGTTCACTGTTTAATACTTTTTTTTAATAGATTTACATCAACTCATGATGTATAGGTTTTCTGTTAAAGAGCTGCTTAGATATGTTTCTATCAAGTTCTGTTTGTAAAAGTTTGGTTTTCTTGCTTTGAGCTTTGTTTGGTAGCTTGGAAATGATGAGAAACAAAAGAAAATAAAGAAACTTTGATAGCTTTCAGCTCATTAATTCGAGAAAAGAAGTAAAGACTATGATAAGTAGTATTTGTCATGATTTCTTAAACATTTGGAAGCTATAATAGTATAGAAACATGATGATTTTAGCTTTTTTTCTTATTTTTATGGAGTTCTATTTTCAACTACGCAGAAGGTATGCTTCGTATTTGCTTATCAATATGATTTTACTGATCACTGCAGATCAACCTTTCTGGGGCATGGAGATTCTTACTTCCAGTACCGCATCTTGTTGTCTTGTTGTAAATTTGAGGTGGAAACTAGCTGAAAATGGATCAAATTCTTCCCAGTTAAAGCTCCCTACTAGTAGAGAACGCAAAATTCTGTTTGCTAGGACTAATCAAAGAAATGGGTCACTAAGATTTTCTAGTGTTGATAAGTTCTTGAAAAAACTCAATCATGGGAAAGGTTCTAGGTCACTTGACTCATTTGGAGGGTTAAAGAATGGTAATTCAAAGGTTTTCAGTGGAAATTCTAGTAGTTATGTGGTTGGTGGAGAGGATGACGTGGGGAGTATTACAGAAAATGGAGAATCTCCGACTAAGGTTTTGATTCCGGGATTGCCAGATGAATCCAATGGTGAATATAGTGCCCCCGTAAGCAGTTGTTTTTGGAAATGGAAGCCTAAACTTAATGTGCATTATGAGAAAGCTGGTTGTGAAAATGTGAATTCTCCACCAGTGTTGTTTCTTCCTGGATTTGGTGTTGGCTCCTTTCATTATGAGAAGCAATTGAAGGATTTGGGTCGTGACTACAGAGTATGGGCGATTGATTTTCTTGGGCAGGGAATGTCATTGCCAGTTGAGAATCCCACTCTGTTCTCAAAGGATGGGGCTGCCTCAGAAGGGAAGGATTCCATTTGGGGGTTTGGAGATGAGATTGAACCGTGGGCGAATGACCTTGTTTTCTCTATGGATTTATGGCAGGACCAAGTTCACAATTTCATAGAAGAGGTAGTCAAACATCCTTCCATGTCTTCTCTGTTCCAATCTGCAATAACGAAACATAGCTGAGACACATATACATGCATATTGTATATGGATATCTACAATAATATACATTGCCTTAGTTTTCCGTTGTTGTACATTCATGCACTTTCTGTAGGATTTTGTATGGTTAAGCTCACGTGAAGGATTATTCTGCATTGATCATGTCTCCTTCATCCAATTTTCCATTTTGGTAACATTTTTCTAGTGCTTTTCCAAAGTGAGAAATAAACTCAATTACTCTATTTCTGATCTGCAATTACTATGATTTTTTTTTCCATGCCTTTTCAACCTTGTCACACTTCTACATTGCATAAAGCGCTTCTTTATCTAATTTTGTCTGGTCTCGTCTCTTTTTTTTTCACTCATTTAGGAAAGTAGCTATTCTTTTTTATCTTTGACCTATCAATTCACATAAATCCTTCTGAAAAACAATCCAACTCCATTTTTACGTACCTTTGTACTTTACTTCTCTAACTCCACACTTTAATGCTTCTAGAATACCTTTTCTCCTCAACTCTATACATTGATTTCATATCTTTGTGCTTCAAGACCATAGCTTTATGCTTGCCATCCAATTAGTTCTTCTCATATTGCACAATTCACATAGATTCTTAAAGATTGATTCTTAATGAGATGGACACCAATCCTTGTTTCCTTCTTTTTTCTTGCATTCTACATGGGCGTTCAAATTCACAAGGGTGTCATTAAGATTGTGTATTTACGACAACATGGCCATTTATGTAAGAGAAATGCATCGTGATAGCTCATAAAGGCACAGATTACATTAATCATTTATGTTACAGGTAATTGGCGAACCAGTATATATTGTAGGGAACTCGCTGGGAGGATTTGTTGCATTGTACTTTGCAGCAAGATACCCTCATTTAGTGAAAGGTGTTACATTGCTAAATGCAACTCCGTTTTGGGGGTTTCTGCCTAATCCAATAAGATCTCCAAGATTAGCAAGGATATTTCCATGGTCTGGGACATTTCCTCTACCTGCAAATGTTAGAAAGCTCATAGCATTCTTGTAAGTTTTTCTTTTTAGTGTGTGTGTATACAATTTAATTTGTGTACCCATACACTTGGGATCCAGAGAATTCACGTGCCAATCTATATATAATACATGGGTATCATGTTGTTGGTGAAACTTATAAAGAGTCTCACCAAGGCTTTGCATAAATTGTGAAAACAATATATTTTTTGTTGGGGGCGGCTTCATGTAGTTGCTTGTTCTGTTTAACATGCATGTCTCATGAAATAAGTCGTTGCATTTATCTCTTCAAAGCCATTATTGCTTGAATCTAATTCCTACTGCCTCCACCATCACCAGTACAGTTCTTGTCATGCATCAACCTTCTCCAACTTACTAATGTTATTAATTTCTTTCCCAGTTGGCAGAAAATAAGTGATCCTAAAAGTATTGCAGAGATACTTAAACAGGTTTACACAGATCATTCTACAAATATTGACAAAGTGTTTTCTCGTATTCTTGAGATTACACAACATCCTGCTGCTGCTGCATCATTTGCCTCAATAATGTTTGCTCCTCAGGGACAGCTATCCTTCAGGGAGACTTTAGCCAGGCAAGCACTTAATAGCTCTTAACTTTTCTTGACGAGTCACTCATTCCCTTCTTTTTTTCTTGCTTGAACTGAAGGGCTCATAGCTTATTTGTGTTTCTAGGTGTAAAATGAGTGATACTCCCATTTGTCTCGTGTATGGAAAGGAGGACCCCTGGGTGAAGCCTGTCTGGGGCCTACAGGTGAAACAGCAGGTGCCAGAAGCTCCGTATTATGAGATCAGCCCAGCTGGTCACTGTCCCCATGATGAAGTTCCTGAGGTATGTAGCTCATCGCTTGTTTGTCTAATGGCACATTCTATTGCCTATCTCATAGTTCATGCTTTGAAGGTGGTGTTCAGGCTTTTATTTGTTTGGGTAAAGAACACCTGTTTTTTAAGAAAAGACAGTGTGATGATTGATCCGGAAATAAGTATGTTAATCTTATGGGAAGTAGAAAACTTGAACAAGGAGTGAATAATTGTTGAAACTTCAAGGGCTATACTAGTTCAACGGAGGTAATTTACAAGAATCTTGCCATAACTACTTGTAACTTCTGCATATAGCTGCTGCCTGCGATTACAAAAGAAGATGACCTTTAACCTGTACATGACATCGGTACTTAGATATAATCAAAACTCCAGTTCTACTCGTGTGGAGGTAGAGAGAGAATGAGAATATTTTAGATTCTTTGGCATCCCTGCAGTGGTCTCAAATTTTATTTCCCAACCCACCCAAACTAGGTTTTCTAGGATTAATCAATGAACCGTTCTGTTAGTAAAGAATGAATTCTCAAAGCATCGTGGAATCGCCAATTTTTTTTGGGAAGTGGTTCATGTTGCATTGGAGTTCCAGATATTTGTGGTATTAGTGTCCTGGGTCTGATTTAATTGATGTGTTCTGTGTAGGCTGTGAAATGGATAATCTTTCCAGGCCTTCATATACCTACTTTTTATTGCTTCCATAGACAGCTGACTCTTTGTGTTACAACAGGCTGTGAATTACTTGCTTCGTGGGTGGATTAAAAACCTGGAATCCCATGGTTCAGTTGCCCTACCATTACATGAGGATGCAGAAGTTGTCGAGAATAGCTTTGCCATGGACTTGGAATTTGTGAGAGAAGGATCAAGAAAATCAGTTATTGTTAGGTTCTTTGGATCCAGGTTTTCTATTTGGAATAGCTTTAGCTCTTACATTAAATCTCAATTCAAGGAAACTACTAGCCGAATCCTGACACCATAGCCACCTGCCCTAGAACATGATGTAAATTCAAAACGATTTTTCCTTCTCCTTCTTGTATGCAACCATACTTGTCTGATACACTGTAGCATTAGATGTAAAAATTGTAGAATCATTGTGTACGTCCACATTATCTTGTATTTCAGCAGTTATTCATGTTTACTATAATGATTTTCTTCGAATCAAGAGAAATAATGGACTTTTCTTGAACATTTTCTTCCTCTGGTGATATTAACCTTCGCAAGTTTGGTGAAGTAGATTGACGGAAAAATAACACCAGCAACAGTTCCATTGGAAAAGCAGCAAGCAAGCAGAAGCTGCACGGTTTGGTATCGACAAAACATCTTGTGGCCAAATCGTTTATTTTATTATTATTAAATTAAAATTAGAACATTTACGATTAATATCATCTTGATCTTCAACTTATTTCAGGTTCTTACGTAGCACACTACTTTTTTTCTTTCAGGAACACTATTCTTTAATTGTTAGTAACCAGTTTCCGCCTTTTTTCAGCAACCATTGTTAAAAAGAAGCCGCTTCATTTAACAATGGACTCCACGTGAATACATGAGAGATATCATATAATCCATTGCAAAATAATTGATAAATCTGTAAAAAAAATATATATATATTTTTGCATAACAAAATACTAGCTAGAGCATATACAATTTTTTTTTCATTCGTATATAATTAGTTGGAGTATAAATCAAGTAATTTAATTTTCAGTTGAACTTAGTTGTTAGATAATGATGTTTCTCTTGAATTATAGTTTTGTAAATTTTTTTAAATTGTTTTGATGTATTAATATTAAAAAATAATAAAAAATATTATTTAAATATATTTTTAAGAAGAAAAATAACGATAAAGCAAGTCGCACTGGCATTCAATCAATACATTCATGTACTTCCATATATATATATATATATATATATATATAAAAGAAATTTCTCTTTCTTACAAACAGGAGTGTGCATCAAGCAACAGAACTGGAAAACAATTTTTCTGAAGTAAAACCCATTTTGTTTTTCAGAATGATTGTGGGCATCGCTTTATTTATCTATCACATGAGTTTCCTCATCATGGACTTGCAGAACTATACGCAGCGTTCTCCTTCCCTGTATTGGCCTATTTAATTTGCTAATGGCTTCTGGTGATGGAAGGGCGTCCAAATACAGCATGAGAGCAATCCCTCACGAAAGCTCTTAGTGCCGCATATTCTTCAAACGCCCTGACATCTGCCCTACGCTGGAGCGGCTTAGGAAAGAACAGCCAACAGCTAGTGACCATGACGAATCCTATGGTGAAGAGCCCTGAGATCAGCCTCGGCAATTGCCACCTGCCCTTTAACGCTTTCTTTATTACAATTTCAACTGTTACACAAAATCCATGTAGAAGAAAGAACCATGTGACCTCCCATGTCGGTTTCGCGCGAAGCAGGTAATAAAACATGACCTCGTGCATAATGGCTGATGACAAGAACGTGGCCAAAACAGCGGGGATTGGGGACCACCTCCGACCGACGACGCGTGTGCTAATGTTGCGGGTGGGTTCGTAGACGGTCTGGCGTAGGATACTGCTGACCATGAGGTTCCATCGTTTGCCCCAAAAGTCTTGTAGAGATGTAGAGAGGTGTGGCTCGTTGAATTGTGGCTCTAGCTCTAGTCCTAGGATGGTTCGAGCCAAGACTGCAACTACGGCTAGGACAACGTCGAGGAAGATGTATAAATGGAGACATAGAAGACACAAGATGATTTTTGGATGGATGTATTCATTATAATCATGGATAACTACCAGAAATGCCCAAAGCACACCTTTTATTGCATAGTTCAACGAAGATTTGTGGGTTTGATCTGTAGGTATTACAGGAGGTTGGTTTTCTTGGTTTTGTGATTTTGGAGGTGGGTTTTCTTGGATCTTGATGGGCAAACAAGCAACAGAAACAAAAGTTAAGAGAGACCTTGATGAATATTGTGAAGATAAAGGGCCCTTACCGCAAGCAAAGAGTAAGAGCTTGAAATTTCCAAGCCAAGCAATGTAAAACGCTGTGTTGCCTCCAAGAAATATGGTGGAGAGATTAAGAGGAAGGTAGAAAAAGAGGCACACAAATGGGATTAGGAATAGGAGTCTTGTTTTTCCTTTTGGTATTGCCTTACCAATGGCATAGCAGCAACATAAACAAAAAAGGATTGAGAGCCATACCTTCAGGAAGTTGCGAATCTCACCCTCCATATTTTTTTCCTGTTCCTCCAAGAGAGTGTTTTTGATTTCCTGATGCTCGATTATGAAGTCTGTATACAGAGCTAGCTCAAATTGTACTGGGTCCTCTCTGCTTTTCTTTCTTTTCTTTTCTTCTGAACAGAAATATTGTACTGGGCGTTTTCAACTATTGCTCAAACTGTAAAAGGCCCCCGGGCCGATTGGCCGGAGGGTGTGAGTTGAATATACATGGAGAGATCTGCCGTAGACCTGCAGTATAGTAATCACCAGTCACGAATTAAAAAGGAGCTGCAGTATAGTAATCACCAGTCACAGTTTGGATAATAAAGTAGCTTTTATAGGATTAGAATCTTAAAGCAAGTTGTCGTAGAAAAGTACATATTTTTTAAATTATGAGGAATTAAAAAATTAGAATTATTTTTGTCGCATCATTGCTCATCATCTTCTTTCTTTTTAATTCAGCCACCTAATTTTTTCAATTTTCTTTTATTTCATCATTTTCTTTTTGTCTGGTCTTGCCCTCATTTCAACATATTTCTCGGGAAAGTATATTTGTATGGATTGGAACTTTGTGTCTCGATATTCTTCACAAATGTTTTCCTGGTGTCGAGAGCATATTTTCCGGGAATGACCAAGTTATGTATGTGGTCGATGAATTCAAATTTCACATTCTAAAAAACCTTTTAAGAGTTTGAAAACTCATAGTTTCAGGTAATCTGTCTGGATTCAGCCTCAACAGACTCAGTCTTGGAAAAAAATTCAGCAGCCCTTAGGGGCTCAGTATAAGAAAAAAAACAGAGTCTCATGGGCGGGCTTAGTCTTTAGAATAACTTAACCTTAAAAAATAGTTCAATTAAGCCTCGGAAAACAACCTATAATTTATAGGCTTAACTACACTTTGAATCTTCTATTTTTATAACCTTAAAGTATATAAAATTCCTCAAAAAAACTTATTATATTTTCATCTAAATTAATATTGTGTAAAATATAGTATATAAAAATCTTCTAAGAGCCTATTATATTTTCATCGCATTAATGCATATGGTGATGATATTTATCTTTTATTAATACTATCGAAGTAAAATTACACTCTAGTCTTTCCATTCCATGAAAAGACAGGACTCATGAGCTATAAATATCATATGAACCCTTCAAACTCCAGGTTTTTAATTTTCCTTCTCTATTTTGCATGTTTATTTTTAAAGTCTCTTTCTAAAATAAAGTTGTTTTTTTTCTAAAAAAAAATTTATTTAACCATCAAAGAATCCTCAAATTTATCAAATAACATATTTTACAAGTTTCAGTTATCGGGTACTTAACTTACTAATCACTAGATACCGATCATCAAAAATAAAAAAATATAAATTAAAAATCATAAATCTTGACCTCAAGCTAGTAATATTTTTTAAATCATCATCTCTAACTAGATTCTCTTGTATTTTTTTGGTGGGCTTTCTCATCATAAACCATTGACCTTCGACTTATAATTAATGATAGCTGTACCAAATTAAACAATAGGTTAGTCACTAATTAAATTATACTCTCACGCGAAAAATTATAGCACATCAACTCAATAGGAAATCGCACCTAATAATTTCTTTAAAATACATAATTTCATTTTTTTTATAAATAAGAAGTAACGAACTGCCAAACCTAAATGGCCATACACTTGGTAAAACAGAGTATTTGACAGAGAGGATGATTTTTCAGCACTGGTGGGATTTTGGTTTGCTGAGTCTTGTAAACTGTTTCTGCCATAGTGGCGGAGCCACGTAGGTACAAAAAGGGGCAGCCCCCTTAATTTTTTTAAAATATATTTATAATATTAGAATATTAATATAATAGGTTGATGAGAGTTTGATACACGGAAAAATAAAAAAAGTGGAAAGTTATTGTTGAATTATATTTTAATATAACATATAATATTTATGTACAGCTCATTTACTCAAAAAAAATTCTTTTTTTTTTTTCACTAATTAAC
>Ga0307510_10003283_pt1 | contig 18818 bp, 25 predicted proteins | sample 12_EM_MG_FD_207224 | JGI IMG/M metagenome (GOLD analysis project Ga0307510, IMG submission 207224) | Populus trichocarpa ectomycorrhiza microbial communities from riparian zone in the Pacific Northwest, United States - 12_EM | ecosystem: Host-associated > Plants > Roots > Unclassified | place...
CTCTCAGAAAACTCCACATATCAGACCACAAATCGAATCCCTCCACACCTCCCACTCCATCCTATACCATGCCAAAAGTTCAATGATACAGTTCACCAGAACAGCACTTTTTTTTTACAGTTGACACGATACTGCACTTTTTACCTCGCAGCACATATCACACAAAGGCCATCACTCACCGCATTTCAGCGGCCAGTGCATTAACCAGCCTGCCAGCCCTCCTCCTCCTCCTCCTCCTCCTCCTCATCCAACCCCACCCCCACCCACACATAACAAAAACCTGCACTTTCCGATATCCACTACATACCCGTCTACATACCACAACATAACCCTACCCACCCATCCACCCATCCACACCTACCGTAGCAACCCTTACCTACCAACCAACTTACCAGGCACCCTCGTTTAAGCACGGGTCCCGGGAAAGCTGCGTCGTACCTGCCTGATGATGCATGGCACTTGATGGATAGATGCGCGCGGGGGGCGGGGGCAGTCCCGCATTTATATTATGCAGTTGCGGCATGGATTGTAACGTACCGTACCGTGTGAGATAGATGAACCGGTAGAAATTCCTATCCCATCCTAGCTATTAAATGTTATATACATTACCATACCATGGCATAGCTATAATAATAATAATAGTTTTTGTCCTACGGTGTTATGGAAACTACCGTCTTACAGTACAAGTGCCAGGGATAAAGATTTCGTAACGGGGCAGGGTTTATTTTTCGGGTTAACCTAAATTAACTGTTCGGAAACTTTATCCCTATGCCTTGTATTATAATATGCATGTTTGAGGGAGGCTACTTGTTTATTTATTTCTGCCTACCTTTTGCTGCATGATGGATGGATGGGATGGATGGACGGGTAGTCGACTGCTGCGCTTTATGCACGATTCATCTCATCTCATCCCATCCCATCCCATCTCATCTCATCTCATCTCACCCCATCCGGGGAGTGAGGGGGGTTATTTATCTATTTATATATTTGTGGGTTGTTTAGGTATCATAGAGTTTTGTTTGGTTCGTTTGTGCCCTGGCTTGTACTGCCTTGTACTGCCCTGTGCTGTGCTGTATAATACTAGGCTATGCTCCGTGGTGTTATGCTAGGAGCAGGGTTCGGTATCGTAGGTGATGATATTATTATAACGGTAGAGTGTGAATAGGCAAGATACTTGTAACTTGAGCGTGGTAGTTATGCCGTAAGTTACTTAGGACAGTGTTATTGGACATCTGTAAGCAGGAAGGAAGGAAGGAAGGAAGGAAGGGAAGAGAGCTCATACAGCAGACCACAGTACTAGTACAGTACGGTATCGCACCGATATCCCGGGGCGGTATCCGGGTTCTAGTCCCACTTGCTAAGCACCGAGCAGAGGGAAATACCGTCAGAACATCATGTCATACTCGTACGGTCCCCGAGTACAAGTGTGTTCGCCCGTCGGTCCGTCCTCCATGCTCAGTAAGAGATTTATTTATTTCTTATAATAATAAAAAATCATTCCATCGAGTTCTACCACATGAGTAAACCTACTTTTTGCAACTATTAGAGAGTTTTGCGCAGGGAGACCTAGGTGGCAAGAAAACAAGTTATTTTCTGTTAACCCAAAAGTCTTAGACACCCAGGTGGGTAGCGAGACCTGGAAGAAGTGCAAAATAGGGCTTTTCAGACATGAAGATATCCGATCGCTACAGAACAAGTCAGCAGTAAACACAGCTCTCTTTTTACATTGTATTAAAATATTTTAGTGATGACAATACTGGGCGCTCAGCAGCAGATCACCTCCTGCCCTACGGCAGACAGTATGGTTAGCAGCCAACTTGTGTAGCTGGGAATCCTAGTTTGAGCCGGGAACGAATTTGAGGGAATGCGATATTGCCCTACTCAATACCCCACTGTCTAGCTATCATATTATTATCATACCAAGCTATCATACCCACGCCAATTGCGCAAACTCATTCTCCGACCTACAGTAGGTCCATTTCCTATCAACCGCCACCTAGGTCCCGGTGCGCAAACCCTCTAATATGTTCCCATAACCTCTTACCGCCCTCACCCGTCCAACTTTCGGAAACTATCGGATGAAATGGGTACCCGCATCTTCATAGACAAGTATCCCGCCGGCACCCGTCACAGAGGAAGGACCCCGCCGAACCGAACCGAAACAACTGAGAGGTTATAATCTCGATTACGCGCATATCCGCTTGGATGCTTGACATATACCATACCGGTAACTGTACCGGTATTCCCCCCCCACCCCTCCACTCGTACCAGGAATCCCTGTGTTCGGGTACTGGTACTCGGGTGCTCTAGACTACCCGTACCCTACTGTGCTCGATGCTTGATTGTCCGAGACCGGGGGGGGGGCAAAATAGATAAAAAAGATAGGGAAATAGAGTTATCAGATGGTGTTGGAAGACAAGGGTAGCTATCGCGCTAAACTATACAGTCTAATAGGCTTGACAGTGTGGATCTTGAAGATAAGGGTCACACCAGCAGAAAGAGACCCAGCAAGATCGGTTGATCTGAGTTGGACTATATCGTTTCTGGAAAAACTTTGCTCCTGTCTTGCGGGCGCTCCGCCCCCCGTTGCGGATATCTGGGTGGGGAGGCTTCTGGAGATGGTGGATTTGAGGAGTTTTTTTTCTTTTTTTCCTTTTTTCCTTCTTTCCTTCTTTCTTTCTACTGCTGCGAGGTTATACTCGAGTAATGGCGGGGGTGGCAAACGTGGTGCTACTGTATGGCGCTGGCCTTTGTGGCTTACCCTAGCTTATGGTATGATAATAATTAATAATTGTTTATTTATAATAATTGTAATGCTTGTAAAGGGGGAGTTTTCTAATTTGCTCTTGAGTGACGAGAGATTAGGGATTTACACTGCGATGCAGTACCCTGTATGAGGGTTACCGTACTTGGGCGAGGAGTGAATACCAGCACGATATGTAAGTAAGCTGCTGCGAGCAAGCAGCTGGGCAAGGCTGAGGCAGGGAAAGGAGGTACCGTAGGCAGAAGTCAAGGATGGCTAGGCGGGAGTGATGATACGTTACTGGTGGGGTGACGATGCTATGTTAGGCTCGGTTATTAATGCAAGCATTGGGTAGACGGGCGAGCTCCGTATCCCACGGTACCGCGCCGGTACGCACTGTATCATACTCGTCGAGCGGAGGTCTACGGGGAAAGGCAGGGTTCGGGGACGATATCGAGTTTTCCGTGGAAAAATCTTTACGGGATCGGAATGGATGAGGACGGATGAAATGGAAGCGATGGGATGGGATGGGATGGGATGAAGTGTTTCTTTTTCCCTTCCTTCCTTCCTTCCTCTTCCTCAATCGATTGATCGGGTGGGGGAGAAGATACTGCAGCTCTACGGCAATGTACCGATAATGGAAATGTGAATTGTAACCTACCGTACTGTACGAGCGCTTTTGTGGTCCAACTACGGTCTATTGTATCTCGGGACATGCGTGCAGTTCAGTTTCTGGGGAAAGAAGAACGGGCAACTTGGAGCGCCATACAGCCGCCTTCGCAAAATTCTCGTACCCCTCCTTATACCTCAAGAACAATACCTATTTACAACAACAGGACAACAAGAAGCCTTCTGATAACTATTTTTCGGATATACCCCTGGGGGCATTGTAAACCCTTATCACCATTTATCATACCGAATAATCAAGGGAGAGGGTTAGCAAAGCGTTTCTAATTACTCGTGGTACTCGGGACGAGAACTTTGCCAACGCGGCTGTACTAGACGGGTATCATACCAAGACAAGTATGGCACTTTCGTTCTCTAACGCATAACACAGTTACGGCAAGAGGTAGTGGGGACCAGGAAAGCCTGACCAAGGTTGGTGGCGAAGGAGAAGAAGGGCTCAAGCTACAAAAAGCTCAGCAGAACCCCTCCTTTTTTTCTCTACCAGTGAAGTTTGCTTTTCTCAACAAACGCCCTCGTTGCACTCCTTGATCCGTTTTAGGCTTCAATTGTTGATTCTGAACACACCTTCTGTCAATTGTCACTCTGTTCCTCTTTTTTTTCTCCCTCTCCTCGGCTGACTACTTTCGGCATCAGTTTTTCTTTTCTTCTTCTTCCTCTTCCTCCCTCTCCTTCTGAGCTGAGTCCTTATCTTCCTCTTCTTCTTTAAGTTCTCCTTCTCTTCTCCTTCTCCCTCTACTCCCCTACTTCTCCTGTCAAACTTTGTGATCGTAACTCCCCTTTGGGTTTCTGCTCTTTTGACACTTCGGCGTCGCTCCTACATTCAGAATGGGTAAGTTTGCTGCCCTTGCCTTTTTTTATTTCGCTACAGTCGCACCTCGCTATAATGGAACTCTTCATACGGGAAACCTCGCTGTTACGAACGAACACCCGGGAATTTGTACCCCTGCTCACATACAAATTGTCCTCGCTATAAGGAATTTCTTCCAAGACCTTGCTATCGAAGAAAAAACCCTGAATTCTTGGCGTTCCTTATAGCGAGGTGCGACTGTATTTTTACTTCTTTTTTTATATACTTTTTTCCCTCGGCTATTGATTCAAGTGATCTCGCGTGCTCTGTTGCGTTTTCCCTCCTGCGTCGTTGTCATTGCCATACTAGCCTGGAGCAAAAAGTGATCGGAAAACCGCTAGTGTTGCATCAACCACTTTTTTTCCGATCACTTACCCTCACGCATTTGAAGTCTTCAACTAACAATCTTCTCAGCTGAGGTTTTGTCTTCCCCCAAGCCCCACCACCAAATCCATCTTTCCTCCTCAATGACTACCACCACTACTGAAAAGGAAGTCGATCAGTTAATTCAAAAAATGAAGGCTCCAATTCTGGGAATTGACTTCACGCGCACCGGGCGCCCGAGACGTGCTTCTACTCATTTGCTTACGGTCGGCCCGCAGAACTTCTGTGACATGATGGATGATTCCTCTGCGACCAATCTCGTCAATCCTGGATGCTGCGGTGGAGGTTGCTCGCGTCTCCCGGCTTCGGCAGAGGGTTCTCTCTCACTTGGCACCGGTAGTGGTTCTGTGTCGGAGTTTGTCAGGGCCCCGGACAATGCCGCGTTCAAGAGCCTCAATTTGAGGTTGTCCCCTTTGACCTCCAAAGACAAACTTACTGGAATCACGGCCCTTCCTGCTCAGACCATTTCCCTCGGGCCGGCTGATGAGGAGGAAGAGAAGCATGAATCTACCGTCTACGTTCATCCACCAAACTACGTCACACCTCACCCGCCCTGGACCGTCTATTCGGCCAGGATCGACTCTACACGCGAGTTAACCAAACCTGGGGCACTGAAGAGGACCTACCACTTTGACCTTGACGTTACCGACTACCCGGAAGAAATTGCCGGTGTTGATTTCCGGGTTGGTGGCGCCATCGGTGTCGTGGCTCCGAATGATTTCGAGCGTGTTGCCGAGATTTTGGGTATTCTTGGAATCAATGAGGATGAACGCGATTCCCCAATCCAATTGAATACTCAAGGTGGCAGATGGCCTACTATTTGGGGTAAAGCAAAGGAACGGGCATTGACCACTACTTTGAGAGAGCTCATGACTTGGACCGTCGACATTCAATCTTATGCCCCTACTAAAGATTTAATTCGTCTTTTAGCGGAATATGCTAAGGACATTGCGGAAAAAACAATTTTGTTATACCTATGCTCCAGACAGGGCCAAGCGGCCTTCTGCGAGTAAGTATTTACTTTTTTTTTGTTCCTTGCACATTCGTTATCTGATCCTATGATACCGTACCGTATCCACTCGTATAATCCACTATCTCCGTATGCAAGGCTATCTCCATGATCAGAGACTAAAAACCCCCAAGAAGGATTAGTGTTTTCCTCACACGGTCAAGCCTGAGTGTGCTGAGCGTGCTGGATCTCGCTAACTGGTATTCGCAATTCTGTTAACCTGTCAAGCTAAACCTAGAGGGGGGTGAGGCAGAGATTGACGGAGATAGTCTTGCATACGGAGATACTCAATTTTTCGAGTTAATACGGTAAACTAATCACCAATGATTATTAAGGTTACGCACGGGTCCCTACATATCCCTAATCCAACTTCTCAACGCTTTTCCATCATCCAAGCCGCCATTGGATCACTTGTTGTGCAACCTTCCAACCTTGATGCCGAGGTTTTACTCTTTATCCAGCGATCCCCGCGAATCTAAGAGTAAAGATCGCCGCATTATCGAGATTGCCGTTACCATACACGAACACGAGGAGGGATGGCGTAAGGGTGACCGTACCGGCGTCGGCTCCGGCTTCTTTGAGAGATGTGCTAGAAAGATAATCGACGAAGGCGCCGACAATATTCGCATTCCAATGTTCAGAGGTCTCATGGCCAATCCCCTCGCGAAGCAATTCCAGGCGGATGGTCCCATGTTGCTTATCGGTGCTGGTGTCGGTATTGCTCCATTCAGAGGATTCGTTCAGAGGAGACTTCAGAGCGCGAATTGTGCCAATAAAGTCTGGTGCGTCTATTACTAGTTCAATCTACGGTAAACCGTTACCAGTTACTAATAATCCAATTCAGGGTTATCCAGGGTGTTCGGGACTCTCTTTTGGACGAGCTGTACTCTGGTGAATGGGGGGAGCATGAAGACAAAATCCGCAGCGTCGTCCAATCCCGTGTCGGCACGGGCCGCTACGTGCAGGAAGAGGTCTTTGCGCAGGCCGATCTCGTCTGGTCCATCGTCAACTCCCTCGACGGTCGCGTCTTTGTCTGTGGATCTTCCAAGGGTATGGGCGAGGGTGTTCATGAGTCCCTTGTCAAAGCGGTTATGAAAAATGGCAAGCTCGGCCGTGAGCAAGCCGAAGAGTTTTGGGAGCAGAAGAAGAAGGATGGACAGTACATTGCTGTTTGTCGCCCTCCTCCTTCTATTTGCTATTTACCATAGGTTTAACTAATCATCGTTGCAGGAAACTTGGTAATTCGCAACTCTGCCGTCAACCATAATGTTGGAATTTGTTCTTTCCGCATTAATCCTCCTTCCTGGCAGACTCCATACAAATTGTAACAGTTTTGATTGTGTGCTAAAATCACATTTACTTTTTCCCTTTCCCCTTTTGTCTCTTTTTCAATTTTCTTTTTCTTCTTCCTTGGCTGTCAATTTTATCGTTGCTCTCTTTTTACATATCATGGCATGGGTACCTTAGAGGTGGGAATTAGAGCTGGTCAAACATTTTTTTCATTTTTTCATTTTATTTGCTTTGGATAAATTTCTTTTGCTTTTAACGGCTATACCAGTATACCAGCGGGGCTAGCTATACTATACGAAGGGGGACCGTTTCTAGTTTCGCTTTTTCGAGTCTTTTGTCACGGCGTCGGAAATACCACCATCATTGCTCCGGCATGTTCATAGGTGGGGAACGCTTCTTTTTTTCTAGCTATTGTATATAGCTATTACGCCAGCCAGTCCCTCAAGTACAATTTCTGGCCATGTTCAAATTTCTTTTTAAGTTCAAATTCAAACCAAGCTATGATTATAACAGGGAGAAGCATCGGTATCAGTGGCGTGACAGAACAGAACGAGTACAATACAAGCAAATAGACACCATGATTCAAAAAAAAAAACTAACAAACTAGCTCCAAGCTTTTCACATTATGCATACCGATGTCGCAATGATCAACCTTTTACCTCAGTACCTACTACTCCCCCGCTTGTTCCTACTCCAAGCTTCTACGAAAGCAATCTTCTCCTTAACGCCAAGGTTCAACCGCTTACTTCTCGCGATCCTGGCGAGGGCTTCAGCACCACGTTCGCTGAGTCTGCTCTGCCTATCCATACCCTCCTTCTCCCCCCCGCCACCACCACTGCCACCACCACCAAGCCCATCGGTGACAGTATCGCTGCTATCACCCGCAAACTCCTCCCTATCTTTCTCCCCCCCATCGTCATTCCTCAACACCTCGCCAATCCTCACACGAATGCAATGCGTTGGCCTAGCCAAGAGTGCAAATAGCGTATACCCGTAGGTCCCGGGCACAGGCGTGGTCACGTCCGCAGGGGAGTACCTAAGACTAACAGGAAAGATCTCCACCTCTCCATGCAGCGTGTCCAAACACGGCGCGAAGCGCAATACCCCCCGACCATTTGTCGTCGTAGCCTCGGGAAAGACGGCGATGATTCTGGTATCGCCGTACTTTTTGCAGAGCTCCGCCAGGGTCAGCGGCGGTGCCGTCGCCATCGCCGACGAGGAGCTGGCGAATCCCGGCGGGGCGAAAGCAGCCATGATAGCGCCCAGCAAGCCGACCACATGCACGCGCCTACTCCCCGCCGCGGAGACCGTGAACACGGGATCGAAGATGGCGGACAGGTAGAGTGCGTCGAGGGGACTCGTGCTCGTGCATATCAGGATGGAGCCGGGCGTGGGCAGTTTTGATTTGGGTTGACGGGAGAGGGAACCCTTTTTCACGTTCTCCACCTGCAGGTCTATCCACCAGATGCCTGAGGTCAGGAGGATGCACCAGAGGATCGACTTCCGTAGGAGGGCGCCGATGGGCAGGTGCTGCAGGACTAGGAGGTAGCTGATGAGGAGTGAGAGGAAGATTGGCAGGCGGAGGGCGAAGAGGAGCAGGCCTGTTAGGGTTTGGAAAGTGCTTCGGGGGGGAGTTATCGGAAGGAAGGGGGCTATTTGGGTGCCTGGGGTTTGTGCTGATTAGTCTGGTGGATTTTTTGGGGGATGGATTGCTGGGATGTGTATGATACCTCGATCACGGAATTGGGAGAATTTCTCCATCGTTCAATGGTTGGATGGATGGTTTGTCTGTTTATCCGTGAACTTGGTGATGGCTGTTCTTTAGATGTACGATATTGGAGGCAGATAGGTAGGTACGGTATAGTGGCGTAAGAGCGCACCCAACTTTCTGAGAAAATGTGTGTCGTGTTCTGTTCACAATGTGCGTGTGTCTGTCTAGCTCTCACATGTGAATGTGCCGTCCCCACTCGCCTTCACAGGGGCGTTACACAAGGACACCAACAAAAGCCTCCGGCCTGACTTTGTTACCCGGCCCTGCTGTTTGGCTGGTGTGTCAACCCTCCGTCATTAAATTTAACCTTGGGACGAATTCCGGGGATGACCGGTTTTGTTTTAAACCCTTTCCCTGCCTCATTTTTCCTTTCTACTGCTTTCCCAAGCACGACATGAGCAATGGTGGAAACGGAGGATTATCTAGTGGAGGAGGAAGGGGAGGAAGCGCACAAATAGGCGGAGGAAGTCTCCTCCGAAGAATCGCTTCGACAGGCGTGATTGCCGGAACGGTGCTGTTGTCGAGACTATTCCTGCACACCACGCAGACGGTGGAGTACGAAGGTCTGGACAAGTTCTTGGAGCTGTTAAGGAGTCGACGAGAGGTTTCGGGGAGGAAGCAAGGGCTGGTCACAGGTAATTCTCTCTCTCTCTCTCTCCTTCACAGCATTCCCACCGTATTTCTCATTCCCTTCTTCTTTTCTCTTTATCTCTATTTCTTCGTCGCCAATCACTTAAAAAGGTTACTAACTCGAATTGAAAAAGTCTCAAACCACATCAGCGTGTACCATCCCAGCCCTCCCCATTCCCCGCCGAATCTCAAAAAACTAACAGCATTGCCCCCCACAGTCTCGACGACCCCCTCCTCTTCGCCCCCCTCCCTATCCCCCTCCTCCTGCACCCTCCATCGATCCGCTACTCCCTAGGCTCCCACGACCTCTGTTTCCGCAATGCTCTAACCTCAACGTACTTCACCCTCGGACAAGTCCTGCCAACCTACCGTCTGCACAAATCCCCTCTCGGCGGTCCCTTCCAGCCCGCCATCAACACCTCCATTACCCTCCTCTCCCGCCCTCACCACGCATGGGTGCACGTATTCCCCGAAGGCCGTGTGCACCAGAAGCACAACTACCAGATGCGCTACTTCCGTTGGGGCGTTAGTCGCTTACTCCTCGAAGCGGACGTGCCCCCGCTTGTCATGCCGATATTTATTACTGGGCTGGACGAAGTCATGCATGAGGCGCGCAGGTGGCCGAGGTTTGTGCCGAGGGCCGGGAAGAGGGTCCGGATTTGCTTTGGTGACCCGGTTGATGGAAGTAGGTGGGAGGGGTTGAGGGGGGAGTGGAGGGATGTTGTGCGCGATTATGGTGATGGGGAGAGACTTAGGTATGCGGATAAAGCGGTGGAGCTGAGGATTCGCACCGCGTGGGAAGTTAGGATGGTTGTTGATGAGCTCAGGAGACGGTTGGGGTTTCCCGAGGAGGAGGCAGGGGCGGGCCTAGCGGAGACATACAAATTGCCTGGGATGCGGAAGGTGCAAGGGAAACTCATAGATGGAGCGTGGGAGAGGGATGACGTTTAAGCCCGTTTTCTTTCTGTTTGTATTACCATACCTGGGCGGATGGGTGCGCACAATACATACATACTGCATAGATGGATAGGATAGGATAGAGATCAATATTCCAACAACAATACCACCACCACACACTATAGTAATCTAGACGCGCCGTCAGCATAAGCAGACACCCACATAAAATATTTGGAAAAAATGAAAAAATGAAAAAATGAAAAAACCCGTCATAATATCATTACCACTAACTACCCAAGGAGAGAAAAAAGAAAAAAAAGACGTGAAATGCCAACACCCGAGCATCTAATAAACATTCATTCACACACACAGGCACCACTCCCCCCCCTTCAAAGTCCGGGCAATCCCAGAGAAATTATAAGAAAATTAAAAAATAAGAAAATTAAAAAAAAGCATACCCATCACTCGAGGAATACAAATCCCCCCCCTACAAGGTGTAATATCGTAATAAAAATTTAATAATAACAATACGAAGGAATAATAATAGAGAGAAATCTTGTACAGGGTTCTCAACTCGACTCGACTCAACTTGAGCATTACTGACCAGAGCAGGAACGCTCCGGTAGTTTGTGATACGATACAATACGATATACGACATCATAGGATAACTTACGACGAGGGATAGAGAAATGGGTATCAGGAGGAGAGGAGAGGAGAATAGGAGAGAAATAAGAGGGAGAAATAAAAGGGAAAGCACTATAGACCCCACCGCCGCGTAATGATAACTAACTAACCAACATAACCTAGCCTAGCCAATGCCAATCCACATACTCCTCCAGAGACAGACAGACAGGAGAGGCGCCAGCAAACGCAACAAAACCGAAAGAGTGATAAAAAAGGACCCTAGAAAACCCAAATTTCAAAGATATCGCCAAGAGTAGAGCAGAAAAGAATCAAAAAAGAAAAAGGTGAAATGTTTATTCCTCATGGCTTTGTTATTGTTGTTGTTGTGCATCACCCGGTAACCTTGGCCTGTCTCTTCGCTGTGCCGATGGACGTGTTATTCACCTTTGTGGCAAACTTCAGCGACGTGAGCGTCTCGCTCAGATGCGCTTGCATGGGCGAGACCATGACGAACATGAGGCACTTTGAGTTGCCGCCGAGGGAGTACTGGAGGAGGTAGGTGAGCTATCGCGCCGCAATGTCAGCTCCCTACTCTACTAGAATTTTCAGAGGGTGGGATGGGGGGTTTACTTTAGAGTTTCTATAAGGAATATGCGAATTCTCCTTCCCATTACCCAGGGCGGCGATAACGTCCCCGAGACAGCTCAAGCTTCGATTGATGTTCTGCGTTTCCTTAAGTCTCTCTCCTGTGCTCTGACTATGCGACAACCGCTCGCTACCAGCCAGATCTACCAGATTTAGCGTTCCCTCGCTACGCTCGCCAGTGACAGAGTTGAGTCCGATGAGCTTCAGTATGAACACGCTGTGCGATCTGGAGGAGCGCTCGTTCGCTTTGGTAGCGGCCACGGAGCGTGTTTGCGAGGCGCGGCGGAGGATTGATTCAACCTTTGCTGGGTTGTCCAGTGTGACCGTGTTGATATCTGTTATCGTGGTTTTCAATTCTTTGGGATCGTGCCGGATCTCGTGCTTCTTCTTGTCAAAGTCGTCGGCTTGCCCGAGGAGATCGTTGATATTTTCGTTGTAGACTTCTACGAAGCTGCCTTCCATCTTGTAGCTCCAGCCCTTTTCCTCTAGTTCTTTTGCCGTTGCATAGATTTGGTGAACGGCGCGGGGGATCATGCCGTCTTCCGAGGACATAGTGTATCTATCCATCCGTTAGCGGGGGGAGTGTGTCGGGATTCATGTACCAGGAAGGGTACTAACGTCTTTCCGGAACCAGTTTGACCATAGCAAAATATGCAAACATTGTACCCATCAAGAGCACTCTGCACCAACTGCGAAATCTCCTCGAAAACGCCCGGGTTGTGGGCCGTGGGCCCGAACACTTTGTCAAACTGGAAGGGGTAATTCTTGGTCACGACATTTCCCATTGCGCTCTTTTCCGTGGCACCCATGACCTCAATCTCTCTACTCTCTCCGCTAGCATTTGGGAACCTAATATCTGCTGGTGTCTCTGACTCAAAAGGAAGTGTCGGTCGTACACGACAAAACACCCTGATATTCCCCTTGAGTTCTTGGACCTGGTTATGCAACTTTCGTCTCAAAGTTTCCTCGGCTCTCAGCTTCTCCTGAACAATCCTAGTCTCCTCACATGACTGTCGGAGCTTCTCTTCCATCTCAGCATAACTGTCAGCCTGGGCCTTCCCATCGTTTTCGAGAACTGCTATACGAGCCCGGAGAGCACGCGACGAAGACTCGAGCGTAAGAGTAGCTCCAGACTGCTCGGACAAACTATCCCGCAAACTAGCCGACATCGTCTTTTCCCTCTGAAGTTCGTTCCTGGCATTTTCGAGCTCCATCCTGGTCGTCTCAAGCTCTGCCTTCAACGCCCTAAGATCACGCCCACTCCCATCCATCTCCAGTTCCATCCTCTGTTTTTCCATTACAGCTTGCATCTTCAACTCTTGTATCTCCCTTGCCCGAGCGGACTTCTCATCCTCTAGGTCATTCCGGGCCCTTCTCTCCATGGTCTCCAACGCTTCCCTGTGTGACCGGATAATTCCATCCATCTCATCTCTAAGTCTGCGTCTAATCTCGTCGGTTTCATCTCGCAGTCTCCTGGAAGAATCGTCTCTCTCGGCCGTGCGAGCCCTCCGCTCGTCACCTAAGATCCTCTCTAGCTCGGCAGTCTTCTTCTGGTAAGATTCCAATTCGAATTGAGCTTGGGTGTTCTGGGTCTCCAAGGTCACACGGGTTGTTTCAAGTTGATATGCTGTATCACCACCATTAGTACATACTTCCCTACCAATTCCTTTTGGAGGCTCTTCTTCACCTCTCAGCTTATGATCTTCGAGTTGTTCTTTAAGGGCCATAGTCTCGACACGCTCCTGGGATTGGATCTCTCGCATCTCCGCAATTGCCGCTTCGGTATCTTCAAGTCTCCCCTTGATATCGGTTTCTACATCCGTATTAGTAAGGTAAATAAACAAACAACTCCCCAGGCCAACGCATGCTAAGCTCACGTTTCCTTTTTACGACAGACTTGGCTCCATTTTCCAATGCACTCTCTCCACCGCCGGGATGCCGGAACCCTTGGGCGCTGGCTGGCCTAGCTCCGGTAGGAATTGCAGAACCTTTGGACATTCCCATGGAAGAGTTCGGCCTGCCTCCAACACTTTTCGAGAAGGTACTTGCTGCAGTCGAAGTCGATCTCCCGATACCAGTGCTCACGCTCCTAGCGTGCGACGGCTTCATTGTCGAAGTGGGAACCGCGCTCCTCCCGCCGGTACCTGCCCGTTCAGCGAGGGTGATTCGTTTAGAGGTAAGCTGTCCATTCACTACTGTCCGCTTAGTAACGTTCCATGGGAGGGATCTTGGGGAAAGTGGAGATCCAGGATTGGTCCCATGGGAGGGTGAGGAGGAGGATGAGGATGAGGAGGAGTAATGATTGGGAGACCGACCCGAGGTGCTGTTACTTCTTTGCTTCATTGAATCAGTTATAGCTTGAGAGGGTGGGGGCATCATGGCGGCGTCGTTTGAAACTCGTGGATTTGGGGGAACTTCGTTGAGAACTTTAGAAAAGACAGAGGGCGTTGGTGGTGGTATTCTGCTGCTACTCCCCGGCCGTGGAAGGGAGGAGTGCGGGTATACAAACTAAAAAGATTTTCGAGTCAAGCTAGTTAGCATGGGAGATGAGGGTTAAGGGCAGGCGGTAGTCAAAAAGAAAAAAAGGCGAATGCAGGGGGGTGGAGTAGGAGAGCGGGTTCGGAAAGGACTAACACTTCTTTCCGAATCCATGATGACCACTTTAGCGGTTGGTGCAGCAACTGGCGCAAGTGACGGCTGAGAGAAATCGCACTGGGCGCAAGATAGAGGGTTCGAAAATGGTGAAAAGTGAATGTACAGGTCTCGAGGACGATGGAGGAAGGGGAAAAATATGGAAGAGTGGTGGTGGGGTGGGGGGGGTTTGATGTTTGGGTGGATTATCAACGGCGGCGGTAACGGGGTGATTTGAAGGGTTTCCCTCCTCCGCCCAGCAGTAAAACAGGCATACAGCAGGCGAGGAAGAAGAAAAAAAACGTGACGAGGGGGGAGACGAGAGGGTAAACAAAAACATGGGACAACAATCGCTTTGTAGGCCTCAATATGTCCGCTAACCCCCTTGCGGTTGCACTGGCAACCGCGAGTACTGGTAGGACACATTGATTTTTTAAAGGGCCTTCTTCAACTCTCCCAGAGCATGATAGTCTACTTTGAATTCCTGTATGATGCCAATACTAAAATTTAATGTATATAGAAACATCGTGAGGGGAATGCATCTCATACGATATGACACGCTCAAGCGCAGTAGAATATTCGCAAACCACCCGTATCCCACGACCCTACTATAATTACTCGTCCTGTTACCTGTTGCTGTAGCAGATCATCCCAAAGCTCCAATTATGAACAACGTCGCCTGTACCACCACCGATCTCTGCGACAACCACCCTTAAACCTTTCTCCCGAAAAATACCTCGCTGCCTTACAAAAAAGTTCACCACCACCACCACTATTACCAAAGGCGTTCAAAATACCCCCCACCGTATACACACAATGCCACCAAAAAAGAACGTCTCCGCCCCTTCCGCCGCCACCACCTCCTCCTCCTCCTCCGCACCACCACCAGCAGCAGCCGCAGCAGCAGCAACTCCCTCAGACCCACTCTCCATCCTCGGAGGCATCTTCAAGAACTACTCCCGGAGCACGCCCCAACGCACCAAACTGATTGACGCGTTTTTGGGCTTCCTAGTGGTTACCGGTGTACTGCAGTTTGCCTATTGCCTCGTCGCCGGGAATTATGTATGCCTCCTCCTCCTATCTATCTATCTACCTATCCCTAGTTAAACAACGGCGATCACAGCTAACAAGTTACTTTTTTTGCTATTATAGCCGTTCAATGCTTTCCTGGCTGGATTCTCCGCTACTGTGGGACAGTTTGTATTGACCGGTTTGTCCCCTATCCACCTTGGTCTTTGTTTGCTCGTTTCCGGCGGCTGATGGATGGATGGATGGATGGATGATAGCTTCCCTACGTATACAATCTAACCCGGCGAATAAGCCTGAATTCGCCAGCGTTTCCCCCGAACGGGCGTTTGCGGATTTTGTCTTTTGTAGTGTTATTTTGCACCTTTTTTGTACCAATTTTATCAATTAGGAGGTTGGTTGGTCGGTCGGTCGCTTGTGGGGTCGTGGGGTGGGTTGTGTGTGGTTTGTATTGTGTCGGTATAATAGTTGGGAAGGAGATTGGAGTTAGCTATGGAATGGATTTCCTCTTCTTCAACTTCTTACTAGGGTTTATTCAAAGAATTGGAATAAATGAATAAACTGTTATGGGTATCATGGTGACCTCTATAATATAGTATTTGAGTGGCTATGAATAACTGGTTGTACATATGACACTGTACAAGTACTCGAGTGCTCGTACACGGCCGATCAAGAGTTGCACTTCACGGATTCCTCACCATTGTTTCCAGAGCGAGATCCTTCCAACGCTTCTCGAAATCACATACGGTACACATACGGTACCGCACACACAATCAAGGCAAGGCAGCCTCACAACCTTTCCCCAAAATTATAAGTGGTAAAGAAACCGAGTGAGACTTTCTGACCGCCAAGCAGCAAGCCCAGAGCCGCCAGCGGCTCAAGTACGCAAGGGTATCGTGCCGTGCTGGTATCATACCCGTATCAAACTGCACCAACTCCATCCATCCAGACTTTATACCGTCCCTCCTCCCCACGACCATCAACACAATCCAACAACAAAAATGTCACATTCAAAAAGAAACACCTCGCTCGCATTCTTCACGTACCCCCCCCTTCCTTTTCCAATCCGCCGCTTACATATACATACTAACCAACCAACCAACCTCTCACAGCTCCTACGAACGCTCCCTTCTAAAAGGTGACTACGGCAAGCAGCGCACGCGGCTGACGCGCGATAGTTTCAAGCCGCTGGACGCGTGCTCGCTTTGTCTTATGCGCGCGCGCGAGCCGGTGACATGTCCTATGGGCGATCTGTTCTGTCGGGAGTGTGCGGTTGAGAATTTGCTTAGCCAGCACAAGGAGATTAAGCGGATGCAGGCGGAGCTGGATAGGCGAAGGGGGGAGGAGGGGGAGGAGAGGCGGCGCGGGGAGGAGGAGGTTAGGGGGAGGAGTGTGAGGGAGTTTGAGTTGTTGCAGATGGGGTTGGAGGTTGGTGGGGGTAGGAAGGGGAGGGTTGTTGACGAGGTGGAGGAGGAGGTGGTGGGAGAGACGGAAGGAAGAGGTGGTGGTGCTGGGAAGAACAAGAAGAGGAAATTCGAACTGGATGAAGAGGAATTACTCCGCATAGCTCGTGAAGAGAGGACAAAAGCTCGACTCCTCTTAAATGATGAAAAGGTTCTCCCTCCCCTCACCCTTCACCTTCTCCTCTACCTAGCTAACTAACAAACTACCGATTAGACCTTAGCATCGGCAGCCAAACTCCCCTCCTTCTGGGTGCCCAGCCTAACACCGTCAATCTCCCCCTCAGCCCTCCCGCCCAAACCTCCAAAACTCCACCCCGTCTGCCCCGCCTCGGAAAAGTCACACATACACAACTACTCCCTGAAAACATTGACAACAGTCCACTTCCACGAGGAGAAGGACGAAAAGACGAACCATGGAGATCCACAACGTGTCTGTCCAGCATGCAAGCGTGGTTTGAGTAATTCTACCAAAGCGATGCGTGAGTTTTCCCTCCCCTTCCCCCCACATGCATGGAGTAGGAAAAGGATTGGGCTGATGAGGATGGATAGTGGCGAAACCGTGCGGGCATGTAATATGTAAGCCCTGCGCTGATAAATTTGTTTCCGCCAGTCGGGAAGAGGAAGGAGGAGGAGGGGTGGTTACATGCTTTGTTTGCGATGAGTTGCTCACCGGGAACCCGGGGGAGAAAAGTGGGAAAGAAGGTGGGGAGAAGAAGAAGAAGGGGAAGAAAGAGAGGGAGAAGGAAAAGGGCGAGAGAGGAATGGTCCTGATCAAGTGTGATGGAACAGGCTTCTCCGCCGGCGGTGGAAACGTCACGACGGAGAAGGAGGGGATTGCGTTTCAGTGCTAGATAAAGTGTGAAGTGTACTGTAAATGGTTAGACTATCATAGTTATGTCCTAGAGTTGAATTAGTCTACTAGTACCACAGCACAAGCACTCACTCATAGTACCTTGCGCGTACCATATACCGTAGTCCATGAATTTTAGCCTTTTTAGCTAGTAGAGCAGAGGGGTTCTACCAAGTGAGTCGCATTATAGATTCAGGTATGATAGTCCTGTCAAATGAACCAACGAACTAGAACCAGTGCATGCCTGAGCACACGGTATTAGTCTTAAGCTGTAGCTTATCTGCCGATACATGCGGCACATACTGTAGTGCCCCTTTAGCTGACTAGTTCCATGACTTTGTAGTGGGGGGGCATTTTTCAGTGGGCGAGTAGTGGTTTAGTTTGAGATTGGGATGGTTGGATTGTGGCGTGCTGTGGATGTCAAGGGCTTCCGGAGCCATGATACCGGTGTTATCCTACTTACGGCATCTAACAAGCTCAAGACTTGGGCAAGATCACACTAAATATCACTCAATTCAGTTTCGTTGGGGTATAGCTTCTGTTGGAATAGTGATATGTTCCTACGGTATGATAGTATGATAATATTATTATATGATATCATTGTAATCCCAGCTGAGTCATCATAAAGCCAACCACTTTCTCACCCATCTGTCATTCATTTCTATCTACCACATTACCAACCAACGAGGCACAGGACGCGGGAACAAGAAGCACAACTATAACCGCAGGCGCAAGCACACAAACCAAATCCCCATTCCCATCACACGCATTCCCGAACGCAGTCGGGTCAAACCGAACAAACAAACAAATATCGTCAGATTAGATCAAGTAATTTTTCCATCGTCATTGAAACATACCCTCGCCTCGTCCCATCCCTCACATCTCCGAACCCCCGCGCGCCCATTTGCCTCGAATGCTATCAACACCATATACGCGCCTCTGGCTTCCCCACCATTCTCCTCGACACCCCCAAGCCCAGACACTGCACCCCCCATTTAATTAAAACAGGCCAGATAAAAACCACGCTCGAAAATATAGATTCCACGTACACAGCCCCGTTTCCCCGGAGAGGAGAAACCACGAAGTGAATCAGGTTTCTTTCTCCGGACAGAGCCAGTGAACGGGTTTACGGTTCGGTAGAGCGCGGTTTCATTTAGCAAGTTCTTTCTGGGGGTTCGGGTGAGCATGTATGAGGTGAGGCAGAATGGATATATGGTGGGGGACAGAGCGTATAGGCTTAAGCAGCCGAAAAAGGTAAAAGGGCCGAAGAGAGTTGGAGGGAGTGAAAGAAAAGGATTAAAGGGGGAGAGACTTGTAGTGA
>Ga0307510_10003284_pt1 | contig 18810 bp, 29 predicted proteins | sample 12_EM_MG_FD_207224 | JGI IMG/M metagenome (GOLD analysis project Ga0307510, IMG submission 207224) | Populus trichocarpa ectomycorrhiza microbial communities from riparian zone in the Pacific Northwest, United States - 12_EM | ecosystem: Host-associated > Plants > Roots > Unclassified | place...
GTCCTGTGACACTGCAATGGTGCGGCTATGATGGCAATAATTCGAGCTGTGAGGGAGGGGTGAGAGGACGTGCAAGCAAGCAAGGGGTAAATGATACTCACCTCCTGTCAATGACATTGCAGTTTTGGGCTGGAAGAGTGGGGCAGTGGTGAGGACGGTGTAGGTGTATGAGAGGGGTGCTCGAGCACCGAGGATGCGGGATGTACTGGTGTATGAGGAGGTCGGGTGTCTGAGTTGATGTGGGCACGATGTGGGCAGACAGGGGAACTGGGAGGGAGTGACTCCAACGGTTGCAAATTGAGCTGTAAGGAGAGAGGTGGGGGCGACTTGACACAAGGTTGAAGATAGGGTGCTCGAAATCAAAATGTTGCTGGCTTGAGGTTATCGCTATCAGTTTTGTGCCACGTTTCTTCAGACTGTGTGTGCTGGCAGTGGTGGGAGGTGGTGGCAGAGGTCAGGATTGGTCAGAACATAAAAAAAAAAAAATGTAGCACTCACTCAGAGAGGTAAGGATGGTGGGAGAGAGGCTTGGGCTGCCGACATCCCATTGGTAGTCTTGGATGGCTTCAGGCCAGTTGAATGTGGCGAAATTTTGCTGAACGTGGACAACCCCCAGAAAGGGTTTTTAAATACCATAATAGCATACACTAGTCCCAGGTATTCATGATAACATGCAGTGTGACAATTCAGCCAAAACCCTTGCCAACAATGCAACTTCTGAACGCATTCAAGGACATATTATTGCATCAACAAAGCTACAACATGTAAAGCAACAATATCGCTATGTGACGATACTCTACACAAGTGCAAGAAGAATAACAGAAAGTAAGTTGGAGCACAAAATGGGACCTGAAGATCCACAATACATCCCAAGCATGTACAGGACCAAGACAACTGACCCCAATGGAACCTCTATATGGCCCCCTTTATAAAGGGGCCAAGTCAAAAGTTTTTTTAACTGATTGTCCTTGAACATAAAACCCTGACAATAATATGTCTCTCTTGCATCGTAAACAGGAACTGCACATTAAACGCAAGGTCAATGAGAGTCAAGAGCAGCAGACCATATTACTTACCTAGATCCTCAAAAGAGCATGATGATAACTCTGAAGATGTAGAGACCAGCAAAGATGAGACCATCTTCAATCCACCCTTAACGGGAGAAGATGGAGCAGACTCTAATAGTAGAGCATGAGGTGAGGTACAATGAATACAAATGGAGAGCACATACAAGATCGCCAAGGTTCACCTTTTCCCTCTCCTCTAGTCACAAAACTGAACCCAGTGGGGGAAATCGTACCCGATATGATATGAAACTTGAACAATTGTCCCCAGACAGTGGTATCCCACCTGAAGTCCTGTTCAAACAGAGCAATGGTGATCTTGTGAACTGCATATGGCGCGTGAGGAGGCCCAGATTCAACAGATGCAAACAAGAAACTTTCTGTAACAGTTCTGGTCATAACACACAGGGCCATAGACTTGCTTTCTTTGATGTGCAGTCATTGGTTGACAACTTTCAACAACTGAGGATCAATTCTAGCCATATTGACATATTGTCCCCAATTTGTGAAGTGCAAGGCACTGAGGATTGTTCTAGTAGGGAGCTTGTGTTAGAGAAACCATAAAAACAATAACAAAAGTGGTATGACTCACTTGATAGCTTCCAGGGCCATCCCTTCGCACTTCTGTCTAAAAGGGGTCTGGGGCGATTCTGAACTCCCTGAAAAGGACTTGATCTTGCAGACTTGGCTGATAAATAAAGAAAAACATGTTAATACTTTTAGAGAAAATCCGTAACCAAAGACGTACTCAAGGATAGGAAGGTCCTCATACAACGCCGCCAGGTCAGGGTCAGGGCAAGGTGTTAGCATAACTGAATGCTTGTTGTCATTATCAGATGGACTGAAAAATAAAAATAAGGGGTTGCAAAGCATGTCAACGAAATGAGAAAAGATGCACTCTGCATGAGAAGAGTCATCACTTTGCACAGTGGATGGCAGCAATGCATCATCCACAATGTCTGCTTTTGTGCAACTGACAGTTGGACAGTTTCAGCAGAACGTGTCACGCCCCAAAAAAGGAATTACCCCAGTAGTTTGGTACCACTGTCAGAAAACCGTCAGAATTTCATACTCAGCAGAATAAAAAGATCTTGGAACATTTGATGTAAGCAAAACAAACAAAACGCATGTGCTGCTAAGGCATGTGTTTTGATAAGCCGAGTGGGAGGCCTGGGGGATAAATGGGTGCATGCAAGGGCGTTCCCAGGCATTATTTAAGCCCAGAAAGTGTTTAGTGTGGAGGCCCTCACATGTGCAAGCCCATGAAATGTCTTTTATCATCGATATTTGGTGTTCATATATATTAAGAGGAATAGTGATAGCAAGCTTGAGTGGTAGAGTGGTAGTTACATTTGTGTCATAAACAGGCTGGGTCCATGGGTTTGATTCTGTGTTGGTGCAATCTTTTTTTTGTGCTGCATATATATTATTTATTTTTAGGAAAAATATTACCTGTCGCACTAGTCGTTAGCCACAAGAATTAATAATAAACACAGCATGAAACGGTCTGATATTGGGGTGTGTGAAGCAGACACAAAATATTGTACAAGTCAATTTCTCATTGACAAGGCAGAAGGGCTGGGCACCTGGCAGTGTGCAGATCCGCTCCGCTCTGCTTGTCCCCGCCCGTGCACCCCCTTCCGCTGCACCAGCCAGCTCCATTAGATGTCTTTACAATTGCGAAAACCCATCTGCAGAGGTCCTGGCTGAATATCCCCTATCAAGCGCTGCGCCCGGGCCTGCGCTTTCGTGACTTTTGGCCGCTTTCCCCAGGCCTGCATTTGCGCCCCCTTTTTTCACTGGTTCAAGGCTCGCACATACAAGGGCCTCCACACTAAACACTTTCTGGGCTTAAATAATGCCCGGAAATGCCCTTGCGCACGCCCATTTATCCCCCAGGCCTCCCACTTGGCTTATCAAAACACGTGCCTTAGCAACACATGCGTTTTGTTTGTTTTGCTTACATTAAATGTTCTGAGATCTTTTTATTCTGCTGAGTACGAAATTCTGATGGTTTTCTGACAGTGGTACCAAACTACTGGGGTAATTCCTTTTTTGGGGCATGACACGTTCTGCTGAAACTGTCCAACTGTGACTGACACCTCTGTTACATGATGCAGGAGACCTGACAAAAAAATGCCACAACATAGATATATATATATAACAATGCAAGAATACAACTTACGACGAAAGATCCACCTTTTCTAGAGCTTCCAGAACAACACTACAACACAAATTAGACAGGAATTATACGGCAAATAATAATACTTACAACTTGCAATGCGACAAAGATGGAGCCTGCTTATTGTCCATGGTATTTTTAACAGATGCTTCAGCAAGGATACTGAAACGTAAAGAACACAGGGTTAGTGGAGACAGCAATAGAATAACAACAAGAATAATAGATTCTCACGAAGAAATAGTAGGAAGATTGCTGTCGCTGTCATCATTGGTATTGACTGCAGGTACTTGCAACCTACAACCATCATTGGTAAGCAAGAAGATATTTGAAACAAAAGGGAAAACTAATGATGAAGCACAAGGGGAAACACTGTCATCATCATCAATGACATTGACTGCATGGGCATGCAACCTGCAATCAGCATGAGTGAGTAGTGAAACAAGGGGATAAAACAAATCAATAGGATAAATATATAATGAAAAAGGTAGGAGACGGAGCAGTTGAGAACATACCAAACAGAAGTAACAAACATACCTAGTTTTTGGAAGATCTTCAAGTACTTTTGCCTTTTCCGTCTTGGTGACAGATCGCCTATAACAAATTCAGATGACGAATATCATAACACACTGTTTACGAACCTAGGTCTACTTCTACTAAACCAGATGAAAAGGCTGTTAGCGAAACCATATAGAACAATGCCTATGTTAAGGTCCAAGGGCCTTAAAGACGCAACGTGCATAGGTTGGTTTGGCAACGACTAGGATTGCTCAGTGGGGTTTCCTCCTGAGGCAATGAATCACGTGAGTAGCACAGTACCGGTTGGCTACACAGTATAGAGGTAAGTCCCTGATGATAAGGGTGGCTCCTGAGTGTTCTGTTAGAAGTAGAGGGGAAGAGCTTCAAAGGGATTTGAAGCGACTGAAGGTTCAGGCTGGATGACTCAGAGAGTCCTGGGTGGAAGCTACAACTCTTGGATTGAAAACCAAGTTAGGCTTAGGGCCCAACTGCTAAAAGTACAAGCGCTTATATACAAATGAGAGGTCATGGGTCACAGGAGTCACAAAGAAATATGGAAATATTTACTAAGGTATATCATGATGTGGCAGTTCTAAGTATAGCTCCATCATGAGCTGGTGGTCTAAGAATAACCCATCATGAGTTGGCAATGAGCTGGTGGACTGCAGAACGATGGCATGTGATAGTTGACTGCGGAATAGTCAGGTGATCCATCAGGTGACTTGTCAGGTGATTTGGTGATGGTCCGAGCGGCGCGTGAGGGAATGAGTAAAGGACAAGTGACCGAGAGCGCAGAATAAATGGTAGAAAATAGTGGGGAAATTGAGGAAAATTTGGGGATAGGGTTCAGGATCATAACATGACGCCCTTCCTAGAGTAGTCATTACCACACGACTCAAGGTGAAGAAGGTTGTAACTAGTCGGAGGGAACATGAGGTATTCCAATATCCATGCTGTCAGGGGTAGACTGTCTTGTATCTGTTATTTGACCTTCCTCCATTGATGAGTTGGGATCCGTTGTTTCTCCCTCTTCCATTTGTTCGTCTTCGAGTTTGGTGATTGTTTGAACTGGGGTTCGATAGAGGTCACTTAGTCCAAAACTAGAGGGTGTTGAACTTGTCGAAGCTCCAGGTGATCGCTGTAACATTGCGATAGGTCGTGACGGTAATGGGGGTACTGATGTGGTTGTTGGAGAATCAGGAGGGGTGGGTTGTTCCACTGGACTCATTGATCGTGATGTCCCTGGTTTGAGTCGCTCCTGTTTGAGTGGCATCGCAACATGCCGTGGTGATTCCTGTCGTTTCCTGGTGCTGGGGGAAGGCTGTGAGTCCTTCCAAAGTGGTCCACCTTCACATTCGAACTCTTCATGTTTTTCGAATAAGGGGGTGATTCGGATGGGTGCGGGTCATGGTGGACAGTTAGGTGCGACAGGGATGGTCTTTTCCTCTGGTGAGAGTTCTTTGCGCTTCCCCGTGACTGGTGGCGATTGATATTGTTTCCATTCTTTTGGGTGTGTTGGTTCACCTGTCGTAAGGGGGTTCTGGGGTAATAAGGGGGTAGTGCGACTGGGTGTCATGGAAATGATAAGGGGGAAGTCCGGTGGTGATTTGACTGGGGGAGGTAACTGTGATGACGATGCGACTGGGGGCGATGGTTCTGGGGTGATGCGTGGAAAGGGGGGCATGTCCCATGGTAGGGGAATAAGGTCAAGCAAAGAGGGTGTGGTTATCTTTCTAATGGGTGGCAATGGAATGTCTTCCGGAGTTGGTGACCTATTCCAAGGAGCTGGAATAATTGGTGTTGCTTCCCTCTGCGGTGATGGAGTGAGTGATAGAGGTAATGGGACCTCAACGGGGTTGTTGACAACCATGGGGGTTGGTTTGTATTGTTCCATGGACGAGTACTCTTGTTGATGTAGTCCCCAAGGGACTAAGGGGAGTGGTGGCGTTTCAGCGCGAGGTGGTTCCACAGGTGGTTGTTAAGGCTGCAACAAGCCTTGATAGTACGACTTGTACTAAGAGTTCTTCTGGTGGCAAGTTATCAAACAAGTAGAGTTCTCTAGTGCTACTAGAGACGACTCAGAGTGTACTGGGCAAACAAGTAGAGGGACTATGAAGGGATTGACAATGGTTGTATTGGAAACCAAGTCAAGCTTAGGGCTTGACTGTTGAAATACTGAGCGCTTATATACAGGCATGTCCGCGCATGGACCTAGGTTTCTAGGAGAGGTACTACTAGTAGTGATGGAGCTATCTGTATCGTCATGATATCCGCGGCCAAGTGCTGCGGTCTGTATGAGTGTTACAAGGGGGATGAAGCGAGAGTGAAATCATATGTTAGGGGATTGCCTAATCTATCCTTAACCAGGTACTAGTATTGACATGTCGTTCTTAGAAGAGAAGCATCGTCATGATGCGATCATGATGACGAGATTTGAGATTGATCTGAGGTGATTTGGTTGCCGCGTGCCTGTTACAGTCTAATGGGCGTCTGAAGTAAGCAGCTACCCTTTATGGTAGTCGGACTTAATGGTGACCCAATTAAGGGCCATGTCGCTATCCACATCTTCTGCGGAGCTCTGCGTGGATGAGGGATTGTCTGCGGGTTCTTCTGAAGTGTTTGACTGGTAGCCCTGACTCTGGGGCAAGGTGCTGGCTGTAGGCAATGAGGCAGCAGGCGTGATTGACTGGTAGCTGCCTTCTCTACTGGTTTGCTGGCATATGGACGCAGATGAGGGACTTGTGGGTGACAGGGAATGCTTGCAGGATATAGGACTACTGGGTTGGGTGAGGTATGCTTGCCAGGGTTTGATAGGGGACTCTCTGGGGATAGGGTATGCGTCTGACCTCTGGGTACATCAGGTTCATAGTGCATGACTGGCTTTGGCTCTAAAGGTGGCGCGTCCTCCATGGGACTGTTTGGGTCTTCCAGTGGGTTCTCTACTAGTTGCGGCTCTTGGTACAACTCCATTGAGGAGTAGTCCCTGCTGTGGATATTCCATGGGATGGGGACGAGGGGTTCAACTGGTGGTTGGACTGGTGGCATGGGCGGTTGTGTGGTGGCTTTACTGGATGGTAATGGTGGTAGAACGGGTAGGACTGGTAGGACTGCTGGTGGGGGTTTAGCTGGGGGCGTAGGAGTGGATGCTAAGGGGTACAAGGGAGGTGAAAAATAGGGTGGATTGTAACAGTGGTGGACTAGGAGGGGTCGGGATAACTGGAGGAATGAATGGTGGTGGATCTACAAGGGGTGGTGACGGTACTCTTGGTACAACTGGTAGTAATGGTACGACCTCCTTGGGTAGGGATGAAGATGGGTGAATGAGTGGTAAAATGGTTGGCTTTGGTCCGACGGGGGATGATGGTGCGATGGCTGGGGCTGATGGTGGTGCTTTCGGGATAGCGACGGATGTTCCTCCTGCTCCTGAGGGACCTGGACTAGGTATGAAGACAGGTGATGGTGACTTAGTTCCCATAGCTTTTCTACGACCTTTGAGGAGCGTTCGAAGTCCAGTAAGGAATGTCTGGTCTTTCAAGACGTGGTAGTGAGGGGAGAGGGTGCCGAAGGGAAGAGTGATTCTTTTCTTGAGGTTCTTTTCCTTTGTGATTGATAAGAGAAGTTCCTTGGTGACCATGTCATAAAGTTGTCAGTGAAAATGGTAGAGGTAGAGGGTAGTGTTGCTGTCTTTCTTTCTGAATGTCTTGGCGACAGTGATGTCTTTGAATTTGTTTTTGAAGAGATTCCACTTGTCATTGAGCCGGGTCATATCTTTGATGCATTCTTCACACTTCTTCTTGAGCGATGTGGAGGAGGTGTTCTCGACTGAGGAGTCCGGTATCGGTGTAAGTTTCGGACTGGTTGTCATCTTCTGTTTCTTCAGTAGGGGTAGGGGGGTCAGGGTTGGTAACGTGAAGCGGAATATTTTCCACTTCCTGGGGGGTAGTGACTGTTCCATTGCTGCTACCATTGCTAGTATCATCAGTTGGGATGATGTTAAAGGGGGTAGCGGGTCTGGGTTGATATTGTGGGGGATGGGGGGCGAATGGGAGTCTTTCGTATTCGATGGGGATTCTGAGGACGGGTACTTGGTTGTCAACCAGGACCATGATTGCCTCATGGTCGATATCGATGGCATCAAGGGTTGTTCTTGGTCTCCAGGTGGTCCAGTGGTAGACAATGTCGAAGTGTCCGTGTCTGACAAAGGTTCCGAAGAAGTAGAGTTGATTGTTGTCGGTATGCATGCGGATAAGGATGATTCCATCGTTGGTGCCCAAGGTGAAGACAGTAGAGGTAGCGAAGCCTGTGCTGGGGAGTTCATGGTTGACTGAGGACATGGTGGTTGGGGATAAGGAGCATTGTCTGAGATTCCAAGGGTTCTTATATTGCTTGGTTGACTTTTAAATTCCGCTAGTAGGTCTGAAGCATGGAGATCCTCGGCATTAACCCAGGAATCATGAGCTGGCGAGTATCCTTTCCAGCGCACAAGGTATTGCTTCTTCTTCCAATGACCGAAAAGTCGTTCTTTGAGTATTTGCTTGACTTCCCATTCTGGTTCACCTTCTAGAATATCAGGTGGCAGTTCCAGGAAGTTAGGGCCATGTTGATCAGTTTCTTTGTACGGTGTGAGTAGGGATGTGTGGAAGATATCATGAATCTTCCAGTTGGGTAGTAGTTTGATTTTATACACGACTTTTGATATTTGGGAGACTACCTCGAAAGGTCCATATCTCCTTGGTGATAACTTGGGTGTGATGTTACTTGGGAGTTGTAGGTTTGTTCCTTCTAACCAGACTTTGGATTTGATGGGGAATGGTGAATGGCATGGACATTCTTTGATCCAGGATTCTTGCGCTTTATGTTGTGCCTCTTGGGCGGCTTTCCTGGCTTCTTCAATGGATGAGAGTCGTTGTTCGAGGGATGGGATGTCTGTCTTTCTTGTTGGTTGATGCACTTGCGGGGTGTAGCCGATAAGTAGGTCGAATGGAGTTTTCTTTGTCATTGCGGATGGCCAGGAGTTCTTAGTGTATTGAGCAAGAGGTAACCAAGCATGCCAGTTGTTTTGCTGAGTGCCACAGAATACGCAAAGGTATTGTTCAAGGGTTTGGTTAGTGCGTTCGCTGGCTCCATCTGTTTGAGGGTGATAAGCTGTACTGATGTTCTGGTGAATGTTCAAGATGCGGCATAGTTCCGTAGAGAACTTGGATATGAAGAGAACATCATGATCCGAGATTATTTTGTGAGGTATGCCGTAGTGAGGGATGACGTTGTTCAGGTAGAGTAGGGCGACTCCTTCAGAGTCGATTGCTTCGTTACAGGGGATGAAGACAGATGCTTTTGAGCAATCTGTGTCGGTGATCGTGAGGATGGTGTCGTATCCTCCTGACAAGGGTAATTTGGTGATGAAGTCCATGGCGACAGTTTCGAAGGGTCAAGTGTTTTCAGTTGGGGTGATAGGGAACATAGGGGGATGAGCGGGATGAGTGTTGACTTTGATCATTTGGCAAGTAGCACAGCCTTTGATGTATTCAGTTACGAAGATTTTCATTCTGGGCCACCAGTAATAGGGTGCAATGAGTTGGAGGGTTTTGGAAATTCCGGCATGTCCAGCGGTTTCATGGTCATGAAAAAGGGATGTTACTCCCCTCCTAAGGTCGTTGTCTGCCACGACAACAAGTGCTGTTCCATGGTACCAGTGAGTGCCGTCCATTAGGGATAGATTGTGAGTTGGTGCCCATTGTTTGAGTGTTTTCTGGTGTTGGTATTGTGCTAGCTTGATTTTTGAGTCCAGAGTGTCGCCTATGCTGTCCATGTCGAATATGTGGATAGAGGTATGTTGTTCACAGAAGTAGTTGTCTGGCCATACGGTAACGTCTTCATTGATTTCATTTGGTCCTTCATAGTCGGGTCGCCTAGATAGTGCATCAGCTCTGTTGGTAGCCCCAGGTTTGTACTCCAGTAGGATGTTATATTGCTTGCGTTCTGGTAAGTAACCAGCAACGCATGGCCCAATTTTGCGGGGCTCTCTGTAGTATCTAAGATTCGCATGGTCAGTATACACCAGGATGGGGATGGTTGTGCCTTTGAGTAGGTGGGACCAGCAGCGGAGTCCTCTCATGACTCCGAGGAACTCGTGGTCATAGATGGGATAATTTTGTTCAGTTTGCATGAATTTCTGGGAGTGGAATCCCACCAGTCATCATGGTCCTGGTTTCTGAGTGCCGTCTGGTTTAGTAATAGGGGGGTCCCGTTGGTAAAGTATTGCTCCTGTTCCAACTTGTAATGCGTCGGTTTCGAGTTCAAATTGTCTGTCTGGGTCTGGTCTGGCTAAGATGGGTGCGCTGGTGATTAGGGTGATTATCTTGTCTTGGGCCTCGATTTGTTTGGGTCCCCATTCAAAAGGTATGTCCTTTCCGGTAAGTGCTGTAAGAGGTGCGGCGATGATACTGAAGTTGGGGCAGAACATGCGGTGGTAACCGGCAACTCCTAGGAATCCGCGGACTTGTTGTTTGTCTTTGAGGATACGTGGATAGTCCCTGAGTCCGGTGACTTTGGCTGGGTTGACAGTTGCTCCTTCCTTGGAGATCCAGACGCCTAAGAAGTCCATTTGCGGCTGCATGAAGATGGATTTTGACAGTTTAAGATGTAGGCCGTGACATGCAAGGAGGTCGAATAGGAAGTGAATGATTTCGACGTGAAGTTCAAAGTCCTTGAGGAGGGTGCCTATGCCACAGTCGTCCATGTAGTTTTGGAGAATTTGCTGTATGTTGCATACACCTTTCTTCTCGAAGTGTTTGTATAGTTCTTCGAGAATACTGTTCATGAATCGTTGGAAGCTGGCTGGTGAGTTACTCATCCCAAAGAACATGACTTTGGGTTTGAATAGTCCTTGACGTGTTTTGAATGTGGCCTTCCATTGATCGCCTTCCCGTATGCGGATATTGTTGTAACCCCAGCAGATGTCGAACTTGCTGAATAGTTCCATTCCTTGCAAGTTTTCGATGCACTGTTTGAGATTTGGGAGTGGGGTGACGTCCTTTTGGGTGACTGCATTGAGGGGGTGATAGTCGATGATATATCTTTTCTCCTTCGAGTCTTTCTTAGGGACCATAAAGGTGGAAAAGCCATAGGGTGAGTCTGAGGGTGCGATGTAGCCTTTTTCCAAGTTTTCGTCGATGAATTTGTTTTCCGCTTCCTGCTCGTCTCTTGAGAGCGGGTAGACTTTGCAATTGAAGCGGGTAGGGGTGGTGTTATGATCCACCCCCATTTTTCGCCCCTTCATCGGACCCCCTCCTCATCACCATGCCCAAGTCACTACCAGTTAAACGACCACTACCATTGAACCCATCATCTCTACCAGAGCTGCCACCGCTACTGCCCAGTGAACCATCCAAACCATCGTCACCTATCGACCAACCACCAGTCCTGCCCCTTGTCCCTATCCCATGGAACATCCATCGTCGGGAGTACTCCTCAATGGAGATGTACCAAGAGCCACTTCCAGTGGAGAACCCACTGGAAGATCCAGACAGTCCTATGGAGGACGCGCCACCTTTAGAGCCAGAACCGATCACCCACTATAAACCTGACGTCCCTGGAGGACATACCAAGACCTTATCCTCCAAGGAGTCCCCTATCGCACCCTGGGAAGCCTACCTCACTCAGCCCAGTAGCCCTGTGTCTTGCAAGCACTCCCTGTCGCCCACAAGTCCCTCTTCAGTGCCCATACGACAACGTACCAGTCGTGAAGGCAGTTACCAGTCAATCACCCCTCCTGCCTCTTCGCCCATAGCTGGCACCTCGCCTCAGAGCCAAGGCTACCAGCCGACCTCTCCTGGAGGATCCGCAGACAATCCCTCATCCACGCAGAGCTCTGCAGACGACGTGGATAGCGACATGGCCCTTAACTGGGTCACCATCAAGTCTGACTACCATAAAGGGTAGCTGCTTACTTCAGACACCCATTAGACCATAATGGGTGCGCGGCAACCAGATTGCCTCGGATCAATCTCAGATCTTGTCGTCATGATCGCATCATGACGATGCTTCCCTTCTCAGAATGACCCGTCATTACTAATACCTGGTTAAGGATAGATTAGGCAATCCCCTGACATATGATTTTGCTCTCGCTTCATCCCCCTTGTAACACTCATACAGACTGCAGCACTTGGCCGCGGACATCATGACGATACAGATAGCTCCGTCACTACTAGTAGTACCTCTCCTAGTAACCTTGGTCTGTGCGCGGACGTGCCTGTATATAAGCGCCCTGTATTTCGACAGTCAAGCCCTAAGCTTGACTTGATTAACAATATCAACGTTCTTGAAAGCTCCCCAAAGTGCCTCCCCTTTCCCTCATCTCTTACATAAGCCTCTTAGAGTCGTCTCTAGCAACACTAGAGACTTCTACCTCTTCAAGTACTCGCCACCAGTTCACCACTTAGTGCAAGTCGCACTATCAAGGCCCATTGAAGCCTTAACAGGTGGTGTCCATGAGTACGATTTTGTGGTCTCCATCTCCACAAGCTGGCAGGAATTTGTTTGCCTCTTCATCCGAAAATAGTGCCGTGTGACGTTTGAATTCTTCCGGGAGGGTAACTTCCTCCTTCCCATGTTCCGATGCGTACTTATGGGCCATTTCGACTGCTGTATGAGTGTGGTTGACTTCTACCAGGCCTCCCATCATTTCTGAAGGGGTGACTCCTGACCGTAGGGTGCACTCTTGTGCCTTGAGGATGAGGTCTTCGTTGTCTTGTTTCTTCTGTTTGAGCCATGCTTTTGCTCATTGAAGGGTTCCAGCAAGTAGGGTTTCGATTTTGACTTTTGGTCCTTTGATTTCGTCCTTCTCCCAGTTGATGTCTGGTTTGAATTTCTTGAAGAAGGGGTATCCAAAGATCATCCTGTTGTGACCTAGATTTGTGACGTAGAACCTTGTTTGTTCCTTCTTGTTTCCTTGAGTAATGAGTAGGTCACAAGCTCTAGAGATGGTTCCAGCTCAGTTTAGAGTTCCATTGATGTTATAGACCATTCGTGTGATAGGGAGCCTTTTGGTGCCTAAGCGTAGTTTTTCGACAGTAGTTTGGTCGATAAAATTTTGTGTTGCTCCAGTGTCTAGTAGGATTGTTTCTTCTGCCGTCCCTTGATAGTGTGTGATTGGAACTTTCATTGTTATTGAATTTGCTGGGTTTACAGACACACTATCAAGTTGGAATGCCCTAACTAAGGCAGCTAGTTTTGGGCTTCAGTAAAATCCTTCAGCATGAGCTTGTCAACGAAGCTCATCCTAGTATCTTCATCAAAGGAGTTCATGTTATCCTTCAGATAGTTAGCGAAGGTATCGAGATTTTGAACGTCTGGCATAGTAAATGCAGTGCCTGTTTGAACGGCTTCCTTGGGGCGACTGCTGAAATTACCACAGTCAGCCTGCTTCTTGCGACAGTCTTTGGCTTGGTGTCCTTGTTTTTTGCAGTAGAAGCACGAATTGCTTCTCATAAGGTCTGCTTTCTTGGCTTCAGAGTGCTGTTGTCCTCTACCAGCGGCGTTGATATCTTCAGTGATGATTGTGTCGACGTCCATATGATATCCTCCTTGAGAGGTGGTGCGTCGATCGTTTCTGTTGTTCCTCCAGTTGTTGTTTCTTCCGTAACCGCCTCTTCCTGGGTTGTTAGTCTGCCTGGGGGCAAGTTTGAATGTTTGGAAGAGTTCCTGATGTTGTTGGGTGAACTTGGCTGCCGCTTTCCATTTGAGATGGGACTTGCGGGCCTGTTCTTCCCATTGCTTGAACGTCCAAGGGATTTCTGTGGTAGGATCGTAATCGGGGGAATTAATGATGGTGCTTGTGAGTCCTTTGTTTAGAGCGTGTTTGAGGGTTTCGATGGTTCCCTTGTCATCTAGAGGAACTCCAGCCTCGAATGCCAATTGCTTAAATTTGGCGAAGAAGTCGTCAAGACTTTCTTCCTGTTTGAGCTTGCATAGCTTCTGGTAGGATTCTTCCTTCTGGTTCTGATTGGTGAAAGCGTTTCTGAATCTTCCGATAAAGTCATTCCAGAGGTCTTCGTCCGTGTCTTGGACTCCATCATTTGCTGCTTTCTTGAGTATGTGCATTTGTTCTTCCTTCCAGGTGTCCACTTTGTCACTGTCCATGTAGCTGAGAAGGGTGACGACATGGGATAGGGGTTTCTTCATGGTATCATTGTTCTGGTTGAGTAGGCGCCAGAGGTCGAAGTTGTTTATGAACTTCCTGCTTGTATTCCTGTCTCCAGTAAATATGAAAGGAGGGTTTCCCTTGAGTGTGCCGTTATGAGTGATGATGTTAATCCTCTGCGCGTCTGTCTGGTCTTGGCCAGTAGCGATGTTAGTGTCTTCCTGTTGTCCTTCCATGATGGTTGGATAATCTGGGGTGTTGGGTCGGGTAGGAAGTTGCTGAAGTGCGGTGGTAACTGCTGCGATAGTGAGAGGGACGCTGGCCTCTTGTTCATAAAAGATGTGGTTGGGATGCTGAGGGTCTGAGATAATCCACCAGCTGACGTTTGTTCTGGTGTAGATGCCTCTTTGGTTGGTTTGCCACTTGTCTTGTCTCCAAATAAGTTTGACCCAGTGGTAGGTGCCGTTGGCTTCGATGAATTCGATGGGTTGCCTGAGTTCAGTATCAAGGTAGTATCTGGTGTTGGGATGTCCTGGTCCTTGATTGTTAAAATGTGCGTCGACTTTGATGTGTTCTGGGAGATCGTCCTGTTGTCTCATGAAGACTGTTGTGAACTCATTGCTGAGTGTGTATGTCTGGTTGGTCGCCATGGTGGTAACAGCTCTGTGTTTTAAGAGCTTGTAGGAAAGCCTAACTTGTGTTAAGGTCCAAGGGCCTTAAAGACGCGACATGCGTAGGTTGGTTTGGCGACGACTAGGATTGCTCAGTGGGGTTTCCTCCTGAGGCAATGAATCATGTGAGTAGCACGGTACTGGTTGGCTACGCAGTATAGAGGTAAGTCCCCGATGATAAGGGTGACTCCTGAGTGTTCTGTTAGAAGTAGAGGGGAAGAGCTTCAAAGGGATTTGAAGTGACTGAAGGTTCAGGCTGGATGACTCAGAGAGTCCTGGGTGGAAGCTACAACTCTTGGATTGAAAACCAAGTTAGGCTTAGGGCCCAACTGCTAAAAGTACGAGTGCTTATATACAAATGAGAGGTCACGGGTCACAGGAGTCACAAAGAAATATGGAAATATTTACTAAGGTATATCATGATGTGGCAGTTCTAAGTATAGCTCCATCATGAGTTGGCAATGAGCTGGCAAGTATAGGGGTCCTAGGAATGAGCTGGCAGACTGCGGAACGATGGCATGTGATAGTTGACTGCGGAATAGTCAGGTGATCCATCAGGTGACTTGTCAGGTGATTTGGTGACGGTCCGAGCAGCGTGTGAGGGAATGAGTAAAGGACGAGTGACCGAGAGTGCAGAATAAATGGTAGAAAATAGTGGGGAAATTGAGGAAAATTTGGGGATAGGGTTCAGGATCATAACAGCCTACCTTGGAGAACTGGAACCGAATACAGGAGATAAAGACTTGTTTTTAGTCACAAAACCTCCTGCTAAATCTCTGAGCATGCAACCGAATAAGTATGGGTACTAGAAAAAAAAAAAAAAGACAAACAGAACAGGCACAGCTGGAAGCTGCTTGAAAGCAGGGGACCCAGGAGCAGGGGGCAAACGTTGCTGATGCTTTGTTCAAGACGGAGTGTTTGAATGTTCTCTGACGATTCAATACATATCAAGTAATGGAGAAGATTAACAAATGGGACATACACATCAGATAAATCAATAGAGGCATCACCACGCCTTTTTGCAGGAGTCGAGGAACCGCTAACCAGTCTGTTAAGTTGCAAATAACACATCACAATGGAGGATAACATACCAGGTAATGCTCGAAGAGACTTCTTTGGCAATGAGCCTACAAGAACAAAATTAATAAAATAAGGGATCATGAAACAACAAACAACCCACTGTTGCAGACTTGTCTGATTGCTAATTCCTGTTCAAGAGCTGGAAGGTGAGAAAATGTCGGACATGACTCACAGGGCAGTTGGTATCTTTTTCGATGGGCTAACACAGAAAGCCCACATTAGATGGTCGGTATCAAGAACGCAGGAAAAAATGTATGATGAAGTTTTCTTTGATATACTAGAGACATGTAACTGTCAGATATGAAAGCAAATGACTTGTAAAAATGAAAGACATATGGAGTTTTGGGCATTTTCAATAGCATTAATATTTCGAAAAACCGTATGAATAAGATCAATATCAGGAGAGGATTGGGTTCAGATCACTTGAGTATGACACCAAAGGCAAACAAGATCTTATACGTGGGCCCAGCACCCAAAATGCCGATGACCTAATGTTGGAGAAGAGCATCCAGACCCGGAGGACTGAGCATATGCGAGGTAAAAGACAAAGCCAAGGAAACAGCATAATAAGAATGTAACCAAGAATATAACAATTACTGAGACATGTCAGAAGAGTGTCCAGACCCAGAGGACTGAGTGGGTGCGAAAGGAGGCAAATGATGAAGAGAAGGAGACGGGAAAATAAGAATGTAACCATGGATAGGGCACTCACTGAAGCACAGCATATATGTTTATGACATAAAAATGTATTTTGAAGGCTTGCGAATATATGCGGAACAGAAGAAGTTAGTGGATCAGAGAGAGTAAAGAAAAAGATATCAAAGATCAGCAATAAATTCAGACTGCATGAATACACAAGGTTGAGAACGTTGCATGAGATAAGCGCATCAAGCGAAGAGCCAAACGATAACTGAAAGATGCGCAACACATGGCATGACCAAATTAAGAGAAGAGGCCCCACATGTGCACACCTGAAATGAACGAATGCAAGATGTGAACCCCCCCCAAAAAAAACAGAGGAACCTCATACCCAGACAGAGTTCAAGATATCAGTTACACCAACATATACTGGCATAGGATCAGCGAAAAAGCGGATGAGATATATTAAAAACACGTACATTAGCCAATAAAGAGAACAGCAAAGATGACCATGACCGATAAGACAGAGGCAACAACGAATGGATCAAAAAAAGAACAAAACACTGAGTCGCAAGCAATCAATATTCCTGTAAACATGAAGATGTAAAAGCCATGTGACACAAAAGACAGTAGATGCAGTGTGTGGCGACATCCTGAGTGATGCAGCATGTGGACGAACGTAATAGAGGGAGTCAGTCCAAAATACATAGATGGAAGACAAGGGCCTGGGCCCATGAGTAAAAAATATGCAGACTAACTTGGAACATAACCCTTGGTTAGTATAACTTGCTACGCCCCAAGAAACCGAAACATACCACATGGAAAAGCCAAATCCCATAGACGAAATGTGTATGTTATTCTTCAGATCGGAGACAGCAACAATAACAAATCAATGCGCAGGCAATGAGGTTGAGCAAAGCATGGTGGAGACGACCGGTAGCAAGGAACATGTCTGCCTGGTGGATATACACAATAGGGTTGTTCAAAGTTACCATTATTGACCCCATTATTGGTTCCATTATTTTCACCATTATGTTGTTTTTAGAGCCAATTTTTGATTAATGGACTAAATAATGAGAAAATTAATGAGCAAATAATGGTCAAATTTGAAACCCACCCCCCAGGAAAATGTCAATAATGGGCTGAATAATGAGTTCCCTCATCTTGTGGACCTGTTGGCATGGTTTTGGCAGCTTCACCTTTTTTTGAGTCTCTGAACTCCGACCCACCTGTGAATGTTGGGTTTGTGCTTGTTGTCTCCCATGTTGCCTAAATGTGTGATCATGCCACACATACCACTCCGTCACAGACTACTTGATGAATTGGATGACATTGACCATTCTTTCAAATGTGCCCGACTTTCAAAATACCTTCAAGACGTGTCTATTGAGGTTTTCCCCCTCCCGGCCAGTGACTCTGAATCTGCTGACGTCTCCTCAATATCAAGTCCCAGCAGCGTGAGCTCAGTCTCCTCTTTTGACTCAGATGATGAGTCATCCTACCACCCTCTTCTGTCGCTCTCCCCTTTGGATGCCAAGGAGATGTATGCCTTAACCATGCAGGCCCACATCAACAAACTACGCTGAGAGATCCTGACTTCAAGGGTTCTTCGCATGAACCCGGCCATCAAAAAGGCGTTGCAATTCCATCTCCTCGAACACTGGTGCAAGGGAAACCTCAATCAATACAGGAAGAAAGTACATATTGACCCCAGCATCTTCAATGGCATCGTCGACAAGATCTACAACCACAACATATTCTACAACAACTCAAACATCCCCCAAGCCCCAGTCAAGGTTCAGGTTGCCATTTTCCTCCATTACGGGAATGCAGCCAGCCCAGAAGTGATAGGGCAATGGGCCGGTGTCAGTCTGGGCACAGTGGTGAACTGCACCAACCATGTAATGGTGGCCCTCATGTCCCTACACAACGAATGTATTTACCTCCTGACAGCTGAGGAGAAGGAGAGTGCAAGGGAATGGGTTGCAGAGCAGGCGTGCCCTGAGTGGAGTAATGGGTATCTCATGGTGGATGGAACCAAATTCCCGTTGTTCCAGTGGCCTGGTGTTACAATCCACCCAGTTTTTCGTTTTACTCCCTACCCCAAGCACCCTCAGGACCCATCATACCTCCCGCACCAACCACACAGACCCCTCAGAATATATCCCAACCAATAGCACCACCATCGATACTTCCCAGAGCACGCACACCCACGCTACCCACTTCCTTTAGCCAAGCGATACCAGCCATCCCGATCACGTGGCCTATTCACATGCGCCAACATTCCTCCATGGAACACTTCATAGAGCCCGCACCAATGACCACAGATCCCGCTACAGAAAGCGATGGAGACAGTCCTATGAGGGACCGCAGTCCTAGCCCACCACACACGCCATACCAGCCCAGACCATCTGGCTCTAACGTCTATGAGTTAGAAGCCAACGAGCAGCCTTCACCGCCATGGAAAGCATGGCTTAGTCAGCCATCCCCGCCTACCAGTATAACCCGGCCCGTCTC
>Ga0307510_10003285_pt1 | contig 18809 bp, 31 predicted proteins | sample 12_EM_MG_FD_207224 | JGI IMG/M metagenome (GOLD analysis project Ga0307510, IMG submission 207224) | Populus trichocarpa ectomycorrhiza microbial communities from riparian zone in the Pacific Northwest, United States - 12_EM | ecosystem: Host-associated > Plants > Roots > Unclassified | place...
AAAAAAAAAAAAAAAGAAGATTTATTGTGTGCATATAGCACAACTAGAGGGAGCTATTTACATCTGATCTGACAAGCCTAAGGTATCACCCTTGCAGGACTCAATGTCGCCCTTCCAGAACTCGACATCGCCATCCTAGAACTCGACACCACCCTCCCAGAACTCAACATCATCGTTCCCCCACAAGGTCCTAACACCCCTCCTCACATGACGCTCGTCAAGAAAACGTTCCAGACCCTCTTCCCCCCTCTCGCACCACACGAGATTGTGCTCTCTCACCGCATCATCCTCGTCGTGTACAACACCAAATGCGGGACGATCGACTGGCGCCATTACCGCATCACGGTCAAGCCGTATGGTGTCTCGCAGTGCATGCAGCACGCCCTCCAGCTCGGCTGCATGAGTGGTGATAGGCGGTGCAGTGATCGATTTGGGGAATGAGAAGGACATCGCAGACTATGTGCTGCATGCACACAGAAGTCCGCAATCCAGCGCAAGTGCCAGTGTGGATGGCGGTGGTGGTGGCAGGCACAAGACTGAAGCGTCGGAGGAGCACGCCAGGAACAGCGGTGTACCCATGCATGTCGCCAGCCCAGGACTTGACAAGTGCTGTGGTTGTTGTTGGTATACCAAGTTGGTCAGGAAGCTGGAAAAAAAAATTGAATCAGCGTCAGGGAAAGAAAGAGAGGCAGTGACGCACCCAAAACGATTGTCGGCGAAAAGGCTTGCGTGCCAAACTCCAGGACCACAGGCCGTGCATGTAGAAACCGCAGGAGGCATTGGCCTTGGTCCATGTGATGTGTGCTGGGCTAGTGCGCAAAGCGGAGAGACCGATTGTACATGTTGTGTGTGGTACCACAATCACTGAAGATCCAAATCATGTCAGGACTAAGGGGGTTCAAAATAGTCAGCTCACCGTCCAACATTCTGTGGGAAGTCTCAATGCCAACAAACATTCAAACTCGGAGCCAGATACTGAGAGAAAGGGGATGCTGGCTTCACCAGCAGTTGCCTTTGCAAGTAGAGTCTTGCCCGTACCAGGGAGACCAGAGAGGATGGCAACACAGGGGATCTTCACTCCCAGTTTCTTGTAAGATTGCGGTTCCTTCAGGAACTTGATGAACTCCATGATTCTTCCTTGGCTTCATCCATGCCGGTGACATCCTTGAACTTGACGTGGACGTCTGTGTCCTTGTAGAACAAACATGCCCCGCTCTTTCTGATGCTGAAAAATACCACCGGGACCGCCACCAGCTCGCCTCCTGCATGACAGGACATGTACAGTAAGAGCCCTGCAAAGAAAATGGTAGGAGCAAAGTTGAGTGCCGTGCCAAGGGCAGAAATCTTGTCATAGTAGGCGACAGGTATTCGCTTGTGGGAGGGGATTCCGAGTTCTTTCTGTGCCTCATCCAGTTTGCGCTTGAAAGCATCCATGGAGCCTATTGAGAAATAGTACTCTCCGCCAGCCAAGGCTGTGGCAGGATACATCTGGCCAGTGGCATTTGAATGGAATTTGATGTGAACCTTCTGTTGATTAACGACAACAAGTTTATCCACAAGGCCCTTGTCAAGGAAAGCGGTCCTGAATTCCTGCCAGGTGATTTCATGTGAGGATCCCATCCACCACCTGATATTACATAGTAAATGGCTGTGACGGAAGTGAAGATGCTGAACTGACTAAGGTTGAATCCACCACCAGGGCCGCCTTGTGGTGGAGGTTTGCGATCTCCATTGTTGGGGACTTCATTCTGTGACGACTGCCTCTGTTGTTGCTGATGGTACCGCTTGAAGAAGCCCTCAAGACTGCTGAGGTCTGGCTTTTGTTGAGTAGAGTCTTTGTGTGACGCGTCCTGCGATTTCTTGTCGTTGTTTTTTGGATGTGATTCTAGATAAGAGTGTGAAGTAGTAGATTCTTGCGATGCCAATTTTCAGCAATGACAGACCTTCATCCTCTGTTAATCTCCAGGACGAGCTTCGTCTTCTCCAGCGACCAGTCCACCATCCTGCTAAAGCACCGCTTATATCTATCTGGGAGCTGGGGGTGGAACTTGACAGAGCTTTTTACGATCATGAGGCTCTCCTCTGTGTCCATTCTGGTTGCTGTCGCCTTGTTGAACTTGGCATCCCATCGTCCTTGTCGTTATCTCCATTGTTGTCGCTGGAACCCTCCACTTGGGATCCGTTGCTACCATGCATTTTCTGGCGCACTGGTGGAGGTATCGGGGACGGCAGAGAAGGGAACCAAGCCCTGAAGCTGGGGGAGGCGGTGTCATCGATGGAGGGGAAGATAGACCTGAGGGCGGCGCTGTGAGGTGATGTACATCCCCGGATCATGCAACACCACTTTGTTTGGGACAGTAGGAGCGCCAGGTTTTGTTTTGTGTGCTTTGGTCATTAGGTGGACTAGAGAGGCGGGGGCGACCGTTGGGGAGAGCATGTGTGAGGAGATGGGGAACAAGGGTGAGGTGGAAAAGCCACCAAGGTACTATCATAGAATGCAGTTGTGCACAGGGACTATTGTATTTTTTTTCTTATGCCTACAAACAGCTTAGTAATATATTCTCTGACTGACCCTAGCGTGTATGCGTACATATACCCTCCACATATCTACAAAGGATCATCAACAAGCTACTGTACAGTGTACAGGAAGGAGAACAGGGCATCGGGAATGGTCAGTGAAGCAATGTTTGAATAAATTTCAAAGATAGATGGCAAGGGAAGACTGCAAAAGTGGCTTGGTTCTGGCCTGAGAACGTAATCTGTATCCCTCATCATTAGAAATAGGTTGCTGTGTGGATGAGTTGACACTTACCCCATACAGCGCTTGGGTGAAGGACTGCGTTCATGTGGAGGGACGTCGTGCGTAATCTTGAAGTCTCGTCCTGGAGTTTTGGCACCAGCAACAGCCCAATCGAATCCCGCATCACTCTGAGGTCCCTCCTTCATTAAGAGATTGTCGAAAAGATGGAAAAAGTGATTGTAGTTGGGTCTGCCTTTGAAAGAGAGTGAGCGGCAGTGCTCAAAGAACAGGCGAAACTCCAGTGGGAGTCCGCAGTACAGGTCAAGGGTGGTGATTCCTTGTTTATGTTCGAGAATCTCCTGCTCCTCAAGCCCGACACCCTGCCATGGCAAAAAGCCCCAAATGAAGTAAAATAAAATGTAAGCGAGGGACTCCAGATCATCCCGCCGGCCTAGTTCTAAGCCCAGGTGACTATTGATGGATGCAAAGGCAGTGGTTCCAACAAGACCAACATCCTTATTGAGTGGAATATGCAGGTGTGTATCGGGGTCCCTGAATTCTTTCGATAGCCCAAAGTTGATGAGGTATACAGTGCTAGTGTGCTTTCTGACACCCATAGCGATATTGCTAGGTTTGAGGTCACGGTGAATAAAATTGCGAGAATGGATGTACTGCAAGTGATGGAGCTAGGCATAGCAGACATTAGCCCATCAGTCGTGGTCTCAGAAGTCAAGTTCACTCACCAACTGCCTAGCCAGAAGCAATACAGTCTTGATCGTGAACTTAAAATGGCATTGAGCAAAGAGATCCTCAAGAGATTGGCCAAGGCGATTGACTGCCATCGCATTGAAACCAGCTTCTGTACCAAACCAATGGGCACAGGGGATACCAGTCCCTCCCTTAAGCTTTGTGTAGACATGAAACTTGTCTTCTACAGTGTGAACCGTTCCATCAACTCGCTCAAGTTTAATAACGACGTCGTTTCCTGATAGAATGTCGTGTGTGAAATATAATTCATCTGTGTACCCGGGCCTGTGAGTAAAATGAGAGGGTGCGACGCAATTGCCCCATACGTACAAGACGGCCCAGACACAATTCTTTCTTCCAGCCTGTATCTCCCAGCTAATCGAATCAGGTCCATCAGGCGTATGACTTTGAGTGGAACTGGATGTAGACAGATGAGATGACAGAACGTATGAACTGAACATTGGACGTGGCTTACAAAGGACTGATGTGGTGGAAATCCAATGAAGGTCAACATTGAACCATGGATCGATACCACTGCAAAATGTGCAGCGGCGTGAGAAAGAAGGTTTGAAAGAGGCAATGCACCACATTCAACATACGCACGTGCCATTGGTGACATGTGTCGTGTCACGCTCAGAGCTGTGTCAGCAAGATCGATCAAGCATGTGGCAGTGGAATAGATCAGATCAATTTCAGGGCTGTAAGGCTTTTCTGCGGGGTAAACGAAAGGGCAAAGGGATTGGGTGACAACATGGATGAAGGAGCGAAAGATGAGCCTACATGAGAGTTCATAGCAAAAAAAAGGCGAAGTCGACGGGCTACTACAATGGCATACTACAACACAACTACAAATGATAGCCTGAATTCGTCCAAGTCCACGCAGACCCCCAGAGTTAGCTCTACGCATCTGTCTCATTGGGACTGCCATCATTTATAGCCCTATCCAAATCACCAAGAAAATCTTTGTTGAGCAAGTTTGCAAGGAGGTCCTCCTCCATTTTGTCATCAGTCATCAACGACTCTGGCGTCGCCCAACCCTCTGTGAAACTCAGACGCTTTTGCTTCAAATGGAATTTTAACATCTGGAGGGCCTCCATCGTGAGTGGATTGATACAATTTCTCTGCTTGGTGTTGGTCTTGGCACTTGAGGAGAACACCCTTTCACAGGGTACCGATGATGCTTGAATGGGCAAGTAGTCCATGGCGATCTTGAATAAAGTTGGAAAGGTTGACTTGTGAATCTACCGCATCTTGTCAGTGATGTTCAAGCACCATTAATATACCACATACCTCCCAAAAGCAGAGAGGGTCTTGGTTCTTTGGCGAGCGTGCCCCTGTCACATAAGCTTGATATTCTTGGTTGAGCATTTGTTGTTTGCCTCCTACCGGATCACCAATGTCCATCGTCCTAGTAGACCCATATTGGGCTGCGAGTGACATATAGTCCGGTTCTTCCCAGTCTGAGTATGTAGGATTCTCTTGGGTGCATGGTTCTTCATCACTATCAGTGGTGGTATTCTTGCAATAATCAGACATCTTTCAGGGGATAAGTGAGGACAACTTTTACGGGTAGCCCCATACAAATAAACTCACCAATTGTCAGATGCTGGTCTTGGCCATCTTAATGAAAGGTGGTTCCCAATGCTTGTGAATCCACAACAAACGTATTGAGGGATGTACAACTACAGATGACAATTAGCGAATTACCCAAGGCAGGAAGACATAAGCACTTACGCATCGCGATGACATATGCCCTAGTGTGATCCATGTGAGAATAGTAACCATAAGCCCAATCAAGCCCAGGTTGTATCAAATCCCCCATATGAGGGGCTTTCTTCATATCCTCCCATCTCGTCATGAACATCTTGAATGCATAAATAGCGCCACACAAGACCGGGATTCGCTCGCTAGACATGACATGCTGGACATTATGTGGAGCACCCAAAATGACTTCGGCACGTTCCATCACGGCCCAGGCTTGAGACGAGATCCTATACTTGCCCAGTTCTTTCTTATAATTTGGGAGAGCCAGGAAGTGATCAATAGCCTAGAAAGTTGATAGTTTAGCATGTATTGCATTCAGTGAGGTAAGGTGTGTAATGCCATACTAGGCGCATCTCACGAAGTCAACAAAGCATGAGGTAAACGGAATCCCACCTTGTGGGGACATCCTGCAGGAGCTGCAGCTGGTTGAGTTGGATAGGCTTAGACGTCTTCGGGTCTGTGAACCAGTTCTGGCGGTTGCCTTCTGTGATAACTCTAGCGAAGTTGTCCCAACACTGTATCGACCCTCAAATGGCTCGGACCGCTATGCGAGCTGCTGAGATGGGATCAGATGCAACAGCAACAGTGTCGTCATCGGATGAAGACGAATCATCCTTGTCGTCAACCCCATTAGACAGACCACGTATCACTCGTCCAGAGCAAAGATTGACAATATGTGCAAAACACATGATCCTTCTATCGACTGGATCAAATTCAATGTCGCGTTCTTTTGCCAACTTTGCCCCGAGCACCTTCATCATGGTGTCATTGTTTGAGGCATTGTCCATGGTGAAGTGTCCCACCTTGAGTAACTGAGCATGTATCAATCATCAGAAAAATGTGGTTGCCTCACCTTCATCGTGACCCCAGCCCTGTCCAGGAGGTACAAGACGGTTTGTGCAAGGGACCTTCCACTATGGTTGTGACGAACGCAATGAAACACTATAAGAGACGTCTTGAGCTGTAAAGACAAGGTTCCGTCAACCCTTGCGACCCAATGTGCAGTTATTGTGAGAAAAGGTTGGATGCCCTGATCTGATCACAAATCTAACATAAACGACACCTGCCCCACAGCAGCCTTATTTAAAAAAAAATATTGGCAAAAAAATATTGAACGAAGTGAGAGACACATACCACAAGTTCAAGGCGCAAGTCTTGAAAATACGCTCTCCAAGCTTAGAGAAGGAGCTTGCGTATCTTGGTTTGATGCGGGATCATGGAATCTTTGAGGTCAGGTCGCAGGAGCAGGAGAAGCTGCCTGAATTCGATACACTCGACTACCCTCAGAGACTTGGAATCCAGAAAAATGAATCATGAGCGCGGTGAATGAAAAGAGACAAAAGATATAGATGTACCTGGTCGTCCACAACGATGAAATTCAGCAGGTGCTGGTGGAATGCCTTCTCATTAAATTCATCCTGTCGTCTGACTTGCAAAGTGGAAGCCTTGGTGGCAGCTTGAGATTGCGACAATGCTTTCCAACCATGCCGGCTGGCTAAGCTCTTATATAACTCCATGTGAACGGATTTGATGTGATAGCGGTGGGATGTGGTTGACAAGCCCTTCACATATGAATAGCTGACGTTCGAAGGCCATTCAGTTGGATTATCTTCTTTGGTCTTCCTATGAATTATGGATTAGGTTACAAAGCCAGAGAGTTCTGCACATAGGAAACTTACCTGCACAGTTTGCAGATGTTCCTTGTTCCGGTTCTGTCAAAAAAATATTCGATGTCAGGGGCAACATTTCTACTGGACTTGGGAATGATGTCGGGATTGTTGATCCCTAAGTCGCGGCTACAATCACTATGGGCGGACTTGTCACAGCCACAATTGCCACCAGCTGGCCCATCGCTGCCCAAGACATCACCCAGATCAAACCTTTCTTGAGAGTCGGCAGGTTGCGATCCAGCCACCAGACTGGGCAAAGCGGGTCCAGGCTCTGGAGGGGGGACAGTTTGACAAGTGGAGCGTGGCATGGGTGTCGGTCAGAAAAGACTCAAATGGAGATCATTCAATCTTTCATGCCTTCATATAGTTTTCCAAGGGCTGCACATTGTCAGAAACAGAGATATGGTTTGCATGGGGTTGAAAGTTGGGGAAAGAAGTGACATAGGCTGGGTTGGGGTCGAGACGCTGACATGTGGGAAAGTCTGACTTGAGATCTGAGATTATGACGCACCGACTTGGCTTTACATGCAATGCATGTAGTCAGGGGTATTTTGGTCCGAACTAGAGACTTATTGTGAAAGTGTGAGAGCAACAGAAGGCAAACAGACCTGCTATAGAAAGGCCGGGATGCTCTGGACGGCGACAAACTACTGCGCTCTACCACGGCGCTGCCAACACACCTATTAAGGTACTTGGTGATGGGTCGAGTCACCCTCACCTGCTGCCACTGTCGTCATCGCACTGTCATTGTTATTAATACTGCCCTGAGTTTCGTCCCCTTCTGCTACCCCTGCGAGCCTAGGCTGTGAGCAATGGCTCACAGCTGCAACAACAGGGGGATGCACAGGTCAGAACAGGGGCAGTTAGTGGGAAGCCTCTCCCCCTCACACAGAGGGAAGGGAAGGAGCACGAAGAAAGTGAATCAGCAAGGGGCACTCAGCAGTTGGAGAAGGCAGATGAAGGGACCAGTCAGGAAAATGAAGGAAAGCGAGCCAGCAAGGGGCACCCGCTGGAGAGGGCAGAGGAAGGGATCGGTCAGGACGCCAGGAGAAAGCAAGACAGGAAGGGGCACTCACCCACTGGAGGGCGCAGAGGGTATGACCAGTCTGGACACAGAAAGGAAGCGGGATGACGATGGAAGAGTCGAGCCCTTTGATGGGAGGTTCGTGCACAAGCCAGGATGTCAGTGTTGAGATGGCATCATGGAGCTCCATGTAAGGGCCAATGGGAAGGGCGAGGGAATGGGTCGGTCTGGACTTGGGGTTGTTTGGGCACCCGTTGGAGAGGGCAGAGGAAGAGACTGGTCAGGACACCAGGAGAAAGCAAGACAGGAAGGGGCACTCACCTGCTGGAGGGCACAGAGGGCGTGACCAGTCTGGACACAGAAAGGAAGCGGGATGACGATGGAAGGGTCGTGCCCTTTGATGGGAGGTTTGTGCATGAGCCAGGACGTCAGTGTTGAGATGGCATCATGGAGCTCCATGTGATGGCCAATGGGAAGGGCGAGGGAATGGGTCGGTCTGGACTTGGGGTTGTTTGGGCACCCATTGGAGAGGGCAGAGGAAGAGACCAGTCAGGACACCAGGAGAAAGCAAGACAGGAAGGGGCACTCACCTGCTGGAGGGCGCAGAGGGAGTGACCAGTCTGGACACAGAAAGGAAGCGGGATGACGATGGAAGGGTCGAGCCCTTTGATGGGAGGTTCATGCACGAGCCAGGACATCAGTGTTGAGATGGTATCACAGAGCTCTATGTGATGGCCAATGGGGAGGGCAAGGGAATGGGTCGGTCGGGGTTGGGGTTGTTCACTGCTCTTCGGAGGTGGTACTGGGGGCGCGGGTATTGATCTGTTCGACAGGTTTCATGGTCTTACAGAAGATATTGAGACTGAGCTCCTCAAACTTGGCACGGGTAAGCATCTGCAAAAAGTCATTTCTGTCATCAAAAGGCTTAAGGCGTGTGGACTGTTGAGAGGAAAGAGAGTACTTGGCCTTTTCTACTTCGCACTTGAGCGTGTCCAGCACATGAACATTTGTTGAAACGTCGGTGCCAGTTTTTTCTTGTACTGCCTGACGAAGTATTCAATAACACGGTTATCAAAGTACTCACCACCCAGGTGGGTATCACTGGCAGTAGCCAAGACCTCAAAGACACCATCATCAATCAAGAGGAGAGAGACATCAAAAGCACCACCTCCAAGGATAGACAATGATGCGGGTCTCAGACTTGTGTCCTTTTTGTCAAGGCCATACGTGATGGCAGCGGTTGTCAGTTCGTTGATAATACGAAGGATCTGCAGACCAGTAATGGTTCCAGCGTCTTTGGTTGCCTCAGCCTTTGACGGGAGTGGAAATCAAGAAGCCCTTTTTGCACACCTCCTTGCCTTGGTGTCCGAAGCCGTAACCAGCAAAATGCCCATCGAGCTCTTTGCCAAGGCCCTTCTTCTTGGAGAGGGCTGGTCTATAGAGTATGGATGCTGAAGATGTGGCCAGCTGGACCAGGGGTGGTTGGACACTTTTTGCATGCTCACGCCATGAGGTCATGCTTCACTTGACCCTGCTACGTTCTCGGAAGATGAACTGTGACCTGTGCAATTGCATGATCGGCTACCTACAAAAGCACTTCCACCCGACGCAAGTATGGGACAAAAAGGGCGCAGACAGCCTCGCCATCCGGAGCGGGTGTGGCAGATCGCGTTTATCGCATGACCATGCAAGGCAGTATGACTATGTCATGATAAGACCCAGCAAGATGTTGAGGCAACTGATCGAGAACAAGATAAAGGCAGACACAAGCACAAAGTTGTCGACGTGATGCGAGAGTATGGCTGCACTGAGTCTTTACAGCGGCACAACTTCATCAGTGGGAAGAATGATGTAAATCGGGAGGAGGGGTGGACTTACCCATAAAAAGACGCTAAGTGTAGGGCAGAATGAGAGACGCTCATTTGTGGACAAAGGGATCAACACCAGGTTGATGTCTGGGGGTGAGGAAGGAAGGGCATATCAGCCACAAATTGTGACCAAGGTCCAAATGATAAGTTATGGATGGACGGATGGACAGACGAAAGGGCAAGCTAGCTCACCAGTGTCATAAAAAGCGCAGCACAAGTCCTTGCAGTGCTCCATGTCCTTGTGTGTACATGTCCAGCACAGGCCCGTGCACATTGTGTGGTCAGACCGTGCTGGACAGGCAGCGATCTGCATGTCGGAATTGGAATTGGCTTTGACATGGAACTACTCCTCGTCGTACTAGATCCTGAGACGCGAAGTGGCTTTGGCGTGGCGAGGACCAAGACGCTGATGTCGATGCCGAGATGAGGGTAGATACAGCGGGAGGGGGAGGGTGCAAAAGATGGGGCTGTTGCTGCATCAGACAAGATTTCGTATAGCGGTACCACGTGGGGAAATAGCTTGCTTCCCAAGGTTAGACGGATGGTGACGACGACGATGATAACGATGGATGCACTTTTTTTTTTTTGTTCTTGTGATTGGGTGAGGAGGTAATGAGGGATATTGGACTGTGACGGGTAGTCTGTGTGTGTGGATGCCCAAGTCTGCCTCACCAAGGTGGAAAGGACTGCGCGCGGGCCATGAGGAGTGAGTAGAATAGTGGCGGGGAGCTTTGTGTGTGGGGCATGAGTGAAGCCGAGGGAAAGGGGCGCCGGTAGGTTTGGTGCGCTTGGCAGTGTGTGTGGGTGGGAGGGGAAACGGAGGCACAAGGGCCAAGGCAGCACCACAGAGCCAAAGTCTGCTCCAAATGGTGCCGCCCGGCCTTGCGCCTGCCAACTTCCTGTCAATGTGTGCCTGCAGAGGTCCGGGGTCTGGGGCCCCAGAGCACGTCACCCAAGTCTGCCCAACCAAGGTGGAAAGACTGTGTGTGGAGTGTTGGGAGAGGGAAGGTTGGCGCCGGGTGAGGAAACTGCAAGGAAGGGGAAGGATAATTATGTGTAATCACAGAACAAAGGTTAGGGGTGCGTACTGCCATCTCCCCTTCCTCCCATCAGGAATAACGATCTCCTCTCCGTTGGGGACAGCGCTGGGTGCCGTGTCCTTGATGCTGTTCAGGGTGTTGGTGTGGGTCTGTCCTTGACTGAAAGGCATCTTTGACGTTGTGCACAATATCATGGCCATGCTTTTGGCAGGTAAAACCATTGTCTTTGCGAATGTCATCAACACGATCACGGTGATCCACCTTTATGCACAATCGAAACTGATCAGCACAGGTGCAACGTAACAATATATTACGTGACTCACTGGAGGAGGCCCGTTGCGCATGATCGTTGATGGATGGTGAGGAGGCGCATAACCAGGGGTTGGAGGGGGTGGGGCATGGGAGTGCGCAGGCCATGCACAGGGAACCGATACAAAGTCTTTGCCTTTTGATATGAGTGAACCGCCGGAGGGAGGAAAGTCAGATTCAAGAAGCATGTGGATGATCTCCTTGCCAGCCTGAGCGAAGAATTAGTGTTCCTGACGACGGAAATATAGACTGGTGGAGCCTTGCTTGAGAAAGAGCAGTTGCTCTGGTGGTTGCGGAGGGAGAGAGCTTGGGGATATCGGTCTTCGAATGGGTGCCTGGGCACCATTGGAGGAATGTTGGATAGGAGGTAGATGTGACGACAGAGGGCTCATGTTGTGGTTGTGATTTAGGGGGGGAACCAGAGGAGCGCGACAAGGAGCAAGAGAGCTCAGAGATGGGGCGAAGGTTATACTGCTGCATGAAAGAAGCGCGCAGGAGTTGGGAGAGACGAATAAATCGAATCAGTGACAGAGAAAGAAGGGCTAGTAACGACACACCTAAAAGAATTGCTCAGCAATAAGGCTTGCTCATCCAGCTGTGGGCAGGCTGGCAGTTTGTACGTCGGCTTGCAAGGTAGTGGGAGGTCGGTTTGAGCTTGCCATTTGTTTTGTGTGAGAGGGCAGAGATTGGGACAGTTGGGATACAGAAAGGGAGCGAGGCAGCGAGTGGCACTCACAGAGGCAGCAGATGGGCGGTCAGTATTGACTTTGAGTCACGACTCAAGTCGAGTTGACGACTCCTGGGCCGCGACTTTTCCCCGGATTGGTCCGGTTAGCTGAGTAGCAAAAATGACCAGCTTCGGCTTGCCAGGCCATTTCTAACCGAGTCGCGGCAACACTAATACATGGTGGGATTGGGATAGGGGATGGTGAAGTGCGGCCAAGTATGGGGGTGGGGAAGGACAGTGGTTGACCTTGTGATGTGCCCAGGAAGCTGCTCAAAGCTGTCCTCAGATTGGAGTAAATATCTGTCACTGTAGCAGCGACCTCTAGTCCAGCAATGGTAGGTAGCTCCAGTGGGGGGGATGATCATGGAGAAAAGGGTAATATCTCCATTACCATAGATGGACTGCTGTGTATGGACTGTGGTACCTCCTGATCCGACATAGACATAGCTGAAGTGGGCTGGCTGAGTAAAGTCGATGGGCATTCAGCGATGGTAGGGACAGTAGTGCTTCTTACAAAAACAGGAGTGTTCAAGGGCGTGAGCATGAGTGAGGTGAATCGTTCTGTACAATGACGAAGTTTTCTGGGCAGCTGGGATGAAGACATGGAACTTATGGCTGGGCCAGATAGTGAGGTCTCTGAAGAGGTGACGGAACGAATTGAAAGGGGGGTTGATGGTAAAGGTGTAGAATGCCTGGTTGGACATGCTAGGGGTGACTTGTCGAAGGGGAGGGTTCTTATACTGCTTGAGGTATTTTGAAAGTCTGATAATAACTCCGGAGCATGGAGATCCTCAGTGTTAACCCATGAATCATAAGCTGGCAAATAGTCCTTCCAGCGCACAAGGTACTGCTTCTTCTTCCAATGGCCAAAAGACCTCTCTTTGAGAATCTTCTGAATCTCCCATTCTGGTTCACCATCTAGTATTTCTGGTGGAGGTTCCAGAAAGTTTGGTCCATGTTGGTCAGTTTCTTTGTAGAGTGTGAGAAGGGAAGCATGAAAGATGTCATGGATTTTCCAAGTGGAAGGGAGTTTGAGTTTGTAAGCAACTTTTGATATTTGGGAGACTACCTTAAAAGGTCCATATCTCCTTGGGGAAAGCTTGGGTGTGATGTTGCTGGGTAATTTTAGATTTGTCCCTTCTAGCCAGACCTTTGATCCCATGGGGAATGGTGTGAACTGTGGATGTTCTTTGATCCAGGATTCTTGTGCTTTATGTTGGGCCTCTTGGGCGGCTTTCCTGGCCTCTTCAATGGATGAGAGTCGTTTTTCTAGGGAGGGGATGGTAGTTTTTCTGGTAGGTTGGTGTACTTGGGGGGTGTATCCTATGAGTAGGTCATACGGAGTTTTCTTGGTGGTTGCAGATGGCCACGAATTTTTGGTATATTGAGCGAGTGGGAGCCATGTGTGCCAATTGTTCTGTTGTGTTCCACAGAATACTTGGAGATATTGTTCTAAGGTTTGATTGGTTCTTTCACTTGCTCCATCGGTTTGAGGGTGATATGCTGTGCTGATGTTCTGATGGATATTGAGAATTCAACAGAGTTCTGTTGAGAATTTCAAGACGAAGCGGACATCATGGTCCAGGATAATTTTATGGGGAATGCCATAGTGGGGAATGATGTGATTGAGGTAGAGTAATGCAACTCCTTCTGAGTCAATGGTTTTGTGACAGGGGATGAAGATAGACGCTTTGGAGCAGTTGGTATCTGTGATTGTGAGAATGGTGTCGAAACCACCTGATTGTGGGAGTTTTGTGATGAAGTCCATTGTGATGGTCTCAAAAGGTTGTGCATTGTCTGCGGGGGTGATGGGGAACATAGGTGGATGGGTAGGATGGGTGTTGACTTTGGTCATTTAGCAGGTAGTGCATCCTTTGATGTATTCAGTAATGAAGAATTTCATGTTGGGCCAGCAGTAGTAAGGTGCGATTAATTGGAGGGTTTTGGTAATCCTGGGATGCCCAGCAGTCACATGGTCATGAAAAAGGGAAATTACTCCCCTTCTAAGGCTATTGTCTGCCATGACAACCAGGGTGGTCCTGTGATACCAATGAGTGCCATCAAGTAAGGATAGATTATGTAATGGTGCCCATTGCTTGAGTTTTGGTTGATTGGGGTATTGTGCTAGTTTGACCTTGCTGTCTAGGTTATCGCTGATACTATCCATATTAAATACACGGATTGAGGCGTGGTTTTCACAGAAGTATTTGTCAGGCCAGACAGTGATGTCTTCATTGGCAGGGTTTATTCCTTCATAGTCAGGTCGCCTAGATAGGGCATCTGCATGATTTGTTGCACCAGGTTTATATTCCAGGATTATGTTGTATTGTTCCCTTTCCAGTAGATAGCCAGTGACTTGTGGACCAATTTTTCTGGGGTCCCTATAATAACGTAGGTTGTTGTGATCTGTGAATACCAGGACTGGGATTGCTGTTCCTTTGAGTAGGTGGGACCAGCATCGTAGACCACACATGACACCTAGAAATTCTTGATCATATATGGGGTAGTTTTGTTTGGTTGTGGTGAATTTCTGGGAATGGAATCCTACTGGTCTTCATGGGCCTAATTTTTCTGTACCGTTGGTATGTTTGGTTGGGGGGTCACGTTGATAGAGTATTGCTCCTGTGCCAATTTGTGATGCATCTGTTTCAAGTTTGAATTGGTGGTTTGGGTCTGGTTTAACAAGTACTGGGGCATTAGTAATAAGGGTAATGAGTTTTTCTTGTGCATTCCTTTGCTCTTGGCCCCATTTGAATGGTACATTTTTCCCAGTGAGTTTGGTAAGTGGTGCAGCAATAATGGAAAAGTTTGCGCAGAACATGTGGTGGTAGCCAGCAACCCCTAGGAATCCTTGGACTTGTCATTGATCTTTGAGCTCTCTTGGGTAGTCCCTGAGGCCTGCGACTTTGGCTGGATCAATAGTGGCTCCGTCCTTGGATATTCGAATGCCCAAGAAGTCCATTTGGGGTTGCATGAAAACCGATTTTGATAGTTTGAGATGGAGTCCATGGTGTGCAAGGAGGTTGAATAGGTAGTGGATGATTTTGATGTGGAGTGCTATATCTTTGAGTAATGTGCCAAGACCACAGTCGTCCATATAATTTTGTATCATGTGTCGGATATCATGGATACCTTTTTGCTCAAAGTGCTTGTATAATTCTTCCAGTATGCTGTTCATAAAGTGTTGAAAGCTGGCAGGGGAATTTGACATGCCGAAGAACATTACTTTTGGTTCAAAGAGACCTCAACGTGTCTTGAATGCGGCTTTCCATTGATCACCTTCTTGGATGCGGATATTGTTATAGCCCCAACAAATGTCAAATTTACTAAATAACTCCATTCCTTGCAGATTTTCGATGCACTGCTTGAGATTTGGGAGTGGGGTAACATCCTTTTGGGTAACATTGTTGAGGGGGCAATAGTCAATGATGTATCATTTCTCCTTTGAGTCTTTCTTTGGGACCGTAAATGTGGAAAAAACCATATGGGGAGTCTGAAGGTGCAATGTATTCTTTGGCTAAGTTTTCATCCAAGAATTTGTCTTCTGCTTCTTGTTTGTTTCGTGATAATGGGTAGACTTTACAATTGAAGCGGGTAGGGGCAGTGTCTAGGAGTACAATTTTGTGGTCTCCTTCACCTTGAGTTGGTGGGAATTTGTTTGCTTCTTCGTCTGAGAATAATGCCATATGATGTTTGAATTCTTTGGGGAGTTTGACTTCCTCCTTCCCATGTTCCGATGTGTACTTGTGGGCCATTTCTACTGCTGTATGGGTGCGGTTAACCTCCACTGGGCCTCCCATCATTTCTGAAGGGGTTACTCCTATCCATGGAGCACACCTAGTCTGTTGTGCTTCTAATATAAGGTCCTCATTTGCTGGTACTTTGTTTTTGATCCATGTTTTGGCGCGTTGAAGGGTTCCAAAGAGTAGGGTTTCCATGTGAACTGTGGGTCCTTTTAGCATGCCATTAGCCCAGTCGATTTCTGGTTGGAATTCCCTGAACTATGGATATCCTAAGATGAACCTGTTGTGTCCAAGATTGGTGACAAAGAAGCGTTGCCGTGCTTTCTTGTTTCCTTTGGAGACTAGTAGATCGCAAGCATGGGTGATAATACCATGTTGATTAAGAGTTCTGTTGACATTGTAAACAGGTCGGTTATAGGGGAGTTTCTTAGTTCCTAAGCGTAGGTGAGCAACAGTAGTGTGGTCAATAAAGTTTTCAGTGGCTCCAGTGTCTAGTAGTGCGATTTCTTCTGCCTTCCCTTGATAGTGTGATAGCAAAATTTTAACTTGTATTGAATTTGATTTGTTTACAAACACACTATCAAGGCAGAATGCCCTAACTATGGCAGTTAGTTTTGGGCTTCAGTAAAATCCTTTGGCATAAGGGATTCGACAATGCTCAGCTTGGTATCTTCATCAAGTGAGCCCATGTTGTCTTTCAAGAAACTGGAAATGTCTCTGGGGGTCATGTCTAGTGCACTGGGTGTAGCACAATTGGTAGTAGGTTTGCTTTTGCCAGGATAGTTGGTAGATCTGCTATTGCCAGGGCTATTATTAGTTCCATTTTCATAGTTGTGATGATCCGCTTGTTTCTTTTGACAATCTTTGGCATGATGTCCTTGGATTTTGCAATAGAAGCATTGATTTCCTGCCATCAATTTGTTTTTCTTTGCTTCAGAGTGTTGTATTCCTCTACCAGTCTTTGCAGCATCAACATCCATATGGTGTCCTCCTTGGGAGCTGGTGCGGCGTCCTGATCCATTGGTTTGTCCTCTGCAAGGATTTCCTCCTGGATTGATTCCAAATGCTCTATACATTGCCTGTTGCCGTGGGTCAATTGGTTTAGTATACTGCATGCCAGTTTTCCATTTGAGGTGCTGCTTTCTGGTTTCTTCTTCCCATTTCCTGAAGGTCCAGCCAGGATCAGCACTAACATCATATCCAGGGAGTTGAATAACTGATCAGGTGAGTGGTCCTGCTAGAGCATTTTTCAGGAGTTTGATGGTGCCACAATCATCAAGTGCTACATTAGCATCTCTGGCTAGCCTTTTGAAGTTGGTGAAGAATTCATCCAGGCTTTCTTTCTGGCGAAGTTTGCATAGTGCTTGGTATGCTTCTTCTCTGAGGTTTGTATTGGTGTATGCTTGTTTGAAGCTTTCTATGAAGTTATCCTAGAGAACTTCATCTGTTTCTTGGGTTCCATCGTCTATTTCTGCAATGAGTCTGTCAAGCTGTTCTTCCTTCCAGGAATCTACTTGCAGCCTGTTCATATAGGAAACAAGAGTGGTGACACGTGAGTAAGGTTTCCTCATGGTGTCATTATGTTTGTTGGTCAATCTCCAGAGGTAGAAGGCAGTTAGGAAGGTCCTGCTTTTGGATCTGTCTCCATCGAAGATGGGTGGGGGGTTTCCTTTAAGTGCGCCGTTGCTATTGTGGTTAATGACATTAATGTTAGGTTGTTGTTGTCCTTCTGGTCCCGCAATAGTAGTGTTGATTTGTTCTGTCATTGTGGTTTGAATGGATAACTGGGGTTGGACAGCGCCTGCTGGGATAGTGTTAAGGGGAATAGGGATTCCTTGGTGAACTGCTGCTTCGATTTGGGGAAGGATAGGTGCTTGTTCTGTAAATGGATGGCTTCCTTGGAGGGTTGCAATGTGGTGGACTCCTCCTGCAAGAATTTCTTCTTCTGGTTGCTTGATAGCAGTATGAAGTGTTGGGCTAAAGTGTTCTGGGCTGATATAGTGTGGGTGCTGAGGGTCTGTTTCTTTCCAATTGCCAAGTTTTTGAGTGTGAAGTACTCCTCCTTGGTTTGTGATCCACTGGTCATTTTTCCAGAGGAGTTTTACCCAGTAATCTTCGTCTTCTACTCTGACGAATTCAACAGCTCTGTGTGTTTTCTTTGGGAGGTTGATGTAGTATCTGGTATCTCTGTGTCCAGGTCCATGGTATTCAAAGTATGCTTCACCTTTGACATGCTCTGGGAGATTGTCCTGTTGTCTCCTATGAACTCTCTTGTCTTGATCAAGAGTTCTGATAAGTACTACTGCCGCCAGGGTGTTTCTGGTTATTTGTCCTGTGTTTCAAGGACATCTGAGGAAAGCCTGACTTGTGTTATGGTCCAAGAACCTTAAGGCATGATGTGCACAAAAATATGAGTTGGCAGCAAAGCGTAGTCACAAGGGGCTGCTAACCCTTAGCAAAGTGTGGGGGTAAAAGGATGAAGTGGAACTTAATCCAAGGTCTGGGAGATGAGCAAGAGGAAAGGAGAGTCTCAAAGGGGACTTTGAGATGATTTAAGAAATGAAGAAAAGACTTTAGAAGTCTCACAGTGGAAGCAACAAGATTGGGTTTTAAACCAAGTCAGGCTTAAGGCCCAACTCTAGAAATAAGACCAGCTTATATACATGAGGGCAGCTACCATGACTAAGGAATAATACAACTAGTACCTGTACTAGTAGTGATGAAGAACAAGTACAGCAGTTAGTAGGAATGACGAATAACTAAGAGAAGGATCCTAGTTATGAGTTGGCAAGCTAAAGATAGCAAAAGCAAGTACATGGTCCTAGAAATGAGCTGGCGCTCTTAGGATGACAAGAAGGCGATCAAGTAAGCAAGAAAGGAGTCAGGTGATGTATCAAGTAAGCAGTCACGTGATGGGAACAGATTGGTAGGCATAGAAAAGAAAAATGAGCCCATGGAACATAACACATAGGCTGGTATAGAGATCGTCGCTTTACATACCACTGGTTCTCTATTTTCCACTGTATCCCTCATCTTGAGATAATTGTAGTGATGTTCATGGAGCAGGTAATCCATGATTTCCTGCTGCTCTTCAGTAGTTTCCAGGCAAAACGAATCCATGAAGTTGCCAATGACAGCAAGTCCATTTGAGCCGATCACATTGCGCCACTCTGTAAG